>Ga0056914_10000118_pt1 | contig 90282 bp, 64 predicted proteins | sample TNRBio252014_DNA_FD_55168 | JGI IMG/M metagenome (GOLD analysis project Ga0056914, IMG submission 55168) | Wastewater treatment Type I Accumulibacter community from EBPR Bioreactor in Madison, WI, USA - TNR Reactor_6/25/2014_ DNA | ecosystem: Engineered > Bioreactor > EBPR > Anaerobic-Aerobic >...
TGTAAATCATATTTTTCCGACTTGCGCTGCATTGCACAATTTTCGACTTCAACTCAAACCTTTTCAATACCCCAAAATAAACTGACCTAAACTCTATTGAGCGAAGCCGAAATAAGGTCAGTATTGCCAACCGTAAATTGAGCGGAGTCGAAATTTTCTTTATTCATTCTTCGTCTTCACTTTCGAGCTCCTTACCCATCCGGTACTTAATATCATAATTGATAATAAAGTCTAATTCTTCATCAGTAAAACCATAGTGCTCTGCGAGAACAGCATCTATTTCGTCAATGATGGGTTTAGCTTTCTTTGAATCAATTTGCACATACTGTACATTGCCGCTTGATTTGTAACGAACAGAAATCAACTTCGCATTTTCTTTGTAAAAAGTCATTAGTTTTTTACTCAACAAAACCATTTTATCAATTTGGTTTATGCCGGCTAAGTCACAACCAAAGTTTGAAATTTCTCTTATGGAAAGGTCTCTACTATTTGATAATATAATGAACCACCAAAAAAATAAGGAAGAATTAAGAATGGCTAACATCGCTTCGGACTGTATTTTATTCTCAGCGGATATTGTTTTGTAATGACTTGAAACTAATTCACCATCTCGGTCACTCCTAAAGTAAGGAACAAAGCTGTAAGCACGAACCCAATGAATGGGTGCATTATGAAAGTAAAAGCCACTGTAATTATCACGTATAAAATTCCCCATTTTCCTCTTCGCAACAACTTTTTTGTAAATTGAAATAGCAACATGGTTATCAATCTTAGGAATTGTTGAAAGACTCGTTTCAGTAGCAATTCCATACTTGATATTGTCCATGACAAAAGGACGAAAGTCAGTATACCATTTTACATACCTACTTGTAAAAATCGTTTTTGGTGCTGATGGTAACGAAATAAAAATTGTCAGCCGCATTTTCACGCCATTAAACATTTCAGCAGGATTCCTATCACCTGAGTAATTTGAGATGTAGCAAGTATTGGTCTTAAAAAGTTTTTGAATTTCAATGGCTCTATCGGTGCAAACGGAACTCATTGGAATAATCATTCCAATTACTGATTTTGAATTCTTTATTTTGAAACATTTCTCCACTACGAATGCATATAGGTTGCCTGATTTTTCAACAACATAATTTTTCAGCTCATATTCCTTTCTCACTTTTGAATACTCCACATACGGCGGATTTCCAATAATCACATCAAATCCTCCCTTTTCGTGAACTATCTCATAGAACTCCGCAAACCAGTGAAAAGGTTGGTGTGATTTTAACCATTGGTCATATTTCAAACCGCTTGCCTGTTTGTGGAGTAATTGGTTGAGTTCGTGGTTCAGTTCTTTTAATCGTTTATTGAGTTCTGCTTTTGCTTTTTTAAACTCTTTGAAATCGTCACCATAGGTCAATTGAATTTCCTTGTATCGCTTGAAAGCATTGGCTACAATTTCACATTTTTCTTCAATGGCTGGTTTTGCCAAAACTCCGTCAATGGTGTAGGTTAGTCCCTTTTGTAATTCAGCTTGGGTAGCAAAACCCACTAAGGTATTTCCTGCACGGATATTAAAGTCAATGTCGGGCAAAGGTTCTAAACCCAAATTAGGTTTGCGGTAATCGGCTTCTACGGTGGCAACCAATTTTAGGAACAAACGCAACTTGGCTATCTCCACCGCTTCTTTCATAATGTCAACACCATACAAATTGCGAAGTATGATGCTTTTGTAAATGAAGTATTGCAGGTTCGGATGTTCGGGGCTTTTTACCTGTGCCAGTGTTTCTTCAAAAAACTTGTATTTGCCTTTGGGTGCTTCGGCAACAAAGTTTTCCATCCGCTGCAGACAGCTTTCATACAAAGGTTCCAGAATGTTCATTGCTGCAAACAAAAACGCACCAGAGCCGCAAGTAGGGTCAATAATGGTAACGCTGTTAAGTACTTTGTAGAAGTGTTTGAGCAGTTCAGGGTCGTTTGTGTTTTCCACTACATCTTGTGCAAACTGCCTTATGTTCAGGTTGTAAGTAATAAAGTCGTTGATGTGCTGAATGTCGCCTTTGTCAATTTTGCTTTTTACTTCGGTGTATCGGTTTCTTCTGTCAACCACTTCACGCCAAATCTCGGTTGGCAAGGCCATATGTGGAGCACTGAGCGCAGCCGAAGTGTTCCATTCAGTGCGTTTGCTCACATCTTTTATTCCTTGCTCAATAACTGCGGGTAAAGGTTCGCTAACGCCTTTTTTCACCGCATCGTAAATGTATAGGTCGCCACTTTGTTTTACCATTTGCCACAGTTCGGTTTCGACTTCGCTCAACCGCCCGCTTCCTGAGCGGAGCCGAAGGGAGCGAAAAGTTTCGTCAAACAAATAGGGCAGGATGCAATTTTTACTGATGTAGTCTGTAATATCTTCTTTGGTGTAGTAAGCACCCATTTTTGCCCGTTCGTTGATATACTTTTCAAAAATATAACCAATCACATCGGGGTTAATGTCTTTCCCGCTGGCGGTGTGTCGGGTGTCTAAATGCCATTCGTATTGGTCGAAGAAATCAAACAGGCGTTCAAAGGCTTTGTCGTCAATGTCAATGCCCGAAATGGTTTTTTCCAATTCGTGTTCGTCAAATAAGCCCCCGTTTAGGTAAGGAATTTTTCCAATTTCAATTTTAGTTTCTTCGCTTTGATTAGGTTCATTTAATCCTTTATGAAACAAAACCATTAAAAAGTCTCGATAAAAGGAATAGAACTTTCCTTTACCATTTTTTTCTTGACATTGCTTCAATTTGTCTTTTAGGTAATTTTTATTGCCCTTATCAAAAAAGCCTTTCTTCTGGATGAAGTAGCAAAACATCAAGCGGTTCAGCATCAATGAAGCATACCATTCCTGATTGGTTTTGTCGGAAATGCCTTTGATGAATTGCAGAAATGCACCATGTTCTTTTTTGAACTTGTCGAAAACTGCTTGGTAACTTTCTCGTTGTTTTGTTGGAAGTTGTCGGCAATGCGTTTGGTTACATCAATAATGGTGATGTGTTCTTCTTCGTCTAACTCAAAGAATATTCCGGCTGCCCGCTGGTAAAGTAATTCGGGGTCTTGGTTAATGTGCCAACGTGTTTCGGTTACTTTGGTTGGTTTTCCCGATTGCCTTACCACCAATTGCCAAATCTGTTCGGTTTTCTTGGTATCAAAAAAGATGATTAAATGCTCTTGAAAGAGTTTGGTTACTTTGGTTTCAATCTTTTTGCGGGTGTTGTAATCGGGGATTAAACCATTGGAACGCGGATTACACAACAAGATTTTGAAACCGCTTTTTTCGGCAACTGCTTGTAAGGTATAAGTTTCATTATCCACAACAATGGGTTGCGTGGTTTTATCGTTGTTCCAGCCCATATCATTAAACAGTTCACGGAAGTTGAACTGCTTGATGTAGTTGGAAAATTCTCGTTTCGTTAGGCTCATTTTTCTATGTTGTCATTGATAATTTGTGTCAGCTCTTCATCAGAAAAATGTGTATCTATACTTTCTAAGTAATCAGGTGAACCATTACTTAAATAATGATTGATGAATTTATTTATCTGATTGTTAATGGCTTTTAAAATTTCACTTTGTGACTTATCAACCCTCTCGTTGAGTTCTTCATTTTGAAGGTTGATTTGTTCAATAGATTGATTATATTCGAACAAATTGTTGTCTTCTTCTACTAAATCTTTGTAAATAGCAGAGATACGAATATCTGAAATTTTGTCAAATTCAATGAATATTTTAAATGCTTTAAATACAAGAAACTGCTTGTATTCATTGCTTTGTTTAATGACATAATCATAATACCAACTTGTGTTCAACTGAGCACAAATAAAACCCGAAACAAATCCTATGTCAAAACCTTTGTTTTGTTTTTTCTCTATTTTGTATTTTTTAAACAAAGCTCTTCGTGCGTTTTGTATAGCTTTTGTTAAATCATTAACCAATATAGATTCGTCAGAGATTGTAATTTTTAAGTTTGGTTGAGCAAATTCAGCCTTATTCACCCAAATACGAAAAAGGGCAAATATTTTACTTTCTAATGTTGATTTTGTTAACATAGTTTTAGTTTTTTAAGCCCAAAGAGCAAATGATTTGTGGTTCTCTGTTTGGTTGTTCATCTTCATTTACAATGGCCAATTTATCTTCCTCACGTAGTGAAATCACCAATGATGCCAATTGGTCGTCTGAAATACCTGCTTTTAATTGACGGTTCAAGGTTTCTCTTGCAAATTCTTTTAGGCTCTATTATAGTTTCAAGTTGTCAGTAAGAGGGAGAGCAAGGCCGTCTCCGTCCTCATCTCTGGTGAATGCGCCTTGCCCGTGATTGACTGTCTTGTGCTCGCAAAGTTCGGGCAACCAGTTGTAAATGTTATATGGAGACAGTCTTTAACTTGTAACCATTTAATAGGTGTTTTGGGCTAATCAAATCGAAGCTTGCCAAGAGGGCAGACGGGTCTGCCGACTGAGCGCAGATAAGCCTGCCGGTCGCAGACGGCTGAGCTAAGCCGAATCCAGTCCCGGCCTGAAGAAAAATCTGATCGCCTCTGCTGCGGATGCCCGATGGGAGGAACTCACGGAATTGCGTAAATGCTGGTTTTTCAAGGGTTTGTTCTACTTTTAAATGCACGGTAAAGCCCCGTAGGGGCGACATCTATATATGACGAGGGATAGCAGGCTGAACGTAGCCGAAGCCCGGTGGCTGAGCTATTAGGCGGATTTTTCAAAGAGCTGCCTTGCCATTGTTGAATAATACCTTATACTATAAGGTAGAGGCGATCTCAATATTAACGCTGGACAACCCACTTTATGGTTCGGAATTGTTGATTCGCTTCAACCCGAACAAGGTACACTCCTGAAGACAGCCGTTCCGCTGGAAGACGAAACACCTGGAGTTGCTCGTTTGTGGGGCTATCCACCACTTTATAGACCTCGCGCCCCAACAGATCAAACACGGTGACTTTTAAGCGGCCATTCGGTATGCCCATCACGCGGAGTTCCGCAATTTCTTTAGCCGGATTTGGAAAAAGAGCCACGTTTAGCGGTTGTGGAACGGTCTCGGCCTCATTATTTACACCAATTCTACGGAAGGTAGCTTGCAGGCCGGATTCTCCCAGTAGCGTAATCGTCAGCGTATCTGTTTTTGAATGTGAAGAACCAGACCATCCAGCAAATTCAAACCCTTGTGCGGGAATGGCTTTTAATCTTAAGGGTACGCCTTTAAAAAACAATAGGCGATGCGTACCATTTGGCATCTTTACCCCTTGAATGTTTACCCTGCCACCAAACGTATTTTCGGGGGAAGTAACGGTAAGGTTTAAACCAACCGGCGTCTCCAAGCCAAATTTTGCTTGGTAGAAACTCCGTAATGCGCCCGGCCTCCTTTGGGCAAAATCCCGCATCACTTGTATGGCATCGTCCCACGTTTTATAAAAAGAGAGGCTTTTATCCCACCGTGCTTTGTGACGAGCGATTTCTGGCGATAACAAAGTTTTGATACTGTCTATGGTTTGCAACACATGATCGGTTGAAAAAGTGGTATTGAGATGGGCGGCCATACGTTGGATAAAATCCTCTTTAAACCTATTGTTTTCCAATAATTTACGTAAAAGGAAAGTGGACCAAGGTGGATTGTATTCAACCGAGCTTGCGGGATCGGTAGCCCAGTTTAAGGTATTGCTGTTATACATACCATTGCTGTTCCCTCCGAACCCAAAATCTAAATCATAAATAAACCAGCGCCATTTGCCATTGGGCTTTGCAGGCCGCCAATAAGAGAGGTTATGCCCGGGCCAATCGCCATTTGCCACAAAAATCTCGGAAGTGGTATAATCCAAATAATTCTCCAGATCAATTTGCGTTCCAACATAGGTCAATGCTGCCGATGTACGTAGATCGTTTTTCGATAGCCAATCTGTTAGAGATTTATAATGGTTAAAGCTACCATTTTTAACCGTCCCATTCCCCTCGATGACCTCCAAAGCATCTTTATCCGCACCGTGGTGTGCCGCTAAGTATGACTCGTTTTGCTTTTCGCGCAGGTTGTGAATGCCCCAAAAAGCACCGTTTAGAAACATCAAAGCAGGGCGATAGGCCATTACGTCTAAAGAAGTGTTTTTTCCGATCAAGGTGTGCATGAGTTCATCACGGAACATGGTTCGCCACCAATCTTGTCCTCCACTCCGCAACACAAGGTTATTGTAGGAATCGAAAGGCAATTGTGGAAAAATTTTGTATTTAATTTTAGAAGGCCCATATTGGCTACGTGCATATAATGCCAAGCCTTTCTGTGGATATATTCGTGAGCAACCGCCATAAATCTGTATGCCCATATCTTGTCCAAAACCCAGCGTACCATTTGGTTCAAAAAACGAGACATGGACTGGCCGTTCCCAATCTTGGTTCCAATTCACGGGCTTAGACGAGCAATTCCCCGTCTTGCCATTGGTTCCCTCCACATAAATTCCCGTCGTATTATCAAAAAAATTCTTGGGATCTGTGACAATGGAGATGATAGGCAAGGTTGCTTTTTCACCAATGAAGTACGTATGGGTAATGACTTCACTTTCTTGGTAATCTGGATGAAAAACGACTGCCCGTAATGGCGTGGTTGCACCAATAATTAGTGGCGCTGTGTAGATGGATGAGGCCAAGGAAGGCGGTGTTCCATCGGTTGTGTAATGGATCACCGCGTTTTCGATAGACGTACTTAAAACAACAGTTTGTGATGAATTATACACCCCACCTTCAGGGAATGCAAGTGGTTTTGGAGCCTTCCCCAGAACGCCTTTTTCGGGATTTGAGGCGCTGGGAGTAGCTGGTGCTAAATACGTCCAGTGCCCTCTACCATCTGGCGATCGTCCCCAAGAAATATCCGAACTTTGTTTAGGAAACGACAAAGTATCCAAGACCAAGCCCGCACGATCATACAAACCAAGGTATTCTCCATCTGCGGATAGCTTGAAATTGGTGTGTAATCCCACGTTCTGATCGTCCGCCCAAAGCAGCAAGTACCCATTGGAAGGAATAAAGGTGTTTTCTGGAATGGCCCATTTTCTGGGCGTTTTTCGATCATCTGAAAGAAAAAATCCTCCCACATTTATGGGAAAGCCGTTTAGGTTCCGAACTTCTACCCAATCACTTTTTTGCTGGTAATCTGGATCCGAAACACCTTGAACATTAGATGCCAATAGCTCATTCAGCACCACTTGTGCCACCACATCATTCCACATGTTCGTACACAAATGCAAACAAACAATCAAAATATAGAAAGCAACCTTTCGTTTTTGAAACCTCCTCATTGTGGTATTTCTCCGAAACGCACAAAAGGGTTGGCAAATATACTCCCCTCACCTAAAGCGTTTACTTTTAATTACATATAAAACTCATTTCAAGATAGGGATTACCAATCCCCCTGAATTTCTGGTGGGTACATTTTACGATAAGCCAACTTTTCGCGAAGTTTGTCCAGAATTAAATTGGCGAGCAAGATGGGGATTTCATCCTTCGGCGCGAAGCCTAAAATCCGCTTTGCATCTCCTTCCCGCACATCTACGCGGTATAAAACACCCAGTAACTCCTCGAAGCGATGGTCTAACAACCACGATATCCGAACGGCTAAGGTGTTTCTAAGTTTTTCCGCATCCCATAATTCCTCCGACGCAACCAACCCAAACTGCTGGGCTGCCATTTGCGCCAATTCAGTCGAGGTGTCCATCCAAAGACCTCCGTGCTTTTTGCCCCAAAAGATGCTCCAATGCTTCCTTAAGTTGTGGAAATTGGAACGAGAAACTTTGGTATTTTAACCGTTGCGGCAGTACTTTTTGGCTTTGTAAAATGGTTTCTTCACCCATTTCACCAAAGAGGAGTCGGATTATTCCGGCGGGTACTTTAAAAATTGCGGGACGCCGTAGGACTTTCCCCAGTGTTTTGGAAAAATCGGCATTGGTCTCTGGATTTGGAGACACAACGTTAATAGGCCCGGTCAAGGTATTTTGGTAAAGGGTATGATATATGGCGGCGAGGGCATCATCCAATGCAATCCAACTCATGTACTGACTACCCGCGCCCACTGGCCCACCTATCCCCAGTTTGAAGGGCAACAAGAGTTTTTTTAATGCACCTCCTTTCATAGACAAAACAACCCCAAAACGGGTATAGACCAAGCGAATCCCGACCTTTTTAAGGGGTTCTGAAGCTGCTTCCCACTCGCGAACTACCTCCGCCAAGAACCCAGTTCCGGCCTTGGTTTGTTCGGTTGCGGGACGGTCGTGCGCCTCGCCATAAAGCCCAATCGCAGAAGCGGCAATAAACACTTCCGGCTTTTTTTTCAGTTTAGACACCGTTTGCGTAAGCATATGGGTCATTTCGGTACGGCTTTTTAGGATCCGCTCTTTTCGTTTTTGCGTCCACCTTTTGGCCACATTTTCACCCGCAAGATGGATGACCGCATCTATACCTTCGATCTGAAATTCATTGATAAAGTGCGTTTCTGGGTTGATGTAAACTTCTGTATTTTTTTGAGATGGGGATCGAACCAGCCTCAAGACCTCGTGGCCAGCACCGGATAAAAAGGCCACCAATGCTTCGCCAATCAATCCATTACTACCGCTTACCAAAATTCGTTTAGGCGCAAGCGGGTAGCGGCTAAAAACGGCTAAATCATGGGCCAAAACACGGTGACGATACGCAAAGGCACGTGCTAACGTCCGTAAGACCCCTTTAAGCATAAACCGATGGGTAAGATCGGAAAGTGGAAGCTTAAATTGTATTTCATCTTCGAGAAAACAAGCGTTCTCTCCGTCTTCGGTAATTTTATGGAGGTGTTTCCAATAAGCAAAAGGCCCCTTTCGTTGGATGTCTGCAAAAAGATGTCCTTCCTTATAATCCACATGCTCGGCCACCCATTTGCGTCTAAACGGAGTGCCCGGAATCCCCATTTTGATCACCGTTTTTTGGCCATTTTGAATGCCCCCATGGGTGATCACCCTTGCCTTTTGCCAAGGAGGGATCATTCTGTGAATAGCACCATCCCTTTTATGCCAATCAAAGAGGACTTTTGCAGACACCTCAAAACGGGATTTGTAACGAAAAATGCACGTTTCCACGCGGTTTATGGTTTTGGTTTCATCACCCGATCCATCGCTGCCAATCTTTGAAGCAGCGGCGGATGCGAATAGTTCAAAAATACAAAAAGGGGATGTGGGTAGAGGTTTGAAAGATGCTTTACCGACATTTTTTTCAAGGCTTCCCCCAAAGCTTGTGGTTCGGGTGCAGTTTCAAGAGCAAAGGCATCTGCTTCAAATTCATGCTTTCTTGAAACATAGTTATCCAACATTCCCAGAACAAGTTGAATCGGGGAAAAAAGCATTGCGAAAAAGACCACGCCAGCATGAACACTGATTTGCGCTACGCCAAAGGTGGCGTACAACGGGGCTAAATTCAAACAAAGAGACATGATATAAAGATAAGCTCCTACTTTTAAAAATTCTGTAATCATGTTTTTTGTCAAATGACGTAATTTGTAATGACCTACTTCGTGCGCCACAATGGCCGTAAGTTCCGGGACAGTATGGTCTTCGATTAAGGTATCATAAAGGGCGATCCGCCTATTTTTACCAAATCCCGTAAAAAACGCATTTGCTTTGGATGAGCGTAGTGAGCCATCCATCACCATCATATTGGCAAGTGGGAAATTAACTTTTTCGGCATAAGAAAGCACCGATTTTTTAAGCGGGTGGTCATCAGAAATAGGCCCAAATGTATTAAATAAGGGCATAATCCAAACAGGCGCTATGTATTGTAAAATAAAGGTAAAGGCGATCATCACCATCCAAACATACAACCACGCCGAAGAACCCAAGCCTCCCAATAGCCAAAGAATTAAGGCCAAAATGGGCGCACCAATCATCAAGCCCACAACCAGACCTTTGATTCGGTCAAGCCAGAAGGTAATAGGTGTTGTTTTGTTAAAGCCGAATTGTTCTTCTACCACAAAAGTGTTATACCAAGCAAACGGCAAACCCAATAGCCCCTTAGACAAGGTCAGCGCGCACACAAACAACAAGCCGGTGGCCACCTCGCCCCAGCCAAAACTACGGGTAAAGTGATCTAACCAGCCAAATCCATCCAAGAACCAAAACAGCAGCATGGCCAATAGGCCCAAACCGCTTTGGAAAATACTTAGTTGCGTATTCTTGCGTAGATAGGCTTGCGACTTTACATAGGCTGCTTCGTCGTACAAATTCGCGATGGCAGCAGGCATTTCAGTCTTTACCGCCCGCATATTTAACCACTTTGCAATGGTTTCTAAGAAAAAGGAGAAAACCATGGCCACTAAAATGACCCATCCAAATTCATTCATACACCCAAATGATTGATAATTACCGATTTGTCGTAACGACATATGACATTTCAACATGCACAACATCCGCTATATCAAACAATCACCTTTGCCGATTGGTTTCATGAAAGGGTTTTCATAGATCACAGATTGTCTTATATTTCATTAACCTAACCTCAAGCCCATGACATCCCCTATACGCATCCGTTATATTGATGGCCGAAGGCTTCGCCGCTGTACGCTTGCCGCAGCAAATATGTTGATTGGTCAGCAGCAGGCACTCAACGACATCAACGTCTTTCCCGTACCCGATGGTGATACGGGAACCAATATGGCATTTACCATGCGAGGCGTTTTTGAACGGCTCAGGTCTCTCTCTAGCCATACCGTTGCCGAGATAAGTGAGGGGATTGCAGATGCCGCCCTTTTGGGTGCAAGGGGAAATTCTGGAGCTATTCTTGCACAATTTTTCCAAGGCATTTCCCACGAATTACAAGGAAAACTCCATAGCACCACCGAAGAATTTGCGCAAGCCATTGCACGAGGAGCAACATGGGCACGTGAAGCCGTTGCCGACCCAAAAGAAGGCACGATTCTTACGGTTATTCAAGATTGGTCAAATTATATCGTGCAGAATGCCCCCAAAAAAACGGACTTTTTGGAATTGTTTGAAATTGGCGTGGAGCGTGCCCGCGAATCACTTAAACACACTACCGAACAACTGGCCGAACTCGCGAAGGCCGGTGTGGTAGATGCTGGTGCGCAAGGCTTTGTGTATCTATTAGAAGGTGCGCTCGACTACATGAAGCATGGCAGAATTGATCGTGAGTTGGAGTTGCCCGCCCAAGATGACCTCCCCTCAGAAGCGCATGTAGCCCATGATACCCAAGAAATCACGTTCCGGTATTGTACAGAATGTATGGTACAAGGTGAGGATTTAGATCCAGTAATCGCTAAACAACTGCTGAATGATTTTGGAGACTCCTTAGTGGTGGCTGGAGGCAAACGAAAAATGCGCATCCACATCCATACCGATACTCCTATTAAGGTATTTGAAGCGTTAGAAACGATGGGAACCGTAAGCCATCAGAAGGCGGACGATATGCGGATTCAAGCCCGCGATGCGTTTGGAACTGAAACGGCGGCTTTGGCCTTGGTGGTGGATAGTGCTTGCGACTTACCACCCGAATTGATGGAGCAGTACAACATCCATGTGGTTCCTGTTCGGCTGAGTTTCGGAGAAAAAGAGTATATAGACGGCGTGACCATAGATGCAGAAACCTTCTTTCGTAAATTACAAACCGATCCACATCACCCCCGAACTTCACAACCTTCACCGGCAGACTTTGAGCGGGTTTATGCCCATGTTATGTCGCATTATGATGCTGCCATATCGCTACATATCCCAGAAATGTATAGCGGAACCATGCAGTCTGCACGAAGAGCCGCTCAACGCTTTAGCGGGCGGATTGATGTTGTGGATGCAGAGGCCGTCTCCATCGCAACCGGATTATTGGCACTAAATACCGCACAGAGAATACAGCGCGGCTTAACGAGAAGCGAGGTTCTTGCTGCACTCCAAAAAGACATTCAACAGTTAGAAGTTTATGTCGCCCTTCCTACGGTAGAATTTTTGATCAAAGGAGGTAGAGTGAGCCAACTTAAAGGTCTCTTAAGCCGGATACTCAATATTAGGCCTGTGATTAACTTTGGTGAAAAGGGAAAAATCAGTGCTGTTGGTAAAGCAATTGCCGGACAAGATGTGTATCTTCAGTTGTTAAAAGTGGTGGCAAAGCAGGTTGGTGCTCAAAAAGGTCTTTTGATGGCTGTTGGTCATGCGGCAGCCCCTGCAAAGTGTAATGAAGTCATCGAACACTTAAAACAAAAATATGAACCGGCGGCGTGTTTCAGCGTTCCACTTTCGCCAGCGCTTTCCATTCATGGCGGCCCGGGACTCATTGGCATTGCCTTTCTCCCGCCTGCATAAATCATTCACCCAAACCCCATATTCATGTTATCCTTAATCCTTATTCTGACGTTGAGTTATTTGGTCGGTTCCATCCCAACCAGTATTGTGGTAAGTAAACTATTAAAAGGGATAGACATCCGAGATCACGGCAGTGGTAATGCTGGCGGAACGAACACTTTTCGCATACTGGGCCGTAATGCCGCACTCATTGTGGTTTTGATTGATGTACTAAAAGGATTGGTGGCAGCATTGTTTATCTCACAAATTCGTATCGGACATGAACCTCTCCCGATTTCCGAAAAATACAATGCGATTATGTACATGGCTGGATTGGCAGCGGTTATGGGGCATATTTGGACTATTTTTGCGGGGTTTCGGGGCGGTAAAGGCGTCGCAACAGGTATGGGAATGGTTCTCGGCACGCTCCCCGGAGGTATCTTAATTGGCCTACCCGTGTTTATTGCACTTGTTTGGCTAACCGGCTATGTTTCCCTTAGCTCCATTGCATCCGCATTGGCCATTCCATTTGCCTTTGTGATTATGGACGAAACTGGAATTTATAACTTTTCACCTGTCGCCATTTGGTTTACCATTGGATTGTCCTTATTGATCGTATTTGCACATCGTGCTAACATCAAAAGGCTCTTGGAGGGTTCTGAAAACAGTTTTAAAAAAAAGTCTTGAGTACTATACCCAAAGCGATTAAGGAAGGGCACGATTGTTGCCCTTTTTTTATTTGAACCACCATCAATCAAGCATGATACGCCGCAAAGACGTTTTTAGGTAGCCTATAAATGAGGCCAAAGCATTGCTACTTGTAAATTGAAGTGCATCACCGCTCTAATACCAATGAGCTATTAAGCACATGCTTTATCCATGAACGCTTCTACAGTAATTTACCCTAATTGGTATAGTAATTTACCCTAATTGGTATAGTAATTTACCCTAATTGGTATAGTAATTTACCCTAATTGGTATAACAGCAGAAAAAACGCCACATAGATTTGCATTTACCAAATCAATCTAAACATGGCGAATCATAAACCAATATGACACACCTGCAAACCATCCCACTTTTTCCCCTCCCTATGGTTTTATTACCTACGGAGCAAATCCCACTGCATATTTTTGAACCCCGTTATAAAGAAATGATCCAATACTGCCTTGCCGCGCAATCCGTTTTTGGCATGGTACTCATGATGGAAAACGGGATTGCCCAAACGGGGTGCGCCGCAGAAATTATCCGTGACCTTAGAACATATGAGGACGGAAAACGGGATGTCTTGGTAGAGGGCAAAGAAACCTTTCGGATTGAGCATATCCGGCAGGATTATGCCTACTATACTGCCGATGTTGTTTGGCAACCGATAGATACAAATCCGGCTCCAAATACACTCAAAACGCGGTTTTTGGCCCTATACGCCAAATGGATGGAAGTCCTAAACCAAAAATCGAACCTTCAACTCAATACCGAAGATTATCAGCTTTCTTTTGCCGTAGCCCGTACCTTGCCCTTAAAATTAGAACAAAAACAAATTTTATTACAAATTGGCAGTGAAACCGAGCGCTTAGGTTATTTATCCGGTTATCTTACAAAATCCTTGCCGGATGCGCACGAAATGGCGGAAACCCAACGACTTATCCAGTCTGATGGCCACTTCGAAGACATTCTTCCGGACTTAGACCTCAACCAAGACGACCAAGACTAATGCCCAAAATCGCCGGATACGAACTCTACACCATCGAAAGCGGCCGCTTTGGCCTTGACGGTGGCGCCATGTTTGGCATTATTCCCAAACCCATGTGGGAAAAATTCATTCCTTCCGACGAACGCAACCGAATCCCGATGAATATGCGCTGCCTTCTGCTCATTGGGAATAACCGCGTCATTTTGGTGGACGATGGCTTGGGCGATAAATACGATGCCAAATTTGCCCATATTTATGCCGTTGATTCGGAGATGTTTAACCTACGCCGCTCCCTTGCCAAGCACAACATTACGCCCGATGATGTAACGGATGTGGTGCTTTCGCATCTACATTTTGATCATGCTGGCGGAAGTACCACCAGAAAAGGCGAAAACTTGGTTCCCACCTTCCCTAATGCAACGTATCATGTGCAAAAATCGCATTGGGAATGGGCTACAAGCAAGCCCAATATCCGCGAAAGAAATTCTTTTCTGCGGGAAAACTTAGTACCTTTGGCGGATTCAGGGCAATTACGCTTACAAGATGGCTCCGGCACATTGTTTGAAGGGATCGAAACAATGATCGTTCATGGCCATACCCCCGGCCAACAAATGCTAAAAGTCTCGGATCATAGCCATACGCTTGTCTTTACAGCGGACTTACTCCCCACCCTCGCACACGTACCTTCTATTTGGGTGATGGGCTACGACCTTCAACCTTTGGTTACTATTTCCGAAAAAGAGGCTTTCTTACGAGAAGCTGCGGATAAAAACTGGAAGGTGATGTATGACCACGACCCTTACCACGAAATTTCCGACATACATTGGACGGATAAAGGACCAACCGGGGTAAATCCAAGACCATTGAACGAACTCTGAACAAAATCAACAGATTTTCAAGACCCTATTACCGATCCTAAGACAAAGCCTCTTTACTTCTACACATTTTTTTCATCAATCTATTGTTTTTGTGCACGTTTTTTCGTGCAGAAACCCTATTGGCTAAAACAACTAAAGTACTGAATCCTTTAAACTTACCACAATTCGCTAACATTAGGGAACCAAAAGCCCCGCAGCTATCTTTAATAGACCAAATTAACCAACCTTACGTTTGCTAGATAATTTATATTGCCATTCTGCTACTAACTTTTATTGAACCATTTCAGCCTAACCATAAGATGACTGGTTCGTTTTAAGCGCAAACGTAAACGTAAATTCCATGTTAAGACGCACTTTATCTTTTGTCGGATTGCATTTTCTTGCCGCGTTCGTCTGTTTTTCTTATGCCCAGCAAGTTCGCCTTGAACGTATTTCACAAGATGAAACGCAGGCGGTTTTTCGGGTTCAAGCCGAGTGGACAACGGTTCTAAAGCCAGATGATTTACGTTCCCAAACGGCCCATTCTTTCTTGGCTTCTCTAACAGAGGGCTGGACAACCATATCGGAATCTATGGTATTGCCCCGTCTTGCGCTTGCTTCTATAGCGGTAACGGGCAATCAATATGAAACCTTTTCCGTCAAGCATATCGCCGATAAAAGTTTGTTTCATAGCTATACGGGCGATTTGGCGACACTAACCCAGATCGGGATGGAGCGCAAAAAAGCAACAGCAACCCTCCTTGCTAATCTTGTTGCTTATGATCAGGCCACGGAAACGCTGCGTCGTTACACAACCTTTACCATTACAGTGCGTTTTGGAACGGGAACGGTTTTGTCAAAAACGGACGCCTGTACCAACCCACACGTGGCCACCACACAGAGTGTTTTATCCACCGGACGTTGGTTCCGCTTCCCCGTCACCGAGGATGGTCTTTATAAGTTAGACGCTGCATATTTGCAAACATTAGGCGTTTCAGGTACGATAGATTGGACGAAAATTCAGGTGTATGGCAATGGCGGAAAGATGTTGCCTGCCAAAAACTGCGACCCCCGCCCCGGCGACCTCCAGCCGGTTTCTGTTTCGGTTGCAACAGATGGCGTTATTTTCTATGCAAATGGCCCAAGTGGTTGGAACTATAATACCGGACAAAAACAATGGGAACATTACCTCCATGATTTCAGCAAGGAGAACGTGTATTTTGTTCGCGTGGATGAATCCACTCAAAACACTGTTAAAACCATTGCTGCACCTTTGCAAACCAATCCCGTAACCCTTCTGGAAACCACCGGAAGATGGTTCAAAGAAGAAGACAAAATAAACATTGGTGGAGATTCTGGTACAGGGTTAGATTGGTTGGGACAAGAGGTCGCAGCCGGAGGAAGTCTAACCGTGGTAGATCAGGTTTTTGATGGCTTGACCAACGGAACCGTGCGATACCGTTCACGCTTGGCGGCAAGGGCCAATCCCGGCGCGCAAATTTCGGTTGTCTCTGGCACAACGACCATCCATCAACTTGTAAGCCGGATCGTTGATTTAAACCAAAGTTTGGGCGTTAAAGCATCCGGAGAATTGTTCTCCTTTTCCAATCCGTCCGCTACAGCAAGCAAACAAACCATCCAATATCGCCTCGCCAAGACAGACAACGACCCTAAGATTTGGATGGACTGGATTGAGGCGCTTTACCCACAAAGCCTAACAGCTACCAACAATTATTTGCGGTTCGCTACACCCGAGGCCGAAAAAGGGGAAATGCTTTTGTCCTTGCGTGGTTTTAGTGGAACGCCAACTGTTTGGGACATCACCGAAAGCAATGCGATCAAACAACTTGCCGTAGAAACATCTGGCGGAACCTTTCAGATAAGACTAAATATTGCTGACCAACCACGCGAATTAGTGGCTTTTGTACCCTCTGGGTTAACCTTCAAAAAACCCAATGTCGGAACCGCTGTGCCCAATCAAAATTTACACGGTATAACGGCTATTCCTCAGTTTGTGATTGTTACCCCGACCGATTTTAAAGCTCAGGCCGAGAACTTGGCACAGTACCGCCGTAGCCAAGGCGTTACAACCGAAGTTGTTGAATTAAACCACATCCTGAACGAGTTTTCCGGCGGCGTAATGGATATGCGGGCCATGCGTGACTATTTTAAGTTTTTGTACGACAAAGATAAAAATGACGTCTTTAAATATGTCTTGCTTTTTGGTGATGGGCACTACGACTACCGAAACATCAATGGAACCTACAATACGTTAAAGAACTGGATCCCTGTATATCAGACCGAAGAATCTTTTGACGAAATAACCTCCTTTACCTCCGATGATTATTTTGGTTTGTTGGACGACAACGAGGGTGTATGGGAATGGCTGTTTGATGCTAGTTCCTCTTTTGAGCGAATGGATATCGGGATCGGACGGTTTGTTGTTCAAAGTGCGAACCAAGCCGCTGCCGTAATTAATAAGATCAAACACTACGAGAATCCAAAAAACTTCGGTGCATGGCGGTCAAGATTTACCTTCATTGCCGATGACGAAATTGCTGGCTCCCGACAACCAGAGTCGGATTTACACACCCAAAATGCGGATATGATTGCCCGAATGATCGAACAAATGGAGCCAGACATTAATTTGAATAAAATCTATGCCATCTCGTATAATCCCATCGCAACAGCAAACGGACGACGTGTGCCTGAAGCAAAAGCCGATATCTACCGTGCACTAAATGACGGAACCTTGATCTGGAACTATAGCGGACATGGTGGATACGAGGCTTTGGCAGACGAAAAATTGGTGCTTTTGGAAGAATTAAATGAATTAACCAATTTTGATACTTTACCTATTATTGTAACGGCTACTTGTTCATTCGGACATTGGGATTATGCAGATAAGCAAAGTGGCGCCGAGGTTGCTTTTTTAAATGCCGATGGAGGTGCTGTGGCTGTTTTTACGACGGTAAGACCGGTTTATACCACAAGTTCCTTAGACGCTCTCAATCCGGGCCTCAACCGGCAATTAACCATCCAAATGCTGACCAGAGAACCCAGCGGACTTCCACAAAGGCTCGGTGACGTATTGCGAATCACCAAAAATACCACAGCAGGTTCCCAAGACAACAACCGGAAATTCAACCTTTTTGGCGATCCCACCATGCGCGTCGGCCTGCCTACTTTGGAAACAACCTTAACCAGCATAAACGGACAAGCACCTACCGGAAATATCCAGATAAAAGCATTGGACAAAGTTGAAATGAAGGGCGAAATCATTCAACATAACGGACAACGGGATGCTAATTTCACCGGAAAAGTGGATGTAATGGTCTATGACACCCCTCGACAAGTTTCGTTGCGGGATTCACAGTATTTACCAGACGGACAATACAAAGTTTATAGAGACCTTATTTTTAGGGGGCGGGCAAGTGTGCAAAATGGGCAATTTTCCCTCGCTTTTATCACGCCGAAAGACATCTCCTATAGCAATGCGAATGGTCGTATTTCGCTATATGCAGCGGGTACTCAACGTGATGCTATTGGACACTCCTTAAAAATTCTGATCGGCGGAACGTCAAGCAATCCTGTCAAAGATTTGTCAGGCCCAAAAATCCAACTCTTTTTGAATGATACGACATTTGTCTCCGGCGGAATTACCCATAAAAAGCCGCGCCTGATCGCTAAACTTTATGACGAAAACGGCCTAAATACCGTTGGAACAGGCATTGGACATGAATTGCTCTTGGTAATTGATGGTGACGAACAAAATGCACGGAACCTCGGCGAGTTTTTTGTAGGAGACGAAAACTCCTTTCAACGAGGAACGGTATCTTTCGAGTTGCCCGAATTAGCCCCCGGCCCTCACAGCTTAATACTCAAGGCTTGGGATGTCTCCAACAATTCGGCCACCGCTGAACTGGATTTTACAGTGGCCGACGAGCAAAACCTGACCATTCGTAACTTGGCGAATTACCCCAATCCAACCCTTGGCGCAACGCGGTTTATCTTAGAACACAACCAACTTTCGGGGCAATTGGCGGAAGCGGAAATAAAAATCTTCACCCTTAACGGACGTCTGATCCGGCACATTGGCAGTGATGAACTTCTACCAAATGGCGTTTTATCGGGGAGTACCATCCAATACAATTGGGACGGACGTGACGAAGACGGCGATTTACCCGCTACGGGCGTTTACCTCTACAAAGCAAAACTTAAAATCACCGACGAGTCCGCCGAAAATCCAACCAAACAACAAGCAGAACTAATTGAAAAATTGGTCATCATTCGCTAAAATCGTGTTCTCCTTTAAAAACACGAACTTTAAACCTTACCACCAGAACAGAAAAATTGGTATCTTCTGTTCTATAAATTATGCACCTAAAATATGAATACTTTTATGATTCGTAAAACCCTGCTTACCCTCTTTGTTTTGTTTTGCACATCGCGCCTATATGCACAAAACAATGCTGCAGTTGTCTTTCTACAAATAGAACCAGATGCACGTTTTTCAGGTATGGGAAATGCTGGAAGCGCAGTTGCGGATAATTCTAGTGCCATTTTTTGGAATCCCGCCGGATTGGCTTCGCAAAAAAATACCGAACTCTCTTTGACGCACTCGAATTGGCTCCCGAAGCTAAGTAGTGATTTGTTCTATGAATACCTTACCGGAAAATACCATGTGGAAGGGCTTGGGACGTTTGGGGCACATGTCACCTTCCTAAATCTTGGAGAAAGTGAGCGCCGAGATGAATCTAACAACCTTATTGATACCTTTCGGTCCTATGATGCCGCTGCTGGCGTTTCCTTCGGCTTTCCGATCAATGAACGCCTTTCGGTAGGCACTGGCGCACGCTTCATCTACTCTAATCTTGACAGTGGCGGTGGTAGTGTTGGAACCCAGAAAACCCGAGCAGGCATCTCGGCAGGCGTGGATTTGGGCGTTTTGTACAAAGCCCGCCCGATTAATCTGGGTGGCATCAAAACCTCACTCTCCACGGGATTTAATTTGTCTAATATGGGGCCGAAAATCCAATATGCCGATCAAGGCCAGAGTGACCCCATTCCAACAAACCTCCGCTTAGGCGTAGCCAGCCGATTTGATATTGACAGTTACAATTCGATAACCCTTGTTGGTGACGCGACAAAACTGCTCGTCCATTCCGAAAAAAACCCTGAAACGGGCAACTTTGAGGCGGATCCGTTTTACAAGGCCATTTTCTCCGCTTGGAAGCCGCTAACGGTCAATATTGCACCACAAGGCCAACCAGAAGTCCTCAAAAAACTGAGTATTGCCAATCAGATGACTTGGGCAGCCGGAATGGAGTATTGGTATCGGAAGTTTTTCGCCATCCGTGCAGGTTATTTCTACGAACACCCAGAAAACGGAAATCGGAACTTCCTGACCCTTGGTGCCGGTATTCGTCAGAGCATTATTGGTGTGGATTTCTCTTATGTAATTTCGTTGCAAGAGAACGGTGCAAATGCCGACACCCCACGTTTCTCCATCATTCTGAATCTTTAAATCCATCTTCCGCTTTTTGGGTGGGATCAAGCACCTTGTTTGTGCTTTTTTGGATGAACCATACAAGGATTGGGGAACGTGCGGTTGTGCGTTCCCTTTGTTTCGTTAAAGGTTTTTATGCACTTTTTTAAGCAATTGGTCACAACCCTATGTTCGATCATCTTTCTTTCGGGGATGTATCAAGACACTTGGGCGCAAAACATTAAAAATCCGGCACATCCACAGTACGACATCATTGCGTTGCGGGTGGCTTTCCAACCGGATACAACTCGTTTTACAACCGGAGATGGTACATTTTCGGACAATCTTTGGAAGGGTTTAACGCCCAAAATTGATCCTTTGCCCCATAATGACCAATACTTTGAGGCGCATTTACAATTTTTAAAAAACTACATTCAGCGGGTCTCGGACGGGAAAACCACCATCCGCACTCACCTATTGCCGGAAGTGGTACAAGTTTCCAAACAAATGGGAGACTATGCCCCAACAGGTCGCCTCGCCGAGAGCAATACGGAGCGTGCAAAATTGGCGGCACTGGTAAAAGAAGCGTGGCAATTGGCCCATCTACAAAGTGGTTTTAGCACTACCGGCCTTGATCCGGCACGAACCATGTTTGTCCTTTTTCATGCCGGTGCGGGTCGAGACATCGAATTGGTGGGAACCACCTTATTAAAGACGCCGCAAGATTTGCCTTCTTTGTTTTTTAATGAAGCCTCTCTTAAGCAGCTATTGAACGAAGAAGTCTATTTTAAAGGTTTAAAGGTTAACCATACCGCCGTTCTGCCCGAAACGGAAACACGGCTTGGCTACGACAGTTTTGCCAACAAACATTTCTTGGTAGAGCTATCTATAAATGGCTTGCTTGCGGCCTCGTTTTTAAATTTCTTGGGCGTCCCCGATTTGTTCGACACGCTCAATGGCAAAACGGCTGTTGGGTCGTTTTGTGTTATGGATGGGGAAGGGCTTTTTGCATATAATGGCCTCTTTCCGCCAGAACCTTCAGCGTGGGTAAAGTATTATTTAGGCTGGAGTATGCCCAAAACCATAAACCTTGCTTATGATACACCCCAAACAGTGGAACTGCTCCATACAAGCGATGCGGCCTCGTCCGAAATCATTAAAATTCCGCTGTCCAATACGGAGTATTTCTTGGTTGAAAACCGGCAACGAGACCCTGAACGCAATGGCATAACCGTACAAATCCAAAAGCCCAATGGGCAGATAGAAACCCAAACATTTACCAACCAAGACAAAACCTTTTCCAGAACAGATCAATCCGGTTTTTCGGGAGGAACGGTAATCGGTGTGGACAATTACGACTGGGCATTGCCGGGAGGCGTGGACAGGGCGGGAAACAATCGGATGGGTGGGATACTCATCTGGCATATTGACGAAGCCGTTTTGGCCGATAAAATGGCGGACAACCGCGTAAATACCGATGAAAACAGACGCGGTATAGATTTAGAAGAAGCCGATGGCGCACAAGACATCGGCGTGGCGTCATTTCCTTGCAATGATGCCGGAGACAACAATATCTTACGCGGCAGCTATGATGATTTTTGGTATGCAAACAATCCGGTAAATTGTGTTATTGATGGCGCAGCAAAACCCATTGGCCAATACTTGAACGAACTTGGCCCAACCACCCGCCCCAGTTCGGAAACCAATACAGGAGCAAAAACCGGTATCCACCTCTCCGGATTCTCCGAGTCGGCAAATATGATGCGCTTCGTGGTTTCGCGGAGCAAATCACCAACATATCTCCAGCAGGGCTTTTACCAAGTCCCAACTTCATTTAAAACCACTAACGAGGTTTCTTATCCTGTAAAAGCCAATATGGGGAACACAACTTGGAGCCTTACCCCTGACATAAAGAACCAAACGTACATCTGGCATTTGAACGGAACTGTGGGATCAATTTTTGACCCCAAAACCTATCTCGCGGATGCCGCTTCGATCAATGGCTTTCCGATTTTAGCCCAACTTGGAGCAGAACAACCCCTTGTCGCCATTACAACCGTTGGAAACAAGCTCATTGCATTCAATACCCAAGGCGCTATGGCCGCAGGTTTTCCCATTAATATGCCAACCTCCTCGCCTTTTCAACCGCTGTTAATCCATTTTAAAGACCAAAAACTTGGCACGGTGGTGGTTGCTGGACGTGATGGCAACCTTTATGGGTATGACCTCGACCAAAAGGGCAAGCTCCATCAAGATTTTCCATTAGCCGCTGGTGGAACCTTTAGCCACCATCCAAAGGCCAATTTGCTTGGAATTTCTGCAAGAACCGCCTCCGATAACGGGCAATATTGGCAATGGGAAAATGGGCGAATCGCATCGGTTTGGTGGGGTGAATTGTTTTATGATGCACAAAACAGCAATACCGTTTCCATCAACAAACCCACACCGCCAACTTCGGAAAGCCTTCTGGTGGATGTAGAAACCTACAACTGGCCAAACCCGATTCGCATGGGAAGCACCTATTTGCGACTGGCTTGTACCGAAATATGTGATGCAGAAATCTTGATTACAGACTTGGTGGGGCAGAAAATCTCCACAATCACCCTCAACAACATAAATGCCCATGTGCCTTATGAAGCCCAATGGACGGCGGATGTGCCAAATGGCATTTATTTGGCACGGGTGAAGGTAACCAGTGGACAAAAAACGGCTTATAAAATTATTCGGATGGCGGTTATTAAGGTCTAATGGCTTTCTAACCGAACCGCCATAAACTTTTAAAGCCCATAAGAAACGGTACTCCATCAGGCTGTGTTCAATTTTTATAAAAAGCCAATAATATACACAACTTCACAGCTTTGTTTTTCTACCTATAAACCAATTTAAAAATTTTGATTCATCGCATAAACGCTACTTCTTACCAACATTCTCCAACCAACCTTCGAGTGCGATGAAATATTTTGCCTTTTTCTGGTCTTTGCTTTTCTTAAGTGGTTGCGCACGCATGATGGGCATTGAAGACACCGAGACCGTATTACCCAAAACAAGCCCTCCTTCCACACCCGCCATTGCCTCTATTCAGTTGTTTGCAAATGCGAATCAAACCCAGCCTCCTATCATCCGCATAAACAGTGACGAAACGCTCGATCTCCATTTTGATGTGATGTCCTTTGAAGCTCGGCCATTCTCCATTTATTTTTTCCACGAAGATGTAACAGGAAAGCGGCTTTTACAACCCATAGAATACATGAAGTTGGCTCGTCAGGACGATCTCCTTACGTATTGGCCCTCCAGCCATACCCAACAGCCTTATACCCATTATCATTACCGCTTTCCGAACCATAAAATCCAATTTCGGGTCAGTGGGCGCTATGTTCTCGCGGTAACAGAACAAGGAAATCCAGCACAAGTGCTCTTTGAACGCACGTTTTTTGTCCACGAAAACCAGACAAACATCGCCACAAATGGCAAATTGATCTTAGGCGACCAAGTAGGAAGGTATTATTTTTGGCCGGAAACAACCCTCGAACTACCGGAAAACCTCGCGGCCAATATCCATCAGTTAACAGTTTGTGGGTATGAAAACGATTTAGGGCAACCAACCGTTTGTGACCGAGACCCTCGGTTGAATTTGTTTCCGAGACTCACCTATGGCCCCTTACGTCAGGACGCTTATCAGGTGATGTGGGATCGGCGGGTTTTGGATTTAAGAACGCTTCAAAATGGTGGGAAAATCGAACAAATAAACCGCTCGCTTACGCCATTTGGTGTAAAACTCATCGAAGAAAACGAGGAACAAGACCTGTACAGCGCAGAACATCGGACCTATGGCTACCCAATGATCGGTTCCTCCGAAGTGCCGCGAGACACCAAAAACCTTCAATCGGAATACGTAGAGGTCACCTTCAGGTTTGTGCCTGCTGCTAAAACGGCTTTGCCTTTTCCGGTCTTTCTTCAGGGTGATTTTAACCAATGGAAAAAAAATCCGGCGCATAAAATGGCTTGGTCTGCCGAAGAAAATGCGTACAAAGTATCCTTACGGCTAAAACAAGGCTTGTATGAATATAGGTATTTCTTAGACAACCCGAATCCCGACAGAAGGAATCTTGCAACTTGGTTTAACCGTTCTATACGATGGCAAACACTTGTTTTTTATCGTGATACCTATCTGGGAACGGATCGGCTAATTGGCACGGAACAACGGATTTGGAACTAAACCCCAAAAGGAATAACGTGATGCTTCCCTGAATCACAATGCTTTTATAATCTATCATCCCCAATAAACGATGTTTAATAACCCGCGCCCACTCCAGATGAATCGGTCTGCGCAAAGCGGACTTATACTTTTCTGGATTGGCATTGCCTTTCTCGTAGCAGCAGCATGGGGCTTACAACTTTTCTCGCCCATGTTTTACCTCATTGTGGGCATGGGTAGTACAGTGTTGGGGGCAATTTGGTACTTAATCGCAACATATCATCACCAATGGCCGGGCATTAAAAACAATGGGATCATGCAAACCGCCCTGACCGCCCGTGGTTTATACGGCTGGATACTTGGCGTTGTCTTAACGGGTTTTTATGTTTTACTCTATTGGTTTCCGGCGTATCTGACAAACCTGATTCGCATTACCGATCCACTTAGTTTTGCACTTAGAGGTGTAGCCGCAGATCAGTGGTTTTTGTACGGCGTGTTTTATACCCTCGCTGTTCTGATCATGGGTCTTCGGATGGTGTACAAATACCGTCATAACCGTTATCAAGTCATCCGCACCTTCTCGGTGATGTTTTTCCAGATGATTTTTGCCTTTTTTATCCCCGCCATTCTCAAATTAATGAACGAGCCGGAGTTCTATTTCCACTATTTTTGGCCTTTAGACTACGACTATCTTTTCCCAAACACGGTTCAATGGCTTTCCCATGGGTCTTCCATCGCCCATCTTGCTTTGTGGATTGGCCTGTTCCTCACCTTTATTGCAACGCCTGTACTGACTTTTTTCTTCGGTAAACGATGGTATTGTTCTTGGGTCTGCGGTTGTGGCGGCTTGGCAGAGACCTTGGGCGATCCCTTCCGGCAACTTTCCGATAAATCCTTGACCGCTTGGCGGATAGAACGCTGGATGATCCATACAGTACTTGCTGCCATTGTGGGCCTAACGGCTTTGCTGTGGATCAATTCTTGGGCGGAAGGTGAGGTCTTGGGAGCCTTTTCCCAATCTTTTGCAAAATGGTATGGGTTCGGAATCGGCTCGGTGTTCTCTGGTGTAATTGGTGTAGGGTTTTACCCCTTAATGGGTTCACGGGTTTGGTGTCGCTTCGGTTGCCCAATGGCAGCTTTGATGGGACTTCAACAAAAATGGTTTTCACGATTTAGGATCACCACCAATGGCGGACAATGCATCTCTTGCGGAAATTGCTCTGCTTATTGTGAAATGGGCATTGATGTAAGATGGTACGCACAGCGGGGACAAAACATCGTGCGGGCGTCTTGTGTGGGATGCGGGATTTGCGCCGCAGTATGCCCACGTGGCGTCTTAAAATTGGAAAATGGAAAACAGGATCGGAACGAACGGTACGGCAAAGCGGTTATGATTCATTCCGATGATGTGGACATTCTGACACCTTAGACTTTGCATAGAACATGAAAAAGTATTTTTTTTGGCTGATTTTACTTGCCGGATGTAGCACCCCCAACAACCCAGACGACAGCACATTAGCGAATAAAAATAAGCCTTTAGCCGAGGCCGGAACCCCAACCTCGGCCCAGTGGAACACCCATTGGTTTGACGGAAAGGCAGAACTCACGTCTTATCGGTTAGAGCAAGCACGGTATGGCGAAATGCGAACCGGAGAAGCCGTGACCATCTTTGTAACGGAGGATTTTTCGGCCTCAAAACACGTCAAATTGGATCGCCCAAGTGCCACCGGGGCCGACCGTGTACCCGTTCTGAAATTGAACCTGACGAAAAAATTCCAGACAGGCATTTACCCGTATAGCCTGATGACTTCCGTTTTCACCCCATTGACAGGCACTTCCAGTCTAAAAGTAACAACAAGCGTTCAAGAATGGTGTGGCCATATTTTTATGCAATACAACCTGCGCGATGGCGGATATGCGTTCAAAGGACTATCCTACTTTGAGTCTGAAGGAGATGAAACCGGAAACCTCCCGAAAGTCCTCTTGGAGGATGAGGTTTGGACAAAACTACGCCTAAACCCAGATCAATTGCCTACTGGAACCATTAGACTCATCCCCTCTACCCTATTTTCGCGCTTGCACCACCATCCACAGCAGGTGGTTGAGGCATTGACCGAGTGGGAAAAGACCCCAGATGCCACCTTTGGCAACCGACCAATGCGGATTTACAAAATCTCTTATGCCAATCCAGAACCCCGCACCCTCCGTATTGCCATCGAAACTGGATTTCCCTTTTCCATCTTAGGCTGGACGGAAGCCTATAACGATGGTTTTGGAAAACCTGTCCCCTTGGTCACAAAAGCAGTGCGGAAGAAGACAACACGGTTAGACTACTGGTCTAAAAACACCAATGCAGATCTATCCCTCCGTAAGCTCTTGGAATAATTATTTTTTGGGGTATCGCTCTGGCTGCCATGACAACATATAGTCTGGGTCTTCCCATGCCAATGCCGCTTCTGTTATCAATAACGGTCTAAAAGTATCCACCATTACCGCCAATTCTTGGGTTTCTTTTTTGCCAATACTGGCCTCTACCGTTCCGGGATGAGGCCCATGAGCAATCCCACCCGGATGTAGCGTAAAGGAACCACGATCAATGCCACGCCGACTCATGAAGTCTCCTTCGGCATAGAACAAGACTTCGTCCGAGTCTATATTAGAGTGGTTGTACGGCGCAGGAATGGCATCTGGATGATAATCAAACAAACGGGGTACGAAGGAGCAAATCACAAAATTATGTCCTTCAAAGTGCTGATGAACAGGCGGTGGTTGATGAATCCGACCCGTTATAGGTTCAAAATCGTGGATAGACGTTGCATATGGATACATATAACCATCCCATCCGACCACGTCAAAGGGATGATGGCGGTAAACCAAGCGGTTGATGCGTCCGTTTTTTCGGATTTGCACCTCAAAAGCACCCGTTTCGTCGTAACAAATCAACTCCTCTGGCGGGCGAATGTCGCGCTCACAAAAGGGGCTATGCTCCAGCAGTTGTCCGAACTTGTTCCGATACCTTCGTGGGAAATTGATTTCTCCTGATCCTTCGATCACCAATAAGCGGGGTTGAACCTCGCGATCAAACACAAAGCGGTGTGTAATAGTGCGCGGAATGTGGACATAATCCCCTTTTCTGAAAGGCAATCTCCCGAACATGCTTTCCAAAAACCCACTACCTTCATGCACAAAAACCACTTCATCGGCCTCGGCATTTCGGTAAAACACCTGCATGTCTTCGGTCGGTGCAGCCAATGCCAGCCGCACATCGGCGTTGCCCATCACATAGGTTCTTCCCGATAGATAATCACCAAACGGCGTAAAATTTCCGGTTTTAATATGCTGATGTTGCAAAGGTGGGTTTTCCACGTAGGTGATATTGGCCGAAATCGGTGGCAAAACGGCATCCACCAATGTCGGTGGATACAAATGGTAAGCGATAGAAGAAATGCCACTAAAACCCTCTGCACCAATCACTTCTTCTTGATAGAGGCTCCCATCCGGTTTACGGAATTGGACATGTCTTTTTTGGGGAATTTGGCCCAAACGATAATAAAAAGGCATATTTAACCAGATTAAAGATTTCCGCGGAGGGCCTGTTCACGTTCAATGGCTTCAAAGAGCGCTTTAAAATTACCTTTTCCAAAAGAGCGCGCGCCTTTTCTTTGGATAATTTCGTAGAACACGGTTGGCCGATCTTCAACGGGTTTGGTAAAAATTTGTAACAAATACCCTTCATCGTCTCTATCCACCAAGATTCCCAAGTCTCGAAGGGGAGCAAGGTCTTCGTCAATATGACCAACACGGGCCAAAACCTCGTCATAATAAGTGGAGGGAACTTGCAAAAATGAAACGCCCCGCTGCCTCATGGCCGTCACCGTCTCGATAATATTATCGGTGGCCAAGGCAATATGCTGAACGCCCGCACCTTTATAAAATTCCAAATACTCCTCGATTTGGCTCTTTTTTTTGCCATCGGCAGGCTCATTAATGGGTAATTTGATGCGCTCATTACCATTGGACATCACTTTGGACATCAACGCGGTATAATCGGTCGAAATGTCCTTGTCATCAAAAGAGACCAATTGACGGAAACCCAAAACATTTGCATAAAATTGGGCGTAACGATTCATCTCACCCAATTCAAGATTGCAAACCACATGATCAACGTATTTTAGACCAATTACATCCGGCGCAAAATAAGGATTCTGAAAGGCGATAAAGCCCGGCATAAATGGCCCATCGTACTTCTTCCGTTCGACAAAAGTATGAATGGTATCACCATATGTGCGAATGGCAGATTTTGCGAGGATCCCAAACTCGTCTTCTAAGGTGATCGGCTCGTGAACGGGAATGGCGCCACGCTTAACGGTAGCCTCAAACGAATACGTGGCATCGTCCACCCAAAAGGCGACATCTCGGACGCCATCGCCATGTAAATGTGCATGTTTCGCGATAAAATGATCGGGCGAAAGGGCTGTTGTGAGCAGGAAACGGATCTTATCTTGTCGGAGAACATACGTTACCGCTTCACGAAAACCAGTTTCTGGTCCGCGATATGCTTCCAACTGGAAACCAAATGCCGCTTGATAATAATAGGCCGCTTGTTTGGCATTACCCACATAAAACTCCACATAATCGGTTCCATTGATGGGTAAAAAATCGGTTTCGGATTGTACGACAGGGTGTATTACGCCTTCCATAGCGGTTTACTTTAGGGGATTGATAAGGAACTATAAATGCTAAAGTACCCGATAATGTTCTATTTTGTATCCTTAACGAAATGTATTCGGAAATTCGGCAAAAATCCGGTTTTGATAGGACAAAATTAAGCTTAACAAAATATAATTTGGCGATCATTTGGCAAATAAACCTTTTTACAGAATATCACATGCCACAATTTGAATTAAAACTGACACAGCCCACCCCATTTGAAGGCTTGGTTCGGGCACGCACAAAGCAAGACGCTCTCTTGGAAAAGTGGCCGCAGGACGCCGGAGAATTGCCTGTAATCCAAGCCACCGCCACCCTTCAAGGTTGGCAAGAAATCACCCTTGGGCAAGTGGTCATCGGGCAGATCCGCGACCACAACCGCATGAGATTCAGGAGGGATTGATGGACGATAATCTTATACAGAACGACGCATGGACGCTCCTTCACCGCAAATACTGGTTCCAGTCGGTGTATGGTAGTCTTCGACAAGACCATGTGCGTTTGCCAAATGGCGTAGAAATTGACGATTATTACGTTATGGAATATGCGGATTGGTGTGGCGTATTATGCTTCACGCAAAGTGGCGACATCCTCACCGTTTCGCAATATCGGCATGGAGCCGCACAGGAAAGTATCGAGTTTCCGGCTGGTATGGTGGACGCAAATGAAACCCCGCTGGAAGCTGCGAAGCGGGAATTATGGGAAGAAACGGGCTACATCGCCGAAACATGGCAACCATTACTTGTCTGCTATCCTGAACCCGTAAAGCAAACCAATCGTGGCCATATTTTTGTAGCCCAAAACGCAAAAAAGGTATCAGCACCACAAACAGAAGCTACCGAGAACCTCCATTTGCATGTCATTAACCCCGAAACCCTTCTTCAGTGGGCATTAGATGGGAAAATCATCCACGGCGTCTATCAAGCGGCTGTGTTTAAAGCAAAGATTTTGGGATTGCTTTGACGCTAACACCCGCCAAAGCCGATGTTACGGCATTTATCTTATAGGCCCTCGTACTGGTATGGCCTTCCATAATCTATTGTTGACCATCTCCAAAGAGAACGCCTTGGGGTCAAGCTTCTCCCCCACCCACTCCATCATATCCTCATAGTCTTCATGTTTAGGGTCTTTCAAAACCTCAAGCAAGTTCATGTAACCATATACGCCACCACAATCTTCTGGTGGACAAGCCGACTTCCCTTTAATGCAAACTGGGTAGCGAATCCCTTGTTCTACTGGAAGGATTTTTTCCAACACAATTTTATGCGTCCAATCATCCCCGAAATCATAAACATATGCCATATTATCTTTCTCGTTGCGCAATACGTCCGAGATTTTTACAACCTCATAACCTACATCATCGCCCATGCCCATATCTGCATAGCTGAGAGGTGTATAATACGCTCCCCGAGCAACGAATTGATGCAAATGTGAATTACTCCACCCCATCGCTATTTGGAGAATGTTGTGTAAGTCTGGAAGGAACGTATTCGAAAGAACCTGTAAACGCCGCCAAATTGGTGGCTTGCTGTCAACAAGGCTAACATGGATTTGGTAAACTTTTATCAACATAGGTATTATTTTTTAATTTTTAATTACAATCAAAAAAAACCAATAATTGCATTATACAACTTTTTGGCTTAATTGACTTGACTGGATGATCAATTGCAAAATAGGTAATAAACAAGCGCATAGCGATAAGTTATCGAATACATTTTTTTCTTATTAATCTATAAGACGACTTTTGACGAGGTGTTTAGTCGGATTCACTTTCCAGAATCTCCACCCACTTGCCTTGTTCGTGGCTGGCAATGATTGCATCAATGGTACGCATATTCGCAAGAGAATCCACCAATGGGATGGGTATGGGCTTTGAGCCAAGGATCGCCGCCGTAAATGCTTCACACATTTGCACATAGATATTAATAGGTTTACTTTCCCAAACCACCGCATGGCCCTCCTTTATCAAGGTCAGTTTAGCGGGGCCATGATTGGGCTGAAAAAACGGTGTTTCCACCAGTATTCGTCCTGCAGTGCCAATCACCTCCACCATTTGTTGGTGCTCGGTCTGGGTTCCGCAAACAAATGATGCTTGTACGCCATCAAAATCCATCAACGCCGTAACCAAACGATCTACACCAAAAACCGGATCGTTTTCCACCAAGCCCATTATCCGCTTGGGTTCGCGCCCCATGAGCCACCTTGTCACCGAGATGCAATAACACCCCACGTCTAAGAGGCCGCCACCGCCGGGTAAATTGCCATTGCGAATATTTGCCGGATCGTCGTTGAAATAGGTAAAAACGGAGCGAATAGACTGGACTCGGCCAATTTCTCCGGCAGAAATCCAGTTCTGCACTTGCTCCCACTGCGGATGAAAGCGGTACATAAACGCCTCCATCACCTTGAGTTTGGGAAATTCCGTAACCGCTTCTGCAAGTAAAACAACTTCCTCCGCCGATAAGGTGAGTGGTTTTTCACATAGGACATGCTTTCCGGCTGCTAATGCCGCCAACGTCAAGGGCAAGTGTAGGTGATTGGGCAAAGGATTATACACCACATCCACCTTTGGATCGGCCAAGAGGGCTTCGTAGCTGCCATAAGTTTGGGGAATGTCCAATTTCGCTCCAATTTGAGCGGCATGCTCGGCATTACGAGACGAAATGGCCACCACATCGGCGTGGTTACTGGCCTGTAAAGCCGGAATAACGGCATTAAGACCAATGCGGGCGGTGCTAAGAATGCCCCAACGGAGGCGTTGAGCAGGCAGTTTTTCCATTAGGTTACTTTTGGGGTTATGAATCAACATACAGATACATCAAAGCGGAAAAATTCCGTTTAGATACCCCAAAATAAAGACAAGCGGCCCCAAAATCTATTGAAGGTTTTGTTATATCAGTCACCAATTTTGTCTTAACAGACGTCCGCAGCAGTGCAAGAAGATTTTTTTCAGGAAGTGAACGACTTGGCTTCGGAAACTTTCCTCAAGCCAGCCCTTAATACAATAGCATATGAATCTTTTTCTATGGATACTTTTAGGCTTCTGCCTCATGGAGATAGCCGCCTATATCTTACACCGCTGGCTATTTCACGGTTGGTTATGGCGGATTCACCGCACACACCACGAAGTTTCTAACGGCGTTTTTGAACTGAACGATGTTTTTTCGGTAGGTTTTGCAGCCATATCAATGGCCATGATGCACTACGGTCTTCAATCCATAGCAAACCAACCTTGGCTGGGAGCTGGTATCGGGATTGCCGTCTATGGCATTTTATACTTCATCATCCACGACCTCTTTACCCACAAACGTTTTCGACCCTTCAAATCGGAAAACAAGGCACTTCAAACCATACGGCGGGCGCATCAGCGGCACCACCAAACCTCAGAAAAAGAAGGATTTGAACCGTATGGACTGTTTTTATTTCCTTATGGCAAATTTAACACTCCATTTATGCGGAAAAACAAACCTCAGCAGGGCCAAAAAAACACGCACGTAGAAGATTGAGGGCTTTTCAGTCGCTCAAAATATGATTTCTATGCCAGATAAAAAACCATAAAACTGACGATTTATTCCTCACTTATTACGGCAATTTGCGCCCTTTTCGACTTCCATTGTTTGAGGTCGCGCAGACATTCGTGTCCAAATGCCGAGACCGACAATAAAATCATAATACCTGCAAAAAGCCACAAGCCCAAAAACAAGGCAATGCCCAGATGTAGGGCAATCATGTTTAAAAGCCAAAACACCCGAAGGCGGGGAACCCACATGCCAATACCATACAACGTCTCGATAAGGAGCGTCCACCAGCCGAGAAACATTGGAATCACGGGATAATCGGCCACCCAGTGCATGTCAACTCCGCTTTTAAAAAACGGATGGGTCATGGAATACCACAGAATATCTCCATTCCACCATTCATAATTCCAAATTTTGCCTACACCAGCGGATAAATACGCAAAGCACATATGGATTTGTAGTACGCGAATCGCCACCCCCGTCCCCCATGTTGCCTCCGGAGATACCCAACCCAGTTTAATGTCTAAAGACCACGCTTTTGAGACCGGAAAAACCATTATATAAAAAAGAGAGATATGTACAAAAATATCCAAACCATAAAAAAATGTTGGAATACTTGCCATAACAACAATGTGCATAAACCACGAAATCACCGAGAAAATACGGGTGAGCAACCCAATCGCTACCATACCTAATGCACCAACATAGACCCAAAAGAAGACATAAATGCGTATTTCTTCAGCAATACCCAATGCGCCCAAAAACTGGCTAATGTGTTCCATATGGATTTCCCACGGGTTATTTAAGGCACGTGTGATCTCCCATTGTATCCAGCCATATTGTCCTACAAAGGCTTCCCAATCTGGAAGCCATAACAAGGCTTGAACGATACAAAACAAAGAAATGGCAATTCTAAAAAAACCCAAAGGCTTGGGCGATTGTGGGGTTTCAAAAAAAGCAATTATCTGCCCAATGACCGGTTTTAAGGAAAAGGAAGCCATGTTTTTTTGGTTTGATAATCTCCCAAATTATTGACCTGCAAAGGACGCAAAATAGACCTCTCTCGGCTGACTACGCTTCCCCATTTTCCATTCTCGGAGGCTTGGGTTTTGCATACCCATTAAGCGAACATCTACCTGAACAGCATCACGATTTTGGTTCAGCATCCGCACGGCAACCGTATGCGAAAGCAAATCTTGGTATGTGGTGTCTTGGCGGATGTAAACACTCAAGCCATAAAAACGGTTATACGATTCATGCGCATGGGTATAATACCGAAATCCTTTTTGGGTGTCTAAAACCACCTGAGAACTGTCCCACTTATGTAGTGTATATCGTTCAAAGGCCACACTGCCCACCTTTTGCGAAAAGAACCCAAAGCTCCAATCGCCAAAGTACAAATCGTTCATAACTGCTGTAAAATAGCTAAAATTGGTGCGTTCTAACTTTCCGAGAACCTGAAACAAGGCCATTGTCAGAAAGCAAAAGTGCAGCAACAAGAGGGTACGAATAAATTTCCGCATGGAGATCTGTAATGTAAAAAAGGGAGACAAGATTAAGCCCGTCTCCCTACGTTCATTTTGGAGGCTTATTGGTATTTCACCAAAATAGACTGGATTTTTTGAGCCTTGGCCTGTCCCACAACCGATTCAAAGGACTTCAGGTCCGATTTGTAGATGAATACATAGCCCGGATCGCGGGTAATGAAGGTCATCCCTTGGAGGTCGCCGGGGCGTCGAATTTTCGAAACGGCCTTCACCTCAGAAAGTCCCATATTTTTTTTCCCGATCGTGCTACCGTCCGAAAAGCGAATAAAATACTGGCTGGGATTTACTCCCTTTAATAAGCTCGTTAATTCTGCTTTGTCGGCGGCATCAACCGCTCCCCGACCCAGAATAAAGCCTTGGTGTTGCTGGCGTAATGTGGCGATTTTGGCATCGGTCAGTGCCGGTTGAGCGGCTGCTACACCTGCCGATAAAACAAGGAAAAACAAGGCCATGAAGCCATGTTTGGGGTACAAAATGTTTTTCATATTCGGATGAAGGATTAAAATTAGAAACGGCTGGCAAGTTGTTGGATTTTTAAGGCTTTTTCTTGACCTACCTTAGATTCAAATGCCTTAAAATCTGAGGTGTAAATGTAAATAAATTCAGGCCCTTCTACGATAAAGGTGATGCCTTGAGCGCCACCGGGGCGTCGGATTTTGGACACGTTTTTAACTTCAGCAAGTCCTAAATTTTTCTTCCCCATGGTGGTTCCATCTGCAAAACGAACAAAATAGAGATTGGGGTTAACATCTTTGAGGAGGGCTTTCAATTGGCTACGCTCATTAGCGGGGATCGTGCCCTTGGCCAACAAAAAACCTTTGTTAGAGGCTTTTAATTCAGCAACCTGTGCAGCTGATAAGGTTTTTTGTGCGTGTGCTTGGCTGATGATGCCCATCAATAGGACAACAATTAGGCCAATGCCCAGTCTGTTGAGTGATTTCATGACGATAAAGATTGAGTGTTGATTGGTTAATGCGGAATGGCGAAAGAAATTGCATTCACAGCCACAATATGCAAAAAAGGTTTAATTTTTAAAAGATGCGAAGTCACAATAATTTCATATTCATGATTTTTACTAAATATCATATATCGGTTCTAAAAACAATATTTACGATTAAAATAACTTAATTCAATAAAACGCTCTTGGGTAAAAAGAGCGAAACCGCCTCCACACTGGCCGTCTATTAACATAAAGACTTGATCGAGTACCCTTTTTACTGTACGAAAGGGCAAAAAAAAGCCGACAAAAGTCGGCTCTTGTTGCGGGGGCGGGATTCGAACCCACGATCTTTGGGTTATGAGCCCAACGAGATACCACTTCTCCACCCCGCGCTGTTATATTAGGAAGGTGAATATAAGACATATGAAGACCCGCTGCAAACGCCTCACGGTTCTTCATGATTGTTTAACGCTTTCTAACCAAGCATCAAAATGTTTTTGTAGGCTTTTTTCATGCTGATGTTGCTCATAAATACGGGCAGGGGCAGCCCGATCGGTACAAGATAGTGCAGACAAGCTACAACGCTCGCAGGTTTCATTCACCTGTACAACGGCAATCGCGGGATCGTTCCAAAATTTGACCACCGTTTTAAGGTTATCGTCCACCATTAATCCAATATTGATCGCAGACAAATGGCGATCCTTCAGCAACAACCTACGCGAAATGGAAAAAGTTAAAAAGCTGGCATTTGCATCCATGAAATTTAGCCGTTTTAGGCTGGTGGTTTCTTGGTGCGGGGTTGTTGGCGGGAACTGAGAGAGGGCACGTAATTGCGCAAGTGCTGTCCATCTACGGCAGTAGTGTTCATTCAAACCTTTGCCATGATACATAAATACGGGCGATAGATTTAGCCGCTTGGTAAGTAAAAAATCATCCGTACCGATCGGGTGTGTAAATCGTTGATAATACAAGAGATGTAGGCCCATTTTTCCCGGAATAAGCTGGCTTAGTCGGTATAGGAACAACTCCGGCGTAACGTTATAACATGCTTTTATCTGCGTAAAATGTGCAGGATCCCACTTTGGTTTAGAAAAGAGTTTTGTCAATTCTTGTACAAGGACTTCGCCGTCTAACATCACCGCCCCAGCAAAGTAGGAGGCTTTGAAATAAGAAAGAAGACCTTCAAACGTTTTCGATGGGCCGATATGACTCCCAGAGACCATAGGCGCATCCGGTAAATTCAAAATTTTGAAGCCCAATTCCCTTAATTGAATGAAAATGCGTTGTGAAGACCACAATTTGGGATTAATGAACAGCCGTTCGGGCGTGCCTTCAATCCGTATTGAACGTATTTCGGGCATTTCCAATACATGGGGCAGGCCATCGAAAAGGACAACTTGGTTAAAGTGGGTTTTCGCAATTTTGATTAGTGCCGATCCGGTGGGATCATCCTGCAAACTCCATTGAAAACTTTTCCGGAACATGATCGCCGCATCTTCTAATTCTTGAAAATAATTTTTTTTCATGGCTTGTAACGACCGAAGTGCCGCATGCAAAAAATGGTCTATGTGCATATCATACTCTCCCACGATTTCCGTCAAGGTCTGGATAAGCGCGGACGCACTATGTGGCTCGCCCGCCACCAATTCCAAGAGGTCTTGGCCGGTAATGCCAAAAATTTCAAAGGGAAAAGATTGCATCATCTCCGACCCAAGGAGCGATTTCAGGGGATCTAATTGATCGGCAAGTTGGGTGGAGACCAAATTATCAAATGGCAAATTCAAAACCTGCGACAGCAAGAGCAGTTTTTCAGGCTTCGGGTATTTTTTCCCTTTCTCAATCTCGCTAAGGTAGGAGATCGAAAGGCCCGTTTTTTCTGCAACATCTCGCAAAGAATAGTTCAACTCGGTTCGCTGCTGTTTGATTTTAAGCCCAAGGATAAAGCGTAGATTTTCAGAGGTCATCTCAATAGGGGTTATGTTCGCTACCTGCGAAAAATAAGGCTTTGCCCAAGCAAGTTGATGAAGAAATCACGACAATGGCGAAATATTTATATTGCAGCGAAATTTCGCTTGCAGAAAATTTTTTCCATCACTATCTTCTTCCCGTACAAAAAATCCAAGTAGCGAAGGAGTATCTTCAAAAAACCAAAGAAAAGATGGAAGAATTGATCGAAAATATTGACCTAATGCCGGAAGCGCTTTCGGGAAAAGTTAAGATTTATCGCCCCGCACTTACCCCAAAAGCAGCCACGATCTTAACGCCACAGGTGGTATCCGTGCTCGAAAAGCTCCACACCCGCTTTGAACCTGTACGAAAACAACTTTTGCAAACACGAAAAAACCGCCAAAAGGACTACGACTCGGGAGAGGTTCCGACATACCTCAAGGAAGGAAATTCGGAAGCGCTTTCGGATTGGCAAGTTCCCGAAATCCCAAAAGATTTACGCACAAGAAGGGTGGAAATTACAGGGCCGGTGAATAGTGCAAAAATGGTGGTTCAGATGCTTAACCGAAATGAACAAGGGTTTCGTGCGGATACGGCCATGTTGGACTTCGAGGACGCTATGAAACCAACTTGGCAAAATGTGGTGGATGGGGTTTTAAACGTGATTGCCGTTGCCGAGAACCGTTTAGAAACCGTAGAAAATGGGAAACACTACGTTTTGAATCCAGAAGATCAGGCCGTGATGATGGTACGGGTTCGTGGCTTGGCCTTAGACGAATCAAACATCAGGATCAATGGCGAAGCCATCTCCGGTGGTTTGTTTGATTTGGTTCTGACGTGGATGCACACGGCGCAGAAGTTGATTCAACAAGGCAAAACGCCCAAGTATTACATCCCTAAAACAGAATATCACGAGGAGGCTCGTTGGTGGAATGCTGTTTTTTCTGCATTGGAATCCGAAATTGGGGTTCCAGAAGGTACATTACGCGCCACATTTCTGATCGAGACGTTGCCCGCCGCCTTCCAAATGGAAGAGATTTTGTACGAATTTCGCACCCATGCAGCAGGAATGAATGTGGGGCGCTGGGATAAGATTTTCAGCGACATCAAGGTACTTAAGAACCACCCAGATCGGGTAATGGGAGACCGTGCAACCATCACCATCAAGCCCGATACACCTTGGATGTACCAATATGCCAAAAGATTGATACACGTTTGCCACAAACATGGGGCGTTTGCTATTGGCGGGATGGCTGCCTTTACCCCCGGTAAAACACCTGAATTACGATCCGCGCAAATGGCAAAAGTGGTTGCAGACAAGCAATTAGAAGCCTCGCTTGGGCACGACGGTTGTTGGGTGTCTCATCCCTACTTTATTGGGTCGGCGCTGCAACAATTTACGCGAAGCAACCAATTGGATATTTTACAAGACGATCTTGAGGATTATCCAGACTTGTTGCCCAAAAGCCAAGGGCCATATACCATCGAAGGTCTTCGCACCAATGTTCGGGTCGGGATTGCTTATCTGGAAGGCTGGAAACGTGGCATTGGCTGCGTGGCTTGGGATAACCTGATGGAAGACTTGGCCACCTTAGAAATATCTCGCGCACAAATTTGGCAATGGCTTAGACATGGCATTGTGCTAACAAGTGGAGAAAAAATAACAAAAAAATTTGTTTCTACTATTTTTGCCGAAGAGTTACAAAGAATAGAACACGAATTAATAGAGACAAAAGCAAGTGCTCACGTTTTAGCGAGCTTCCGAAAAGCCGCCGAAGATGCCGAGACGCTTTTTTTACAAGAGGAATTTCGTCCACACTTGGCCTTATCCTCTGAATTGGCACGCTAAGGCTGAACCAAAGCATCCTTTAAAATAAAACATCCTTTAAAATAAAAAAGACCCCATTCAAAACTGCGCAACGACCAAATCCCGCAGTTCATCTGAGGTCAACTGTTTTACACAACCCAAAATAAGGAGTTCTCTCATGGAAATCCAACATTATATGCAAACAGATTGGGCGAATAACCCACGCTGGGCTGGCATAAAACGTCCTTATACGGTTCAAGATGTGTTGCGACTACGCGGAACATTCAGAATTGAACATACCCTTGCACGTCTCGGCGCAGAAAGGCTGTGGTCGTTGTTGCAAACCGAGGATTTTGTAAATGCTTTAGGAGCACTAACCGGCAACCAAGCCATGCAGCAGGTACGAGCCGGATTAAAAGCCATCTATCTTTCTGGATGGCAAGTGGCAGCAGACGCCAATCTTGCCGGAGATATGTATCCAGATCAAAGCCTATATCCGGCCAATAGTGTTCCGGCCGTTGTAAAACGCATCAACAATACGCTTTTGCGGGCGGATCAGGTGATTAGTGCCGAAGGCGGAGCTAATGATGTCCATTGGCTGGCTCCCATTATTGCGGATGCAGAAGCCGGATTTGGCGGTGTTTTAAATGCCTATGAGTTGATGAAGGCCATGATTGAGGCCGGAGCCGCAGGTGTCCACTTTGAAGACCAACTTTCTTCGGAAAAAAAATGCGGTCACTTGGGTGGTAAAGTACTGGTTCCAACCAACGAGGCCATCAAGAAATTGGTTGCTGCCCGCCTCGCTGCCGACGTTTGTGATGTGCCAACGCTCTTGATTGCCCGCACCGACGCCGATGCTGCAACCCTATTAACCAGTGATGTTGACGAGCAGGATCGCAAATTTTGCACAGGGGAACGCACTTCTGAAGGCTTCTTTAGAATCAAAAATGGCCTCCCAACAGCCATTGCACGCGGCTTGGCTTATGCGCCTTATGCAGATTTGATTTGGTGCGAAACGTCAAAACCAGATTTGGTTGAGGCGAAAACATTTGCCGAAGGTATCCACAAAACCTTCCCGGGCAAAATGTTGGCCTATAATTGCTCGCCTTCGTTTAATTGGAGCAAGAACTTAGACGCCACAACCATTGCAAAATTCCAACGGGAATTGGCGGCTATGGGCTACAAGTTCCAATTTATTACCTTGGCCGGCTTCCATGCGCTCAATTATGGCATGTTCGACTTGGCGTATGGCTATGCACGGAACCAAATGTCGGCGTTTGTAGAACTTCAAAACAAAGAGTTTGCGGCGGCTGATCGCGGCTTTACGGCAGTAAAACACCAACGCGAAGTGGGCACAGGCTTCTTTGACGAGATCACCAATATTGTCTCCGGCGGGATGGCTTCCACAACCGCTTTGGCGGGTTCCACCGAGACAGAACAGTTCCATTGAGGCATCAAAACGATCAAAGCCAAAGCGTCTTATCAAGCGGTAAGGCGCTTTTTTTACTACAAATCTTCGGCTGTTTGTTGTCTGGCTGCTTTTTCGAATTGTCTTTTTTCCTTTTTACTGGTCGCTTCAGCAACACCCAAGGGTACATCCAACGCCTCATGAAATTCATCACGAAAAGATTCCAGATAGAAATCCACCTCGTCCACGCTTTCGCGAATCCAAACCAAGCGTTTTCGGGCCATTTCTAAAACCGCAAGAAAAGTGGTAATAATAAACGATTTGCTTTTGCCCATGCACGTTTCCACAAAGCTCAAGCGCCCTTGTTCCTGAATCCGTTCTTGCAGAAAAGCTTCTTGCTCCTCTATGGAATAGCTTTCTGCTGCAATGGCATGGACGGGTGGGGCTTCTTCTACTTGCTTTAGGATGCGCTGTAACGCAGAAATAAGCCCAAAGAGAGACACGCGGTACAAGACTTCCTCGTTTGGGGTTACATATTCCAATACCATACCCGCACTGCCACGGACAAAGCGATTGCTACGCGCCTCGTGTGCTGCCTCCAAGTGTGCTGCCCCTTCTTTATACCGAATATAGGCCAAAAGCCGCTCCACCAATTCCCTCCGTGGGTCTAAGACTTCGCCATCCTCGTCTAACGCTTGCCGTGGTAGCAACATTTTTGTCTTGATGCTGATCAGCAAAGCCGCCATATAGACAAATTCACCCGCCGTATCTAAGTTCAATAATTTAAGGGCTTGGACGTAGCCCAAAAACTCCGTGGTGATGTGCGAAATGGGAATATCAAAAATGTCTATCTCGTCCCGTCGGATAAAATACAACAAGAGGTCTAAAGGCCCTTCAAACTCGGTCAACTGGATTCGGTAGTCCATACATTAATCTGCTACATCAATCTTGGTTCAGGGTCGGTAAATAAACCACCTCTGCAAAGTTTTTTGGGTCAAAAAGCTCAATTGCGGCCTTTTTTATTTCCTCCGCACCTACGGCATCCACCGCCTCGGCAACTTCCTCTGGTGCAAAAAACCTTCCGAAATACAATTCCATCCGCCCAAGGCGCATCATGCAGTTGGTTGTACCCTCCAGTTCAAACATTAATCCAGCCTTAATCTGCTTCTTGGCTTGCTCCATCAACCGCGTCGGAATGGGTTCATCCACAAAGCGCAAAAGTTCACGATGGATTAACTGCCTTGCACGGTCTATTTTTGCCGCATCGGTTCCCATGTAAACACTAAAATCCCCCACGTCCGAGAACACATTCAAGCTTGAATAGATGCTATAACAATAGCCATATTTTTCCCGAATATTAAGGTTTAGCCGGCTCGACATGCCCCCACTCAGCATGGTGTTCAGCACAGAGAGAACATTCCGACGGGCGTCATCTTTCATGCCCGCGCAGGTAGTTCCGAGCAATAAATGGGCTTGTTGAATCGGTTTGGGAATGGTTTTTTGTTGTACGGCCATAGGCTGCAAAACCCGTTCTGGAAACGTGACCATAGGCGGCTGAACGCCAAGCGTGTATTTTTCCACCCATCGAACTACTTTTTCGTGGGCAATGGCTCCCGCAACCGCCACCACCACACGATCCGGCTGGTAATGGGTGCTTATAAACCGCAACAATTGGTATTGGGTGAAAGAGGAGACCGATTCTGGAGACCCAATAATCGGATGCCCCATGGGTTGATCCCCATATACAGCACGTTCAAAATGATCAAAGATGGATTCTTCGGGATCATCTTCATACATTTTCATCTCCTCGATCACCACTTCTTTTTCTTTCTGGAGTTCGTCCTCTGGAAAGGTGGGATTAAAGACGAGATCGATCAACAAATCTATTGCTCGTTCGGTATGTTCTGCCAATGCACGCGCATAATAACAGGTGTTTTCCTTGCCCGTAAACGCATTTAAATACCCTCCAACCGATTCTAAGTGCGCCGCAATTTGCTTCATCCGGCGGTTATGGGTTCCTTTAAAAACCATGTGCTCGATAAAATGGGTTATTCCCTCCTCGCCTTTCAACTCATCGCGGCTACCGCTATCTACCCATACCCCCACCGATACGGTTCTGACCGTTGGTATGGCCTCTGTAACCACCCGAATGCCATTGGCCAGTACTTTTTTTTGCATCATATGCCCTTATTTTTTTGTAGAACGACGAATATACCAAATCCGAAGGGGAATTGGTATGGAAGTCTTTGAAAAATCGGGGTTGCACAGGGTAGAATCTCGGTGTATCATATCCTCAAAAAGATTACCATGTTTTGGTTAAAATTAACAGAACCCATCTTCAAGACCATCAGGAAACGCCTTTCACGAGGCCAATTTGTAATGGTACTGGCCATTTTGACGGGGATTACCTCTGGTGCAATTGCGGTGCTGCTCAAGTCCTGTGTTCATTACATTCAGCAATTTTTAAGCAGCGTCAGTTTGTTTGGATGGACGTATGTTTTTTTCCCTTTGTTTGGCATTTTTATTACGGTTTGGGTGATTCATCGGTTTTTTGGAGGGAAATTAGAACGTGGTGTTCCGGCGGTCTTATACGCCATAGCGCAACGATCCAGTTTTATTCCGCGTGTTAACACCTATTTACACGCAGTCACCAGTGCCATAACGGTTGGGTTTGGTGGATCAGCAGGGCTGGAAGCCCCTATTGTAGCTACTGGAGCAGCGATTGGGGCTAATTATGGCAAAATTTACCGAACAAGTTATCCAGAACGAACCCTTTTATTGGCATCTGGTGCGGCGGCAGGTATCTCGGCTGCGTTTAATGCCCCAATAGCAGGGGTGATGTTTGCACTTGAAGTATTGTTAACCGATGTTGCGGTAAGCCATTTTATCCCTTTACTCATTGCTTCGGCGGCGGGTGCAATTTTTTCCAAGTTGCTGCTAAACGAAGGTATTTTATTCGCCTTTAGTATTTCGGAGGGCTTCGAAGCCTATCATTTGCCGTTTTATCTTTTATTGGGCGTATTGGCGGGGCTACAAAGTGTCTATTATGCGCGGGTAACGCATTGGGTAGAGCGCCAATTTGCCCGCCTAAAACAATATCCTTACCGCCGAGCTTTTGTTGGTGGGCTAATTCTTGTGGCCCTTTCTACGTTTTTTCCGCCGCTTTTCTCGGAAGGTTATTCCAGTCTAAAGCTTTTGGCAGGTAACGATCCCAAAGCACTTCTTCAACATCCGTTCCTCCCAGATTTACCAGAAACCGAGTGGATGCTGTTGGTCTTGGTGGCGGCGGTTGGTCTGCTCAAGGTTTTTGCAACTGCTATAACCTTGGCTTCTGGCGGCTATGGTGGGAATTTTGCACCTTCGCTTTTTGTAGGTGCATATCTGGGCTTTTTCTTTGCACGCTTTATCAATTATTTCAACTGGATCAAACTACCTGAGGCCAGTTTTACGGTTGTAGGCATGGCTGGAATCTTAAGCGGGGTGATGCATGCCCCACTGACAGCCATTTTCCTTATCGCCGAGATCACAAGTGGGTACTCGCTTTTTATTCCCCTTATGATCGTGTCCTCGGTCGCGCTCTTTATTTCTCGGCACTTCGAGCAATACGCAATGGACACAAAAAAATTAGCCACACAAGGTGATATTTTCACCTCAGACCGCGATCACAATGTCTTAACCCGTCTAAAACTAAACAAATTATTGGAAAAGGATGTTGCGATTGTACCTCCAGATGGCAACCTCGAAGATTTGGTTGAGGCAATCCGAAACAGCAAACGTAATTTATTTGCTGTCGTAGAGCGTTCCGGCAAATTCGTCGGAGTGATTACTTTAGATGATGTTAAAGACGTGATTTTTGACCGAGAATTGTACCACTGGCTGGTCATCGAAGACGTCATGACCTGCCCTCCTGCCACTTTGGAAGTACAGGAGGACATGGAAAGCGTCATGCGGAAATTTGAAGAGACCAATAGTTGGAATTTGCCTGTATTGGAAAATGGTCAATACCTTGGCATTGTTTCTAAGTCCGGTATATTTAACCAATACCGACAGTCACTATCGGACCAGCGGGAGGTTCTGTAGCAAGTCCGTCACCCGGACTATACAGTCGCTCCACCATCATTTCGATGGTTTGGCGATGGTGTCGAATGTGGTACATGGTAAAATAGAGCATCTCGCGAATGGTAATTTTACCCAACAAGGGATGCGGCAATTGGAATTCATCGAGTTGTTCTTCTTTCCACTTGCTCCGTAAAATCTTGAGGTGTAGCTCCACTTCCACAGAAAAAGCCTTTAACAAGGTACTCCGGTCACCGGTTTCGTGGGGTAAATACTTTTCTGGAGCGCGACCACCCGATTTTAGCACTTCGCGGTAGGCAACAACCAACATTTCATAGGTCAGAGAATCACGATTTGGTGTTCCCGACATCAATTTGAGCAACATTTTGGGGAGCCTCAACCCCAAATTTGTTTGATTCAGGCAGATGTTCAGATGTTCGACATTTTCTGCGATAGACCATTTTCCGGATAGGTGTTTGCGGAATAACACTTCTTCCGGCAGGCTTTCAATGTAAATCTGGAACTGCGTAAACGTTGTCTGAATCTCTCGGATCAGATTGTTTTTTGACGGATGCATCAGGTTAATTTACTGGTGGGGGCGTTGGTATTGCCTTTGATACATCCCAATACAAAAAGGATGAATAAAAAAATGGCCTACATTATTTTTGCAGGCCATTTCTCAACATATCGCTTAAATGTGCAGTTAGCGTCTGCGGTCTCCACCACCGCTACGACGATCTCCACCACCACCTCGACGGTCGTCCCGGCGGTCATCTCTACGTGGAGGCCGTGGGGAGCGTTCCCGCTCTACATATCCTTCTGGTTTTTCGAGGAAGGGCTTACGAGAGAGACGCAATTTGCCATCGGGCAGAACATCAATCAATTTTACCTTCAGCACATCGCCCACTTTTACGACGTCTTCGACGTTTTTAACAAATTCATAACTCATTTCGGAAACGTGCAACAACGCTTCTTTGCCGGGCAAGATTTCGATCAATGGCCCAATTTCAAGAATCCGAGTGACGGGGCCTTCAAATTCATCCCCCACTTCTGGCTTAGAGGCAATCCCTTTCACGATTTGGGCGGCAGCAGCGGCTTTCACACCATCCACGGCGGCAATTGTGACATAACCTTTCCCGTTACGCTCGTCAATAGAGATCACCGTTCCAGTCTCACGTTGGATGCCCTGCACCACTTTTCCACCCGGCCCGATAACCGCCCCGATGAAGTCTGAATCTATCTCGATTACCGTTAAGCGCGGTGCAAACGGCTTCAGGTCTTCTCTTGGTTCCGAGATGGTTTCCCTCATTTTGTTCAGGATGTGCAAACGTCCCGCTTTGGCTTGGCTTAGTGCTGTAGCCATTGTTTCGCGGGAGAGGGACTTGATTTTGATGTCCATTTGGCAAGCGGTAATCCCGTCTTCGGTTCCGGTGATTTTAAAGTCCATATCTCCCAAATGGTCTTCTGTCCCCAAAATATCCGAAAGCACAGCAACGCGATCGTCCTCTGCAATAAGACCCATCGCAATACCCGCTACCATTTTCTTAACCGGAACGCCTGCATCCATCAAGGCCATCATACCGGAGCAAACCGAACCCATCGAAGACGAGCCATTGGATTCCAACACTTCACAAACAAGACGGATGGTGTAGGCGAAGTCATCAATGGAAGGCAATACATAGGATAGGGCACGCTCGGCCAATTTGCCATGACCAACCTCGCGGCGGCTCGTTCCACGGATGGGCTTCACCTCGCCCGTAGAATAGGGCGGGAAGTTATAATGTAAGAAGAACCTACGGTCTTGGTTTTCAAACAGTTGATCTATAGATTGCGCATCTTTGTCTGTTCCAAGTGTACAAGATGCCAAGACCTGTGTTTCGCCACGGGTAAAGATGGAGGAACCGTGTACGCGGGGCAAATAGCCAGCCTCGCACCAGATCGGACGGACATCGGTCAAAGAGCGGCCATCAATACGGCGACCGTCATTAAGGATGGCTTTCCGCATCACCTCTTTTTCCACCTCGTCCACAGCTTCTTTTATTTGTTTGGCCGTCCAACCTTCCTCGGTGGCTTCTGCCTGAACTGTTCCGGCTTCTTCGTCGGTTTTGCCCAGCATGACCTCTAAAACGTGGTCCCGGATGGTTGCGATACCGCCATAAAAATTGGCTTTGTTATAAGGCTGATTTAGGTGCTCGTCTATTTCTTTGGCACAATGTGTAGCCACCTTTTCTACCAAGCCTTCTGGCAAGAGGTTTAACGAATAGGTTCTTGGCTCAATCTCACCCACTTGCGCCACCAAGTCTAATTGGGCTTGTACCACGCTGCGGATAACACCATGGCCAAAATCGAGAGCGGCCATCATATCCTCTTCACTCACCTCTTTCATCTCCCCTTCCACCATCACCACAGAATCGGCGGTTCCGGCCACAACCAAATCTATATCGCTCATAGTGAGTTGAGAAATGGTAGGATACGCCACAAATTCCCCGCCAACCCGTGCTACGCGCACCTGCGCTACAGGGCCATGGAACGGAGCGCCCGTCAACATCAGTGCTGCCGAAGCACCCGTTGCCGCAATGACATCCGAGTCATTCTCGCCATCTGCCGAAAGCACGGTCAACATAATCTGTACTTCGTCTTGATACCCATCCGTGAACATAGGACGGATGCTCCGGTCGGAGAGGCGTGCCGATAGAATTTCCTTTTCACTTGGACGGCCTTCCCGCTTGATGAAGCCCCCCGGAATTTTCCCACCAGCCGAGAAGCCTTCGCGGTACTCAACAGTTAAAGGGAAGAAGTTCAATCCTTCGCGTGGTGGGCCAACCACTACGGTACAAAGCACCATTGTATCGCCTAAGCGAACAACCACCGATCCATCCGCTTGTTTGGCCAAGCGTCCGGTTTCAAAAATCAATTCTCGGCCATCACCGAGGTCAAGGGTTTGGTAAATACCATTCATGTTTTTTCCTTCGCGCGTTCACAACATAGAGGGCACAAGCGTAAGCCTGGGATACATCAACATTACAACGCAGCTTGTTTAGTGATTCAACTAAACGGGCCTTTACCCGTCCATTGGGCATGAGCATCCATGAGAAATGACGGACAAGAAGGGCCGTTTTAAAAGAAAGACAGCGACTTCCACCAAGAAGCCGCTGCCATTTTGGGTTTCGATTATTTCCGAATACCGAGTTCTTTCAGAATTTGGCGGTATTGCTCAACGTCTTTTTTGTGGAGATAATCCAGCATATTCCGACGCTTACCTACCAATTGAATAAGGCCACGACGTGCGGCATGGTCCTTTTTATTGCGCTGAAGATGTTCGGTAATTTCTGCAATGCGTTTGGTGTAGATGGCAATTTGAACTTGGGTTTTCCCCGTATTGTTCTCCGAGCCGCCATAGGTTTTTACCACCTCGGCAATTTGTTCTTTGGTCATTTGGGTCTCCGATTTCCGAATCGTACATCCGGAAATAGATTTTTAATTTAAACAATAAATATAGATCAATTAAGATAAGGCGGAAAAATAGGCTTTGCAATCGGCTTGGTCTTTCTTCAACGCTTCTTGTAACAAGGCTAATGAAGGAAAACGTTCATCGTGCCGGATGAAGGTGTAAAATTGGACGGTGATGGGTTGACCATACAAATTGTCCTTAAAGTCAAAGATATTTACTTCCAGCCCCCGCCTTCCGTTCGGCATCACGGAAGGTCTTTCGCCCACATACGCCATTCCTTCGTGGCGGGTTCCTTTATCGGTGGTTATCCGAACGGCATAACTACCATTCATCGGAAGGATTTTGCGCGGGTGTAGCGGTAAGACATTTGCGGTTGGAAACCCGAGTTTACGGCCTAATTTTTGGCCAGATTGGACGGTTCCAACCACCTCGTAAGGTCTTCCAAGGAGCGTAGCCGCCTCGTCCACCTGCCCTTTTGCCAAATAATGGCGAATGGCTGTAGAAGACACCACCTCATCCGAAACCATCTGAGCGGGTATTTCGTGCGTCTTGAACCCAAATTCAGTTCCTTTTTCGCGCAAAAGACCAAAACCACCCATACGGTTATGACCAAACCGATGGTCATGCCCGATAACAAACACCTTTAACCCAATACGCTCGACCAAGTATTTCTGGATGTAAGGCTCTGGCAGTGTATCGGCGAAGTCTTTTGTAAACGGCACAACCACCAAGCGCGACAGACCCAAAGCCGCTAAATAAGCAGAACGCTCCTTTATATCTGTCAGTAATCCTTGCGGTTTGCCCAGGAGAACCTCCCTTGGGTGAGGATCGAACGTGACAACCGTGCTAACCCCTTTTTCCTGTGCTGCTATATGGTTCAAAAACCGAATGATGGCTGCATGTCCGAGGTGTACCCCATCAAAGGTTCCTACCGTCAACACACTGTTCGCATTTGGACGAATATTTTCCCAGCCTTCCTCTATTGTCATACCGAAAGATTACTTATTTTGAAGGATTGTACAAGGACAACAAAATTAACCTTTACCCAAGACCTTAAAGCGGCATTAACGGATAATTCTGAATCATTAACGGATAATTCAGAATTCCGAAGCCCCAAATGACCTCAAATTGGGAGTCGGATGCGCTATCTCTCAAAAAAAATCATCACCACTACTTGCATCCCCCCCTATATTTATTGCTAATTTAGGAGATATTCTTCCGAGTGTATTGGCAAACGGTCTTGAAGACCCATGTTTCACCAAACGAAGGACTTGACCTTCTCCAACTTTGGACGACCCTTACCCTATTTCTAATTTGGACTGGGGCTTCTTCTCCCTCCAAACCTCGTGGTTTCTTTTTTTTGAAACTGCTGCCTTTTTAACGCTTCTATTTGTTTCTGCGTTGTTATCGGGTGCGGAAATTGCTTTTTTATCCCTTTCGGATCGGGAAAAACGCCGATTAACCGAGTCGCCCTCGGCTACACATCGCCGCATCCTGCATCTGGCCACAACCCCCGGTGTAACGCTCACTTCGATTCTCACCATGAATACGCTTGCCAACGTCACGTTGGTGCTTCTTGGAACGGAAATCACCCGACAAATGGCGACCTCTTATGGACTTCCTACCCGTTGGAGTTTATTGGTAGAGGGTATCTTGCTAACATTCTTTTTAGTCTCTTTTGCAGAGATTATTCCCAAGATGCTGGCACACCACTATGCGCACACCTATTGCCGCTTCATGTCTTTACCCGTTTATTGGGTGGTTCGGCTGAGTGCGCCTTTTGCCCGTTTATTGGCGCCCCTTTCTTCTCGTATTAATGAACGGATAGATGCCTATAGCGGTGGCTTAACCGCCGAAGACCTAAAATACTTGGCCGATATCGGCGAAAAGCATGGCTCCATCCAAGCAATGGAGCGAGATATGATCCATTCGATCGCAGAATTTAATGAAACCACCGTTCGAGAAGTCATGACCAGTCGGGTAGATGTGGTTGCACTTTCCACCACGCTAAGTTTCTCGGAAGTCCTGCACCTCATCCGCGAACATGGCTATTCCAGATACCCCCTTTTCGAGTCCCATTTAGACCAAATCATCGGCTTGGTTTATGCAAAAGACTTTTTACCTTTTATGGATCAAGTCCCCTTACCAACAACCATTGATTGGCAAAAAGTGGTACGCCCAGAGCCACTTTATGTACCGGAATCCAAAAAAATCAGTGACTTATTGGAGGAATTTCGTCAAAAACGACTACACATGGCCATTGTCATTGATGAGCATGGCGGTACAGAAGGCTTGGTGACCATGGAGGACATTCTGGAAGAAATTGTGGGCGATATCCGCGACGAGTTGGACGACGAGGAGGAATTCCTCTTCCGCAAAATGGACGAACAGGTGTATTTGGTGAGTGGACGGATGCACATTGATGATCTTCAGGCCCAACTCCCCTTCGCGTTTCAGGCGGAGGACGAAGAAATTCAGACCGTTGCCGGACTGTTTCTGCACCTTTATGGCGATTTCCCACAAGAAGGCGATACCATTGCCTTGGACGATTTGAACTTAACCGCCCGTAAAATCACCCAGCACCGCATAGAAGAAGTACTCATTGAGCGATCAACACCAAATGACCCTAACGAATAACATGCAAGCGAATAAAACCCCAAACACATTCCCAGCCATGTTTACGATCTTGGAATGGACGGTGGTCTTATTCCTCTTAATTCCCTTCCGTGCCGAGGCGCAAACCGTGCAGCAAAAGCAATCTGCAAACGAAGCAAACCTTGTAGCAGATTACCGGAGCCTCTTAGAAAATCATGCAACGCCCCAACAAGTATTGAACGCAAGGTTCATGTCCTATGGCATTGCACCGGATAGCATCAAAAGACCGAAAGACCCTTGGCTGGGCTTCGATAAAGTGCAACATTTCACCTTTAGCACCCTTTTGGTATTAAGCCAACAATACATTTTGGTGAATAAACTATCGGCTTCCGAAAAAGATGCCTTAAAATTTTCGGTTAGTTCTACCGCATTTATCGGATTGTTCAAGGAAATTTACGATCTAAAGAGGAGCAAGTCGCGCTATTTTAGCAAACGGGATTTGGTAGCTGATGCAGCGGGAATCCTATTGGCCGCGGGCCTTATCCAACTAAAATCACGACCATAATCCAACCAAATTTATTTATATGTGTGGTATTTTCGGAATTATTAACGCGGCCGATGCAGCCCGAAAAACGTATTACGGCCTACATGCACTCCAGCACCGAGGTCAAGAGTCTGCAGGGATTGTTACTGCTTCTAACGACGAGAAACGTAACCGAGCTATCATGCCAGCGTTTCGTAATTTTGGCTTGGTGACCGATGTTTTCAGAGATGAATCAGTTTTCGGACAGAAACTTAACGGGTATATGGCCATTGGCCACAACCGATACTCCACCAGTGGCTCGGCGACCAATGCCTCAAACATTCAACCCTTTGTAGTGCATTACCGAAATGGAAATTTGGCTATCGCCCATAACGGAAATCTATCCAATGCCTCTCGACTTCGGCGGTTGTTTGACCAAAATGGAACCCTTTTCCAGACCACTTCCGACACCGAGGTCATTTTACACCTCATCGCACAAAGCCGACAGTTTAGACAAAGAGATCAGATTTTGGATGCGCTTTCACAGATTGAGGGCGCATTTTCTTTGATCCTCATGACCGACGACAAACTGATTGCTGTACGAGACCCACATGGGTTCCGCCCACTGATGTTGGGCAAAATTCCAAACGCCAACCCGGATGGTAGCCCTGCATGGTGCGTGGCAAGTGAGTCTTGTGCCTTTGACTTGCTCGGCGCAACATACATCCGTGAAATACAACCGGGCGAAATGTTGGTGATGGAAAAAGAAGCTTGCACAACGGGCAACTTTGAATCTTACCAACTTAAGCCATCGTCCCTAACGGCGCAATGTATTTTTGAATACGTCTATTTTTCTCGGCCAGATTCCCGCATCTTTGGCGAAATGGTGGATAAGGTGCGGCGGAAATTTGGCAAAATCCTTGCTCATGAAGCCCCAGCCCCTTTTGACACCAATGGCAAGAGAACCATCGTAATTCCAGTGCCCGACTCTTCGAACACTTCAGCGATGGGTTATGCCACCGAATTGAACAAAATTTATGCCGCTAAAGGACAACGAGACCACTTCCGATTTGAGTTCGGACTGATTCGGAATCACTACGTTGGTCGGACGTTTATCTCCCCCGGGCAAGATACCAGAGAACTCAAGGTGCGGCTAAAGTTCAACACCGTTGAGGGTATCCTAAAAGACCGTATTGTGGTGATGGTGGATGACTCCATTGTTCGCGGAACCACTTGTCGGCAATTGGTGAAAATGGTGCGTGATGCTGGTGCAAAAGAGGTTCATTTCCGTGTAACCTCCCCTCCGGTCATTAGCCCTTGTTATTATGGAATGGATTTCCCAACGCCCGATGAGTTGTTTGCCAACCAATTTGATGATCTTTCCGGCATGGCAGAATGGCTTGGCGTGGATTCTTTGGCCTATTTATCCGAAGAAGGGCTGTTAGAGGCTGTACGCGAGACCAATTCCATTCCTCCAAATTATTGCACGGCATGTTTCACCAATAAATACCCCGTTCCTGTAAAAAAACCAGAGGAAACCCTGAAAGAGGCTTACGAGTTTGTCTAATCCATTCATTCATGGAAAAAGATACACATTACACCTTCATACAATGGTATTTGTCCCCACTTTTCGAAAAATGGCACACCAGAATTTTTTGCCCGATTCGTCATACGCATAAGGGGATTCTGCTACGGCCCAACCATATTGTTGAAAGAACATCATAAGCCCAATTGCAGTAAAGGACACCGTTTGGGACTGGCCGTTTTGATGCACACCGCCTTCATTTGCCGCAGGTACACAGACGTACATCCACCCGCCTTCCACCAATACCTTCTGCAAAGCAACCAACTGCTTGGCCATTTTGTCCTCGTCAGTACACGTATCGAAGGTTCGATGTGCCACGATCCATGCAAATGTTCCTTCCGGATTTGGGGTATCTTCAGGATTCCAAGAAAGTACTGTGGAAGCGTTTTCCGAATGAAATCCAAGGCTGTTGGTCTCCTCTGGCGCTTGACAAACCGTTACCGAAAAACCGAGTTCTACGAGCGGTACAAAGACTTTTAACGAAATAGGGGACGCATCCAGCACGTTTATACCGGTGGGCACTGCCGCTAAAGTCCGGAGGAGGTTGGGGTTGAACATGGATTAACTCGCTTGACGCAATGGTGTGATGGTTGGTTTGTTCTTTCCCCAAGATTGCACCCAAATGGTTTTTCCTTCGTGCTGCCGTAGCACCCAATCATCAGGACGGTAGGGCTGTTTGTGTTTTTCGAGGGAAGTTATTTTTCGAGCTACCATGTCTCCTAATGCTTCTAAAAGCAAGGGATTACCTTGAGGCGAGTAGCTCACTTCGAATTGAGCAATCCCGCTATCATGTGCAATTGTACGAAGGACGTTATCTAAAAAATAAGAGACCTCGAACCGTTCGGTGATAAACGAAATTGGAATGACCAACACGCTCCGCTTGCCCTTACTGGCAAGTTCCGTTATCAATTGTTTCACCCCCAATAGACCAGATTTTTTGACGCCAGACAATATTTCCGACATACAGGAAAGGTGATGCTCATTTTCGATGTGATTTTGACCCAAAAGCGCAGAAATGGTCTCTTGGATAAGTACAAGTGCGGGATCGTTTGGTAGGTGATTTGCGGTTCTGCAACCAAAAGCCGCAAAAACGAGTTGCACATCTTCGCGAATGTGTTTCGGAAAACGCGAAAGCCCCTCCATTATCCGGTCTGCCAAAGCTTGTACATACTGTGGATGACGTGCATATTCATGCACCAAAGAGATGTTGAATTGAGCTTGTACGGTTTCTACAGCTTTTTGGAAATGAGCCAAAACCACACCTGTTGTGGCTTGGCTAAAATGTGGATACATTGGGATGAGGATTACGTCTTCTATCCCCTTTTCCTTTATTTTGCTGGCTACGGCCTCGTGCGAAGAATCGCCATAGGAATTGGCAATAAAAACGCTAAAAGAATGCTTTTGTCTAAGGCTTTCTTGATGGTTAAGGTGTTCTTCGAGCATGAAGCGCAGATCGCGACGGATACGCGAATAAGACGCCCCGCCTCCCATTTCTTCTAAACCCAATAACCAATTGCGTAGTTCTTTACGGATGCGCTGTTTGTAAAAAAACTTCTTAAAAGAAGACATCCTACCCACATAACGGCTATTGACCAAAAAGTCCTCCACTTCTTCGGTGGAACGCGGTTCTCCCAAGCTTAGCAATACCACAGCCACCGACTTTCCTGATGGAACATCAATCGGTCGGATGGAAAATATAGCGCCATGCCTTTGATATAGGCTGATTTGTTCGGTAAAATTGCTCAAAGGTTTATCGTGGGCTAAAGTTTTAACCATAATAACGCCATTCAGCAAGTCATTTGTATAACAACCCTTGAAAAAAAGGCAAACGAACGTTGAAGATTTCCCCCATAAAAAGCGCTTTCAAAAACAATTCGCACGCCCTTCACTAAAGATTGGCGAAGAGGCGAATGACCGACCGGATCATCTTTTTTTGCATTTCCAAGTGGCCATGTTCTGCTTCCACATTGATATAGGGTACGCCAAAGTTGCCACAAAAAACGGAGAAGGAGCCATCGTCGGTTACGGTGGCATTGTTCTGTAGGGCCACATTAAACCCCTCGGCCTTTAGACGCTGAAAATGTAAAGGATTCGTGACGAAGAAAAAATCATCTGCATCGCTTCCACTCTCATAATGAACAGAAACAGCATCACGCGCATACGTTCCCCGTGGCAGATAATCTTTCACGGTATAATTATCGGGCGTATTGTTATGGAGCGCAACCACCAAATCTCCACGGTTAAGGCCAAAATCATTGACCAAAGCATTCGAGAAGGCTTCTACTTCGGCGGCAGCCTCGGCATGGTAGCGGCTATTGGTTTCCAATGTTTTTTTGATTCCTAAGGGTGTAAAGATGCGATTGGGATCTACCACGTACTTTTTACCTTGAAGGTTGAATGAGAGGTTGCGTTCGCCCGTATGTTGTAACTCGACCAATTTGCCGCCGGATTCCCTCAATGTTTGCCATCCGGCTTGTGCAGAAGTATTCTCATTGTCGTGCATATTAAAGTAGATTAGTTTAGTACCCGTTTTTTGAGCATAAACCACCCGTATTTGTGCATCACCCAAATAATAATTGTTGGTGACTTTCGGAATGATTTTTCCCGATTCGAGCAGGACTTGAACAGAGTCTTGCGCCCAAGCCGGAACAAGTATGCCTAATAACAAAAGAAACACCAAAAAATATAATCGCCGGAACATATGCAGAAAGTTTTTGGTCACGAAAGGAAGACGATAAAAACCAATAATACATTTTTTTGTATCTTCCTTCAAACATCCTCCAATTAATTCATTACCCCTATTCAAAATGAAAGAAGCCTTGATTACCGATCCGATGCTCATTTTGGCCTATTTACTAACCGTTTTGGCCTTGGTCTTTGCCCTTAGCACGGTAAAAACCTTTCAGAAGTTTTTTGATTTTTTACCGGCGGTGATCTGGGCATACTTCATCCCCATGATTTCCACGTCGCTGGGTATCATTCCCGATACCAGTCCATTATATGCTTGGACGTCGAAGTATATTTTACCTTTTGCATTATTTTTATTGATGTTAACGATAGATTTACCGGCTGTTTTGAAGTTGGGAAAAACAGGTTTGTTGGTCATGGTTTTGGCCTCGATCTCTGTTTGGGTTGCCGGAATCGTTTCTTTTGCCATTTTTGGGGCCTATTTGCCAGCAGAGGCTTGGAAAGAATTTGGCGCTTTAACGGGTAGCTGGATTGGTGGGAACGCCAATATGGTGGCTGTTGGGAATAGCTTTGAGCCGGTTGTGGACTTGAGCCGCATCATTGTGATGGATACCGTTGTTGGATATGGTTGGTTGGGTATTTTGATCTGGCTCTCCACCTACCAAACAGCACTCAACAAGCATTTCAAAGCTGATACCCGCGTTATTGATGACCTGAATGCCCACTTGGCCGCTTCAGACACCGAGAAAAAACCTGCTGAAACCCTGCAAATTATGTACATCATTGGGATTGGCCTTGCGGTTACCATAGTTGTTGTAGCACTTGCACAATTCATGCCCAAAGTTGGAAACCCGACCTTGATAAGTGCTTCCACATGGGCCATTTTGTTGCTTACTACCTTGGGCATTGCGCTTTCGCTTACCCCAATTCGGAAAATAGAAACCTATGGCGCTTCCCGATTTGGGTATTTTGCGTTATACTTTTTGCTAACAACCATCGGCGCACAAGGAGACATTACGAAAATCTTTAACACGCCGCTCTATTTGGTGGCAGGTATTGTCTGGATGGCAACCCATGCCGCATTCTTATACCTGATTGGCAAGGTATTCAAAGCGCCTTCTTTTATCCTTGCCACCGCAAGTATGGCCAATATTGGGGCTGCTGCAAGTGCGCCGGTTGTAGCGGTTGCCTACCAACCCGCGATGGCTCCGGTGGGCGTTCTGATGTCCATGTTGGGGTATGCTTATGGAACGTATCTTGGGCTTTTGGCCGCATGGGTAATGTCCCAAATTTACCATTGGTTTTAGGCCATTATGTGCTCGGCCCCATTTGCTGTAATGACTTCGTACAGATCGGGGCTACGACCAAAAGCGTCTTCGTAGCCCCGTGAAACTTGTTCATAAACACTTTCTATGGCGTCTTGGTGAATAAGATTGATGGTACATCCACCAAAGCCGCCCCCCATCATTCGCGCACCAAGTACCAGAGGATTTCCCCAAACCGCCTCGAACAAAAAATCCAATTCGGTGCAACTGACATCATACAGATACCGCAATCCTTGATGTGTGGCCGTCATACACTGCCCAAAGGTTTTAAGGTTGTTCTCGGTTAATGCCTTGCACGCAGCCTGAATCCGCACATGTTCCTCAAGAACATACTGACATCGCCGATATACGATGGGGTCAATTCGGCTCTGGCTTGCTTGTAGCCATGTCAAAGGAACTGCACTGAGGTTGGGTATTTCTGCATTATAATGTTGTCTAAAAAAATGTAATCCCGCCTCACATTGTTCCCGCCGTTCATTATAGGCAGAGTCCACCAAGGCATGTTTCACCCTTGTATTAAACAACACGATCCGATACGCACCCAATGTTAGTGGGACATAATGATAATCCAACGATCTGCAATCCAACTGTAAGGCATGGTTGGCTTTTCCGTGCAGGCTGGTAAACATATCCATAATACCACACTTTATACCCACATACTCATTCTCCGACTGTTGCACCAAGCGTGCCAAGTCTTTACCCTCCAAACCATAACCGAACATCTGGTTGAGTGCAAAGGCGAAAACCGACCCGAGCGCAGCAGAAGAAGACATTCCGGCGCCAATTGGCAAATCTCCTGCAAAAACGAGGTTACAAACAGGAACATAAAAACCGCGTTGCTGAAATTGCGACACCACGCCCCATAAATAATTTGCCCAAGTACATCGGGTTTGCTTTTGGTTAATTGGCGGCGAGGCGTCTATTGGGACGGTTTCTGCTTTATCCATCGCAATCCAATGACCCATTTCGGAGTTGGAGGGTCGGATTGCCAAGTAAATGCCTTTGTCTATGGCCGCAGGCAAAACCCAGCCACCATTATAATCGGTGTGTTCTCCGATAAGGTTTACCCTACCCGGAGAGCGGAATACATTTGGTTTGGCGCCAAATTGCGCTACAAATTGCCGGGTTATATCATTTTGCAAGTGTATCATAATATTCGGTCATAGGTGTAATAAAACGCTGGCTTTGGGTAAATCGTGTTCTTGCCATGATGTGCATTCTAATCTTACCAAGGTATCGTTTTAATTTTAGAATGCGCCAACTCTATGTCTATGAGTTGGCGTTTATGTCTATGAGTTGGCGTTTATGTCTGTGAGTTGGTGGAGGTATCTTTCGTATTCCAGAAAACGAAATAATGTGTCGCCACGCCAAGCCATTTCGAAATGAAGGTACAAAAACACGCAAAAAAGAAGGGACATGATCGGATACCAATTAGGAATTAAGCACATGCTTTATCCATCAACGCTTCCGTGTTGAAAGGTTAATGCTACTTCGTCAGTTCGCATTGCTCATGTCAACACCTAAAAGGTTGAAAAGGAGTAATCTAAAAACAGTAATTTTCCCTAATTGGTATAAGGATAAAATTTCACACAGAACGGAAGCCCTTCCAGATGCTTTCTTTGTGGAAACCCTTTCAAATACCCATTGCTTAGCGTCTCAGATTTTCATAAAATGCACACGAACACTTTCTTTTGGCCCTAAAGGCCGCCTTTCCCCACTGTTTTGAAATCAGGCAAGGCACGATTGCCTGGGGTCGGACGTAAACCGTATTGTATTATGAACCAAGGAATGCAGTTATTAGACTATATCGTCTTTCTGCTTTATTTTGCTATTGTGGCTGGTATCGGGTATTCGATTTATCGTAAGCGTACCAAGACAGCCAGTACGACCGATTATTTTCTGGCGGAAGGCTCCTTGACATGGTGGGCCATTGGCGCATCCCTTATTGCTTCCAATATTTCCGCCGAGCAATTCATTGGGATGTCCGGCTCTGGATTTGCGATGGGTCTTGCGATTGCAAGTTATGAGTGGATGGCAGCCGTAACACTGTTGGTTGTAGCCATTTTTTTCCTACCGATTTATTTAAAAAACAAAATCTACACCATGCCTCAATTTCTCAGCGACCGTTTTGATGGGCGCGTGAGTACGGTTATGGCTGTATTTTGGCTTTTGGTGTATGTTTTTGTGAACTTGTCTTCCATCTTATACTTGGGCGCACTCACCTTAGAGCGCATGGTGGGCCTAAATTTTATGGTCTGTGTAATTGGATTGGCGGTTTTTGCCATTGTGATTACGTTGGGGGGGATGCGTGTAATTGGTTATACCGATGTTTTCCAAGTTTTGGTTTTGATTATCGGCGGTCTTATCACAGCCTATTTAGCCCTCGACTTGGTGGCGCAGAACTTTGGCAGTAGTGGATTTTTTGCGGGCCTCAGCATCCTGCACAAAGAAGCACCCGGACACTTTGACATGATCCTCTCGCCAGACAACAAGTTTTACGGTGAGTTGCCCGGGCTTACGGTATTGGTGGGTGGTATGTGGATTGCCAACCTGAGTTATTGGGGAAGTAACCAGTATATTACACAACGTGCACTGGGTGCAAAAGACTTGGATACTGCACAAAAAGGTTTGCTTTTCGCCGGTTTCCTTAAGCTCCTCATGCCGCTTATCGTGGTAATTCCGGGCATTGCCGCTTATGTCCTCCACAATGTTGATCCGGCCTTTAAAGCCAGTATGACCGTAAACGGCGTGATTAAGCCCGACAGTGCGTATTCCACGTTGTTGGATCTTTTGCCAACTGGACTAAAAGGGATCGCATTTGCCGCTTTGGTTGCCGCCATTGTCGCTTCCTTGGCTGGGAAAGCCAATAGCATTGCCACCATTTTCACCTTAGACATCTTTAAGAAATTTATGGACAAAGAAGCCTCCGAGGACAAATTGGTGCGTATTGGCCAGTTTTCTATCTTGGCATCTTTTGCAATCGCTATTGCTGTTGCGCCCGCCCTAACGAGTTTGGACCAAGGCTTCCAGTACATTCAGGAATACACGGGATTTATCACCCCCGGTGTTTGTGCCATATTTTTGTTGGGTTTATTTTGGAAAAAAGCCACCCCTACGGCAGCACTCTCGGCGGCCTTGCTCACCATTCCACTTTCTGCCCTCATGAAAAGTTTTACGCCAAGCGTTCCGTTCTTGGATCGGATGGGGTATGTTTTCCTGATCTTGGTTGCCATCATGGTGGTAATTAGTTTGCTAAAACCAGAGTCCAGTAAAAAAGAGATTGCTGTAGATCGGTCTTTGTTTGTGACCAGTTTCGGGTTTAGGATTGGCGCATTACTTATTATGGGTGTAATTGCAGCACTTTATATTGCCTATTGGTAAGCTTATTAACTAAATACAGTATAAACTTCCGCAATCACTTCAGTTCTCTAATTATTCACAAATTGTAAGCGTTTCCGGAAGCATAGGTCATTTTAATTGCGTTCAACAGGCAATTATCTTGCATCTTAACACAGTTAAAAGCGCTTTCTTGTACCCAAAACAAGAATTAGATTTTTTTTGCCTACCTGTGACACCCCAAATTCCTAAAAACCAAACACTTACCAAACTATGTTGAAAAAACTAAACAGCTTGGTGGCCGTGTTGTTGCTTTTTGGCGCGTCTTATGCTTATGCACAAAAGACCGTCTCGGGTAAAGTAACAGCCGCAGACTCGGGAGCACCACTTCCCGGCGCCACCGTTCAGGTGAAAGGCACCAATACCGGTGCAATCACCGACCTTGATGGTGCGTACGCTATTCGTGTCCCCAACAACAATGCAACGCTCGTCTTCTCTTTTGTGGGATATGTTAGCAAAGAAGAAGTTGTGGGCGACCGTTCGACGATTAATATTGCGTTGGGCGAAGACCCAAAGATGATGGAAGTCGTCGTTGTTGGGTATGGTATTCAACGCAAAGCCGATGTGACCGCAGCAGTGGCTACCGTAAATGTGAACGATGCCAATTTGGGGGTTGTTGCCTCCGTAGATCAACTTATGAATGGCCGAGCAGCAGGGGTTCAGGTCACCCAAAACTCTGGCGATCCCGGTGGTGGTATGACGGTTCGGGTTCGCGGTGGCGCCTCGATTGGCGCAAACAATGAACCTCTTTATGTGGTGGATGGGATTCCGTTGGATACATCGCCAACGGCGACCAACAATAGCTTAGGGGCATCAGGTGCAGGAAATGCAACGTTCCAATCACGTAACCCATTGAATTTCTTGAACCCAAATGACATTGAGTCTATTGACATTTTGAAAGATGCCTCTGCAACGGCCATTTATGGTGCTCGTGGCGCAAACGGTGTTGTGAACATCACAACTAAAAAAGGCAAATCGGGCATGCTTTCCACGAATTATGACGTATATGTTGCTTCTTCGTCACCGGCTCGCATGTTGAATGTCTTAGATGCGAGTGAATACAAAACCTTGCGCTCGGCTATGGGCTTGGCGGCATTACCAGCAGACGAAACATATGATACCAACTGGCAAGATGAGATTTTCCGTAGTGCAACCTCGATGAGCCACAACCTGAGCTTTGGTGGAGGTACTTCAAATACCCAATATTTTGCTTCTTTGAACTACATCAACCAACAAGGAATTGTGATTTCTTCTGGCTTTGCGCGTACTGGTGGCCGGATTAATGTGAACCACAAAGCCTGGGATGGAAAGCTGCGCCTTGGTTTGAACCTGAGTTCTTCTTACACTTTAGACGATAACGTTCCTTCGGGTACTGCTGACGGCTTTAGCGGAGGTATGTTTACCAATGTCTTCCAAATGCACCCAACGCAGCCTGTAAAAAATAATGACGGAACATACTTCGAATTTGCACGCGCAACCCGCAACCCCGTTGCCATGGCAAATCAAGTAGAAGATGGGATCAAAACCACTCGTTCTTTGGGCAATATCTTTGCTGAGTTAGACCTTATTCCGGGCCTTGTTGGTCGGGTGAGTGCCGCAGCAAGCCGTTCGCAAGCCAGTCGTCGCTTCTTTATTCCGAAGAGCACACCTTTGGGCGCAGAGTCTGGCGGTCAAGCCATTCAAGGTAACCGTGAATTGACCAACCAAGTTTTTCAAGGTCAGTTAACCTATACCCCAAAAATTGCGGCTAACCAAAACCTAAGCATCACGGGTGTTTACGAATACAACCAGTATGAAACAGAAGAACTGAATGCCCTCTCTTATGGTTTTACGACGGACGTTAACAGCTTTAACCGCATGGAGTCTGGTACGACACAAAGAACCGGTTCTTACCACGCGCTTAATAAGTTAATCTCCTTTATCAGCCGTGCAAACTACGACTTAAACGGTAAGTATTACCTCCAAGTCACCGGGCGTTATGACGGTTCCTCCCGCTTTGGCCCAAACAACCGCTGGGCGTTTTTCCCTTCGGCTTCGGTTCGTTGGCGTGTGAGCAACGAAGAGTTTTTGAAAGGAAACAGCACCATTTCTGAACTTTCACTTCGTGCATCATACGGACAGTCTGGCCAAGAGCGGATTGGGGATGATCTTTGGCGTGCAACCTTGGCCGCCAATGCAGGCTTCGTAGCGGGCTTGGGTGGTCAAACGATTACGGGATATGCTGCCACACAGTTGGCAAACCCAGACCTTAAGTGGGAAACCATTTCTTCGACCAACTTGGGATTAGACTTTGGGCTTTTCAACAGCAAAATCCAAGGCTCGATTGAGTTGTACCAAGCTAAAACGAAAGACCTTCTTTTGTCCGTACCACAAGCATTTGGTGTGGTAAATGCCCGCTTTGAAAACGTGGGTTCAACCGAAAATAAAGGTTTTGAGTTTAACCTGACCGGTTACATTTTAGACAAGGATGACACCTCGCTCTCGATTACTGCCAATATCGGTGCTAACCGAAATAAAGTGCTGGAATTAGATGGCCGTGAGCAACTACCCTTTGGTGTACGCGTTACCGGTGCTGGTTATTCAGAAGCGCCCTTGCAAGTTGTTCGCGTAGGCTTCCCTGTGACGGGAACCTTTATTGGTAAAAAATATACGGGCTTAGATGCAAATGGTAAAGAAACCTATGCCGTTGCACCAACAACTGGCGATAATGCTGTGGGTAATGGTCTCGAAGTTCTCGGAACTGCAGAGCCAGATTTTGTATATGGTCTTGCTACCAAGTTTACGAAAGGTAATATTGATGTAAACCTTTTCTTGCGTGGTCAAGTAGGTGGCTATGTTTTCAACAACACTGCTGCCGTATATGGATATCCCGGCTCATCTTTGAAGCAGAGCCAAAATGGTATCATCCCTAAAGATGTAACCGACCTCGCCGCGCTTGCCAAAATTGAAAGCCCCGGATTTGCCTCCAGTCGCTGGCTCGAAGATGCCAGTTTCCTTCGTGTGGATAACCTGACGATTGGTTATCGCTTAGCGAACATCAGTAAACGTGTTCGGACGGCTCGTATATATCTTACTGGACAAAACCTCTTCCTTTTGACCGGATATTCAGGGTATGATCCCGAAGTTGCTGGCTTTGGTACAGGGGGCGGAGTTGGTATAGATTATCTGGTTTATCCAAAAGCACGCACGATCACACTTGGTGTAAACTTAGGTCTCTAAGCACTTTGCAAATGAGGTTTATAAGATCTAATTGCAAACATACTAAAGACCAAACCTCTCAACAAAAAATCACAACCCAATATGAATAAATTTTTCAAATCCCTTCGTGCAAAGACGTTGGCAGTAGGCATTGCGCTCCCGTCTGTACTTGGGACGGTAAACTTTGCTTGTACGGACTTAGATACCACGCCGTATAGCTTAATTACCCCAGACCAGTTCTTCAAAAACGATGAGGAATTTTTGGGCGCTATGGCCCCTGTTTATGCACAACTTCGTGCATTACAATGGGGTTATCACAACATCCAACAACACTCCACCGACGAAACCATGGTTCCACAAAGAGGTGGTGACTGGGGTGATGGTGACCGTTGGAAGCAATTGCACCGCCATACTTGGGAAAAAAACCATGATGACATTGCAGGTACATGGGATGTTTCCTATGCGGGCATTGCACGTGCCAACTCCCTTTTAGAGGCATTAGAGACCTCTACACTTGCTTCTGCCACAGCATATAAAGCCGAAGTACGGGTGCTACGTGCGTTCTATTACTACACGCTTTTAGACATGTTCGGTGGGGTTCCATTATACAAAGCCGCCACTGCAGATAAGAATAACTTACCTGCACGCAGTACAGCTACCGAAGTTTATAACTTTATTGTTACAGAACTTAATGAAGCATCTGCATCCCTCCCCAAAACGAAGGTGCATGGCCGTGTGAACTACTATAGTGCGCAAGCACTCTTGGTGAGAATGTATCTGAACAGTCAGTTCTTTACCGGTACGGTCTCTACAAGTGGTCTTACCAAAGGAAGCGCAAAATGGAATGAGTTGATCACCGCAGCAGATAATGTGATCAATTCAGGACTTTATGGATTGGAGTCCGATTATTTTGCCTCTTTCTTGCCCGACAACAAAGAGTCCAAGGAAAACATCTTTGTTTCGGTCAACCTAAATATAGCCGGACAAGGTCTCTCTTTCAACCAACGTCAGTTACACTACAACCATCCATTGCCACAAAGCCCTTGGAACGGTTTTACAACCCTTGCGGAAACCTACAACAAATTTGCAGAGCAAGATTATCGTAAAAACATGTTCCTCATTGGGCAACAATGTTCCAACTTCACCAATGCAGACAAAGACGGTAATTGCCCAGCCGGTACCACCAAATTGACAGACCGCCAAGGTAATCCGTTGATCTTCACGCCAACCGTTGCCAATTTTGATGCCGCATCAGAAAGTGAAGGCATCCGTGTACTCAAATGGGGTATAGATACGGGGGCACAAGGCGGTGATTCCAAAAACGATTACGCATGGATTCGCTATGCCGATATCCTGCTCTCAAAAGCCGAAGCACTTAACGAAACGGGGAATACCGCAGGTGCTGCCGCTCTGGTAAACCAAATTCGTACCCGTGCAAAATTGGGTAATTTGACCGCTGCACAAACGGCTTCACAAGCGGCCATGCGGACGGCCATCTACGAAGAACGCGGCCTCGAATTTGTTATGGAAGCTGTACGCCGCTTAGACATGATCCGTGCCGGAACCTACACCAGCGCAGATTGGCAGTTTAAGGTGAAAAAAGAAGCGTTCCGTGTACTTTATCCTATTCCACAAAGAGCCATTGATGCCAACCCGAAACTTACCCAAAATCCGGGCTATTAATTCGGATGCGCATCTAATCTAAATGGCTTTTTGCTTAAAAGGTGAATAATAAAGGGAATAATCCTTGCCTGCCGGACGACCGGAAAAATCAGGGGTTATTCCCTTTTTATGTTGTAACTTCCATCAAGTCCCTACTCTTGCAAGATCAAAAGCTCATGTTCAAAAGAATCCTCAACCCTATTTGGGTCAGTTTGTTCTTCCTTGGCATCATTGGATGTACTCCGGAAAATGGAACTGGAGATCAGAAGCCCCTTTTTACAAAACGAACAGCAACGGAAACGGGTATCTCTTTTGAAAATCGGCTTTCACCCACCAAGGAGTTTAACATTTTCACCTACCGGAACTACCACAACGGTGGTGGCGTGGGCATTGGTGATTTTAATGGTGATGGCAAACAGGATTTGTTCTTTACCGCCAATCAACTGTCCTCGCGCTTGTACCTAAACGAAGGTAAACTCCGGTTTAAAGACATTACCCAACAAGCTGGCGTGGGCGTAAACAAAGGCTGGGCAACAGGTGTAGCCATTGCGGATGTAAATGCAGACGGAAAATTGGATATTTATGTGTGCAATGCCGGTGACCAAGACGGCGAAGCCCGTGCAAACCAATTATTCATCAATCAAGGCAACAACCCAGAAGGTATCCCAACCTTTACCGAACAAGCCGCGCAGTATGGCATCGCAGACCAAGGCGCAACCACACATGCCGCATTTTTTGATTACGATTTGGATGGCGACTTAGACTTGTATGTCTTGAACAACTCCTTCCGCCCTGTATCTTCCTTTGGCCTACGAAATATCCGCCATGAACGCAATGAAGTGGGCGGCCACAAATTGTACCAGAACGAAGGAAACAACCACTTTAAAGACGTAAGTGCACAAGCCGGAATTTTTGGGAGCGAAATTGCCTTCGGGCTTGGCGTAACGGTCGGTGATGTTAACCGAGATGGCTGGCCTGATATTTATGTCTCTAATGACTTCTTTGAGCGAGATTATTTTTACATCAATCAAAAAAATGGCACCTTTTCCGAGGAATTAGAAGCACAAATGCCCTCCCTTTCTATGTCTTCGATGGGAGCAGATATGGCAGACCTCAACAACGATGCCTATCCCGAAATATTTGTCACCGATATGCTTCCAGAAGACGACCTTCGGCTAAAAACCACCACAATTTTTGAAACGTGGGATGTTCGGAAGCTCAAAATCGCCAATGGGTATTGGAATCAATTTACACGGAATGCCCTCCAGCTGAACAATAAAAACAACACCTTTTCCGAAATTAGCCAACTGACTAAAACAGATGCCACCGATTGGTCTTGGGGCGCGCTGATGGCCGATTTCGACTTGGACGGGCATAAAGATATTTTTGTTTGTAATGGGGTTTTTAAAGATGTGACCAACCAGGACTTCTTAGAATTTTTCCAAAGTGAGGCGGTTGTACGAGAATTTGTGGTGGATCAAAATGCCGACTTCCGCCCACTTTTAGACAAAATACCCAGCCGACCTTTACCCAACTATCTCTTCCGTAACGACGGCAACCTCAACTTCCGCAATGTGGCCAAAGATTGGGGATTGGCCGATCCAAGCTTCTCGAACGGTGCGGCTTATGCAGACTTTGATGGTGACGGCGACTTAGACTTGGTGGTGAACAACCTCAATGAACCTGCCGCTTTTTATGAAAATAATGCCCGAACCTTAGACCAAAACAACTTTTTACAACTCCAATTTGAGGGCGAGACTGGAAATTTGCGGGGCATTGGCGCACAAGCAACCGTTTTCGCAAAAGGACAACAATTCTACTTGGAGAATATCCCACAACGCGGTTTCCAATCTTCGGTGGACGAGGTGATGACCTTTGGACTCGGCAAATTACAAACCATAGACAGCCTAAGAGTGGACTGGCCCAACGGCAAAAGCCAAGTGCTTACACAAGTAACCGTCAACCAAAAAATCCAACTTAAACAAAAAGACGCCCAAATTCCAACCGTAAAGTACCGCAAAAACACTACAAAACCATTCTTCCAAGACATTACACCTGAAAGTGGGCTTGATTTTACCCACATCGAAGCAGACTACTCGGACTTTGACCGCGAACTTTTGCTCCACCGGATGCAATCCACGGATGGGCCAAGAATGGCCGTAGGTGATGTAAACGGCGACGGCCACGAAGATGTGTACATCGGCGGTGCAAAAGACCAAGCCGGTGCGCTTTTTTTGGGAACCGAAAAGAGCTTCCGAAAAGGCAATAATGCGCCATTCCAAGCAAACAAAACCGCCGAAGAAGTGGCGGCCCTATTCTTCGATGCCGATAAAGACCAAGATTTAGACCTCTATGTGGTCACGGGAAGTTCAGAATTTGGCCCCGATCAGGCCAATCTACTCGAAGACATGCTCTACCTAAATGATGGTAATGGTAATTTCACACGTGCATTGGGGCGTATCCCCGCGAGATATGATGCTGGCTCTTGTGTGGCTGCTGCAGATTATGACTTGGACGGCGATCAAGATTTATTTGTAGGCTCACGGGTGATTCCGGGGCAATATGGCGTAATCCCCAAATCCGTCCTGCTTCGTAACGATGGCAAAGGTTATTTTACAGATATTACTGCCGATCTTGCTCCCGAATTAGAACAGGCTGGCATGATAACGGACGCACATTGGTTGGATTTGAACGGCGACAAACGACCAGACCTCTTGGTGGCTGGTGACTGGATGCCCATAACAGCCTTTATCAATAAAAAACAAGGCTTTAATAAAACGCCAGTCTCTGGTCTCGAAAACACTTCCGGGTGGTGGAACCGCATGGTGGTTGAAGACACCGATGGCGATGGCGACCAAGACCTCCTCGTCGGAAATTGGGGCTGGAATTCCCTTTTTGGCCGCCCAACATCCGAACATCCCACCGAAATGTATGTGGGTGACTTAGACCAAAATGGCATGAATGAGCAAATCTTGGCATATTATAAGCCCTTGGATAAAAAAACCTTGCCTTTTGCCTTACGAGGCGACTTTGCACGGCAAATGCCCGCTGTAAAATCCAAATTCCTGAAGTACGAAAACTACGCCAATAAAACCGTGCAAGACATTTTTCCTGCCGAATCCCTGAAGAAAACCGCCTTCTTCGATGCAAAAACGTTAACCACAACCCTTTTTGAGAATGTGGGCGGAGGCCAATTCCGTGCAATACCCTTGCCTATCGAGGCCCAAATAAGCCCCGTTTTTGCCCTTGCCGTTGTTGACGTTGACCAAGATGGGATTAAAGACCTGATCTTGGGCGGCAACATGCGGAGCGTAAAACCACAAATCGGAGAGATGACCGCCGGATATGGAACCGTGTTAAAAGGGATCGGGAAAAACAAGTTCATCGTCCTGCCAAACGCCATAACCAGCCTAAACCTTACGGGAGAAGTGCGGGACATCCGAAAGATAGGCAGAACCATCGTGGTGTCTCGTAGCCATGCAAAAGCCATCGTTTTGGCGGTTCGCAACTCCACAAGCCCATTATAACCATTATGAATCTACGTACCATCTCTGCTTTTTGGCTCATCAATACATTATTGCTTCTCGGTGGGTGCAAAGAAACAGACGGCCCGAAGCGGTTTCAGAAAATCTCGGCAAGCCAATCCGGTGTTACCTTCAAAAATGAATTGCCGGAAGAGAAAGACTTCAACATTATCAACTACCTCTACTATTATAATGGTGGTGGTGTGGCCGTTGGCGACATCAACCGAGATGGTTTAATGGATGTTTACCTCGGTTCTAACCTTGGGTCAAATAAATTGTACCTCAACAAAGGCAATTTTAAGTTCGAGGACATCACCGCACAAGCTGGCGTAGGGCTACGAAATGCAAATTGGAAAACCGGTGTAACGATGGTGGACCTCAATGCGGATGGCTGGACAGACATCTATGTCTCTACCCTATCTGGTTTGGAAGGCCGAGCAGGAAAAAACGCCCTCTTTATCAATAACAAAGACAATACTTTTACCGATCGTGCCGCCGAATATGGCTTGGCCGAAGACGGTTATGGCCAACAGGCCGCTTTTTTTGACTACGACAAAGATGGCGACTTGGATGTCTATCTCCTCCGAACGTCGGTACACTCCGAAAACAACTACCGTCCAGTTGCCGTGCGCGAAACGAGAGACCCTAAATCGGGCGATAAACTTCTCCGAAACGACAATGGAAAATTTGTTGATGTCTCCGAAAAAGCCGGAATTTGGGGCGGAAGCATCGGATATGGCCTTGGAATCGCCGTTGGTGACTTAGACAATAACGGATACCCAGACCTCTACATTGCCAACGACTTCCACGAAGACGACTATCTGTACCTCAACAATGGCGACGGAACCTTCTCCGAGAAAATCAAACAGGCCATGCCCCATACCTCGCAATATGCAATGGGAACCGATATCGCCGATTTTAACAACGACGGACTTTTAGATGTGATGACCTTAGACATGATGCCGGACGATGAACACATCCGCAAATCCTCGGAAGGCGCTGATCGTGTGGATGTCTATCGCCTCAAACGTGAGTATGGGTATCACCACCAACTTGCCCGAAATGCCCTCCAGCTTAACCGTGGAAATGGGCATTTTTCGGATGTGGCTCCTTATGCCAACGTCTTTGCATCAGACTGGTCTTGGGGAGTGCTTTTTGCGGATTTAGACTTAGACAGCCACCAAGATATTTTCATCACAAATGGCATTTATCGCCGTCCGAACGATTTAGATTTCCTGTTTTACATCTCGAATAAAAGCGTGCAGCGCGTGGTAACGCCGCAAAATCTGGAAATCTCCCACAAAATGCCACAAGTGAAAATACCCAATTATGCCTTTAGAAATACTGGAAATACCCAGTTTGAACAAGTTTCTAAAGCATGGGGCTTAGACGATTTGGCCTATTCCAATGGCAGTGCTTATGCCGATTTGGACAACGACGGCGACTTGGACTTGATCACTAATTGCATCAATGAAGAAGCCGGAATTTACCGCAATCAAACCGCTGAAGAAGGTGGACATCGGTATTTGACCATCCGATTGGAAGGCGAAGGGCAAAACACACAAGGCATTGGTGCACGGGTACAGGTTTTTGCGGGTGGAAAAATGCAAACCCAAGAACAAAACCCTACACGTGGATGGTTGTCTTCCGTTACGCCAAATCTGCATTTTGGATTGGGGAAAAGCGATAAGGCAGACTCGGTACGGGTGATTTGGCCCAATGGGAAATACCAAACCACCACCTCCACCAAAGGCAACCAAGTTCTTGTACTAAAACAAACCAATGCCCAACGGATTTGGACTTATACCAAAAACAAATCCCAAGATATTGTTTTTCAAGATGTTACCGCTACTTCTGGCGTGAATTACCTCCATCGAGAGAACGAATATACCGACTTTAATCGCGAGTTTTTAATTCCCAAAATGGTCTCGCAAGAAGGCCCCGCCTTGGCCGTTGGGGATGTGAACAAAGATGGATTTACCGATTTCTACGTGGGTGGAGCCGCTGGAATGGCCAAAAAATTATTCCTCGGCAAAAAATCGGGTGGCTTCTCCGAAAGCACACAATCCATACTTGCCGCAGACTCCCTCTACGAAGATACCGATGCCCTCTTTGCAGATGTGGACCAAGACCAGGATTTGGACCTGATCGTGGCTTCTGGCGGCGGTATGTGGCCCAAAAACGAGCCTCGCGCCAAGTCGCGGCTGTATCTCAATGACGGCAAGGGACAATTTTCCAAAGCAACACAAGGTTGGCCGGAGGTGGCCGGAAATGCTGCCTGCATCGCTGCACATGATATGGATGGTGATGGCGATATAGACCTATTCATCGGAATGCGCAGCGAAACCGGAGCCTATGGCATGAAACCACGTTCGTACCTGTTGGAAAATACCGGAAAGGGCTTTTTTAAAGATATAACCACCTCAAAAGCACCGGAATTAGCACACGCCGGAATGATCACCGATGCCGCATGGAGCGACATAAACGGCGACAGAAAGCCGGAATTGGTGGTGGTGGGAGACTGGATGCCCATCATGGCATTCACCAATAAAGGCGGAAAATGGGAAGTCTCGGCCGCTAATGGCCTTGCAGATACAAATGGTTGGTGGAATGCCTTGCTCACTACCGACGTAGATGGTGATGGCGATAACGACCTGATCGCTGGAAATCTGGGCGAAAACAGCATTTTCAACACCGCCCTACCCTTACGACTATATATGAAGGACTTTGACGCGAATGGAACACCCGAAGCCATTATGACCTATCAACGTAACCAGACGGAATACCCCATAGACCGCTTGGAGGACCTCTTCCAACAAATGCCCATGCTCAAACAGCGTTTTAATGCCTCGTTTACAAAGGCCGGAAAAGAATCTTTTGCAGGCATGTTCACCTCCGAACAACGATCTGGTATGGCTACACAAGCAGCAAACATTCTCCAATCCTCGGTCTTTATAAACGATGGGAAAGGCGGATTTACCCGTAAAGCCTTGCCGGCAATCGCCCAGTTTTCTCCCATCTTCGCCCTCCAAAGCGCCGATTTTAATGGTGATGGCAAAAAGGACATACTTGCAGCAGGTAATTTTTATGGCGTTAAACCTTCAATCGGGCGATATGATGCTGGATACGGCACGCTTCTCCTTGGTGATGGCAAAGGTGGATTTTCGGTAGTTCCCAACCATGCCATAAACTTGTGGCTAACCGGAGAAACCAAAGCCCTCCGAGTGATTGAGACCAAGAACGGAAACAACTTGCTTTTGGTGGCGCAGACGGGTGGCCCTTTACACCTTTTGCAATACCAAAAGCCAAAATCCTTCCTCCAATAATGCTCCGAAATTCATGAAAAGACCAATTTCACTGCTTATCCTTTTATGCTGGGCGGCTCTATCAGTTTCGGCACAAGAACAAAAAACGCTTGTCCCACGATTCGACCTCCCCAAAAGCGGGCCGTCCTTACAAAGAAACATTCAAAATGGCGCATTTATGGGTGTCATGGGGCGAAAATCAGCGGTTTTTGGCTATGAAAACAAACCCCTCGAAATGTGGGTTTACCCGCTAAAGTTGGTTCATGACTTTAAGTTAGACTTCATCACCGAGTACGAAGAAACCCAAGTGCCAGTCAGTGGCGCCGAAGCCGTAACCTCCATAGAAGTCCGTCCAGAGGCCACCATCCTTACCTATCGCCATGCCGCCTTTTTGGTGCGTCAAATCATTTTTGCTCCGGTGAATGAACCGGGCATTGTCATGCTTTTAGACATAGACTCGCCGCGCCCACTCACCATCCAAGGCGCTTTCCGTCCGGCTTTGTCTTTGATGTGGCCTGCCGGACTGCAAACAGGCAATATTTTTTGGCAGGCAGACCATCAACGTTATGGTATTGTAGAGGAATTGGGCAAGTATGTGGGGATGATCTCCGTTCCCGGCGCACAAGACCGCTCCATTATCCCATATCAGGAAGAACCCAAAGACACCCCAAATGTCTTCCAAATAAGGGTTTTACCGGAAACACACCGTAAGAACTTTATTCCTATCTTTATTACAGGGGGGACGGAAGGTTGGCAAAAAGCGGAAGAAATCCTTAAAAGGCTCCAAGAAAATCCCAAATCACTCTACGAAAAAACCACCGATTATTATAAAAACTTCCTCGCCAACACCACATCCTTAAAAACACCGGACGAGCGCCTAAACACAGCTTACACTTGGGCAAAAATCGGAACGGAAAAAGGCGTGGTAGAAAATCCACAACTTGGAACCGGATTGGTAGCGGGGTTCCGCACTTCGGGAAACTCCGAAAGGCCCGGATTCGCATGGTTTTTTGGTAGAGATTCCCAATGGACGGAGCTGGCCATGCTTTCCTATGGCGATTTTGAAACCGTTAAACAAGGCCTGCTTTTCCTCAAAAAGTTTCAATACGAAGACGGACGGATTCCGCACGAGATTTCGCAATCCGCTGGGCTGATAGACTGGTTCGGAAAATACCCCTTCGGGAAGGCAAGTGCAGATGCCACACCGCTCTACGTGGTGCTACACCATGCCTATTACCAAGCAACGGGTGATCTGGGCTTTATCCAACAAAATTGGGCCTCCATCAAAAAAGCATGGGAATGGACTTCCAAAACCGATACCGATAACAATGGCTTGATCGAAAACACAAACTTTGGGCATGGATGGGTTGAAGGTGGGAAACTTTATCCGCCTCACGAAGAAATGTATATGCAAGGCATTTGGATTGAAGCCTGCAACGGCATGGAAAAGTTCGGAAACATCATGTACGAGCCTGAATTAGCCATAAAGGCAAAAACGTGGGCCTCCAAAACCAAAGAAGCCATGGAAAAAACCTATTGGCTCCCAGAAAAACAGTACTATGGCTACGCAACATCTAAACCTGCCGAAAAAGGAAAAACCTTTGTACCCGATGGCCTAATGCCCACCAACCGAGAAACAGATGCCCGTGGATTCATGGCAGAAAGTACGGTCTTGCCCGCGGTTCCCATGTGGTTCCGCACAACCGATCCAGAAAAATCCCAAAAAGCCTTAGACGAAATAGGTTCGGCAAACATGGCCACCGATTGGGGGCATCGCATCTTGAGCAATCAATCTCCAATTTATGACCCCATGAGTTATCATTATGGCTCCGTCTGGCCCCTTTTCACGGGATGGGCAAGCCTCGCCGGATACCATTATGGTCGTCCCCACATTGGTTACCAAGCGTTGATGGCCAATGCACTACTCACCTTCCAAGATGCTTACGGCTACGTCACCGAATTGCTATCAGGGGACTTTAATACCGCTTTTGGCCGTAGTTCACACCACCAAATTTGGTCGGAAGCAATGGTGGTTTCCCCACTCCTGCGCGGACTGTTTGGCATAGAAGCCACCCATGCCGGCAAAGTACTGGCCTTTACTCCACAAGTTCCGGCAGATTGGGATCATTACACCATCAACCATTTACGTGTTGGAGCAGACTTGGTGAACATAACGATGTCGCGTACCGCAAGTGGCTCCGCATATAGCTTCTCCGGCAACCCAAACGGCGTAAATGTACAATTTGCCCCCATTTTCCCCAATGATGCCCTTATAAATTCCGTTAGGATCAACGGCAAAACCGTTCCACACAAAACAGAAACTTTTGGAGATGGCATAAAATTGACGTTCCAGCGTTTTCCGGCACAGCAAACCGAAGTGCTTATTCAACATAGCAAAGGAACACATGTCTATACCCGACAAACAGAGGCTCCACTCGGCGCAAAAAACACCCAGATCAAAGTAATTCGTGCAAAAACCGAAGGAAACACACTCCATTTAACCATGGATGGGAAAAAAGGAACCACACAATCGGTATTTGTGCGCACGGATAAAGCCTTGAAAGAAGCCCCCGATACCATCGTTACCAAACTCCCAAATGGTGATCATGAAGTAAAAGTCATCTTCCAAGGTGAAGGAGATACTTTTTTACGCCGAAAAATCTCGCTGAGATTACAATAACAGAAACCACCAATGACCAAGCGCTCTAACCTCAAAGAACACCATGAAAAAGCTAACTTTTATCGCCTTGATTTTATGCATCAGCGGATGTACAAAAAAAGAAAACTGGCAACCGGCCACCAAAAGTACGGAACCATTACTTGGCGCATTACACGCCTTAAATGAGGTTATCCTCCACGATGTCTTTTCGCCACCAGTCGCAAGCAGGATTCTGGCTTATACTTCTATTGCGGCTTATGAAGCCTCGATTGTAAATCAACCCGGGTTTAAATCATTGGCGGGGCAACTCAAAGCACTAAACAACATTCCAAAACCAACTAAAGACGTAGAAATCAGTTCCGAAATTGCAGGATTTTCAGCGTTTATTGGAATGTCAAAAAAATTGGTTTTTTCTCCCGCGATGATGGATGCCTACGCAAACAAGGTGTATGCACATTACGAGAAAGCCGGTGTGCCGTCCAAGGTCTTGCAAGCCTCCAAAAATTACGGAGAGGCGGTCGCTACACACATTGCAGATTGGGCAAAGAAAGACCAGTACAAAGAAACCAGAAGCGCACCCAAATACACCTTGGTCACGAATGATCCAAGCCGCTGGATTCCTACGCCGCCAATGTACAAAGAAGCTTTAGAACCACACTGGCAATCCATTCGGACTTTTGCCGTTGACAATGCGGCACAATTCACCATGCTGCCTTTCCCTAAGTATAACCCAGACAAAAATAGTCCTTTTTACAAAGACCTCATGGAGACGTATAACGTTGCTAAGAACCTAAGTGAAGAACAAAAAGCCATCGCGCTTTTTTGGGACGACAACGCCTTTGCCCTTCAAGTGCATGGACACGCCATGTTTGGGGTCAAGAAAGTGACGCCGGGCGGCCATTGGATGAACATCGCCGCAGTTGCCATCCGTCAAAAAAAACGCTCCGTTACCGAAGCTACCGAGTCTTTTGCACGAGTTGCCATCGCCATTTCAGATGGCTTCATCACTTGTTGGTATGGTAAATATGCCACCAACCGCGTGCGCCCGGAAACGGTCATCAACCGAGAAATGGACGAAAAATGGATGCCTTTCTTGCAAACGCCGCCATTCCCAGAATACCCCTCCGGCCACAGCACCATTTCCCGCGCCGCCGCCGAAGTCCTTACCCAACTCCATGGGGATGGATTTGCATTCCAAGACACCACAAACGTCCGATATGGCAACAAAGCTCGCTCCTTTACCTCCTTCCGCCATGCCGCAGATGAAGCCTCGATTAGCCGCGTGTATGGCGGAATTCATTACCGTACAGGTACGGACGGTGGCGCCGACTTAGGCAGGAAAGTGGGTGAATGGCACAACCAAAAAATTAAAACCAGATCGTAACGCCTTGAAGTGTGCTGATGTGATGAATTAAGTTAAAGGCTGGATCAATATCTACATCCTTTACACCTACGTTTAAAAGCATCTGGATTACATGTTTCAACCGCGGTACGTAAAGTTTTGAAATGCACCCAACAAAACCTTTCGGGGCTTACATGCTTACAAGCAGTATGTTTTGAACAGTTTTAGGATTAAGTCATAGGTGATGCAAGCATAATTACAGCAAAAAAAACGGTGCTTTTTTGAAAAAAAATTACTTATTGATTTGATTTTTCTGAAAAAGTGCCATATTTTGCGCTAAGGCAAAAAAACTAAAGCACCCCAAGCGTATGTTATCTCCAACCATGAAGGTGGCATCCATAGAACACAGAGGCGAGGCTCGATTGGCATTGCTGTTTCCTTATAAGGCGCAGTTAGTGGCGCGTGTTCGCCCACTTCCCGGGGTACTTTGGAGTCAAACCCGCCGTTGCTGGCATTTGCCTGATACAGAATCTTCTATTAATCTGTTGGTAGAGCGTTTTTCTGACAGCTTATCATTGCCAGATTCAATGCAACCCTCATCCCGCACCGGACTGTCTTCCACACCGTCCGACAAAGCGGGCATACAATCGTTTTCAACTGCTGCTAAAGGAAGACTGTGGCACAAGGTTGACATAACGCCTGCCGAGGACGTAGGGCGTGCACGGGTTGCGTTGGTCGGGGGTATGTTGTCGGTACGTTTGCCATACAGCCCAGAAGATACGGCCTTTTTGAAAACATTAGCTCAATCTTACTGGCACAAAGAGCAACGCTGCTGGATGATGAGGGCGCACCGAGAAAACGCAGAAAAATTGGAAGCACGCTACGGTCATTGTGTGCCGTCCGCTGTATGGGATTTACTAACGGTGGCTGGCTCGGTGCTTCCCAAAAAAGGGATCGAAATGGCTAACCTACGAACCAACAGCGTGGACAATTCGTGGTTGGAACTCAGATTTCCCTACCGTGAAGAAACGTTGGAATTGGTCAAACGTATGCCAGGGAGGCGTTATTCCAAGGCTTCGGATTGTTGGCTAATACCTGACGATGCCACGTTGGTGTCCCGATTGGCTACGGAATTTCAGGATTTGGGTGTAACACTGTCTCATAACGGGCAACAACTGACTCAGCCGCTACAACGCCAAAGCTGGGAAAGCAGGCAAAAACACTTATTGAAGGCAACCGAAGGCTCATTAGAAAGCCTACTTCGTAGCTATACCGATTTACTTATCGGGATGCGATATAGTTGGGCTACCTTGAAAGGTTATACGCAGTGTTTCCGGCAGTTTGCTTCGCATTTTGGCGCAGATGATGTACAAGGACTTGCTAAAACAGACATACAGCACTACTGTAATGACTTGGCCAAAAAGGACATTTCCTTGTCCACCTTAAATCAGCACATCAACGCCATTAAGTTTTACTACGAAAAGGTATTGGGGTATCCCCGTGCCGTGTACGACCTGAAGCGGCCACGCAAAGCGGTGAAGCTACCCGTTGTACTATCAACAGGGGAAATACGCCGTTTATTTGGGCAACTTGACAACCTCAAGCACCAGTGTATGGTATATATGGCCTACAGTGCGGGCTTGCGGGTGAGCGAGGTGTGCAATTTACGCATTAAGGACATTGACTCGGAGCGCATGATGATACACATTGTGTGCAGCAAAGGACACAAAGACCGCATGGTGCCCCTAAGTGAAGCTTTGGTGGGATTGTTGCGGCAATACTATTTGGCCTACAAGCCCGAGAAATGGCTTTTTGAAGGCCAGTTTAGAGGTGAACCCTACTCGGTACGCAGTTTGCAGATGGTCTTTCATCGTGCAAAAGAGCAGGCAGGCATCCGTAAGGCGGCTACTTTCCACAGCTTACGGCATAGCTATGCTACCCATTTGCTAGAAAACGGCACAGATGTAAGGCTCATACAAGAACTATTAGGCCACACTGACATCAAAACGACGCTGCGCTACACCCACGTGAGCCAGCAGACGATACAGAAAATCCAAAACCCTCTCGACTTACTTTTTCGCGAAAAGTACGACAAAAACGGGAGAACTTGCGGATATAACTAAGTTAGGCGTCATTGCAGAGCGACACCACACAGACAGAAACCGGTACGACAAATACGCGAAAAATCTTTTTATTTTGAGTACCTTTACGACCAATTTAACAAAGAAAGACAAATGATAACAAAGGAATATATAAAAGAGCTCAAACACAACGGAAACGGAGATTTAAGCGACCTTGTTAAAAATCAACGAGATGTTGGGACAATTAATTTTATTCTTGAAAGTTTAGGACAAATTCCTGCAAATTTTGACAGTTCTTTTTTATATGAACTATTAGAACACCAACACCACCAAGTAAGACTTAATGCAGTAAAAAACATAGGTAAACTTAACGGAAAAACAGACATATCAAAACTTTCAAAACTTTATAAATCAGAAAATGACACAAGTGTTAGAAGAGAAATAATCTCTTCTATTGGAAGACAAAGAAACGCAAATAATAAACCTTTATTGTTTGAATTTCTTGAAGATGAAGACCCGAAAATCGTTTGCCAAGCAATTCGTGGACTATTAGTATTTGAAAAGGACGAAGATGTAATAGAACATTTAAAACCATTAATTAATCACACAAATGAAATGGTTAGAACTGTTATTTACAAACAATATTTTGCAAAGGATAATCAAAGTATTGGTGTACTACCGCACACCGATACTTACGAATTTCTTAAAAACACAGTTGTAAATGCAGATGTATTGCAAGCATTAAAATTTGTACCTGACGAAAGTGTTCATTTAACTTTTACTTCGCCACCATATTACAACGCAAGAGATTATTCTATTTATCCAAGCTATCAAGCATATTTAGAATTTTTAGAAGAAGTTTTTAAAGAAACTCATAGAATTACAAAAGAAGGTCGTTTCTTAATAGTAAATACTTCACCTATTATTATTCCAAGAGTTAGTCGTTCTCATTCAAGTAAACGATACGGAATTCCTTTTGATTTGCACCCATATTTAGTAAAAAATGGTTGGGAATTTATTGACGATATAGTTTGGTTGAAGCCAGAAGCAAGCGTAAAAAATCGTATTGGTGGTTTTATGCAGCATAGAAAACCATTAGGATATAAGCCAAATTGTGTAACTGAATATTTAATGGTTTACAGAAAATCAACAGAAAAATTATTAGACTGGAATATTAGAAGTTATGATTATAAAACGGTTGAAGAAAGCAAAGTAGCAGACGGATATGAAAATACTAATGTTTGGAAAATAGACCCTTGTTTTGACAAAGTACATTCTGCAATATTTCCTGTCGAACTTTGTAAAAGAGTAATTCAATACTATTCTTATAAAGGAGATATTGTATTTGACCCTTTTGGTGGAAGTGGGACTGTTGGCAAAACTGCAAAAGCATTAGACAGATTATTTTTCTTGACTGAACAAGAGCAAAAATATTTTGAGTATATGCAGGCCAAATCAAAACCAAATGGAATATTCAACGAAAGACAAACACAATTTCTAACATTAGAACAATTTAAAGAAATAGCAAAATGACATTAACAGACCAAGTAGTAAAAAATATTATAAAACGTCTTGTCAAAGGACAAGATTATAGAATTGAAGTAGTTGCATTAATAAATGCAGAATTTTTACAATTTGCTATTGACTTTTTTAAAAAAGTTATAGAGGCGAAATTTGCAAATAAAGACGTAACAGTAGACTGGTACAAACAAACATTTCTAAATAGCAAATTAAGTTCTGATGAAATTGCGATCAATTCGGGTTTAAATAAAAAGACCATTACGAATATGTATAATTCGGCTTCAAAGGAAATTGTAATTGACGCTTCAAATGAACACTATGATGTTCTTTATCAATCAATAAGTAATCTAATTGAAGCACAGCCCGATATAGATTTAACACTGACAATTAAATTTAGAGGAGTTAGCGTTGAACTTAACATAAATGAAAGTTTAATTGTAATTAATACTCTTGCTGTAAAGCGTTCTGCACTTCGTGGTGGACTTTGGAGCACAGCAGGAAAAAGAGTTGAAAAATATCTTATGGCTACACTTTGCAAAGTATATAGTGTTCCGTTTGAACATTTTGACCAAAGTGCAATTCCTGCAAGTATTAGAGAAGTTGATTTTTATTTAATAAATGGTGAAACTTTTTCAAGATGCGAAGTTAAAATGATGGGTCGTGGAAATCCAGAAAGTGCAGATGCAATTTTTGCAAGAGAAAGTAATGTATTTGTAGCAGACAAACTTTCTGATTTAAACAAAAGAGAAGCCGAAAGATTAAATGTAAAATGGGTTGAATTAAGAGACGAAAACGGATACAAAAGATTTGGAACTGTCTTGCAAGAACTTGACATTCCTCATACAGAATTTGAAGGAGATTTAGACGAGTATTTAGACCAAATATTGAGTGAATTACTTGACAAATAAAGCAACGAACGCCTAACAGGGGTTTGGCAAAATGGGGGCATTAGTGCTAAATTGAGCATATGTACTTCTATCAACATTAGTGCTAATTTGAACATTTGTACTTCTAATCCCCCACTTCGCCAAGCCCCAAAACGTTAGCGGCAAGCATAAATCAACACCGAACAAAGAATGAACCCTCTCATAAAACAACTTAAAAAATACGGAAATCTGACCTCTGAAATCGAAACAGAACTTAACGAAAAAATTAAAAGTCTGATAAAACAAAAAGGCGATTTTTTGCTCAAAGAAGGACAAATTGTTTCAAATTTATTCGTAATTGAAAAAGGGCTTGTTCGTTCGTTTTATAATATCAATGAAAGAGAAATTAATGTTTGGTTTGGTTTTGAGAGCGGAATTTTAGGTTCAGTAATGCCATTATTTTTTAGCCAACCTTCAATTGAAAACATTCAGTTTTTAGAAGACACCACTTTATATTATATCTCAAGCAATGACCTTGAAAGTTTCTACAAATCATCGCAGGAAATGAATACGATTGGTAGAAAAATGGCAGAAGAATATTGCAAAATTTTAGAGGAACGTTCTTTTTTATTACAAACACATACCGCAGAACAGCATTATCATTGGCTTTTGAAAAACCAACCCGAAGCTTTGCAAAGAATTTCTTTAGGACATATTGCTTCTTATTTGGGTATTTCGCAAGAAACATTGAGCCGTATTAGAAAGAAATAACGATTTTGACATTTGTCAAAAAAAGCACTTTTTAATTTTTGTTTCTTTGCATCAGTTAAAACAAAAGAACAATGAAATATTTATTTTTATCATTAGCAATCGTACTTGAAGTTGTAGGTNCGAGCTTTATGAAAGCATCAGACGGTTTTTCAAAATTATTGCCAACAGCGATAACAATTGTGGCATATATTGCTTGCTTTTTCTTTTTCTCGCAAGCTTTAAAATCCATTCCTTTGGGAATAGCTTATGCAATTTGGGGTGGTTTAGGAATTGTCTTGACAGCTATAATTTCGGTTGTGGTATTTAAGCAATCGTTAGACATTCCAGCAATTATTGGAATTATTTTAATTGTGACAGGAGTTATCGTAATNAATTTTTTCTCAAAATCAGNAGCACACTAAAATGCCAGCCGCTAACAAGGGTTTTGCAATAGTGGGGCGAAACTGCAAAGTTCAACGGTTGTTCTTCGGTTGAACTTTAGTGCAAAATTGAAGATTTGTGCTTCGATTGCCCCACCATCGCAAAGCCCCGAACCGTTGGCAGCAATGGTAACGGACGACACCACCAAGACCAAACGGACAGAAAAAACGAGCAGACAATGACACAAGACAAAGATTTAGTTTTTGCCCAACGCACATTTTTTTGTTTTTCTGCCACCGCACAAGTGGCACATTTGGTTTTGCCCGACACACAACGCCAACGCTTCACAAAACCAAAAGAGCCAATTTTTTCCAACGCTTTGAGTACAGCGTTTCAGAATTTTACTAACTTTGCCACCAAATGAAGTTTTTTACAGTCATATTCAGCATTTACATTTTGGCATTGTCAATAATGCCGTGTAGCGATGCGTATAACGACTGCAAGACTAACACCGAACTTTCGGACAACTCACAATCTCACAGCCACAAGAACGACACCAACGATATTTGCAGTCCGTTTTGCACTTGTACTTGTTGCAGCGTTTCAGCAAACCCGAAGTTCACGCCTTTCAGTATTAAAATTGCAAAACTCGTAGTAGTTTCAAAACTCACATTCCCAAATCGGGAGTTCTCTTTCGTTTCCAACTTCTACGGAAACATTTGGCAACCGCCAAAAATCAGTTAATGAATTATTGAAATTCCGCTAAGGCGGAAAACAAAATAATTACGGTGCTGACGCACCGCAATTAGTCATTTCATTTATTCATTTAACTGATTTAATAATGTTAGACAGTATCATAAAATTTAGCATAAAAAACAAGTTAGTCATTGGAATAATGACCTTGTTACTCATCTTATGGGGAAGTTGGAGCGTTACCAAATTACCCATAGATGCCGTGCCTGATATTACCAACAATCAGGTGCAAATTATTACCGTTTGCCCTACGCTTGCAGGGCAGGAAGTGGAACAGTTGGTTACATTTCCCATTGAACAAAGCATTGCCAATCTTCCCGACTTGGAAGAAACCCGAAGCATTTCACGGTTTGGGCTTTCTGTTATTACAGTTGTGTTTGACGATGATGTGGACATTTATTTTGCCCGACAACTTGTCAATGAAAAACTGAAAGAAGCCGAACAGAACATTCCGCAAGGCATCGGCACACCCGAACTTGCACCTGTAAGCACAGGTTTGGGTGAAGTGTATCAATACATTTTGCACCCGAAAAAAGGAAGTGAAAGCAAATACAACGCAAAAGACCTGCGTACTATGCAGGATTGGATTGTTGCCCGACAGCTCAATGGAACAAAAGGCATAGCCGAAGTAAACAGTTTTGGTGGCGAACTGAAACAATACGAAGTAGCCGTAAATCCCAACCGCTTAAAGGCAATGGGTGTAAGTGTTACCGATATTTTCAATGCTCTTGAAAAGAACAATCAAAATACAGGCGGTGCGTACATTGACAAGAANCCAAATGCTTACTTCATTCGGGGTATTGGTTTGGTTACTTCGTTGGAAGATGTAAAAAACATAGCTGTAAAAAACACTAACGGCAGTATTCCGATTTTTATAAAAGATGTTGCCGAAGTTCGTTTTGGCAGTGCGGTTCGCTACGGAGCTTTAACCTACAATGGCGAAGTAGATGCCGTTGGTGGTGTCGTTATGATGCTCAAAGGCGAAAACAGCAATGAAGTAGTAAAACGTATCAAAGAAAAATTGCCTGTCATTCAGAAATCTTTGCCTGATGATATTGTGATTGAGCCTTATTTGGACAGAACAGATTTAGTTGGCAGAGCAATCAGCACGGTAGAAAAGAATTTGATTGAGGGTGCATTGATAGTCATTTTCGTATTGGTGTTGTTTTTGGGGAATTTACGAGCAGGTTTAATTGTGGCTTCTGCCATTCCGTTGTCAATGCTTTTTGCATTGGGATTGATGAATGTTTTCGGAGTAAGTGCCAACTTAATGAGTTTGGGAGCTATTGACTTCGGTTTGATTGTGGACGGTGCAGTTATTATTGTAGAAGCCACTTTGCACCATTTGGGTTTGCGAAAATCAATGAACAAGCTGACACAGCAAGAAATGGACGATGAAGTTTTTTTATCGGCTTCCAAAATCAGAAACAGTGCAGCGTTTGGCGAAATCATTATTTTAATCGTGTACATTCCTATTCTTACATTGGTTGGTGTTGAGGGCAAAATGTTTACGCCAATGGCTAAAACCGTAGGATTTGCCATTTTCGGAGCATTGATTTTGTCGCTTACCTATATTCCAATGATGTGTGCTTTGTTTCTCTCAAAAAACATTTCGCACAAGCAAACCATTTCCGACAAGATGATGAACTTTTTGCAAAGCATTTACCAACCGCTTTTGCAGAAAGCTGTTAAAGCAAAGTTTGCGATTGTGGGAGCAACTCTTTTACTTTTTACAATCAGTCTTTTCGTTTTCAAAAATTTAGGTGGCGAATTTATACCGCAGTTACAGGAGGGCGATTTTGCTTTTCATTGCATTTTACCGCAGGGCAGTTCATTGAGCCAAAGTATTGAAACATCAATGCAGGCATCAAGAATTATCAAAGAATTTGACGAAGTAAAAATGGTTGTCGGTAAAACAGGTACGGCAGAAGTTCCAACCGACCCGATGCCACCCGAAGCCACCGATTTAATCATTGTGTTGAAACCGCAAAAAGAATGGAAAACATACAAAAGTTATGACGAGTTAGCCGATGAAATTTCGGAAAAATTAGAAGTCATTCCGGGCGTATTCTTTGAAAAAAATCAGCCAATTCAAATGCGTTTCAACGAACTGATGACAGGCATACGGCAAGATGTAGCGGTTAAGATTTTCGGGGAAAATTTGGATAGCCTTGCCGTGTATGCAGACAAGGTTAGTAAAGTAATTCAAACGGTAAACGGAGCAACTTCGCCACAAGTGGAACGAGTTAGCGGATTGCCACAAATTAACGTTGAATACGACAGAACACGGCTTGCCAATTACGGCATCAATGTAGAAGATGTAAACAATGTACTAAGTACGGCTTTTGCAGGAAAAACCGCAGGGCAGGTATTTGAAAACGAAAGGCGTTTTGACTTGGTTGTTCGGTTAGACAGCACTTACAGAACCGATATAGACGATGTAAGTAATTTGATGATACCTACCAATACAGGCAATCAAATTCCGCTTTCGCAAGTGGCAACTATCAGTTACAAATTAGGTGCTTCGCAAATCAGCCGTGAAAGTAGCAAACGCAGAATTGTTATCGGTTTCAATGTATCGGGTAGAGATGTGCAAAGTGTGGTAGAAGATATTCAGCAGAAATTGAACGAGCAGGTAAAATTGCCGACAGGTTATTATTTCACTTATGGCGGACAGTTTGAGAATTTACAGAAAGCAAGTAAACGTCTGATGATTGCTGTACCTGTTTCGCTGTTACTCATTTTTTCATTGCTGTACTTTACATTCCGTTCACTCAAACAGGCAAGTCTGATTTTTACCGCAATCCCAATGAGTGCCATAGGTGGCGTTTTTGCTTTGCTGTTGCGTGATATGCCTTTCAGCATTAGTGCGGGTATAGGCTTTATTGCTCTGTTTGGTGTGGCTGTACTCAATGGAATTGTGTTGATTGGCACTTTCAACCAATTAGAAAAAGACGGAATTACAGACATTTTGCAAAGAGTTTTACAAGGCACAAAAGAAAGATTGCGACCTGTTTTAATGACGGCAACCGTTGCAAGTTTGGGCTTTTTGCCTATGGCATTAAGCACAGGTGCAGGTGCAGAAGTGCAGAAACCATTGGCAACTGTTGTAATTGGCGGTTTGATAACGGCTACTTTCTTAACGCTGTTTGTGTTGCCGTTACTCTACATCATTTTTAATTCAAAAATAAAATTCAAGAAAAAAGGAAATATGAAAACCGTTACAACCGTAATCGTGTTGTTGCTTTCTGTTTTTAGTTTCAATGCCAATGCTCAAACAAAAAAGGTTATTGGAATTGACGAGGCGATAAACATTGCTTTGCAAAATAACGGAAATGTAAAAGCGAAAAATTTAGAACTGCAATCAACACAAAGTTTGAAACGAACATCAGGCGAATTACCGAAATTGGAATTTAACGCACAGTTAGGACAATACAACAGCGTAAATTTTGACCAATCTTTTCAGGTGGCACAAACAATTCCGTTTCCAACGCTTTTTGTCGCTAAAAAACAACTGATAAACGAACAAGTAAAAAGCAAGGAATTACAAAGTGAAATCACGGTGCTTGAACTCAAAAACCAAGTGCGTACTTATTTCTATCAAATTCAGTATTTGCAACACAATCAAAAACAGTTGTTGCATTTAGATAGTTTGTACAACGATTTTATTAAAGTGGCAGAACTGCGTTACAAAACGGGCGACACCAAAAAAGTTGAAATCAGCACGGCACAAGCCAAGCAAGGCGAAATCAATTTGTTGCTGAAACAAAACGAAGTGTATTTACAAAATGCGTATCAAAATTTACAAGCGTTGATGAACACACAAGAACCGTTTGAAGTAAGTACCGACACAGAATTTCAGCCCTTGCAGGTAAGCACTTTGTTGGATAGTTCGGTTATTGCAAATCACCCGATTATTAAAAATCTGCACCAAGAAATTTTAATTGCAGAGAAAACCAAAAAGGTTGAAAAAGCACAAGGTTTGCCCGATTTTACTATTGGTTACACCAATCAATCGTTAATCGGTTTTCAAACTATCAACGGACAGGAACAGTTTTTTAATTCGGGCAATCGTTTCAGTTATGTAAACATTGGTATTGCCATTCCTTTGACTTTCGGAGCTACAAAAGCAAGGATAAAATCATTAGACTACCAACGCCAAGCAACAGAAGCCAACGTACAACAAGAGCAAATTTTGTTGGAAACGCAGTTGAAAAACGCCATACAGCAATACGAGCAAGATTTGGCAGCGTTCAACTATTATCAACAACAGGCATTACCCAATGCAAACGAGATTGTTTCATCGGCTCAATTAGGTTATCGCACAGGCGACATCAGTTATGTGGAATACCTTTTTGCTTTGCAAACCGCCACAGACATACAGTTGAATTACTTAAAAAGTATTCAGCAGGTAAATCAATCGGTAATCAACATTTATTCAATTATCAATCAGTAAGTAAAAATGAAAAGTAAAATAATAATTTCAATCTTTTGTTTTTCCCTTTTCGTAGCGAGTTGCGGAAATTCAAATAAATCCGAAACCAAAGAAACGGCAACGGAAGAACACGGACACGAAGAAGAAACGCCAACCATTGCAACGCTTACGCAAGAGCAGATAAAAGCCGTAGGCATCACGTTGGGCAAAGTAGAAAACAAGGAACTCACAGCCACTATAAAGGCAAATGGTATGCTTAAAGTTCCCAACAACAACAAAGCAAATGCAACTTCTTTGTATGGTGGAGTTATCAAAACGCTGAATGTGCAAATTGGCGATTATGTAAAGAAAGGACAGGTAATTGCTACGATTGCCAATCCGCAGTTTATACAGTTGCAGGAAGAATATTTGACCATTGGCAGTAAAATCACTTTTGCCGAGCAGGAAGTACAACGTCAAAATGAACTCAATGCAGGAAACGCAGGAGCTTTGAAAAACTTGCAAAATGCACAAGCAGAATTAAACGCATTGCATACACGAAAAGCATCGTTGCAGCAGCAAATTCAACTAATGGGCATCAATCCTAATTTGGTTTCAAACAACAATTTGAAATCGGCTTTGGTGGTAGCAAGTCCGTTGAATGGAACAATAAGCAATTTGTTTGCAAAAATCGGCAGTTATGTAGATGTTTCTTCGCCTGTTGCCGAAATCGTAGATAACAGTTCATTGCATTTGGATTTACAGGTTTTTGAAAAAGATTTACCGCTTTTGAAAGTCGGGCAAATCATTCATTTTACTTTAACCAATAATCCTGCAAATGAATACGATGCAAAGGTTTTCAGCATTGGTTCGTCATTTGAAAACGAGAGCAAAACAATTTCCGTTCACGCAACCGTTACAGGAAACAAAGCAGGTTTGATTGACGGAATGAACATTACAGGAATTGTGAGTTTGAACAATGCCCTAACACCTGCCGTACCCAATGAAGCAATCGTAAACGCAGACGGTAAAGACTACATTTTTGTTGTTACCGATAAAAAAGCGGAAGAACATCACGAAGAAGAAAGCGAAGAACACAACCACGAAAGTGAAGACCATAAACACAGTGATGAAGAAAACGGCAACATCAATTTTGAAAAGATAGAAGTTGTAAAAGGCGTTTCCAATATGGGCTACACCGCAATAACTTTTGTACAGGATATTCCTGCCAATGCTCAAATTATAGTTAAAGGAGCATTTTTTGTCAATGCCAAATTATCTAACACAGGAGGACACGAACATTAAAAAATAAAAGCGATGATAAATACAGACAAAAATCACAAGCATACTTATGATGCACAAGGCAGAATGACTTGTTGCACGTTGGAAGATAAAATCTACATCAAAGCAGGTGCAAAAGATTTAATCTACACCAAACAAGAAAAAGAAAATCACAATCACGACCACAGCGATGATGACGGACACGAACATTCAAGCGGAAATGAAAGCACGATAAAAATGTTTTTACCTGCAATCATTTCATTGGTTGTTTTGTTGTCGGGAATTGCGTTAGACAATTTCCTAAAACCCGAATGGTTTACCGATTGGGTAAGGATAGTTTGGTATGTGGTGGCTTATATTCCTGTTGGTGTTCCTGTTATCAAAGAAGCATTTGAAAGCATTGCCAAAGGCGAAATTTTTTCGGAATTTTTATTGATGACGATTGCAACCGTTGGAGCATTTGCCATTGGCGAATTTCCCGAAGGTGTTGCCGTAATGTTGTTTTATGCCGTTGGCGAAGTGTTTCAAACATTGGCGGTAAAAAGAGCAAAAGCAAACATCAAATCGTTGCTTGACCAACGACCTGATGAAGTAACCGTTTTACGCAACAATCAACCGCAAACCGTAAAAGCAGAAATCGTAAACATTGGCGACATTATTCAATTAAAATCGGGCGAAAAATTGGGATTAGACGGAGTGTTGTTATCAGAAACAGCATCGTTCAACACCGCAGCACTCACAGGCGAAAGCAAACCCGACACCAAAGCCAAAGGCGAAACTGTTTTGGCAGGAATGATAAACTTAAATACAGTTGCACAAGTACAGGTTACAACAGCATACACCGATAGTAAGTTGAGCAAAATTTTAGAATTGGTGCAAAATGCCACTTCTCAAAAAGCACCTACGGAATTATTTATTCGCAAGTTTGCAAAAATCTACACACCTGCCGTTGTTGCGTTAGCAGTTGCTATTTGTTTTGTTCCTTACTTTTTCGTGGCAGATTATCAGTTTACAGATTGGTTGTATCGTGCCTTAATTTTCTTGGTAATTTCGTGTCCTTGTGCGTTGGTAATTTCTATTCCGTTAGGTTATTTTGGTGGTATTGGTGCGGCAAGTCGCAACGGAATTTTGGTAAAAGGAAGTACCTTTTTAGATGTATTGGCTTCCGTTCAAAATGTAGTAATGGACAAAACAGGTACAATGACCGAAGGCGTTTTCAAAGTGCAGGAAGTTGTTTTTAATTCCGATTACAACAAAGAAGAAATGTTACTTATGGTGGACGCTTTGGAACGATTGAGTACGCATCCCGTAGCAACCGCCATTCACGAATATGTCGGCAAAACAAACAATGAAATCAAATTACAAAATACCGAAGAAATTGCAGGACACGGACTGAAAGCCGAAGTAAACGAAAAACAATTATTAGTAGGAAATTTTAAGTTGATGAACAAGTTCAACATTCAGCACGATGTTGATGTAAGTAAAATTGTTTACACCATAATTGCCGTTGCTTACGACAACAAATTTGTGGGTTATCTCACAGTTGCCGACAGCATAAAACAAGACTCACAAAACACGATTGACAAACTAAAATCACTCAACGTAAAACCGACAATGTTGAGTGGCGACAAAAGTTCGGTTGTGAAATTTGTTGCGGAACAATTAGGAATTGCAAACGCTTTTGGCGACTTGCTACCCGAAGACAAAGTAAGCAAAGTAAAAGAAATCAAAGCCAAAAATGAAACCGTTGCCTTTGTCGGAGACGGTGTAAATGATGCACCTGTTGTGGCATTAAGCGATGTAGGTATTGCAATGGGTGGTTTGGGAAGCGATGCCACTATTGAAACGGCAGATGTGGTAATACAAGACGACAAACCAAGTAAAATACCTATGGCAATCAATATCGGTAAACAGACAAAGAAAATTGTTTGGCAAAATATCACATTGGCATTCGGTGTAAAAGCTATTGTGTTGGTACTTGGTGCAGGTGGATTGGCTACAATGTGGGAAGCCGTTTTTGCCGATGTAGGTGTAGCATTATTGGCAATCTTAAACGCAGTAAGAATACAACGAATGAAGTTTTGACAAGCCAACGCTAAAAGCAAGCACATTTGCAAACCGCACAAGGCGACACACAAGCCAAAGTTTGCAAAAGAGCTTGCTTTTTCCAACGCACGACAGAAAAACAAAAAAATCTTTCCACGCTTCGCAAAAAATTAAATCTGCCGACACACCAAACCCGACAGACAAATACGAACGGACGGAAAAAACCACAGCTGCCAACATCGGTTTGGCGTTATGGCGGGTGAAGTGCTACTATTGAACATTTGTACTGTATTCAACGTTAGTGCTACTATTAAACTTTTGTGCTAAATTTACCGCCACAACGCCAAGCCGTAAAACGTTAGCGGACTGTTAAGTTTCCACGTTATTTTTCAATGTAAGCGTTACAAAGGTTCAGTGACACCAAGCCAAATTCGTGACTTTAGAGGAGCAATGCAAGG
>Ga0056914_10000134_pt1 | contig 80668 bp, 63 predicted proteins | sample TNRBio252014_DNA_FD_55168 | JGI IMG/M metagenome (GOLD analysis project Ga0056914, IMG submission 55168) | Wastewater treatment Type I Accumulibacter community from EBPR Bioreactor in Madison, WI, USA - TNR Reactor_6/25/2014_ DNA | ecosystem: Engineered > Bioreactor > EBPR > Anaerobic-Aerobic >...
CGTCGCTGTCTGGTTACTTGCTGCGTTAGTTTTTCTTCTACGATAAAATAATCGAGCTGGCTTTCTTTTGCCCAATTTGGTGGAATATTGGCGCATAAAAGTGTGTCCAGATTGTGAATGACCTTGCCTTTTTCGTCAATGATCATTTGTGTAAAATCTTTAAGTTCAACGGATTTTGCTGCATAAACAAGATTTCGGCGGCGCAGATAAGCAGGGCCGTTTGAAATATAGAATGGTGTGAGTTGGTTGCCTTGTTCGTCAAAATAGGCATCAAACAAGAGTCCTTTATAAGCGCCATCTAATTGTACGATTCCGAAAGGCATATTTGGATGTTCGAAGCTTTTTGACTTTACGGCATTGACGTCGACAAAGGTCTTTTTATCTTTGTTAATCAAGTGGATACGAATAAGATAGCTATGGCGATGATCGGCTGAGAAGCTCATTCGGAAGGGAACTTCAGCAATAACATTATGTGAAAACGGGATATAACGAACCCCTTCTTTGGGAGGCAAAACCCAGTTTCCCGAAGCATTGAGTACCCCACAAGCATCGTATAAAGGTTCCAATGGGACGATGAGTTGATTTTCCTGAGTTTGCCTCCGCTTTAATTTTTTGGGATCTTCTTCAACCGGAGGGGGCATTGCACCTTTTCTATGGCGATAAACAACAATCAATCCGGTTTTTTCTATCGGATTTTCGTATTCCAACGCTTTTAAAACCTCGAATCCTTGCGGAATGAGATTTTGCAGGTTATGATTAAAATAAAGCTTATCCGGTGATTCGCCCACAACAGGGTTTTTACCTGGATATGGTGACAACCTCGGATCCAATTGCAGCTTTTTTCCATTGAGGTCAAATGCAAACCAAAGCCTTGGATTTTTTTCCTGACACCAGAGAATGGTATCTTCCTGCCGGTATTCTTTTGTAATGGAAATAAACTTTTGGGGCAATATTTCCTGACCATCCAGGTTCATGATTCCCCATAAGCTATCTTTTATTGCCAAAAGATATCCTTTGGATGGGAGGAACGTATTAATGAGTTGATCATATTGCGCAGGAATGAGTTCACGGCCTTGTTCATCAAGCAATCCAAACAACGATTTTTCAGCCGCTTTTTTTTCAATTTTGATCCGGATAGGCGCTTTTTGAATAATACTCGCATCAAATCCCAAGTTTTTATGCAGCAATTGGAGTTGTTCATTGTATAGATAAATACTGTCAGTGCGCCGCACCGTAAAATGATTTTGAGCATGGTCTAAATGCTGACGAATGAAAGCTGCATCTTCTAAAAATCCGTACTCGCCGTGCTCATTGAGGAGATTCCACCGGAGATTTTTATAATCGCCAAAATTTATTATGATCCACTTACCTATGCGGGAACTGAAAATATTATTTGATTCGATGGGAAGAATTGACCTGCCTTTATAGTCTACCAGGCCGGATTTACCATCTTTTTGAACAACGAGCAGTTCAAAGTTTGGCAGCGGTTTAATATTGGTGTAAATGGTATCAATAATCAGTTTGCCATTGGCGTCAATGAGCCCTGAAGGAGCCTCTTCTTCAGAATATTCGTGTTTGTGATTGACAATGAAGTAACCTTCTTTACCGCCCGGCGAAAGATTTTTCCAGGCAAAAGGCGTACGTATTTTGCCTTTGCGATCTGCAACGGCGCATTTCCCCGGCCCTTCTGCTACAATAAAGTATTGACCATCAGCAATCGCGCCGGCTGCAAAATCGCGCGGGAACAATTCATTGAGGTCTGCATCCAAAAAGTTCATTTTTCCGGGCGCTTTCCAAATGGGGCAAACTCCCCGAATGAATACCCGATGGTCGTAACTATCTGGAGGATAAAGGTTGCGGTTTGCAGTAAACCATTTTAGGCCTTTGATGGATTCATAACCGAAGCAGACCTTTATTTTTCGCGAACGTATGTCTACAAGGTGAATCGTATCATTCCAACTTACCTGAACAAGGTGTTCAAGCTTTCCAAGCAGCGTATTTCCATCTAAATCATAATTTTTGATTGGAAGGCAGTCCGCATAAGCATTGTATGGAAAACGCATGCCATTTCGGAGCAGCAGAAAATCCCGGTCGTTTTCTGTGAGCCGAATTGACAGGTCGTCAGCAGCAAAACCAGTCTCTAAAGATTTAAATTGGGCGGGAATAACCACCTGGCCATCCTCATCAGCGTAACCATATTGTCCGTTTTTCCCCAACCAGGGAACAAGGGTCTGGCAAAAAATTCCAGAATGAAAGGAAAGAAGACTTAGGCAAAGTAGCAGTTTTTTCATGTGTGTTAAGCGCGGTTATTTATTTGGTCGTATTATGCGGAGAAGCTGGTTTTCCAAAACCCCGCTTGAAGCCTCAATTGCCTGATTGATACGATTTCTTTCTGTTTTCTAATCTTCTTCTTCATTGTGCTGAATGTCCTTGTTTATTTCGGCCTGATTTTTATCGTAATACGCCCAGGCATTTTTGAGGTCTTGTGGCGTAATGCTGGGGAAATTATACAGGATTTCCCATTCTGTGAAACCCAGGAGGCGGTGATTAACCAAAGACCAAACAGGCATTCTTGTACCTTCAATACAAGCTCTTCCTCCGCAAACACCAGGAGTTTTACTGATGCCACGAGGTTCTTTATTGCGCAGGTTGTAAATGCGCTGAAGCAGAATGTTCTTTTCTTTATCGGTCAATTTTGGAAGCAATGCCTCTGCTTTCTCCAGGGTGCTCATGGCAATAATTTTTTTACAAATATAGTCAAAAATATTCGGATTTTGGCGGAAGAAAGGCCAATTGCCAGCGAAGCAGAAATGAAATTCTACTTAAACCGGATAGCCTTTACGGGACTAATCGTAGACACCAAATAAGAAGGAATCACAAGGAAGACCAGCGTAATAATGAGGGTGCCCACATTCAAAAGCAGGATGGTCCAAAGATTAATGTCCACCGGAGCGACGCTGAGGTAGTAGTTGGCTTCGTCTAACTGAATGAACCCGAAGCGATCCTGCAGCCAGCACAAGCCGATACCGATCAGGTTGCCCCAAAACAGCCCAGCCAGCATGATGTAGGCAGCGTAGTAGAGGAAAATGCGCCGGATGCTCCAGTTGGCGGTGCCGAGCGCTTTCAGGATGCCGATCATGTTGGCCCGCTCTAAGATGAGGATGAGCAAGGCTGTCATCATATTGATGATGGCGACGCTCAACATTAGCGCCATGATGACGGTTTCGTTGATGTTTTGCAACTCTAACCATTCAAAAATTTCCGGGAATTTACTGCGGATGGTTTCCGAGTTGAGGTCGTTGGGCAACTCGCCGTAGACATAATCTTCGATGGGCAGCAGGTCGTCAATGTCTTCGATGAACACCTCGAACCCGCCCACTTCGTTTTCCGACCAGCCCAGCAGGCGCTGAATCTGGCGGATGTCCACGAGGGCAAATTTGCGGTCGTATTCCTCCAATCCGGTTCTGTAAATCCCGCAGATGTTGAAGCGCCGCTTGAGTTGTTCGCCTTTTTCTACAAAATGAACCACGAATTTATCGCCCACATCCACCCGCAGACGGTCAGCGGTTTGTTGGGAAATCAGAATGTCGGAGGACATCGCAGAATCTGCATGAGCAATGGCCTGGCCTTTTTTGATGTAATGGGCCATAAAATCCCAGTCGAAATCTTTGCCCACGCCTTTCAGGATGATGCCCTCGATTTCTGCTTTCGACTTGATGATGCCCGGCTTCAGCGCAAAGGTCTGGATATGTCGGATGCCTCCTTTGGTGCGGCGTTCTTTTTCAATGATTTTGCCGAAGCGGGTCACTTCCTCGGTGTACGGCACACTTTGCACCGTGTCGAGGAAAGGGTAGAAGTTTTGTTTGATGTGAATAGGATAGGCGTCGAGCAGGGATTGCCCCACGTCTAAGTCGGTGATGTGGATATGCCCCCAGAACCCGAAAATTTTGCTGCTGATTTCCTGTTTAAAACCTGAGATGAGCGAAGTAGCCGTGATCATCACCGCGATGCTCAAAGCGACCGCACCCGCCGCGATCCGGATGATGATGCGGGAGAAAGATTGCTGACCGTTTGCAGCGACGCGCCTGGAAATAAAAAATTCGAAGTTCATAAGAGGAGTAGTAGCCCCGCCAGGGATCGAACCTGGATTTTAGGTTCCGGAAACCTACGCACTATCCATTGTACTACGGAGCCATGTTTTTAAAATTGCCTGCGCATTTCAAAAACGAACGCAAATGTAGGCAATATTGTCAAATCAGGAAATAACTCCCCGAAATATTTGCCATTCCGGCGTATCCGGAATGTCGGAGGAGATGCTTACCGGCTCATTTTTAACAGGATGCACGAACGAAAGGTTCGAGCAATGCAGACAAATTGAGCTGTCTTCGTTGGCTTTTGGCGCGCCGTATTTCAAATCGCCTTTGATGGAGCAACCAATCTTCGACAATTGCACCCGAATCTGGTGGGGTCTGCCGGTGATGGGATTCACTTTAATCAGGTAGTTTTTTCCAATTTCAGCGGCTAATTCGTAATCGAGTTCCGCCAATTTCGCCTCGCGGGCGCGGTTGCTCAACCGGTCGTAAGCTTTCACCGTATTGTTGGTGGGGTCTTTCAGCAGGTAGTGCGTCAGGTGACCGTTCAGTGGATCGGGGCGGTGCAACGCGATGGCGTAGTAGGTTTTTTCTACCTTTCTGTCCTGAAACAGTTTGTTCATCCGTTCCAGCGCTTTACTGGTGCGCGCGAAAACGACGGTGCCGCTCACCGGCCGGTCTAAGCGGTGGATGACGCCAAGGTACACATCGCCCGGTTTGCCGTAGCGTTTTTTGATGTATTCCTTCACCCAATCGCTCAGGGGCTTGTCGCCGGTTTCGTCGCCTTGAACCAGCCAGCCGGCAGGTTTGTTCACTGCGATGATGTGGTTGTCTTCATAAATAACCTGAATGTCGTCTTCCATGGAACGGCTTAATTTGAAATAAAGCGCAAAGGTATGAAATTATCAATTGGCTTCTCGCCCTGCCCCAACGACACCTTTATTTTTGATGCCCTCGTGCACGGGAAAATTGACACCGAAGGTTTAGAATTCGAGCCCGTACTCGCCGATGTGGAAGCGCTGAACCAGGGCGCGTTTGCGCAGCGGTTAGACATTACCAAACTGAGCTACCACGCTTTGGGCCACGTGCTGAATAACTACGCCCTGTTGCATTCCGGCAGCGCGCTTGGGCGCAATTGCGGGCCGTTGCTCATTGCGCGGGAAGCCATTCCAAAGGATCAGATTGCAGCAAAAAAGATTGCCATCCCGGGCCAATACACCACGGCCAATTTCCTGTTTAGCATTGCTTTCCCAAATGCAAAGCTCAAAGAAGAACGTTTGTTTTCGGACATCGAAAGCGACGTATTGTCGGGCCGCGCAGATGTGGGCCTGATCATCCACGAAAGCCGCTTCACGTTTCAGGAAAAAGGATTGGTGCAGTTAATGGATTTGGGCGAATATTGGGAGCAAACCACCGGATTGCCGATTCCTTTAGGTGGCATTGCGGTGCGTCGGAACCTGCCCATTGAGGTTCAACAAAAAGTGGATCGGGTATTGCACCGCAGCGTGGCCTACGCGCAGGCGCATCCGGAAGCTTCACTGGATTATGTACGCCAACACGCGCAGGAGATGGATACAAAGGTGATGTACCAGCATATTGGGCTGTATGTCAACGAGTTTACTTTGGATTTGGGTAGAGAAGGAAAGGCCTCAGTAGCGCGCTTGTTCGATATGGCGCAGGAACGGGCGTTGATTCCACGGACTGAAACGGCGCTTTTTGTAGCCTCACTTTAATTGCGAAACCCTGTGCCTGGGTAAAAAGCCCGTCACAATACCGATTAAGGGAAGAAAGGCGCATATCCTGAAAACGTATTCAATGCTGGTATGATCAGCCAATACCCCTAGTAAAGCAGAGGCAATGCCGCCCATTCCAAATGAAAATCCAAAAAACAAGCCGGCGACCATCCCAATTTTATCCGGCATCAGGTCGGTAGCGTAGACTAAGATGGCAGAAAATGCAGAAGAAATGATCAGGCCGACCAAGACAGCCAGGATGATGGTCCAAAATAAAGAGGCATAAGGCAACAAAAGGGTAAACGGCGCTGCACCCAGAATGGAAACCCAGATCACCATTTTTCGGCCATAACGGTCGCCAAAAGAACCGCCCAGAATGGTGCCGACAGCCACGGCGGCAAGAAATATGAACAAATAGAGCTGGGCATCTTTGACCGGCAAATGAAATTTATCCATCAGAAAAAAAGTGAAATAGCTCGTCATTGAAGCCATGTAAAAATATTTGGAAAAGATGAGCGTGACTAAAATTCCAATGGAAAAGATGATTTTTTTCCGGGGAAGCCGATAGGCATGATGGACGGGGTGCGTCGTTGCTTTAGCTGCTTTTTCTATTAATTTTTCCTGATACCATTTCCCGACCCGCATTAGAATAACAATCCCGGCCAGACAACCAATGGCAAACAAAATCAGGAAATTTTGTCCGTTGGGCAGCACAATCAACGCCACCAGCAAAGGTCCGATGGCGCTTCCGGTGTTCCCGCCTACCTGAAAAATAGATTGTGCGAGCCCTTTTCTTCCGCCCGACGCCAATTGTGCAACGCGGGAAGCTTCGGGGTGGAAAATAGAAGATCCGATGCCAATCAAACCTGCGGAAACCAAAATTACCCAATAGCTGGGGGCAAAAGCAAGGCAGATTAACCCGGTAAGGGAAAAAGTCATTCCAATGGCCAAAGATTGAGGATTCGGTTTTTTGTCGGTATAGCTCCCGATGAAGGGCTGCAAAATAGAAGCCGTGAGCTGAAATACCAGGGTAATGATGCCAATCTGGGTAAAGGACAACCTGAAATCGGTTTTAATGATGGGGTATAAGGAGGGGATGGTGGATTGTGTTACGTCATTCAACAGGTGCGTAAAGCTGATGGCAAACAGGATTGGGTAAATGGTGGTGTTGACCTTAGATGGCGAGATTGTAGTCGTATTCATGGTGTAGAGAACAGAATAGGTGTTATGTAATGATCCTTTGGGCGAGCAACTTCATCAGGCATTTTGAGCTAATGGTTGAAACAAAAGGCCATCTTTTAGGCACTCATAAGCATATGCATGAATCGCTTGAATATCTTTTCGCGTTAGCCTTGGATAATTTTCCAACACCCCCTGTTCCGTCCAGCCACTGGCTAATCGCTCCAGAATAAATTCAACAGAAAGCCTGGTGCCTTTAATAGCGGGTTTTCCCATCAGTACTTTAGGGTCTGATACAATATGCGTTTGCCAATCCATAGATTTTTGAATTTTTTCTTTCTACAAAAATAAAGAAATTTTTGGGTTTTGTTTTAAAAACAAAAAGTTTATATTTGCAAAATATTTAAAAACTTTTTGTATGTCAAAAGATACGCCACCGGATTACTGGAAGGGTAGGGGAGCGCAGATCAATCCTGCCGGGCCTTACGCCCAAATGATCTACGACAGCGAGCCGGTTGCGGAAGAGGAAGACGAACGTAACCTCAAAACCGAATACCTCGAAGTCCACCCAAAAACGATTCTCAACAAAGTGGAAAGCCCCGACATCGGCCTGGGTTATTCCATGAACCCCTACCAGGGTTGCGAACACGGCTGCGTCTACTGCTACGCCCGGAACACCCATCCTTACTGGGGATACAGCGCTGGCATGGAATTCGAGCAAAAAATCCTGTACAAACTCAACGCGGCGCAATTGCTGGAAGAACAAATCCGAAAGCCCAACTGGCAACCCATGCCGGTGATGCTTTCCGGGAACACCGATTGCTATCAACCCATCGAAAAGAAGCTGAAACTCACGCGGCAAATTTTGGAAGTGCTGTGGAAATATCGCCACCCGGTGGGCATCATCACCAAAAACAGCCTGATTTTGAGGGATTTGGATTTGCTGACCCAATTAGCATCCTGCCAGTTGGTAAAAGTATCCATTTCTGTCACCACGCTCGACGAATCACTGCGCCGCGCCCTGGAGCCGCGAACCGCTTCTGTGAAAAGCCGCCTGAGTGCCATCCGCACGCTGTCGCAGCACGGCATTCCGGTGAATGTGATGCTGGCGCCCATTATTCCCGGCCTCAACGACCACGAAATTTTGGAAATGGCCAAAGCTGTATCCGAAGCCGGCGCGCAGTCCATCTACTACACCGTGGTGCGCCTGAATGGCGACGTTGCTGAAATTTTTAAAGACTGGATTGAAAAAAATAGGCCCGACCGCGCCGACCGGGTACTGAACCGAATCCGCGATTGCCACGGCGGCCAGCTCAACGACAGCCGTTTTAAGACCCGAATGACCGGAGAGGGAAACATCGCAGAAATGATCCGCCAGCAATACGAATTGGCTAAACGCCTGTATTTCAAGGATAAATCAACAACGCCTTATAATTTGGAGTTGCACAGGCAGTTGAAGGCGCCGCCGCAGTTGAGTTTATTTTGAAAGTAAATTATGCAACCGCAAACTCGGTATACTGGCGATGGTAATCAGGATAGTAGGCAAGTACAATTTCTTTTTTGTCAACACCTTTTTCCAACAGCAGATTGGCAAAACCATCCTCGGTATTGTCTTCTTGAATCCAAACTTTACCCTGTATAAGATCGGCGTGGAAAATGACATAGTAGATACGTTCATTGTTTTCCCATCCAACAGCGAGGAGTTGGTATATGTCATGCTTTTCGTCTGTAACCAGTTGGTATTCAACTTTAGGCAAATTAGATCCGGAAAGATATGCTGCGTACTCAGTCATTGACTGAATGATGGTTTTGCGAAGAAAATTTATTCTTTCCATGCTGTAATTGATTTTTGACTCGTGTCATACAATATGAACTTCATTTCCAAATCCTCAACAACTTCTTGAGCCCATTCAAACCTGATTATCCGATTGAAGACGAAATCTGGTAAAGCAACGTAGAGCGTTCTATCCTGATCGTTTTTGGAAAGTATTTTGCGATAAACATAATACTGACCAACCGCAAGTAAAAAATCATGGAGGATAGAAATATGTACAAAACTTTTGACTTCAACAGCTATACGATCAAGCCCTTTTTCAGCAGTTATTATCTTCTCAGCTCCTAAATCAGTTTGAAGCCCACCTTCTTTTCTATTATGTAAAGGAAAGGGATCGTGTGTAATCACCCATCCTTCATTTTCAAGAGCCTCTCTTACGAGAGTATGGAAGATATCTCGTGCCACAGTTTTCGTTTACACTTTCAAATATAAGCCATCTCTCGCACAATCGCAAGAGACGGCTTATATCTGAAGTCTAACGTCTGAAATCTCAAATCTTATAATTACGCATTCCGCCCAATACAATCCAAATCCTCAAAGGCGTGCTTCAGCCTTGCGATGAAGCGCTCTTCGCCGGCACGCAGCCATTTCCGCGGGTCGTAGTAATTTTTATTCGGCTTGTCTTCGCCTTCCGGATTGCCGATTTGCGATTGCATATAGTCGCGTTTGGCTTCGTAGTAGTCGTGGATGCCTTCCCAGAACGCCCATTGCATGTCGGTGTCAATGTTCATTTTCACGGCGCCGTAGCGGATAGCTTCGCGGATTTCTTCGCGGGAAGAGCCCGAGCCGCCGTGGAAAACAAAATTGATCGGGTTGTCGCCGGTGCCAAATTTAGCTTTCACGAACTCCTGCGAGTTTTTGAGGATCACCGGCTGTAGCTGCACATTACCGGGTTTGTATACGCCGTGCACGTTTCCGAAAGCCGCTGCGATGGTGAAGCGCTTGCTGATTTTGCTCAGGTGTTCGTAAGCGTAGGAGACTTCTTCAGGCTGCGTATACAGCTTGGCGTTGTCTACTTCTGAATTATCTACGCCGTCTTCTTCGCCGCCAGTGACGCCCAGTTCGATTTCAAGGGTCATACCCAATTTATCCATGCGCTGGAGGTAGCGCTCGCAGATTTCCACATTTTCGTGGAGGGGCTCTTCCGACAAGTCCAGCATGTGCGAGCTAAACAAGGGTTTGCCGCGTTCAGCAAAGAAGCGCTCGCCAAAATCGAGTAGCCCGTCTACCCAGGGCAGCAAGCCTTTAGCACAGTGGTCGGTATGCAACACCACGGTCACTCCGTAGGCTTCTGCCATCGTGTGTACGTGCATGGCGCCGGAAATAGAGCCGAGTATAGACGATTGCTGATCTTTATTGGAAAGTCCTTTGCCAGCGAAAAAACTACCGCCGCCGTTGGAGAACTGGATCATGACCGGCGAATTCACTTCGCGCGCCGTTTCCAGGACCGCATTGATCGAATTGGTACCTGTGACGTTGACGGCGGGCATCGCAAAGTCATTTTCATTGGCGTATTGCAGCAGTTCTGCCAGTTCGTCGCCCCAAATGACGCCCGTTTTAAATCTCGTTTTGCTGGTATTGCTCATGTTGTAGCAGCATTTATTGATGGTGGAAAGATTAGTTCGGCCACAAAGGTCTGACATTGCTATAATAATGTGAAACAAACTTTTATTTTTGCGTCGCTTTTTTCAAACTTATACAAAAACAAGCAATGGCAACCAGGAAGAGCAATCAGAAGAAAGGGGACGAAACGTTATTGAACCTTGTAGAAGTCAGCAGTCAGGCCCAGAGTTTTCTGGATAAAAACCGCACTTTGGTGATTGGCGGCGTAGTCGGACTCGTCGTAATCGCTGTGGGCATTTTTTTATATAAAAGCATGTACGCCGATCCGCGCCAGCGGGATGCCGTAGAGCAAATGTTCCAGGCACAGGTGCAGTTTGAAAGGGATTCTTTCAAATTGGCCCTCACCAATCCGGGGGGTGGTTACAGTGGGTTCTTAGACGTGATAGACAACTACGGCGGCTCCAAAGCAGGCAATTTGTCTAAATATTACGCAGGACTCTGCTACCTGCACCTTGGCCAGTTCGATGCGGCCATTTCCTATCTGGAAGATTTTAATGCAGCCGGCGAAATCACGCCAGCCATGAAATCAGGCGCACTCGGCGATGCGTACGCCGAAAAAGGTGACCTGGCAAAAGCGATGAGCCTTTATCAGGATGCGGCAAGCGAAACGAAAAACGAGGTCATCGCGCCCTACTACCTGAAAAAAATCGGGATGCTGCACGAAAAGAACGGTAATCTGGCAGAAGCCAAAACCGCTTATGAAAGCATCAAAAACGATTATGCCACTTCAGCGGCTGCGTCAGACATCGAAAAGTACATCATCCGCGTTTCCGGCGGGCAGTAAACATGAAGGCGATCCGCCCGGAAACGGCTCAGCTCCTTTACCGCGAATTGGAAAAAATCGCGGCGCAACCCGAAAAGGATCTGGCGCTTAGGACTGGGGAGGCGTATCGCCTTTTTTTAGCTTTGTTGCTTGAAGCAACCAAAACAGAGCGCCTGCAATTCGCGACGTTGTTTGCGCGCTTAGCTTACGTTTGCCACCGATGGCAATTGGACAAAAGCCTGCAATACTACCTGCATACCTTTCGGAAAAACGGTATTGCTCAACAACCTAAATTTCCGGCGCCCGATTTATTGCACTTAGGTTTGAAAGCGACAGCGGTTGCCATAGAAGCATTGTCCGGCACAGCCATTCCGCCTTCATTGGCGGGTTACCTGCCCGCTCGCTGGCCGGTAGAATTCGCACCCAATGCCATTAAAGCCTTTCGGAGCAAAGCACGGGTACTGGTTTTGGACGAAGACGCCGAAAAAGCGCAACTGATCGCGCGCGACGAAGAAGCGCCGGAGGAAACCGTGCGCGTGCAATACCATATTGCCGATCGGAACGAGCCTTTTACGCCAGGTATCAAAAACCTGCGGGCTGTGTTTGGCTTTCCGGTGGCCCTCAATTTATTAGATGTCGAAATCGGCGCCGACGGCATCTACCGGCCACGGGCTTTTGTGTTTGCGCCAGACCATTTAGTAGACGTTTCGGCCATTGCCGGCAGCGTACTCGAGGGCACCGCTTTTCCCTGGCAATACCTTTTAGACAAGTTTTTGCCAAAAGAAACCACGCCCAGCCTGATGCTCGGGAACATTGCCAACTTTTACTTAGACGAACTGATTACCCGCCCCGAAACAACCTATCCCGAACTGAAAAGCCGGGTTTTTCGGCTCAACCCCCTGGGCTTTTGCCTGTTCAGCGACCGGGAAGTGGTGGACATGATGGGCTTGTCGCAAAAACACTATATCAACCTGCGGCAAGTGCTGGAACAGGCTTTTGCTGAACAGGATATTGCCACTTCGGACTGTTTTGTAGAGCCTTCCTTCTATTCTGAAACCTACGGCTTGCAGGGACGCTTAGACGTTTTTTACCGCCAATCGGAAGGCGCTCACCCCCGTACAGCCATTGTGGAATTAAAAAGCGGGAAAATTTTCAAACCCAACGTTTACGGCATCAACCACAGTCATTTTACCCAAACCCTGCTTTACGACCTGTTGGTGCGCTCTACATTTGGCACGCCGCCCGACCCGATGTGCTACATCCTCTATTCGGGGGTGGAAGAACGCCCGCTGCGCTATGCGCCTACGGTGAAAGTGCAGCAATACGAAGCCTTGCAGTTGCGCAACAGCATTCTGGGGCTGGAGTACGCCTTAGCGGCTTTGGGTACAGGAGATGCACCTTTGCTGGAACAGGGGCGTCGGTTGTTTGGGCAGCTCACCGGAGACCGATGCCCTGGCAACCAGACCTTTTTGCTGCGCGACCTGAACGCTTTTTCCGGAGTGTACGAGGGCATGAATGACCTCGAACAGAAATATTTCATTGCGTTTTCCGGGTTCATTGCGCGGGAACACCGCTTAGCGAAAACCGGCGTAGAGGGCGTTGAAAACCTGAATGGCCAGGCGATGCTCTGGCGCAATTCCCGCAACCAGAAACGCGAAAGCTTCGATATTCTTGATTTTCTGGAAGTTCGGATCAATAAAGCCGGGGAAGAAGAACCGCTGCTGGGTTTAGCCCGTACAGAACGGACGCCGGAATTAGCGAATTTTCGGGTCGGCGATATTGCTGTGCTGTACCCCGTTCGGGAACCTGACGACCAGGCTGCTTTGCAAAACCAGGTCTTGAAATGTACCATCGTGGAAATCGGGCGGGAGCAAATTTGGGTGCGCCTCCGCTCCCGGCAGCGCAACCCGGCGTTGCTGGAAAAAACGCCTTTCTGGAGCATCGAACACGATTTGTTAGACAGCAGTTTTAATGCACAATACCGCGGTTTGTTTGAATTTGCCGGCATGGATCGCGCCAAAAAGGAATTGCTGCTGGGGTTGCGCGCACCGGAAGCGGGCGAAACAGGAGACTTTGGCCCTGTGCCGGCTGGCATGACACAGGAACAATCCGCAATTTTTCAGAAAATATTAGCCTCCAAAGATTATTTCCTGCTCTGGGGGCCACCCGGAACTGGCAAAACCAGCGTGATGCTGCGCAGCATGGTCGCCCATTTTTTTGAACAGACGAGCGATAACCTGATGGTTTTGGCTTACACCAATCGCGCGGTGGACGAAATTTGTGAAGCCATCGAAAGCATTGGAGCACACATGCGCGATCAATACCTGCGAATCGGGTCGCGGTATGCGACGGAAAGTCGTTTTCACGAGCGCTTGTTCGATGCAAATATTGAAAAGCTGACGAAAAGGGCGGAGTTGAAAGCCCTGATCGGTGGGTGCCGGATTTTGGTGGGTACCGTAGCCTCGGTGGCTGGAAAGTCTGAATTGTTTAAGCTAAAAACCTTTCACCGGGCGATCATTGACGAGGCTTCGCAGATATTGGAACCCTCGCTGGCAGGGTTATTGCCGCATTTTCCGTGGTTTGCCCTTATTGGCGATCACAAACAATTGCCGGCTGTAGTTTCGCAGGACGAAGCCGTTTCGGCAGTAACGGACGGTGACTTGCAGGCCATCGGACTCAACAACCTCCGGCAGTCGCTCTTCGAACGCCTCTACAAGCGCTGTATGCAAAACGGATGGATCCACGCTTACGCACAACTCAGCCATCAGGGGCGGATGCACGAAGCCATTATGGATTTTCCCAACCGGTTTTTTTATGAAAAGACCCTGCAAATTTTACCTTCAGCCGTTTGGGGATACGAGCGACAAGTGGCGCCGCTTGCCGCAAATGCCAATGAAAACGGCTGGTATTCAAAAATTTTCAGCGCCCGTGCCATTTTTATTCCAACCCCGGTGGACGAAATTGGCGCCATCCAAAAAGTGAATGCCTACGAATCGGCGATCGTTGCCGACCTCGTACATTACCTGTCGGGCCATTATCAGGCAACGGGGAAAGTTTTTCATCCGGGCAGTATTGGCGTCATTACGCCTTACCGGGCGCAGATTGCGCGCATCCGGCAAACGTTGGCGGAAAGCGGTTTTGATCCGGATCAAATCACGGTGGACACGGTTGAACGCTACCAGGGCGGCGCGCGTGATATTATTATTATTTCCCTGTGTACGAATACTTTACACCAGTTGAATATTTTGAGTTCGCTGTCAGACGAAGGCATTGACCGCAAACTCAATGTAGCGCTAACCCGTGCCCGCGAGCAACTCATCATATTAGGCAATCCGGAATTATTGGCCCATAGCGCAATTTATCGGGAGTTAATTGGTTTTTGTACCATCGTTAACCGTTCTTGAGGGTTATTAAAGGTTAAAGTCGAAAGGATAAAGGTTAAAGTAAAGATTTCGTTTCCTCGATGAACACGTATCCCACTTTATCCTTTCCACTTTATCCTTTAACCTTCTTTAAATCTTCAAATTTTCAAATTGACATGAATTTTCTCGCACATACTTTTCTTTCCGGTGACAATGAAGGCTGGATTGTTGGCAATTTTCTGGGCGATTTTTTGCGCAACAAGCAGGTGCAGGCGCTTCCGCAGCCAATACGCGATGGCGTCAAACTTCACCGGCATATAGATACTTTTACCGACCAGCACCCCGCTGTTTTACAGGGTGTGCGCCGGCTTTACCCGGAACACCACAAATACGCCTCGGTATTGATGGATGTCTATTACGACCATTTACTGACGCAAAACTGGGCACAATACAGTACCGAGCCGCTGCACGAATTTGCAACCCGGGTTTATGACGTGTTGTTGCGTAACACCCATTTGATGCCGGAGCCGGTCAGCCAACGCTTGCAGCGCATGATTTCTGACAACTGGTTGTCGAAATACGGAACCTTCGAGGGACTTGATTTTGCATTTCAACGCATGAGGCACTACGTTTCGGCGCCTACTCATCTGAACGGCGCGGTAGACAGTTTACAGCGCCACATGCCGAAGCTGCAGGAGGAGTTTGGGGTGTTTTTTCCTGACTTGATCGCCTCCATCAAAGCCTTCAAATAATTATCCTTCGAAGTGCAGTGAAATCGTAAAGGTTCGCGACAAAATCTTATCCAAAACCGTAGACTCCTCTATGTTGTCGTTGTAAATGAGGATGTTGCCAATGCCGTGCGACATTTTAAACTCTGGCGAAAAGATAAAATAAGGGAAGAAAAACTGGATGCCGGCGCCGTATTCTACCGCAAAATCGTTGGGTGCAATTTTGACGATATTGCCCGCCTGGCGGGTACGCGAATCGCTGGCCACGTCGAAGGAATACTTCACACCTGCCGTGACGAAAAGCCGAAAATCGCGGTAGGGCGCCGATTTATAGCGAAACTGGAACGGCATTTCCACCAACACCTGCTCGATGCTGCGCTGGCTGAAATTGGCAAAGCGGCTGTCTTTGTTGTAGCGAATATTGCGTTCAGCAAAAGACAGGGTGGGGGTGAAGCGGAAATCGAAGTAATCCCCGATTTTCAGGTTGGTCACAATGCCCAGATTGAACCCGGGGCCGCTGATGCCTTCGATGCCGATGATTGTGTCATTCAGCAAAAACTCTTTGGACCGGAAGGGCTTGAACGAGGAAGTATTCCTGCCCAGCGTAATGCCAAAGTAGTAGGCCTTTTTTTCAAAATTGTAGAAATTGTAATTGCCGCCGCTATAGCGCTGAGCCTGTGCGAAAGAAACCACAAAAAGCGCAGGAAGCAGCGCCAACATTATTTTTTTGCCACGTAAATGGAACATATTCCGAATGTTAAAGGGATGCAACGATGGGAATGATAGCCCGTTTTTGATAAAATGTCCAAAAAATCTTTTCCTTCGGGAAACACCTGTACGGATTCGTACAGGTAGCTGTAAGCCCTAGCGTCTTTGGACGTAATTCGGCCAATGACCGGAAGAATGTTTTTGAAATAGAATTGAAACAACTGCTTGAAAGGGAAGATCCGGGGTCGGGAAAATTCCAGCACCACCAGTTTGCCACCACTTTTCAGAACCCGCTGCATTTCCATCAATCCTTTTTCCAGATTTTCAAAATTCCTGACTCCAAAAGCAACGGTAATGGCGTCGAACGTATTGTCTGCAAAAGGTAAATTTTCGGAATCTCCTTCAATCAGTTCAATCATTCCGTCCAATTGTTGGTTGTGTACTTTGTTGCGCCCAATTGCCAGCATTTGTGCAGAAATATCCAGACCCACAATACGTTGTGGGCGAAACGCCTTTGCCAAAGCGAGCGCCACATCCGCCGTTCCGGTAGCCACGTCAAGCACAACACCGGGTGGATTGTCGCTGAGCTGGCTGATCGCTTTTTTTCGCCAGATGGTATCTATGCCCAAGGAAAGGAAGCGATTGAGAAAATCGTAGTAAGGTGCGATTTTGTTGAACATACTCGACACCTGACTTTTTTTACTGCTGTCTGCGTCGTAAGGTTTGACGGTTTCTTTTGCCATGAACGGGATGTATTTGCTGATTACCTGAGCGGCGCGCAAAGATAGTAGTTTTGATGAGGCAGGTATCGCAAAATTTCCACCCTTTTTACTACCTTTGCGTGCCTTACTCAAATGCAGTAATGCATGAATTGTTTTGACTAAATCAGCAAAAAATATTCGATGTCTTCCAATCAAAGGATTATTTCTGTCAATATAGAGGATCAGATGAAGTCGGCCTACATTGATTATTCAATGTCAGTGATCGTAGCCAGGGCTTTACCAGATGTAAGAGACGGGCTGAAGCCGGTTCACCGAAGGGTATTGTACGGAATGACGGAATTAGGACTGAGCTTCGGCAAGAGCCACAAAAAATCAGCCCGTATTGTAGGGGAAGTACTGGGTAAGTACCACCCCCACGGCGATTCATCGGTATATGATACGATGGTGCGCATGGCTCAGGATTGGTCTTTGCGCTACCCTTTAGTGGATGGCCAGGGTAACTTCGGTTCGATGGACGGCGACAGCCCGGCAGCTATGCGTTACACAGAAGCGCGTCTGAGCCGCATCAGCGATGAAATGTTGGCCGATATCAACAAGGATACGGTTGATTTTGCACCCAATTTCGACGATTCGCTTGAAGAACCGACGGTATTGCCTGCCAAATTGCCCAACTTACTGATCAACGGCGCTTCCGGGATCGCGGTAGGCATGGCCACCAATATCCTGCCACACAACCTGCGGGAAGTGGTGGACGGCATTGTTGCCACAGTAGACAATCCCGATATTACGATCGAGGAGTTGATGCAATTTATCAAAGCACCCGATTTCCCTACCGGCGGGATCATTTACGGTTACAGCGGGGTTAAGGAAGGCTTTGAAACCGGCAGGGGTCGTGTGGTGGTGCGGGGTAAAGCTGAGATTCAAAATGACCACAGTGGCCGTGAAGTCATCATCATTACCGAAATTCCTTACCAGGTCAATAAAGCCATGCTCGTTGCGAAAATGGCGGAGTTGGTCAATGATAAAAAAATCGAAGGCGTCCACGATATTCGCGACGAATCGTCGCGGGAAGGCGTGCGGGTGGTGGTGGAAATCAAACGCGATGGTCTCGCCAGCGTGATTTTGAGCCAGTTATACAAATACACGCCCCTGCAATCTTCTTACGGGGTCAACAATATTGCCCTGGTCGGGGGGCGTCCGGTGACGCTTAACCTCAAAGACTTCATCCGCGAATTTATCAAGTTCAGAATAGAAGTTATTGTACGACGCACCCAATTTGATTTGAAAAAAGCAATTGCCCGGGCGCATATTCTCGTGGGCTTGCTCATCGCTTTGGACTATATTGATAAGGTCATCACGCTCATTCGTGCCTCAAAAACCGCTGAAGAAGCAAGGGAAGGCCTGATGCAGGGTGGGTTTATTGAGGACAAGGAGGCTTTCTGGTCGAAATTCGGGCAACTTATTGAAGAAGCCAAATCAGAAGAATACGAACTGATTGAAGGCAATGTGCTTTCTGATGCTCAAGCCAAGGCCATTCTGGAAATGCGCCTGCAAAAACTGACCGGCCTCGAACGCGACGGCATCCAGCAGGAGTACGACGAGGTTTGCCGCAGAATCGAAGAGTACAAAGCGATTTTAGCGAGTGAAGAACTCCAGCGTGGCATCATCAAGCAGGAATTGAGTGATATCCGCGAAAAATATGGCGACGATCGTCGCACGCAGATCAACTACGAAGACGGCGAAATCAGCATTGAAGACCTGATCGAAAACGAAGAGGTCGTCATTACGATTTCTCACTTAGGCTACATCAAACGGACGCCGGTGGCGGAATACCGCACCCAGGGTCGCGGCGGTCGCGGCTCTATGGGTGCAAAAACCCGGAACGAAGATTTTGTAGAGCACATGTTTATCGCTACCAACCACAACTACCTCCTCTTCTTTACGGAGCAGGGCAGGTGCTATTGGTTGCGCGCTTATGAAGTGCCGGAAGCCAATAAAACGTCGAGCGGCAGGGTCATCCAGAATATCCTGTCCATCCCCAAAGACGATAAGGTCAAGGCATATATCATCATTAAAGACCTGACCGACCGCGAATTTGTGGACAACCATTTTATTTTGTTCTGTACGCGCAAAGGGGTCATCAAAAAAACGCCGGTAGAAGCCTACTCTCGTCCACGCACAGGTGGCATCAACGCCATCCTGATCAACGAAGGCGACCAGTTGCTGGAAGCTAAATTGACAACCGGTGACAGCGAAATTTTCATTGCTACGAAAAGCGGAAACGCCATCCGTTTCAATGAAACCAAAGTTCGATCCATGGGGCGTTCTGCGGCCGGGGTTCGTGGGGTAACGCTGGAAAACAGCGGACGTGATGAAGTCGTTGGTATGGTTTGTCTGGATCCGAACGATAAAAGCGCAACCATTTTGGTCGTTTCAGAAAAAGGAAATGGCAAGCGTTCCGATTTTGACGACTACCGACTGACTAACAGGGGCGGTAAAGGCGTTAGAAACATGAACGTCACCGAAAGAACGGGCGCCGTCATCGCCATTAAAGCGGTGAAGGACGAAGAAGACCTGATGATCACGAACCGGTCGGGCATTATCATCCGGATGCCGGTGAGCGATATTCCGGTACTCGGAAGGGCTACCCAGGGGGTTCGCGTTATTCGTTTAGACGACGACGATTCAATTGCAGACGTAGCTGTTGTGCCGCACACGGAGGAAGAAGAGAACGGGAATGGGATAGAGGAGGCGGAAGCGGAAGGTACGGAGCCTACGGAGGAGTAAGATAGTTACTGGTTATTTGTTATTGGTTATTGGTGGGGAACACGATATTGATTTTAGAACACCGATCATCGAAGGATGGTAGAACAGACCAGTAACCCATTAACCAATAACAAATCATCACGGGACGGTAGAACAGACCAGTAACCAGTAACCCATTAACCAATAACAAATCATCACGGGACGGTAGAACAGACCAATAACCAGTAACCAATACACCAATAACCATTAACGTCCCGTTCCGAATATTTTAACAAAAAAATAGATGACCCGAAGGGGTTATCCTCGTCTCATTTGCGAATTTTATTTAACACAAACGTCTTCACAACATGAAAAGACTGTTTTTTGGTTTAACAGTTATGGTGCTCTTTGCAGGGACTACCCAGGCACAACAAGATCCGAAAAAGGAACTTAAAAATGCCGGTAGAGCACTTTCAACCTACTATTTGGACCCTTCCAACAACAAGGCCAAACTCAAAGAGGCTGTTGACGCCATCGAAGTGGCAGCAGGCTCTGAGATGACCAACACGCTGGCGGAAACCTGGATCAAAAAAGGTGAAATTTACAACGAGATCGCTACGCAAATCGTCACAGTTAAACAAGTGGGATTGGGCAACGTGAATGATTTGCCGAAAGTAGAAAATCCGGCACTTCAGGCAGCGATGGCCTTCCAAAAAGCGTTGACGCTCGCCCAGAAAAGCTACGAGAAAAAAGACGTATTGAAAGGCTTGGCTACCGCACAACCGAACCTGTACAACATGGGCATTTATGCTTATGAAGACAAAGCGTTTGATGCAGCGTTTGAGCATTTTCAAGGCCTGATCCAAGCGCACGATGCCCTCAAAGCGAACGATCAGAAAAGCTCATTGGACACGCCCGAAGCCTACAACGACCAATTGTACATTACAGGACTTGCTGCGCTGAATGCAAATAAAACAGCAGAAGCAGGCACGTATTTTGAGAAATTGTACAGCATGGGGTACGACAAGGCGGCCATCTACGAAGCGATGTACAAGATGAAAATGCCTGCCGATGTAAAGGATGAGGCCGGTATTGCAGCCGCTTATAAATTCCTGGAAGAAGGCCGTAAAAAATACGCAGATGACGTATCGCTGTTGTTTGCAGAAATCAACCACTTCCTAAAATTGGGTAAGTTGGATGAACTGATCGGCAAACTCCAGATGGCGATTGAAAAAGAGCCGGATAATATCTCCCTGTACACAACGCTTGGCAACGTTTTTGATAACCTCTACCAGCGCGAGTACGCAGCAGGCAACAAAGCGAAAGCTGACGAGTACTTTGCTAAAGCGCTTGGCTACTACGAGCAGTCGTTGCAAAAGGACCCGAAATACTTCGATGCTATTTACAGCGCAGGGGCGCTGTACTACAACAAAGCGGCTGCTATGACGCTGGAGTTGAACAAATTAGCCGATGACTACACGAAGGAAGGTCTGAAAAAATACAACGACAAGAAGAAAGAAATTTCTGCTCAGTTCGACCTGGCACTGCCTTATTTTCAGCGCTGCGAAACCTTGAATCCAAACGATATCAGTACCCTCACGGCTTTGAAGGAAATCTTCGCCCGCCGCGATGATCTGGAAAAATCGAATGAGTTCAAGCGCCGCTTAGAAGTTGTGAACGGTGGCGGCACTAACCCGGAGCCTTATTTCAAAGGATAACGGGGTATAATACTGACAGCAAGTTGTGTAAAAAGGCAAGTTGCAAAAGGCAAAAGGCTATAAATTGCCCTTCGCGTTTTGCAACTTGCCTTTTTCAATTTCCTACTTCTTCGAGAACAATGCCTTGAACTTCACCTTCTCCCCGGTCACGACATTTTCGTTGCCAAACGTAAGCGAAGCAAGGTAGAGTGCCAGTCCTGCATACAGCAACGCAAAGAGTACCACGGTCAGGATATGCCCTACATTAAAAATGCCCTGGAAAATAGCGCCGATGGCCAGACTGATGTTCAGCATCGGAATCATAGCGGTCGTGGAAGTCAATTCCATACCTGGCATCTGACTCATCACCGCAGGGATGATAATGATCATCATCAGGGGGGAAACATAGCTTTGCGCTTCTTTGTATGAATTGGCCAACAAAACCACCGCAATGCTGATGGCTGCCATAAATGCAGTGGCCAGTACGATGATGAGCGCCATCCAGGCCCAGCCCTCACCACTGATTGGAAGAGAAAACGCCTCACCTGCCTTTCCGCCGCTCAGGAGTTGTACCTGAATGTACATGGCAACCAGCAAGCTGAGTACATTCATGGTTGCTGAAATCAAACCAACTGTATAGGTTGCCAGGAATTTGCCGGCAATAATTTCCCGCACTTTGATCGGTGCTGTGAATAAGGGTTGCAGGGTTCGGCGTTCTTTTTCGCCGGCAGTAATGTCTATGGCGATGTAAATGCAGCCTGTGAAAATGAACAGGAGGAGCAGCATGGGGAGGAACCGGCCCATGATTTTGCCGACTACCCGCTCTTGCGGTGCAATGTTTTGTTCCCGCAGGTCAATGGGTTTGACAAACCCCTGCGGCAATTGTTTTTCGTTCAAACGAGCCAGCAACAAGTTTTGGCCGAGCTGTTCCACACTCGCCTTGATGTTCCTGACGCGCCCCTCCAGCAAGTCTTTCGACGTATCGTAAAAAATGGTGACGGTCGCTGACTGGTTGCTGTCTAAACTGCTTTGAAAACCGTCCGCCACGACTACGCCGACTGTATTTTTCATCGTATCGAGCGACGTCTGCTCAAAGGATTCGAGCTTCACCTCCAGCGTGGGGTTGGTTTTGAGTAATTCGTAAATCGGGGTGCTTTCGGCCTGTGGGTTCAGCAGCACCGTTACTTTTTCGGTATCGAGTTTTTCTCCCTGGCTTTTTCCGACAAAGCCGATCAGCGTAAACATCACCGGGTAGAGGAAAAACGGCATCAGGATGACGAGGAAAAGCATCCGCTTATCGCGGAGTACTTCGAGGATTTCTTTGCGAAATATGGTTCCTATGATATGACTTCTCATGGCAATCAGGCGTTTACAAGTTGAAAAAATGAATCAGCTAAGGTGGCTTTTCCGGTTTGGGCATTCAGCTCGGTCGGCGTACCTGCATAAACGAGGTGGCCGGCATGAATGACCAGCACCTTGTCGCAGAGGCGTTCGACTTCGTCTAAATGGTGGGTGGAAAAAATCACAGCTTTGCCTTCTTCTTTTGCCATGCTGCGAATGAATTGGAGGATAAACTCGCTGGCCATAATGTCTAGGCCGGTAGTTGGCTCATCCAGGATGACCACTTTTGGGTCGTGCACCAGCGTTCGGGCAATGGACACCCGTTGCTTCTGGCCGGTGGAGAGCTTTTCGCAAAAACGGTCGCCAAATTCGTTGATATGAAAGGCGTTCATCAATTGAGCGACGCGGCTTTTCAGGGTCGTTTCCGGCACTTCGTACAACCTGCCGAAATAATTCAGCAGTTCAGCCGGTTTGAGCCGCCGGTACAAGTCCATGTCGCCGGTGAGAAATCCCAATCCTTTTCGGGCTTCCTGTTGGGCGTGCTGCATGGAGTGGCCACCTACAAATGCTTCGCCCTCAGTGGGGGTCAGCAATCCGGACAACATGCGCAGGGTCGTCGTTTTGCCGGCGCCGTTTGGTCCCAGCATTCCTACGATTTCCCCGGCTTCTACCTGAAAAGAGACATCGCGCGCTGCCCATAAGCTGCCGAAATCTTTCGATAGTCCCCTGGCTTCAATTAGTGCTTGCATAATCTGGTTGGTATTTTTGTTTGCAAGCGAAGATATTATCCAAACAGAGAGCAACAGCTAAATTCCGACAAAAGAAGGTCTTTAGCAGACCTGAAGTGCAAAAGGTGGACTTTTCATGGATGAAGGATCACTTTTTCTACCTGTTTCCCAACCTTAACGAAGTACATGCCTGAAGTCAATTCGGGCAAGTCTACTTCCATGCCAGATCTCAAAATGAAAAATTTTCTGAAAACGATGCGGCCAACAGCATTGTAAATAACCACTTCACCCGGTTCGGCTATGGTATCCGGGAAATTNAGGTNAATCTGTCTGCTTGCCGGGTTAGGGAAAATGGAAAAAGGGGTGTTCAAGGTGTTTTCAGATTGTTGGACGCATTGAACGGTGGAATTCAACAGCCCCGGCCGGTACAAAGCCAGCACGGTATTCATCCATTGGCATTGTTCGTTGCTAAACATGAGCATACATTGGTCATCCACATAGTCCATGTAATTCATATACATATTCGATTTGCCACAGGATTGTTGAGGCGTATCGGGACAACCAAAGTGATAGAAAAATTGACCAGGTGTATCCGAAATTCCATCATCATCATCGCAGGAAGGAGGAGTATTGTCTCCCCAGATATGCCTCAGTCCTAAGTAATGGCCAACTTCATGAACGCCAACCCTGCCCATGCTCCAGCTTTCAGAATTATTTTTTCCAAACGCTACCAGAGAAATGACTATGCCTGAATTGGCGGGGTTTTCATTCCAGGGGAAATAGGTGTAACCTGTGACAGAAGCACTGCCAGGCTCAGGCGTACTATCGCCAACCCAAATATTCAGGTACCGTTCTGTATCCCAGGCATCGCTGCCACCCAAAGCGGAATAATAGATCCGATCGGGTTTGGCAGCGATACCGCGAACTTCAGTGTGCATACGAATGATCCCATTGGTAGGGCGCCCGTCCGGATCCTGAGCAGCCAGGCAAAATTGAATGCCTGTATTGCCACTAAGGGGTTTGAACTCATCAGGAACTTGCTCAATATCCTGATTTTTGGCATTAAAATCCAGGTTTAATCGCTCGATCTGTGACCAGATTCTGGCATCATCCACATTTTCTTCGGGCTTGTTCCAAAGGATATGCACGACGACCGGGATGGTAACCGGCGAGCGGGGGGTAATCCAGTCACTCTCTTGTATCGCTTGTTTAACGGCTGTTTCAAACGCATGCCTGCTTTCTGAGATAGCTGTAGGAGTACTTGAAGTTTCCCACTCCGGCATATTGCCGCAAGCCTTATGCGTTTGTGCGGACAGGTTGATTTCGGGAAAAAAGCAGGAAAGGATAACGAGCGTAAGTGCAATTTTCTTCATGTGACTAATCGTTTGAAAGCTAAAAAATTATCGGGATTTTATAAAATCCTCTTTGTTGCTGGTTTGGCCCGGATAGGTGCATACGAAGATATTGCAGGAAATGCAGGGAAGATGTTAACTCCTCGTTATCGTTTATTTAGAAAATCATAATATTTGGAGGGGGTAAGGTAGCTATCACACATGCGGGAAGGCTCGGCGCCGGCAGTACACCAGCGAGAGCGTGTTTTTTTATCCAGCATCTATTACTCATTGGTTTCATTAACAGGCGCTGGAATTTTATCCGGTAATGGAGGAGTTGGAGTCATCTCTAAAAATTCCAAATTTTCAAATAAGTGGCTTATTATTAATTTAAATTCTTGAGTACTTAATGTACTGCCTTTATAATCATTGGCAACAAAAAAAGTGTCTGCGCTCTTGAAGTGAAAAATTATTGGCCCCCATTCTTTTATCCAAAAACTGAGTACTTTGTCCCATTCTCTTGCCTCGTTATATTCGTAATATTTTAGCACCGTAAAGTTATTACGCCCTATCTTGATTTTTAATTCGCCTAAGAGGACACGGTTGTTATTAATCAGGGGAAAATCCATTTTGAAATCAAACTTACTTTCTCTGTATATTTGAGTTGTGTCATAATCATAAAAAATGGCATCCTGTTTGACTACCGAATCTAAATAAAACAGCCCTTTTTCCTTAAAACTCAATTGGATTTCTCCATATCTTTCTTTGTTGAGTAAATAAACGAAATTAAACTTATCCCCAACAGGTAGAAGCTGCAAGGTTAAAGCTTGCATGCTATCTGGCATGAATGTAGTTAAATGATTTCGGAGGATGCGCTTATACTGGTAGTCAATGGATAATGGAGGCATACGCTTGTCGTCAGTACCTATACATTGACAAAGTATACCTACTAAACAAGCACATAATATGCATCTCTTGATCAATCGGCGAAACCCCATATTGATTCAAAAATTTGTTTGTGAGTATATTCGCTCGAAGCCAAACTCTGCTGCTAAAGGCAACAACCGATAAAAATGACCAGAATAGCGAGCTTAATCATTATTCGTTTTTTTTGGCGTATGCGATCAAGAATCGCAAGTAGCAAGGCGAGCCGCCTTCCGTGTGGCACACAAATTATTCGCCTTCTTTGCAGGTCAAAGAGTACCCTGAAGGGCATCATGGCACTTTAAAAACATGATCCGGCAGCGGACGGATGATGATTTCGCAGGCGATCATGGTTGTGGATGTAACAAGGCTTGTTCCATCAACCATCTTAGAATAGACCTTGCGCTCGTATTTTAGCGGAATGCTTCCGTCAGAATAATCTGGGTGCAAGGCTGAGGTCGTCGCTGTTTTGGGTGCCAGATAGTGCAGATAAGAAGTAGCCCAATTGCTTACAACCAATCTGTGGGTGCCCATGTATTCACTTTCTTGGTAATACACCTCGTGCTTTACGCATGGAAAGCCGAGTATCCACACTACGGAATCTGGATATATTTTAGTAGAATCAATCCCACTAACCTTGCTTTCAAAGACTTCCAGGTCGTTTCTTTCCGCAAAGTATAATAAACTTGTATTCGGGGCATTTTCAAAATCAATTACTTCATCAGTAAGCCCCCCTGCTTTGTTGACAAACATCCCGGTGCGTGTAATTTTTATTTTATTTTTACTATAATAATTAATTAAGGTATCTCCATATTCCACTGCCGGACTTAAGGGGATGTACTTTATTATGCCTTCAAAGTTTTGTGGTTGTGAAAAAATAAATTGAAAATTAGTAGCATAAAGGACAAGGATGGGGATGATTTTACGAAACATTTTTAGGGTAGGTTTAGTAAAGAAATATACTGATATTTTGGAGTGAAATTAATCCACCACCACCCCATACAAATCAAACTCCGTCGCCTCCGTCACCTTCACCATCGCAAAATCTCCCAACCTGGGTGCAAATTTCGCATCGGCGCGTACCAGCACTTCGTTGTCCACCTCTGGAGAATCCCCTTCCGTGCGGCCTACAAAATATTCGCCTTCCTTGCGGTCGAAAAGCACTTTGAAAGTGCTGCCGACTTTGGTTAAATTCTTTTCATACGAAATTTCCTGCTGGATTTCCATGAGGCGGTTGGCGCGGTCGGCTTTCAGTTCGGCGGGAACATCATCTTCTAAGCCGTAAGCGCGGGTATCTTCTTCGTGAGAATACTGGAAAACGCCGAGGCGGTCGAAACGCATGTCGCGCACAAAGTCGCAGAGTTCTTCAAATTCTGCTTCCGTTTCGCCAGGAAAGCCCACCAGCATCGTCGTGCGCAGGGTCAGGCCAGGCACTTTTTTGCGGGCGGTTTGCACCAATTGCCGGGTTTCTTCCTGGGTGATTTGTCGGCGCATGCGGTCTAGTACGGCATTGCTGGCGTGTTGCAGCGGCATGTCCAAATAGTTGCAAATTTCAGGTCGCGCGGCCATCGCATCAAAAATTTCTTCCGGAAATTTGCTCGGGTAGGCGTAGTGCAAACGAATCCACTCGATGCCTTCCACGTCCGCGAGCGCGTGCAACAGGCGCGGCAATTCGCGGCTTTTGTACAAATCCAAACCGTAATAGGTCAGCTCCTGTGCAATGAGCATCAGTTCCTTCACCCCCCGGCGGGCTAAGCTTTGGGCTTCGCGCACCAATTCCTCCACCGGTCGCGAAACATGGCCGCCGCGCATGAGCGGGATGGCGCAAAACGAGCAAGTGCGGTTGCAGCCTTCCGAAATTTTCAGGTAGGCGTAGTGATCGGGTGTCGTGAGCAGGCGCTCGCCGACGAGTTCGTGTTTGTAATCGGCGTTCAAACGGGCCAGCAGGGAGGGCATCTCCAGCGTACCGAACCAGGCGTCTACTTCCGGAATTTCCAGCGTCAACTCCTCGCGGTAGCGTTGCGACAAGCAGCCGGTGGCGTAGAGTTTATCAATCTCGCCGGTCTTTTTCAGCTCCGCGTATTGCAGAATGGTGTTAATTGATTCCTCTTTGGCAACATCTATAAAGCCACAGGTGTTGACGATGATGACGTTGGCATCTTCCTGGTCGCTGTCGTGGACAACCTCGAAATCGTTGCCGCGCAACTGCGTAATCAGGTTTTCCGAATCCACAATGTTCTTGGAACAACCCAGCGTAATGACATTGACTTTATCGCGCCGAAGCGTTTTTGTTTTCATATTTGTATTTGAATGTGGTCGCCAACTTCAGTTGGCAGACCGGAAAAGCCCGGAGGGCTGTATTCGTTGAATCGGCAAAGGTAAGGTATCTGATTTGAAGATGAGTTGATTTGAAGATTTGAAAATGACCGGAGTTAAGGTTAAAGGTTAAAGTAAAAAGGTTAAAGTGGGATATGTGTTCAATCATGATGCGTAATCCCGACGAATAATCGCTAAAAGCATGAATGTAAACCCCTAACCCGGTCGCAAAATGTAAGCCTACTTTGACCTTTAACCTTTAACCTTTAACCTTTAACCTTGTAACCTTTACACTTTAACCTTGTAACCTTTACACTTTAACCTTGTAACCTTTACACTTTAACCTTGTAACCTTTACACTTTAACCTTGAAACAAATATTGAACACACGAGACCAACTCAACCGCGAAGTCCACATTCCCTTTCCGCCCAAGCGGATTGTGTCTTTGGTGCCTTCACAAACGGAATTGCTGTACGAGCTCGGCTTGCGGGAGGAAGTTGTGGGCATCACTAAATTTTGTGTGCATCCTGACGAGTGGTTTTGTCATAAGAAAAGGGTAGGGGGGACGAAAAAATTGAACTTAGAAGCCATTGCCGCCTTGCAACCCGATCTCATCATCGGAAATAAGGAAGAAAACGAACGGACGCAAATTGAAGCCCTGCAAGCCCGCTACCCGGTGTGGATAAGTGATATTCAGCATTTGGAGGATGCAATTGAAATGATCTGTCTCGTTGGCGAACTTGTAAATAAAGCCAAAGAAGCAGAAGTGCTGGCTTCCAAAATCCGGCAGTCATTTGAGACGTTGACCGTTCCGAAAAAGCGCAGGACCGCCTATTTTATCTGGCGAAAGCCATATATGGTGGNTGCTGCAGACACCTTTATCAACGATATGCTGAAAAGAGCCGGGTTTATCAATGTTTTTGGTCACCTAAGCCGATACCCGGAAGTGGACAAGGCGATGCTCCGGGAAGCATCACCGGAAGTCATCCTGTTGTCTTCAGAGCCTTACCCGTTTCGGCAAAAACATATTGAAGAACTACGCAGCCTGTGCCCCGATGCCGTAATTTGTCTTGCAGATGGCGAATTGTTTTCCTGGTACGGCAGCCGGCTACTTCAATCTGCTACATATTTCCGTAATTTACACCGAGAATGTACTTTAAAAATCACGATTCCATGAAAAAATATTACGCGCTGATCGGATGGATGCTTTGGATGACTGTTGCCGCATCGGCGCAAGCAGTCCCCGTTCCCAACGACGACCACATCCCCGGACAAATTTTGTTGCGGTTGAAACCAACCGTCACAACCGCTGATTTTGACCGCAGTTTTAATGCCTCTAATCGCGCTGCAGTCGCTTTGACGCACGGTCGCGCGCTGGGTTCCCGGTTCAACATGCACCTGTACACGTTTAATCCCGCTTCGGAAGATGCAAAACTGCTGCTTGATGAGGTTCAGCGACACCCAATGGTNGTTGCGGCGCAGCTAAATTATGAGATCGAACCCCGAAACGAGCCAAATGATCCGGATTTTTCCCTTCAATGGACGGTAGAGCGCATCGGCGTTCCGGGTGTTTGGGACATCACAACCGGCGGGGTTACCGCGCGTGGCGATACGATTGTATTGGCCATCCTCGACAGTGGGTTTCAGATTGATCACGAAGATTTGCGCGACAACGTTTGGATCAATCGCGCAGAAATTCCCGGCAATGGGCTTGACGACGACGACAATGACTATGCCGACGACGTAGCCGGATGGAATTTTATCAACAACTCGGCAGTCCATATTCCGAGTGCACACGGTACTTCGGTCGCGGGTATTGCCGGTGCGCGGGGCGGCAACAACATCGGAATTGCCGGCGTAAACTGGAACATCAAGCTCATGCTGCTGGCTACCGACAATGTAGCCGATGTCATTGAAGCCTATCAATACCTCATCGTTCAGCGCGAGCGCTACAACGAAACCAGCGGTGCAGCGGGCGCTTTTGTCGTGGCAACGAATGCTTCGTTTGGGCAGGAGAAAAAGTTTTGTGATGAACAGGCTCTTTGGGGTTCGATGTACGATCTGATGGGAGAAGTGGGGATTCTCACCGGCGCGGGTACCGCCAATAGCGCCTGGGACGTAGAGCAACTCGGCGATATGCCTACGACCTGCACCAGCGATTTTATCATTACCACCCTCAACACCGTGCAAGACGACCGTCGGTTTCAGGGGTCTGCTTTCGGCAAAGTTTCGATTGACCTGGGAACGCCTGGAAATGATTCGCATTCTATCAAAGTTGGCGATGAATACGGTGCTTTTGGCGGGAATTCCGCTGCGGCGCCCCACCTGAGCGGCGCCATTGCCCTGCTGTACAGCCTGCCGTGTTCCGGATTGGCAGAAGATGCGCTCACCCGCCCCTCCGAAACGGCTTTGTTCATCCGCCAGGCATTGCTGCAAGGGGTTGACCCTGTACCCTCTTTAGCCAATGAAACGGTCACCGGTGGGCGCCTCAATGTGTTTCGCGCCATGGAAATCATTCAGGAAACCTGTGGCAACACCAGTGGGCCGTTAGCTTTGACCAAGGTTTACCCCAATCCGGTTTCTTTAGAACTGACGCTGGAATACGAAGCGCCGGATTTTGACCCGGTAGCCATGCGCGTTTACAATGCGCTGGGGCAATTGGTATTCAGCGATTCAATCATTCCGGCCCGGTTTGGCCCCAAAGTATATGAAATTGATGTAAGTGCTTGGGCGACAGGGATGTACTTTTTTACATTAAACCGCGGGAAGGACGTGATTACGCATACGGTGGCGGTTTATTAATAGACTTGTTGCGACGGGTCAGCGCGGTGGTAGGAATGAGCTATTTTTCGTCCAATTACAGCGTTTTTTGAGGAGCATAGCCCTGTTCTGTAACGAAAAAAAGGCGAAGAGTGGTCGAAAAAGAGCCATTTATAGCCCGCGATGATTCCCGTCGCAACAAGTCTAATATACTCATGCAGTACAAACCGCCCAAAATTACAAGAGCCATCCTGAAAAAATTCGGGATGACTCTTGTTTGAAGTTAATGTTGGGTAGTGATTTTTTATCACTAACAGAGACTAATTAGTGTCTGTCCATTAAGTAGGGTGTCTGCTCTTTAGAGTTCGAGAGCAAGGCGTATTTCGCCCCAAAAACGGGAGTTTACTCGCGTAAATGACCGATTTTGGGGTGAAATAGAACGCAGCTATCGGGCTATAAAGACAGACACTAATTAATTGCCGTTGAACAGGCTGCCTTCTTTCTGTGGTACGCCAGCCGGTTGTTCCGGTTTAGCCTTCACATCACCTTTGATCGTGAGGCGAATTTCTTCCTCATTGATATTGGTGGTCAGGGTTACCGTTTTGGTGAAAGGACCAGTGCGGTTTGTGTCATAACGAACCTTGATTTCGCTGGTTGCGCCTGGAAGGATCGGCTCTTTCGGATAGGTTGGAACCGTGCATCCACAGCTGCCTTTAGCATTTTTGATCACCAATGGCTCCGTGCCGATGTTTTTGAATTTAAACAAGCGATATGGATCTGCGCCTTGCTCGATGGAACCGTAATCTACGGTTTCGCTTTCGAACTTGATTTTAGCGCCGCTGGTCTGCTTGGGTGCAAGCGTAACCGGTGTTACTTCCTGTGCAACTGCAAAAGTGCAAACAGCTGCTACGAGTGCTAATACGGACAAAATTTTTTTCATCACAACTAAATTTTTTAGTTTAGGAAACGCTCACAAAGCTATGGCAATTTCACTGCCTAAAAAAGTGGGACACGCTGAAATCGAGTTAATGATGTGTTAATGGCTCTATTCCTTATCTTTGTTCGTTTTAATCATCGGGTATTCAAAACTCTTATACCTTTTAGTCGTTTGTAAAAAGGCATGAATTTTTTGCTTCAACATCTCGAACTGCACATTGATGAAACTTCTTTGCTTCAGGGAGAACGCCTGCTGGAAGGGAAGCGGATCTCCTATTGTGCCGAACAGGAAAGAAATCTCTGGGTCGCAACGGTAGAAGCAGGCCATCCTTATGAGATAGAAATCAAAACCAGTCCGTCCCGGGTCACTGCGGCGACGTGTGAATGCGAACGGTTTATAGAGACCGGAATGTGTGGTCATATTGCAGCAGTTTTGCTTCAGGTACGAAATCTGCAACAGGCCCGAAAAGAAACTGCCCGCCAAAATACGCCGCCAAGGCGCATCAAACTCAACGCCGAAATGATTCTGGGCGTGGCGCCAACAGAAGATTTACTGGTTTTTTTAAGGGAATATGCCCGGCAGGATCGCGCGTTTGCACTGGCGCTTAAAGCCCGGTTTGCCGGAATGGTGACCGGGATGGGCAGTCAGGAGAAATATGTTCAAATCATAGAAAGTGCCATCAGCATGGCGCGCAAGCCGGACCGAACCCTGAATAAAAAAGGGAGCCAACAACTGCATGGCGCTGTTCAGGAATTGCTGGCGCAGGCCGAAGACCATTGTGCCCGCGAGTTGTATGCAGAAGCGCTCAACATTGCGCAAGCCATCATCGAAAAAATTCCGCCGGTGATGAACAAAGCGCAGGGTTATGAAGCTGCTTTGCGAAAAATGGTAGAAAAAGCCTTAGAACTGCTGCATCAATTATCGGAGAAGGCACTTCCGCCAGCCTTGCGGGAAGTGCTTTGGCATTATTGCATTGAAGAATTCGGCCGGGTAACGCACCGGATGCACCAATTCGACGACCGCTTTTTCAAAATTATGATGGTGTTGAGTGTGGGGATGCGACAACAAAAGCAGTTGCTCGATTGGATGGAAGAGCATTTAGACCGATACGCGCAAGAGCATCGCGACCCTTCCAACATGGTCATCCTGCATTTGCAGTGGGCGGAAAAGGTAGCCGGGAAAAAGGCTTTTTTTGACATGGCAGGCCGGTATGCGCATTTGCAGCCCGTTTTGCAGTTTGTTGTGGAGCGAAGCCTTGAATTAAACCAGCCTGCGCGCGCCCGAAAAGTGATCTTAAACCTCCTCAAAACGGACAAAACCCGCGAAAATACTGGTGAAATAGAAGAACTGCTGCTCCGGATTGCTTTGCATGAAGAAGACGTTCCGGCTATTTTTCAATACGCCCGAAAGCGTTTTTTGGCCACATTACAGGATAATTATTGGCAGTTGCTGCGCACCCATACACCGGAAAACCGTCAGGAAGTGTTTGAACAAATCGTGGAAAGCTTGCGCAAGCTGCCGTCTTCTCCGCAAAAATGGCAGGCCATTGCAGCGATTTATGCCTCCGAAGAACGCTATGAAGATTTAATTGACTATTTGAGGTGCGCCAATTCCATTGAACTGTTGGCACAATTCGATCATTTGTTGTTGCCTCGTTATGAAGCAGAAGTCGGACAATTGTATCGTGTCTTGTTGTTGCAGTATCTTAAAAATCACATTGGCTACCGCCCTTCCCGGCGCATCCGCGAATTGCTCGATCACTTGGTAACGGTCGGCGCTCCCGAACTGGCTGCTTCGCTGATTACTTTGTTCAAAGCGTCTTATCCCGAACGGCAGTCCTTGATGGAAGAGCTTAAATTATACGGGCGATGAAAGTTGAATTCTGGTTTGTGGGCAAAACGAACGAAACCTATTTGGAAGCGGGGATGAGCATTTATGAAAAGCGCCTCAAGCGCTACCTGCCGTTTCAGATGTTGTGCCTGCCCGATGTGCGCCAGGCAGGTAATTTGCCCCCCGAACAGCTTAAAATTAGAGAAGGCGAAACCATGCTTTCCAAAATAAAGCCGGAAGACCTGCTCGTTTTGCTGGATGAAAAAGGGCAAAGCTTTACTTCAGAGGGCTTTGCCCGCTATGTCGAACAACAGTTGTCGGGAAGTAAACACCGGCTCATTTTTCTGGTAGGCGGGGCTTATGGATTTTCCGGAGAAGTGTACCAGCGGGCAGATGCAAAACTTGCGTTGTCGGCCATGACTTTTTCTCACCAGATGGTTCGTTTGTTTTTTTTAGAACAATTTTACCGGGCAATGACGATCTTGCGCGGCGAACCTTATCACAATACTTAACCCAATGATCTCTCTTACGCTTGTGCTGGTCATTATGACCGCCCTCATTTCCTACCAGGCTTTCAGCCGGGATCGGATGCTGAATGAACTGGCTTTTCATCCGGCTTCCATCCGCGAATTTGGCCAATGGCATCGGTTTATCACCAATGGATTCATTCATGCCGATTGGGGCCATCTGATCATCAATATGGTGGTGTTGTTCCAGTTTGGAGAATTCGTGGAACGCTTTTTTATAAACGAAGTCTTTGTTTCTGAGGTAACGGGACGCATTGCTTTTCTGGTCTTCTACCTCAGCGCGGTTGTGGCAGCTTGCATCCCGTCTTATCTGCGCCACCGCAATAATTATGCGTATGCCGCTTTGGGCGCTTCCGGCGCTACTTCTGCCCTGGTATTTGCTTATGTGATCATCAATCCCTGGCAAATGTTTATTTTTCCGCCCTTGCCGGCAGTGTTGTTTGGCGTTTTCTACCTGTTTTATTCTTCTTACATGGATCGCCGCGGCACGGATAATATTGGCCATAACCAACACTTTTGGGGCGCGGTTTACGGCGCCGCTTTCATCGTTATTTCTTTAGCTGTCGTCCGACCGGAATTGTTCCAACTGCTGCTTATTCGCTATCAGCAAATTCCTTTTTTAAACTGAAAAAAACATGTTTTTCATCCTCTCCAAAGTCCTGTATTTCCTGTTAAAGCCTTCGGTGTGGATTGGAGGGTTTCTGTTGTACGCCGCTTTTGGAAAGGGGCCTCGCTGGCGTACACGTGCCTTGTATCTGGCGCTGGCATCCTATTGGTTTTTTAGTAACATATTCATTGCCAACCAGGTCATGCGTTTGTGGGAACCGGAATCGTTGACTGCGAATGAAATAACGGAGTCTTATGACCTTGGCATTTTGCTGGGCGGGTATTCCAATGTGTATACCGTACCCGGCCACGATCGCCACAATTTCAGCGACCGGGGCAATCGCTTTTTCCAGACTTATGAGCTTTACAAAACCGGCAAGGTGAAAAAATTGCTCCTGAGCGGGGGATCGGGAAATCTGTTGCAAAATATTCCCGGTGAAGCAGGGCAAATGAAAACTTTTCTGATGCGAATCGGCGTTCCGGAGTCAGATATTATTGTGGAGAATAACTCCCGGAATACCTGGGAAAATGCACTTTTCAGCAAGGCCATCGTTGACCGCGACTATCCGGGCGCGCGTTGCCTGCTGATCACTTCCGCATGGCATATCAGGCGGGCAAAAGCCTGTTTTGACAAAGTCGGTCTGCCCACCACCGCTTATTGTGTGGACTATCTCAGTGAACAACCCCGCTACAACCCGGAAATCCTGATCCTGCCGCACCGGTTTGGCTTATATTATTGGGAGTTAATGGTTAAAGAAATAGTAGGATGTTTAATGTACCGGCTCCAGGGGTATAATTGAAGGTTTTAACTTTTTTGTTCTCTATTTTTCATACGAGGATTGTTTCATTTATTTTTATATTTGCATCGGCAGTTGACATCTGCCCTCCGCTATCAAGCTCCGTCTTATTCCGCAAAACAAGCTTTTTGCATCTTTTTAACCTCTGCTATTCATCCAGTTAAACTACTATGAGCAAACACGCACCGCTGCTTTAGAGAGCGCCGCAATTCGTATTCCATGAACACATATCGCCCTGAAAGTCAATCCTTTCAGGAATGGCAATTGCTATTTACTTATTCTCAAAACACTTTGCGATGTGTCGTGTGCATATTGAAAAACTATTTTTGCTGTCATTGACCTTGCTCTTGTCAATTACAGCCCGGGGGCAAATCACCAACTGCCCTGGCGCGCAGGTAATCTGTAGCGACAGTGTAATCCAGTTTACGCCACTTGGAACGGGGTTCAACGATTTTTTCAATCCGAATAACGATCCGGGCTGCCTGCTCACCGAAGAAAATGAAAGTGCGTGGTATTATTTCGCGTTCAATGAATTGATGCCGCCCAACAGCGTCATTGAATTTACTATTGACCCGAACGGTGGCGCGAATGAAGATTACGATTTCGCCATTTATGGGCCGTATTTAAGTTGCGACAGTCTCGGAGAACCGGTTCGATGCTCTTTTGCCAATATCCTTTGCACTTTCTGTCCGCAAACGGGGCTGGGAATGGGCGCTACGGACGCTTCCGAAGGCGCCATGGATGTAGATGGCTTTGTACTTCCGATGGTCGTGCAGCCCGGAGAAGGCTATTATTTGTTGCTGGATAACTGGTACGGCAGTTCCATGGGTTTTCAATTAACCTGGGGAGGCTCTGCGGCGCCTTTTCTCAACTGCCTTGCCGACCCCGATTGTAGTGCCATCCGCTTAGAGGCAGGCGACGACCTCTCTTTTTGCGATGTACCTGCCACGCCGGTCGCGTTACAAGGTTCAGCAAGCGGCCACAGCGCAGCAGCCACTTTTGCATGGTCAGCACCCGGCGGGGAAACGGCATTTTTGAGCGATGCCACTTCGCTAGAACCGACGCTGACCCTGCCGCCTGGCTTTATCGGCAATATTCCTTATACCCTCACAATAACCGACGGAGATTGTACCAAATCGAGCCGCCTGAATGTGCAGGTGGGCAATATTGTCCCGGTAGAGATTACCGGAACCACCCAAATTTGCGAGGGCGATACCACAACGCTCACGGTGGCCGGTAGCTGGGCTTCGCTGGTCTGGTCGAATAGTGCGGCAACGCCGGCAATCAACGTTTTTGAAGAAGGCGTTTATGCCGTGCAAGTAAGCGACGGCTCCGGATGTACGGGCACAGATAGCATAACCGTAGCTTTTTACCAGGTGAACACGACCATCTCCGGGGACGCCAACCTTTGTGCAGGCGATTCCCTGACCTTGCAGGCAGCACCGGGCATGACCGAATATGCCTGGTCGGATATGTCTTCCGATTCAACGCTGGTCGTGACAGCTTCCGGTATCTATTCGCTGACGGTAACAGATGCCAATGGGTGCACGGGCCAGTCTTCAGTAGCCGTTGTGGATCGCCCACTGCCTGTTCCGGCCATTGCCGGGCCAACGGGCGTGTGTCCCGGCAGTAGTGCAACCCTTTCGTTACCTGAAAATTATGCAGCATACCTTTGGTCGGATATGAGCAATGCCGACACCCTGTTGATTAATGCGGCGGGCGCTTTTGCAGTGACGGTTACGGATACTTTCGGCTGCCAGGGCATTGCAACCGCCAATATCGCCACCTTCCCCGGGGCTTCCGTCGCCATCAGCGGCGATGCTGATTTTTGTGAAAATGAAACCACCCTGTTGACTGCAACCGCTGGTTTTCAAAACTACTCCTGGTCGGATGGTTCAACCGGACAAACGATTCTGGTTGACGCTGCCGGAGACCAGGGGGTTACCGTCACCGACAACAACGGCTGTATTGCGGCTGCAAGTTTATCCACAACCATTCTCCCTTTACCGGTTTTAAATCTGAACACTACAGCCGACTTTTGTGCGGGAAGCGCTGTAGCCCTCGACGCTGGTGGAGGGTTCAGCGCCTACCAGTGGCTTCCCGGTGGGCAAGCTACTCAAAGCATCTCCGTGACTACGGCAGGAACGTATCAGTTGGAAGTAACCGATGCCAATGGCTGCATGGCTTCCACTTCGGTCGAGGTACTGGAAAACCCGTTACCTTTAGCCGAAATCAGCGGAACAGCCGGGTTTTGTGCAGGGAGTTCTACAACCCTGAACGCGCCGGGAAGCTGGTCGAACTACACCTGGACAGGGGGCGTTTCCAATACGGATTTCGTGGTATCCGTCCCCGGAATTTATGGCCTGACCGTGACGGACGCCTTAGGCTGTAACGGCAGCGCCCAGATTACGGTTGACGCCTGGAATAATCCCGCGCCGGTCATTAACGCGCCTGCTGCAATATGTCCGGGAGGCACAGCGCTGCTGGATGCCGGAGGGCCTTACACCACTTATTCGTGGACGGGAGGCAGTACCGATCCTGTGCTTGCTGTGAATACAACCGGAGCTTACAGCGTCACGGTTACGGATGCAAATGGCTGCACCGGAATGACTCAAACCAATCTGACGGAATTTCAGGTTACACCGCCCAATATCCCGGCACTTTTTAATGTGTGCGAAGGCGAAACGATTCTTGTAGATGCCGGAAATGCCTACGCCGCTTATGTTTGGAATGACCTGAGCGACCTGCCTACTTTGAACGTGAGTGCGGGCGGAACTTATGGACTGACCGTGACCGATGTCAATGGGTGCCAGTCAACCGTTGCATTTGATGTTGCGGAAATACCGCTGCCAACCGTAACCCTGCCTGCACAAGCCGGGTATTGTGACAATGGCAGCCTTACCTTAGATGCGGGCGCCGGATTTGTTACTTATGCCTGGACGGGCGGATTCATGACGCCTTCTATCACGGTTTCGACACCAGGAACGTATACCGTTACGGTTACCGATGCCAACAATTGCAGCGGACAGGCGTCAACGGTGGTGGAGGAATTGACTGCCCTGTCGCCGGTTATTGCAGGAACGCCGTCGTTTTGCACCGGCGATAGCACCCAATTACAGGTTAACGGTAGTTTTAACAGCTATCTTTGGTCTACAAATGCAGCAACGGCTTCGATCTTTGCTACCCAGCCCGGCAATTATTCGGTCACCGTTCAAGATGGCAATGGCTGCACAGGAAGCACTTCGGTTGTTGTTGGTCAGTGGCCGGAAACTTCCATTACGATTACGGGAAATCCTGATTTTTGCGAAGGAGATGCAACAATCCTGAACGCAACACCCGGATTAAGCAATTACAATTGGACCGGCGGCATACAAGGGGCTTCAATCACCGTCAGTACGAGTGGTAGCTATCAAGTAACAGCGTCTGATTCGAATGGCTGCCCCACGTCAGCCAGTATTAGCATCACTGCGGTTGCCTTGCCGGTAGCCAACGCGGCTGCGGCAGGTAACATCACCTGTAATTCAGCCGAGGTAACGCTGAATGGAAGTGGGAATACCAATAATCTGAGTTATGAGTGGCAAGGCCCCGGAATCAACAACAACAACCGGAATTTGCAAAACCCGGTAGTCAATACGCCTGGTTTGTATACTTTAGTTGTTACGGCACAACCTTTGGGCTGCACCTCAATGGCTGCAATGGTCACGGTGGATGACCTTCGGTTTACGCCTTCCGTAACGGTTGCCGTAGCAGATACGCTGGATTGTAATACCGCAACGGTTGCAGCAATCGGGCAGGCTGCCGGAAGCAATACGTTTGAATACAGTTGGTACGATGCAGCAGGAATTTTGCTTGCTGACGAAACCTCGGCAACTTTGATGACTGCACTTCCCGGCATTTACCGACTACGGGCAACGGATATAGCCAGCGGGTGCTTTGCAGAAGCTACGGCGACCGTGCGCAGCGATTTTGTTTATCCTGTTGTTCAGGCAGGCGCCAACAGTCAGTTGGACTGCAATATCGCAACCATCACCCTCAGCGGGACGACGGACAATGGCAATTACACCTACAACTGGCAGGCTATACAAGGCGCTATTCAATCGGGTTCCAATACCTTGACGCCCACCGTGAATCAGGCGGGTATCTATGCATTGGTGGTAGAAAACAACCGGAATGGGTGCGTGAGTTCGGATACCGTTACGGTTTCCCAAAACAACCAACGCCCCACAGCCAATGCAGGCGCTGACCAAGCCTTGAGTTGCGATACGGACGAAGCCGTTCTTGACGGAACGGGATCTACCGTTTCAGCGACGCATCGCTATACCTGGCAGGATGCGGGCGGAAACGTGGTTGCAGAAGGAATTTCTGCGGTGATCAATCAGCCGGGATTGTATACGCTCATCGTCACAAATACAGCCAACGGTTGCGCTAACGAAGATGAAGTATTGGTTGCGCTCAATGAAAACCGCCCGCAGATTGCAGGCTTGGCGCTTATTGACCCGAAATGCTTTCTCGACCGCAACGGCGCCATTGAAATTCTTTCCATTTCGGGGGGAATCGCGCCGTATACGTATCAACTCAATGATGAAACGCCCATTGCTTTTGGCAATTTTGCCAACCTGACGTCCGGCCAGTACCGGATTCGCATCCAGGATGCGGAGGGGTGCGGGCAGGACACGCTCGTATTCCTTGATTCTGGTACCGATTTACAGGTGGAACTGGGTCAGGATCGCACGATTTTGCTGGGGAAAAGCACAAACCTGGAGGCATTGTTGAACATTCCGCCAAATCAGGTGAGCGAGATCAGGTGGGTAACCTCTGAAGGCGAAACCTGCCCCGATTGTATTGAATGGGAGGTGTCGCCAATTTACACAACAACGTATTCGGTTTATGTACAGGATGAAAACGGATGCCTTGCAGAAGATGTGGTAACGGTTTATGTGGATAAAACGCGCCGGGTTTATATTCCCAATGCTTTTTCACCCAATAACGACGGCTTCAACGACGTCATTATGATTTTTGCAGACCGCGATGTTGCCAGGGTGAAGAACTTTAAAATTTTGGATCGCTGGGGCGAATTGGTGTTTGAACAAGCCAATTTCCAGCCCAACGACCCACGGCATGGTTGGGATGGCATATTCAGGGGGCAAATGTTTAGTCCTCAGGTCTTTGTTTATTTTGCTGAGATAGAATTCGTTGATGGTGAAGTGGTTATTTACAAAGGAGGCGTGCATTTGGTCAGGTAATGAAGAAATATTATCTTCGCTGCCGCTTTACAAAAATAAAACCATTACCATGCAACACCTTCAGGAATATATCCAATCCAACAAGGAGCGGTATTTGAATGAATTGATCACCTGGCTGCGCATTCCGTCCGTCAGCGCGGATCCGAAGCATAAAGGCGATGTCGCCAGCGCAGCAGAATACTGTGCCGATCGCCTTCGGGAAGCCGGCGCTGAAAACGTGACGATTTACCCGACGCCCGGGCACGCCATTGTTTACGGAGACAAACTGATTAACCCCGATTTGCCGACGGTGCTGGTCTACGGCCACTACGACGTTCAGCCGCCGGATCCGCTTGACCTTTGGGAATCCGGCCCGTTCGAACCGGTTATCAAAAAAACAGAAACCCACCCGCAGGGCGCTATTTTTGCCCGCGGCTCCAGCGATGATAAAGGCCAGGTTTACATGCACATCAAAGCTTTCGAGGCCATGATGAAGCACGATGCCCTGACTTGTAATGTGAAGTTCATCATCGAAGGGGAAGAAGAAATTGGTTCGCCCAATTTCCGGCCTTTTGTGGAGGCGCACAAAGAACTTTTGGATTGCAATGTGGTCTTGTGTTCCGATACCTCCATCGTTGCCAACGACGTGCCTTCGCTGACGACCGGCGTACGCGGCCTGGCCTATATGGAAGTGGAAGTAACCGGCCCAAGCCGCGATTTGCATTCAGGGGTTTATGGTGGCGGGGTTGCCAATCCGGCCAATGTCCTTTGCGAAATCATCGCTTCCCTGCTCGATGAAAACCGCCGGGTGACCATTCCCGGATTTTATGACGATGTGCAGGTGGTCAGCGCGGAAGAAAGAAGCGAAATGTCGCGCATCCCGTTTGATCAGGCTACGTACAACAAAAATCTGGGCATCCGCCAGGAGCTTGGCGAAGAAGGGTATTCGACCCTTGAACGCACCAGCATTCGTCCGACCTTAGATGTGAACGGCATTTGGGGCGGCTACACCGGAGAAGGCACCAAAACGGTACTGCCGGCAAAAGCGACGGCAAAGATTTCGATGCGCTTGGTGCCGCACCAGCGCCATGAAAAAATATACGATTTGGTGGAAGACCACCTGAAAAAAATTGCACCACCTTATGTGAGCGTGAAAGTGACCCGGATGCACGGGGGCGAACCTGGTGTGACGCCGATTGATACGCCCGAGTACCGCGCAGCGCACTTAGCGATGGAAAAAACATTCGGCAAATCGCCGATCCCAAAGCGTGAAGGCGGCTATATTCCAATTGTCTCCCTGTTTCGCGATGTGTTGAGTGTGGACAGCATTCTGATCGGCTTTGGCTTGGATTCGGATGCGTTGCACTCGCCAAACGAGCACTTCGGGCTGTTCAACTATTACAAAGGCATTGAAACCATTCCTTATTTCTACCACTATTATGCGGATTTGAAAAAAGGCTGATTTACTACACATCATCTATCCTTAAAAGAATGAAACAACTTCCTTTAATTTTGAGTATTGTGGCACTGTTGGCTACAGCAGGGCTTGCTGTGAAAGTGTTCCAGTCGTCTGCGCCAACGGCAACTACCGATTCTCCGGCAATTGAGCAGGAAAAGCCTTTGAAAATTGCTTATGTCAATGCAGATACCCTGCTTGAAAAGTACGAGTTTTTCAAAAAGCAACGCGAAGTGTTCCAAAAAAAGGAAAAAGACGCAGATGCTTCACTGAAAGCCAAAGGTCGTGCCCTTGAAAAGGACTTTATGGCTACCCAGCAAAAAGCGCAACAAGGGTTGCTGGCGCCCAGCGCGATGCAACAGGAAGAGCAACGCCTCATGGCCGCGCAGCAAAAATTGGTAGCCGAACAAGAGCGGGTTACCAAAGCGCTGCTGGAAGAAGATAAAAAAATCCGGGATGAATTGCAAAAAGCAATCCTCGACAGGCTCGGCGAAATCAAAAAAGAAGAGGGCTTCGACTTCATTTTCAGCTACACGGCAGGCGGGCAATTATTGGCCGTAAATGACAGCTTAGACATCACCAAGCGCGTGCTGGAGATTTTGAACGCGAAAAAGGAGGAGTAGAAGGCAAGTTGCAAGAGGCGAAAGGCAAGTTAGCGACATGAGACATCCCGAATTTTGAACGAATCATGCAACTTCTTATATGTTTTTTGGCTCAAATTTAGGTGCAGCGCACCCGAATCTTTGTAGTAGTCGTGGAGTAAAATGTTGATTCAGGTGCAGCGCACCGAAACCCGGCGTATGGGTGAAGGCAAGATTACGGTGCGCTGCACCTTGAAATCCATTCATTCCCAAATTTCTACAAATGTTTTGGTGCGCTGCACCTGAGACGTAAAATTCGGAATGTCTCAGGCTGCAAATTTGCCCCTTGCCAACTTACCCCTTCCCTACGCCGCTCTCCTTTCCAAAACTTCCTTCCTGATTTCCAACTGCACAAAAAGCGTGGCCACCACAGCCGAAAGGATCAGGTAACTTACCACAATGTACACATACCAGGCGCCGAAGTAATTGCCTGCGCCAAACCAGTCGCCGCCGGATTGATACACGAGGTAGAGGCCGGCTGCCGATTTCAGGATTTCAAAATACATGGCATACGCGTGGCGGTCCATCAATTCCGTGTAGGCGAACACCGACAGGAAAATGAACGCGCCATAGTAAAAGACATCCGGCGAACCGATGCCGGCTAAGTTGGCGAAAAAGTAGACCAGCAGGAAATAGTTGAAGCCCAATTGCAGCCACGACCAAAGGAGAAACAGACGCGATGCCGGGGTATCGTATTTTTCAAAATGGTACGGATCGCGGATGCTGTTCACCGGAAATTTGTTTTTTACGTCCTCCGGTCGCCAGCCCGTTGGCATAAACCATATCCGCACTTTGTCCCACCAGTTGCGCGTGCGCCAGGCATCCAGCATCAGGAGCCAGAGGTGCTGAAAATTGATTCTGATCGGATTCCAGGTACGCACTGGGCGGGTGACGCCATAAACGGGCGGAACCTCCGGCAATTCTTCCTGAAACGTACCAAACAACTTATCCCAGATGATGAAAATTTGCCCGTGGTTTTTATCTAAATATTCCGGGTTGATGGCATGGTGCACCCGGTGGTGGGATGGCGTCACAATGACGTATTCCAGCCAGCCCATTTTCCCGATCAGTCGGGTATGGTACCAGTATTGCAGAAAAAGGTGCAGCGGGCCGATGATGGCAATTACCTGCGCAGGCACACCCAGCAAGGCTGCCGGGATCAACAGGATCGTGAAATAATTGACAAACGCCGAAATGGATTGCCGCAAGGCGCAGGACAAATTAAATTCTTCGCTGCTGTGGTGAATGATGTGGCGGTTCCACAAAAAATTGATCTGGTGGTGCCAGCGGTGCGTCCAGTATCCCTGAAAATCAACCGCGATGAATCCGATGACGTAAACCGCCCACGTGGCTTCGATTTGCGTAATGGCGACTTTGTCCACCAACCAGCCATAAGTGATGATGCTGACAGTCATGCCCAAAACATCTTTTACCACATTGGTGACGCCGGAGCTAAAGCTGGAGATGCTGTCGAGCCCCCGGATGACTTTTTTGCCCAAATACCATTCGAAACCCTGTTCGATGAAATACAACAGAAAAAAGATGGGGACAATGATGTTGAGGATTGCGCCGTATGCTGCCATTACTTAATGCTGTTATGTGTGAAAGCAAATTTAGCAATCGCTTGATTATAATCTATCAAACTTGGGATTGTGGTGTGAAGAAACAGAGTTCTGTCATCAATATTCTTTGAATAAGTATTGTTATTTTTAATTAGTGAGACAAAGAAGAAACTTAAATTTTAAGGGAGTAAAAAAAATAACACAATTTGTTTTTATTTGAACAATGTTTTGTTTTACCTTCGCTTTGTCAAAAATAATTTGCTGTGAATATGTGAAAATTTCAATATCTTCACAATGTAATAAACAGCAGGTTAGGTTTATATGACCCAAAAAGAAAAACAGTGGAAGGTGTTTTTGTGCTATGCACGGGAAGATCAAGCGATCACAGATGATTTTTTTTACCGGTTCAAGAAATATAATGAACGGGACATGGAAATCCTAAATGATCGAACACCGAACTCCCAAAACATGCATGAATTATTTCATCAATTCGCCAACGAATGTGATGTTGCCATACTTTTGGTTAATGCCAGTTTTGTTAATCCGGCAAGTTATTCAAATCAATACGAGGTACCCGTCTTGATTGAACGCCAAAAAGAAGGCAAAGTAGTTTTAGTTGGCGTTCGATTTTCCAATGTTTACGATTTGGAAGAATGGAATAAGGAAGGGGATGTGTGTTTTTTTTCCCTTACTAATAATGACTTAACCTTTACTCGTAGTAAAAAACCGGACGACAGAGTATTTCTCACTTCTTTTGCTGTCTATCAGCAGGTTGATTCTAAAGACTTAGATTTTTTCCATGATCGCCTGCGACAATGGATCAAAGAGTGTTTGCAAAAAGATCACTCAATGTCCCAAGTTATAAGTAAAGAAGTTTTCCGGGATGCGAGTATACTAGAAAATTTACTTTTGATTATGAAACCGAACTCGCTACTCTATAAACTTGAAAATAAACTCAGTACTGACAAATCACTCTGGGATATATCAGGTATTGCCATGCCAGGTGAAAGTGAAGTCTGGACTTTTTGGTATTGTCTTCGTCAATCAGAAAAGCTTGAGGAGTGTCAGGTGAAATTACTACAACTATCACCTGAAGATCCTATAAGAAGGATCGATAACCAGTTTGACAATATCAAAAAAAGAGTGTTGTCTATCAGACGGTTACTTGATTTTGAGTTTACTGATGAGGATTCCCTTGATCTAAAATTAGATAAAACCTTGGGCAAAATCGAAAAAGTTATTTCAAAATCAATGGAAAAAGTAGTTATGTCACCAAGGAAAAACCATATTGAAGCTAAATCAGATTTGTCTGATGCAATTGAAGAACTTCGAGATGTATTAAAGTCCTTAGCTGGTATCAGTTTAGGAACATCATGATATTTAGATAACTAAAAAAAATAAAAAATAAGCGCAAACGACTTAATCCATTTTCGAAGTAACCTTTCCAAAAAACAGGTTGAGGAATTCCTTGTATTCTTCGACATGGTAAACGATTATCTACAAGCAATACCTCGCGCTGAAATAAGTAGTACCGACAATGTAAAGTATCTTAAACAGTTAAGTATTACAATGGATGTGATACTTAAGCATTTCGATTCTTTTTCGGGAAATTCTCAAAAATCTAACTCTGTAAAGATTATGTTATTTGAATTGTCAGATCAAATAGCGAACATTGCTATGAATCTAAAAGGAGATGGAGCCGTTGATCCTAAATTCAACATCGCGGGGTATTTTAGGAACTTTCGGGATTCATTTGATGGCTTTGTTACTGAATTTTCAAAAATGGCAAAGTATAATAAATCTATTTATACATCCATGGCGATCGAAGAGTTGATTCGCCAGTTAACACAGCTCTCCTAAGTTTTATTACACATCCAAATCCCCTAAAATGGGAGCTTTAACTTCGACTGTTACATGAACTAGGAGAGGTATTTGGGAATTTTTTAATAGCAATTGCAATATAACGCTATCCAAAAAATAGTTTATCGCAAGCGGTGACCCCTTTAACAAGATGAATACACTATTGTTGGTCGTTTTGCTAATTTTGCCGCATGATAACTCGAGTTTTACCCGCAGAATGGGCGCCACAAAGCGCCGTGCAATTGACTTTCCCCCATAAAGGTACCGATTGGGCACCCGTACTGGACCAGGTGATGCCTTGTTTTTTTGAAATCGCAAATACGATAGCCCGCTTTCAAAAAGTGCTCCTCGTTTGCCAAAACCCGATGGAAGTTCGGGAGTTGCTGGGCAAAGACGAGGCTATCCTGAACGTCCAACTCGTTCAGGCGCCGAGCAACGACACCTGGGCGCGCGACCACGGCGGCATCACCATTTTTGAAAATGGAAAACCCGTGGTGCTCGATTTTGTGTTCAATGGATGGGGGCTCAAATTTCCGGCCAATTATGATAACCTTATCACCCGCTATATTCAGAAACACTACTCGGTTTTTAATGCCGAAATTCGGCATGGCGGCCTGGTGTTGGAGGGCGGCGGGATTGAAAGCGATGGCCAGGGCACGCTGCTCACCACGGCCGAGTGCCTGCTTTCGCCAAACCGAAATCCGCATTTGGGCAAACCGGAAATTGAAGCAAAATTGAAGGCGCTATTTGGATTGGATCGGGTATTGTGGTTGCACCACGGCTACTTAGCCGGAGACGATACGGATTCGCATATTGATACCTTAGCGCGGTTTTGCGATCCGGAAACCATTGCTTATGTGCAATGCACAGATCCGGAAGATGAGCATTACGAAGCACTTGGGAAAATGGAGGCAGAACTGAAAACTTTCCAGACTGCTGCTGGTAAGCCTTATCGCTTAGTTCCGCTGCCCATGCCGGATGCGTGCTACGACGACGAAGGAATGCGTCTGCCCGCTACTTATGCTAATTTTTTGATCATCAATGGCGCTGTATTAGTTCCGACTTACGGCGTTCGACAGGATGGGGAAGCATTGGCGATACTCGGTGGCTGTTTTCCCGGAAGGGAAATAATTGGCATTGATTGCCGGGCGCTGATTTTACAGCATGGCTCTTTGCATTGTGTGACCATGCAGTATCCGGAAGGGGTTTGTAATTAGTGTCTGTCCATACAGTCCCGTAGGGACCTAATGTCGGTAGTAGACAAACCATCGAATGTTCCCATTTCGTGCCGTAGGTACGCAATATTGCGTACCTGCGGCACGCTAAAACCTACAAATTTTCGGGGCTACCGGCATTAAGTCCCTACGGGACACCGAGCATACATCAAATACGGGACTAAACATGAGTCATCCCGAATTTTTTGATTGAGGTGCACCAATAATCTTTGTAGACCACAGGAATCAGGGGTAATAAGGTGCATTGCACCGCAATCTTGGCATGTTGTGGCAATCGTTGTCACGGTGCGCTGCACCTAAATCCACCTGTTATGATCAATATCTACAAAATTTTTGGGTGCGCTGCACCAGTATGGCGCCCAAAAACGCCAAAACATGACATAAAGTGCCTAAAAATTCGGGATGACTCATGTTTAGTCCCGTGTCTGCTCTTTAGAGTTCGAGAGCAAGGCGTATTTCGCCCAAAAAACGGGAGCTTACTCGCGTAAATGACCGATTTTGGGGCGAAATATAACGCCGGACTATAAAGACAGACACTAATTAATTTTCATTTGAATTGAAAGAAAATGAGCATACTCAAAACGGGCATCGTACAACAATCCTGCACCGAAGACCGGGATGAAAATATCCGAAAGAGCATCGCAGGCATCCGGGCTTGTGCTGCACAAGGCGCACAATTAGTGGTATTGCAGGAATTGCACACCGGGGTCTATTTTTGTCAGGTTGAAGAAACAACCCGCTTTGACCAGGCAGAAACCATACCGGGGCCGTCAACGGCAACTTTCAGCGCCATTGCGAAAGAGTTGGGTATCGTGCTGGTTACTTCCTTGTTTGAAAAGCGCGCGCCGGGGATTTGCCACAACACGGCAGTCGTTTTTGAAAAAGATGGCAGCATTGCCGGGAAATACCGGAAAATGCACATTCCGGACGACCCGGCTTATTACGAAAAATTCTATTTCACGCCCGGCGATCTGGGCTTCCACCCCATTTCCACTTCCGTGGGAAAATTAGGTGTGCTTGTTTGCTGGGATCAATGGTACCCTGAAGCGGCGCGACTCATGGCGCTGGCTGGTGCAGAAGTGCTCATTTACCCGACGGCTATTGGCTGGGAATCTTCCGATGCACAGGCCGAAAAAGACCGGCAGTTTGGGGCCTGGCAAATCAGTCAGCGCGGTCATGCGGTGGCAAATGGTCTTCCGGTCGTGGCAGTGAATCGCACAGGATTTGAGCCGGACTGGTCGGGCGTGACGGGCGGTATCCAGTTTTGGGGACAAAGTTTTGTGGCCGGGCCACAGGGAGAACTGCTCTATCAGGCGCCGCCAGATCAGGAAACCACTGCTGTTATTGAAATTGACAAACAACGAACGGAAACGGTGCGCCGCATTTGGCCGTTTTTCCGGGACCGGAGGATTGATGCGTATGAAGGACTCGTTAAACGGTATTTGGATTGAGGGACTAAACCAGTTCTTTTTTCATCAAATAATCCGTTTGAGGATCATCGTTGAAATAAAAAATGTGGGTGCCGAAAATTTCATACAAGCAGTTCCCGCCGCTTGAGTTCGCTATTCACCAATTGATATTCGCGGCTCATATCGCCGGTAATGGAAGAATTTTCTTCTGCCCGCCGGATGAGGTAAGGAACGACTTCACGCACTTGCCCGTATACCACATATTTGGCGGCATTATAGCCTGCATTGGCGAGGTTGAACGTCAGGTTGTCGCTCATGCCGTACAACTGGCAAAACCGCAAATGCGGGTGGTTGCGTGCGATGCCTTTTTCATCAATCAGTTTTACCTGGAGCGCCGCGCTGGCCAAATTATGCGAAGCATTGCAGGAAACGATGTCCTGGTAGTGGTCTACGCAAAAACGGATACCGGTATTGAAAGCGTCGTCCGTTGCTTCTTTGCTCGCGTGTATGGGGGAAGGATACCCCATTTTTTCTGCCCTTTCCCGCTCTTTTTCCATATAGGCGCCCCGCACTAATTTTGCGCCAAGCAGATAGCCTTCCCGGCCCGCGTCGGCATAAGCATCCATGAGGTATTGCAAACGATCGGTTCGATACATTTGGAAGGTATTGAACACCACTACTTTACCCCGGTTGTAGCGCCGCATCATCAAATTAGCCAAGTGGTCAATCGCGTTTTGAATCCAGCTTTCTTCTGCGTCAATAAAAACGCCCACGCCTTTTTGGCTTGCGGTATGGCATATCGCGTCTACCCGTTTAAGCACGGTGCGGTATTCAGCGCGCATTTCCCGGGTCAGGCTGTCGTCGCGCTGAATGGCTTCCAGTAATTCGAAGCGGGCCAAACCGGTAATTTTGGTGCTGATCACCGGAATATGTTCTTGTTGGGAAGCAAACTCTATGGCACGGATATTTTCCGCCATGGTTTTGTTGAAATCCTCTTCCGTTTCTTTAGCTTCAGCGCCGTAGTCGAGGATGGATTGTACGTTTTGCGCCGATAATTTATTGATGTTTTTTAGCGATTCCAGCAGGGTCGTACCGCCACAGAATTGCTCAAATATGGTGTTTTTTACAACCGATTCAACGAAAGGCAGGTGTAGTTTAATGGCGGCGATACCTACTTTGGAGCCGATGCCCACCAGCCAGTGGTTGTTCATTAATCCAAAAAGCCAGGCTGCCTTTTTGAGTTCTTTGTCTGTTTTCCAGTGAAAAGCGATTTCCGTATTCGTGAAATCAACGGGAGTACCGAGTACTGTTTTTGCCATTTTTTCAAGTTTTGCGAAGTTTTTGGGAACGGGCTGATTGCTTTCTTTCATGGTGTAACTTGGTTTTATTTATTCCAGATTGCCCAGGCCTTTTCAGCCTGTATGTGCAACATTTCCAGTCCGTTCCGTATTTGGGCGCCCTGAAGCCTTCCTTTTTTCAAAAACTGGGTTTCCTCAGGATTGTATACCAGATCGAAAAGCAAATGTCGCTGACTTATTGCTTCATAAGGAATTTTTGGGGAAGTTTCTGTATTTGGGCTCATGCCTAAAGGCGTTGTGTTGACAATCAACCGGTGTGCAAACATGATTTCCGGCGTCAGTTGATCGTAGGTGAAGTCGCTTTCCTCGTTTCGGGACACGATGTGAAAAGGGATTTCCATTTTGGAAAGCACAAATTGCACGGCTTTGGAAGCGCCCCCTGTTCCCAGCACCAGCGCCGCTTGCGGGCGTTCTGTACCCAGCGCATTGCGAAGCGACTGCTCAAAACCGGCAATGTCCGTGTTGTATCCAGTCAATTTGCCATTTGAAATATCAATGACATTTACCGCGCCCAGCGCAGCAATCCCTTCTCCCAATTCGTCTAAAAATGGCAAAACGGCTTGCTTATAGGGAATGGTCACATTCAGCCCGCGCAGGGTTGGATTGTTTTTCAGGATTTCGGGCAGCAACCCGATTTCTGCAATGGGGAATAATTCATAGCGACAATGCCGCAGTCCTTCTTTTTCAAACTTCTCTGTGAAGTAATGCTTTGAAAAAGAATGCGTTAGTGGGTATCCGATTATGCCGTATAACTGTTCCCTCATCAATTTATGTTTAGTCGCATCTTCAAATCCCGTTCTAGTTATTTGTTATCAGTTATTGGTTATTGGTCTGTTCTCGCATCCTCGCATCCTCAAATCCTCAAATCTTCTCGCTCGCGCGGTGGCTCTGCCCCGCGTGTAATCCTCAATCATGCGGCCTCCCCTTCGTATTCCCTTTCTGATATTGCGATTCCAGCGCTTCCAATGCTTTCTGTTCTTCTGCGGACAAGCTTTTGCCCAGCAGCTTTGAAATATCCGGTTGCCCCGCATCCACCCAGGCGGTGTACCAGGCACTGCCAATAGACAAAACAGCGCCGCGCATCCGGCTTTCCACCATTCCGGACATGCGGCGATGGTAGGCGTCCGCATATTCCCGGCATTGGGTGCGAATGGTGATGCCGTTGCGTTCTTCAAAGCAATATTGGCGGTCAGGGGGAAATTGCCGGCTCAATTCCCGTTCGATGAGCAATACGCTATCCACGAGTAAATGGCTGTCCATCACGATTTTCCAGTAATATTCGGAAGGTTTTGCGATGTATTCGGCGCTGCCAACAAAAAAGTCGTAGGTTTCATCGGCAAAAAGTTCGGGCAAGCGGCTTTCCCAGAATGCGTGAATCCCTGTCTGGTTGGAAAGCTGGCCATTGTAATTTTTGGTGGTATGCAAAGGCACATAAGCATCGCCGATGTAGTGGCCTATTTCTGCCGAGGTGCGCAAAATTTTATCCACATTGCCGTCCAAAAAAGCATACTTCAGGGTATTCTGCATTTTCACTAAGTGGTAAGGTAGGATGCCATGCTCCGAAAAGCGGTCAACAGCATACCCTTTTGCACAGTTGACGCTTGCAGGTTTCGCATCGCCAAAAAGTGCCAGCAAAGTATCGCAAGGCAGGATCCATTCGTCTTCGTAGTACTGAGAGAGGACTTTTGATTCAAAAAAATCCCGGAACGCCTGCTCGTCTGCGGCTTCCAGGATGGCTTTGTTTCTTCGGTAAAGCCGGATTTGAGGGATTGAATACCCGTCAATGACCAGCGTATCCCGTTTGACTTTCAAACTATCGCCCTGAGCGGTCACGAGGCCAATTTCGGTATACAACAGCAGTACGTCCGTCCAGTATCGGGGCAAATTGGAAAACGGATAAACGCCCCATTGGTCTAAGTCAATATAATGCCGGGGCGCTTCGTGTTTGGTCGCGTAGCGCCTTTTGTCGGGGTCTACGGAATGTTCCGTAATGTATTCGAGGTGTGTTTTGTAAAACCGGATCATTTCCGGGGGCAGCGTAAACGTCGCTAAGCGATTGATGCGCCGGTGCCCGAAAAAGCCCCAATCCGGCAAAACGAAGGCCAGGGTCACTGTAATCAGCGAAACCAGTACCAGCACACGGAGCAACCTCGATTGCATCCCCTTTATTCGAAAAATGATTCGTAGGCCCACAGTATTTTTTTAATTACTAAATGTTGAACCAACATAAAATCGCCTTCGCAATCGGCGTAATAGCGTTCTGCTTCAGGTAATTGGATGTATTTTTCTGTTGTTTCGTCATATTCGTACTTGAAAATCGGATGCAACTTGGCTACGCGCTCCGTGCCGTCTCCATGCCGCACGGTAATGGTACAAAACGGCAGCAGGCTCGAAATGGAGTCGCGGTGTTGGAACTGATTTTCAAAAGCCTCCGATTGCAGGTTTTCATAACCCACTAAGTAGCCTTCTACTGCGCCCGGACGCAGGTTGCGTTTGATTTCGGGGGTGACGCTGTGATAGGGTTTTACCTGGTATGTTGTTCCTGCTTTGCTGATTTTGAATGATTTTTCCCGTTGTTTATGGTATTCAACGCCAATATAAGTAATGGCTTCGGGCGCAATGGAAAAAATACTTTTATCGCGCCATTCATCGCCCCGCAGACTAAAGGAGAAACGGAGATTGCCCTCCCAGCTTGGGATGTACGTCACATACGGCTGATTCGCGCCATCGAGCATCATGTAAGTGCCACGTTCGTCGGCTGTTGAACCGCCGATGTAGTACGCTTTGATTAACTGGTTTTTTGAATCGTACAACTCTACTTTGATCCCCTCCGTGGCAAGGCTGCGAATCATATTTTTTTCTGCATTAACCGGAGGCTTGTATTTCATTTCCATCCGATAAATTGTGCGCAGCAGGGTTTCCATCGCCCGCGGCTTAGCTTTGTATTTTTCATTGTATACCCAGTGGTCGCCTTTGCGTTCGAGGGTTGTGCGGCTGCTTTTTCGGTCGGCAATGAAAATTTTGTAAATAGAGGCCGTGTCCTTTACTGCAAACTGCCGGTCTAAGCCCGCTAAAGTTGTTTTTTTATCTCCTTGTCCATACCAATACCACAGCACTCCTGCGCCAAGTACAAGAAAGGCAACGAGCATCCATAAAGTACGTTTCATAGCTTTTAAGTATTCTGTTTTGCAAACTTGCGTTTCCGCAGTACAAGAAAAATTGTTGCAAAGATGCCAAAGAACATCAAAGGTGCAAGGATATTCAACGCCTGATAGAATTCTTTGTTTTTTCGGGCTTTCACCGTGTCCAGCAGGCGCAGCTTCACTTCTTTGCCCCGGGCTTCGATAAACCCTTTTTCTGCCATGAGGTATTCGACGGCATTGACTAAAAAGTCTTTATTGGCGTAATACCCCTTGTTGAATTCATTGAAACCCAGCGGCAGAAAGGATGGCCGCCCTTCCTGATTGAAGTTGACTTTGTTTTTGATGACATCGCCGTCCGAGACCACGATCATGGCGGTGGCTTCGCTTTCCGGTTTGAATTGCACGCCTATTTGCTCCATGCCCGACATCATTTCGGGGGAAACGCGGTTTTTATACATCGAAGGAAAAACGCCTTCCATCAACACGGAAACGGTTTGCGAACCTTTGTCAAATTTTAAAGGATCGAGCGGGTAGCGCAGAAAATCGAAATTCATGCCCACCGGCAGGTATTGGTAGCGCGAGTTGGGCGAAGATTCCAGCAGTGGCGTTCTTTTGATCTTCATTGCAGCGCCAATGTCCCATTTGATGGTGGACGGATAGAACAGATTCACGGCGTTCAGGCTTTTTGCTACCGGATGTTCGGTGCGGGGCGTGGCCGTGATGTGATAGGGGTAGGGGAACAAATCAAATTGCGGCGCATTGCCCAGCGTGCCAGTCACCAAAGGAATAGAAGAACACTGCATGTCGAGTATCAGATTGGGTTCGATGCGCACGCCGTAATTGAAAAACAAGTCTTCCAGGTTTAATTCATATTCTGTCGGGAAGTACTCTTTGCGACCCTGAAGGCTGTCTAAGTCCACCCGGATTTTATCAATCAGCCAGAGGATTTTGCCACCTTGCATGACGTATTGATCCAGCTTAAATTTATCTTTTTCAGAAAAAGCCCCCCGGGGTTTTGCCACAATCAATAGCGAAGCATCCTGACTGATTCCAACCAAACTGTCCAAATGAATGCGGCCTGTGTCGTAGTACTGGCGGAGCGTTTTTTCAAAATCAGCAGTTTCCACGCTCGTTAGTTCGCCGTGTCCTGTTGTGAAGGCAACGACCGGCTTATGGCCTTCTTTCAGTTTTTGGATGGCGCTGGAAAATTTATACTCGAGCAGGCGAACCGCATTATTGAGAATCACTTCCGGCGCAACGCCCGGGATTTCGTTTTCAAGCAGGTTAACGGCGATGCTCCGGCCTTTGTAATAGCATATCGCGTATGGATAGATCAATTGTTCACTGCTGCCGTCTGTTTCTTTAACGCGCAGGTTGATGGGGAAAATATTGTCTTTTTTCAACTCTTCGCGACGCGCATTGACCTCTTCCGTGCTGCCTTCTGAAGGGTTTTCAAATTCATATTCAAGGTAACCGGATTCGGAGCGAAAATCGTCGAGTACTTCCCGGGTTGCGTTTTGGAGTCGTTTGAATCCTGCCGGGAAAGAACCTTCCAGCAGCACATTGATAAAAACCACATCGTCTAAGTTGCGCAACAACTGGCGCGATCCGTCGGTGAGTGTGAACCGGTTTTCTTCCGTCAGGTCGAACTGTGCGTACAGGGGTTTTCCGCTAAAGCGTGCATTGGACAAGATGTTCACAAATAGTAAAACGCCGGTGAACAATCCTAATTGAAGCAATACCTGTACCCGCCTGTTTGTGCTTTTACTCATTTTTTCTTAATTGATTGGATAGCGGAAGTTTAATGCATTACCATTTTCTACGGTCTAATGAGACCAGCGTGAGTGCAACGAATAACGAAATGACCGAGATGAAGTAGATCAGGTTGCGCGTGTCTAACACCCCCCGGCTGATGGAATCATAGTGGTGTTCCATTCCGATCATTTGCACCAGGTCATCCGTTTTGCCCAAAAAAATCGGCAGTTCGCTGAAATAATAAAACCCCCAGTGCAGCAACAATCCTAAGAAAATGGACAGGATGAACGCTACAATCTGGTTACTGACCAATGAGGATGCAAACAACCCGATGGCTACAAAAGCGCCTGCTAAAAACAATAACCCGATATACGACCCTGCAATGGCGCCGGCGTCGAGGTTGCCCGGAGGCGAACCAAGTACGTGAACCGTTGCGTAATAAAGCAGGGTAGGGACAAGGGCAAAAACGACCAAAGTCATACAGGCTAAAAACTTGCCCATGACAATATCAAAATCGCGCAAAGGCCGCGTAGCCAGCAATTCGAACGTGCCATTTTGGTGTTCTTCGGCAAACGAACGCATCGTGATGGCTGACATCAGAAACAAAAAAATATTCGGCGCCATAGAAAACAATTGGTCAAGTGTAGCATAGTTGCTTTCTAACAAGCTGGATTGCGGAAAAACAAACATGACCAACCATAAGGTAATCAAAAATACCCCAATGACAATATAACCCACTAAGGAGCTGAAAAATGAATTAATTTCTTTCCGGTATATCGGCCACATAATTCGTTACTGGTTAGCTGTTACTGGTTATTTGCACCTATGTAAAACTTGTTTCGGTCGTCGTAAATGAGCAGACACTTGTACAACTTTTCCCGATTGGGGTCATTTTCCAACTCGTTCACCGTATTCCAGAGCTGTTTGTCGTCGCCAATCCACTCTAACAGGCGTTCGCGGGTGAAATCGGCAATTCGACCGTCCGGGAAATAAAAGATTTTGTCAACGGTCAGAGAAGACTTCACGGGGACACTTCCTTTTCGGAACGGCCTTTTTGTCAAAGGGTTGTAGGCAGAAATTTCCACGAGTTCCGTTGTGTCGGTTTCATAGGAAAAATAGGCGATTTTCCCCCTGACTTTTAAACCTGCAAAAACTACCGCCTGCTGCTCGCGCGACGGCTGCTCACGCGATGGCTCTGCCTCGCGTGTCTGCGTATGCGTTATCCTTACATACGGCACCCCTTCAAGGCTGATTGCCAGCACGGAATGCAAGTCTATATTTTTTCCTGTTTTGGTCTTCAGCATAGCCACTTTTGCTACAAAGGCCCGGGCGCTGGTGGTGAGTAAGGCTTCCAATTCGTCCCATTCGTAGTCGGGTGTATTTTGGTGCAAAGCGCTCAACGACAGGTATATTCCGTCTTTGAACACAAAGTTTTTGGTCAGCAGAAAACTGTCTGATTGCGCCGGGAGGGCAATCGTCATCAACAAAAATAAAGTTGACAGGGTTGCTTGTTTGATCATGTTGTTATTGGACTATAAAGACAGACGCTCATGATTGGGTTAAATTTCGGAAAACATCCTCAATACTGATCTCCTCTTTCCTGATTTCGAGCAGGGTGAGGCTGTTGGCCGCAGCAAATCGCGAAACTGCTTCCCGAATATCGTGTTTATCGTCGCTGTACAATTGCCAGCGATTTTTACCGGCATTTTCCACCCGGCGCACGTGTGGGAGGGCTTTGAGCAGCTTTTCTGAAACGGCTTGTGAAAATTCGACGGTGACGACCGCTTCTTTTTGGCCGCGTTCCCGCAGTCGTTCGATTGGATCGTCGGCAACCAATTGCCCCCGGTTGATGATGATGACCCGGTCACAGAGTGCCTGCACTTCCTGCATAATGTGCGTGGAAAAAATAACCGTTTTTTCTTTGCCGATATGGCGGATCAGGTTGCGGATTTCAACAATCTGGTTGGGATCGAGGCCGGAAGTTGGCTCATCTAAGATCAGCACTTCCGGATCGTGCAGGATGGCCTGCGCCAACCCTACACGCTGTCGGTAGCCTTTGGACAAAGCCGCGATGCGCTTGTGTTGTTCCCTTCCCAACCCGGTCATTTCGATCATTTCAGCGATTCGTTTCTCTTTGTTTGGCGTCTGGTGCAGGCGCGCCACAAAGGTCAGGTACTCTTTTACGTACATGTCTTTGTAAAGCGGGTTGTGTTCCGGCAGGTAGCCAATGCGGCGGCGCACCTCCATCGGGTCTTTTTCAACGTCGTAGCCGCAGACCTCCACCCGCCCTTCCGTTTGAGGAATAAAACAGGTGATGATCTTCATGGTCGTCGTTTTTCCTGCCCCGTTTGGACCAAGAAAACCAAGTATCTGGCCCTTGCCGACTTCGAAGCTGATGCCTCCGACTGCGCGCTGTTCTCCGTATAATTTGACTAAATCATTGACAATGACTGACATGAATAGTATGTGCTATTTGTTTTAAAGCTTCAAAAGAGTTGCAAATCTACACATTTTCCTCCATAGCTCAAGCAGGGATGCTGGTCGGGTGATTATTTCCCGCCTTGGCCGTGTTCGGCTATCATTCCACCTCTTTTCGTTACCTTTGCCCCCTTCCCGGGCAATAACGCTTTGCCTGGGCCCTTTCATCTAACATCTTGTATCTAAATAATGACCAAGCTGCATCCTGTTCTTGTCAAGGCCGTTGTCGAAGCCCTGAAAACCATCTTCACGGAAGGCCGACATGCGGACAAAGTGATCGAGCAAACCCTCAAATCTAACCCGAAATGGGGTGCTCGCGACCGGGCATTTATTGCCGAAAGCGTGTACGACATCGTGCGCCACTATCGTTTGTTGTATGAAATTGACGGCGCCCAGCCTGCAACGCTTGCCGATTGGTACCGCCTTTTTGGTACCTATCGCTTACTGAATGAGCAGGAATTGCCCCCATGGGTTGAATTTGAAGAGGTGAAAAAAAGCCGGATTGCCGACAAAAGCGCTGAACTGCGTCAAGTGCGCGCCATTCGGGAATCGGTGCCTGATTGGCTTGATGCCTTGGGCGCAGCAGAATTGGGCGATCAATGGGAGGCTACCCTTCAGGCGTTGAACCAACCTGCTCAGGTCGTGCTGAGGGCCAATACCTTGAAAACGAACCGGACTGCGCTGGCTAAACAATTGGCCGAAGAAGGCGTAGAAACTTCCCCTTTTGGTGATGGAGAAGTGCTGTTGGTGCGCAAACGGCAAAATTTATTTACGACCCGTGCTTTTCGCGACGGCCTGTTTGAAGTACAGGACGGCTCGTCCCAATTAGTCGCTCCTTTTTTAGACGTGCAGCCGGGGATGCGCGTGATAGACGCCTGTGCCGGTGGGGGCGGGAAAACCCTGCACCTTGCTGCCCGAATGCAAAACAAGGGCAGTATTATCGCCTTAGACACTGAAGCCTGGAAACTCGAAGCGCTTAGAAAACGCGCGACCCGAGCCGGCGCCTCCATCATCGAAACGCGGCCCATTGGCAACAACAAAGTGGTCAAACGCCTTTATGGCACCGCTGACCGCGTACTGCTCGACGTGCCCTGCACAGGCTTAGGCGTGCTGCGGCGCAACCCCGACGCCAAATGGAAAATAGACGCTGCTTTCCTCGATCGGGTGCGGCAAACCCAGGCTCAGATTTTGCAACAGTACAGTGCTATTTGCAAACCCGGCGGCAAATTGGTGTACGCCACGTGCAGCATCCTGCCGTCTGAAAACGAAGCGCAGGTAGCCCGATTTCTGGAAGCCAACCCGACAACGTTCCGCTTGATCGCGCAGCAAAGTATTCTGCCCCAGGATGAAGGATTTGATGGGTTTTTTATGGCGTTGATGGAAAGGATTGGTTAGTGGAATTTAGCAGCTATCCGGATATTTTTTTCCATCAAGAACTCTCTTACACTGATAGCAACAGCCACTGCATTCGGGGAATCCCCATGAATGCAAATCGTGTCGCATGGCACTGAGATCAGGCTGCCATCAGTTGTTTCAATCTCCTGCTGCTTTGTCAATTGTAGAGCCCGCTTTGCCGCCGCTGTCGGGTCGTCAATGACGGCGCCCGGCAAATTTCGCGGCGTCAGCGAACCGTCGTTTTGGTAGCTTCGGTCACAAAAAGCTTCCCGGCAAACGCGCAGGCCATGCGCTGCCGCAACTTCAACCAATATACTGCCACTTAGGCCATACAGCATCGGTTCAGCTTGTTGGACTTTGCAAACTGCCTTGACGATGGCTTCCGCAACATCGCGTTGTCGAGCCGCTGTGTTGTACAAGGCGCCGTGCGGTTTCACGTGGTGCAAAACGCCCCCTTCCGCAGCGACAATCGCCTGCAACGCGCCAACCTGGTACAAGACCATCGCGTATACCTCATCCGGAGATAAAGACAGGTTCCTGCGCCCAAAACCCTGCAAGTCCGGATAGCCAGGGTGCGCCCCGATCGCTACGCCGTGCGCCAAAGCCAATCGCACCGTATCGCGCATGACCATCGGGTCGCCGGCGTGGTAGCCACAGGCAATATTGGCGGAAGAAATCAATGGCATCAGCGCGGCGTCATCGCCCATTTTCCACGGGCCGAATCCTTCGCCCATGTCGCAGTTCAGGTCTATGGTTGTCACAAGCTTTTGTGTTTTATGGATGCGCGAGGCTCTTGTCCTTATCTTGTCCAAAAAATTCCCGAAGGGAAGACATGAATTATAGAAATGATGGATGGCAATTGCAGGTTTTAAACCCCGGAGGGGTGACATTATGCCACCCCTTCGGGGTTTTGACCGAACATTTCATGCCTTTTTTCTACCACCCCTTCGGGGTTTTTATTTTACGGGACAGGATAAGTCTATTATCACTTTGCTGGCGCGAGGCTCTGCCTCGTGTCTACTATTCATCAGGCTCTGCCTGATCTAAACCTAACCGCCATTCCCAACCGCTTCAACCCCAGTTCATATTCAATCAACCGTCGGCTGGCTTCTTCCAAATCCACCATCCGGAAACGCACCACCTGCCCCGTTTTTGCCTGTGCAATTTTAGGCAAATCCACCGCAATAACCTGTGCAATGCGCGGAAAACCGCCCGTTGTTTGCGCGTCTGCCATCAAAATGGCCGGGGCATCGCCGGGCGGAACCTGGATAGCGCCGGGACATACCCCGGTAGAATACAGATCAGCAAAGCTGTGTCCCAGTGCGGAAAGACCTTCTATCCTTACCGCCTGGCGACTTCGGTCTTTTGAAATCCGTGCCGAAGTCCCTAAAAATGCCTGTTGTTGATCTGCCGACCACCAAAACCACTCCGGCCCCTGCAAAACAGCAATAACCAGCGGGGTTTCTAAGCGGGGCGCCGGATATTCAACCGTCCGCAAAAACCACGATTCCACCTCCACTCTTGAAGGAGCATCAAACTTCATTGAGGCAGACAATACATCCCCGTTTTGCAACGCCCGGCCTTTATATCCGCCGAATCCACCTGTTAAATACGTAGAAGCGCTGCCAAATACCGGAACCGCGTTCCATCCGCCTTCAGTGGCTAAATAGCAAAAATTTCCACCCGACATGGGCTGGATTGTGAGCAGGGCGCCATCCGGAACGCAGACAACCCGCTCAGCAGAAACCAGCTCGCCATTGATAGACAAAGCGCCTCCCGGGCCGGCAAGGGCAAGCCGTCCTCCTTTTTCAACCCGAGCCTTGAGTTTGCCCCCTGCACATTCAAGGGTGGGTTTGCCGGGGTCATTGCCCAACAACAGATTGGCAACCGCATGGCTATGGGAGTCCATAGCCCCGGAAACGGGAACGCCGTAAGCGCGCGCTTTCGGTCTTCCCAGGTCTTGAATCGTGGCGAATAAACCTGGCCCGCTGTTGATGATCCGGAGCTTCATTTTTTTAGCTGAATAAAGCGAACCTGCATTCCTGCGCTCAATAGACACGGAATGGGCGCAAAGGCATCGAATAATTTTAGGCTGGTTTGGCCAATAACATGCCAGCCGGCTGGCGATTCATTGGGGTAAATGCAACACATAGAACCCGCAATGGCAACGCTCCCGGCAGATACTTTACGGCAGATGGTTTTTTTTCGCGGCAATTCAAGCGCGGCAGGTAACATGCCCATGTACGGAAAGCCTGGCGCGAAACCGATCATTAAGACCCTGAACAAGGTTTCGCTGTGCAGTTGGATGATCGCTGCTTCGCTCAGTTGGAGGCGTTCTGCGACTTCAGGCAAATCGGGGCCAAATGCTCCACCGTAGCGCATCGGAATAGCGATAAGGCTTTGGGACAGCGCTGGCATCGGTTTCAAATCGGCACTCAAGGCTTCAAGCTGGCGGAGCACGAAGGTTGCCGGAATACCCTGCTCCGGCTGTTGCCGGAATACTTCAACCGGATCAAAATGTACGGTAAGGGTTACAAAAGCAGGCACGGTAGCCAATAGCCCCGGAAATGAGCGCTCCTGCAAGCGGGCGTCAAGGGCTTGCACCTGCTGCCAGACCCTTTCTTCCGGCTTTTCGCCAAAAGCGACGCAAACGGCAGATTCGCTTAAAATAGAATATTTTGGGTACATCCAGATTGAGTAAATAGGTTACTGGTTATCTGTTACTGGTTATTGGTTTGTCAGGTAATGACACGACATGAAGAGATTACGTATCACTTGTTACTTCCAACCAATAACAAATAACCAATAACCGATAACCATTCTAATCCAACACCTTAAACTCCGTCCTCCGGTTCAACTGATGCGCTTCTTCGCTGCACGGTGTGCCGCCGCTGCAGTCGTTGACTAATTTGGTTTCGCCATAACCTTTGGCCACCAAGCGGTCTGCCGGAATCCCTTTCGATGCCAGCCAGGCCACGATAGCGTCTGCACGGCGTTGCGACAACTGTAGGTTGTAACTATTTGACCCGCGGCTGTCGGTATGCGAACTGATCTCTAATTTCAAATCCGGGTTGTCCTCCAGCAGTTTCAATAGTTTTTTCAATTCTCCAAGGCCGTCGGCCCGGACACTTGACCGCTGAAAATCGTAATAGATGTTTAGTAAATAGGCAATACTACCTTTGTTATCGGTGTTTTTTGCATTGCCGGTTTTGAATAATGCCGTTTGTTCCCGTGATTTATCTATTGCCGGAAGGATTTTTTCGGTTGCCGTTTCGGTGCGGAAGGGCAGCAACTGGATTTCCAAAGGCGCAGCTTTTAAGTTGTCAGCACAAATTTTTTCATCGAGGGTATAGGCAAAAAAATCGCCTTTCTCAGCCCGCACTTTGTAGCAACAACCCGGAGTCAGGGCGATGGAAAACTCACCGGCGTTGTTCGTAATGCCTGCTAATGTATTTCCGCAGTCTTCCGGGATCAGTTGCACCGACGCGCCGGCTAAAGGGGAGCCATCTAAGTGATGGATTACCTTGCCGCCCAATACAATAGACTTCACCGCAGGCACGGCTTCAGGAGTGGTATCAAAAACAACAGGCAGCGCTACTTTTTTTTGTCTGAAATGATAAATGTCATCGTTGCCGGTTCTGTCGGAAGCAAAATAACCTTCCTGGCCGTCGGCTCTTATGATAAAACCAAAATCGTCAAACTCCGTATTCACCGGACTGCCTAAGTTTTCCACTGCTTCCCAATCGCCATCCGGCAATTCCCTGGTGACGAAAATATCCTGTCCACCTAATCCGAAGTGCCCGTCGGAAGAAAAATACAAGAATTGGTCACTGTGGTAAAAGGGGTACAACTCGTCACTGTCGGTATTGATGTTGGGACCGAGATTGACCGGCGTTCCCCAAAGCCCGCCTTCGCGCGTGCACACGTAAATGTCTTTACCGCCAAAACCGCCCGGCATGTCGGAGGAAAAAAACAACCGGTTGCCATCAGGAGAAAGCGCCGGATGCGCCACTGAATAAGCGGTGTTGTTAAAAGGCAATAGCGTCAAATTCCCCCAGGTAACGCTGTCTGTCAACGTTGCGTACATGATTTCTAACCGGTTGACGGTCAGTTTGTCTTCTATGCCTTCCACTTTGCGGTTGCGCGTAAAAAAGACCTCTTTTTGGTCGTTGCTGAACGTAGCAATGGCGTCGTGGAAACGCGATTTTAGTTGTGGTGAAAATAAGTTAGGCTGCCCGTAAATCGAAGTATCGGCTTGCATGGAAACTGGCACAAAGTACAAATCGAAGAATGCCCGGGCGTTTTCAGCGCCGCCTTCCGGAACCCGCGTGGAGCCAAAAACCAACCCGTCGCGATAAAACGCCGGACCAATATCGCTGGCAGCGCCGTTGAATGCGGGGCGAGACAATTGGAATTTGTCCGTATTTGGGATCATCAATTCTGCACGGTACTCGCAGGCGCGCACCAACTGTTTTTTGCGCACATCGTAAGGGCGCTGTTTCAAAAACTGTTCGTACCAATAGGTTGCATCTTCGCATTTGCCGTTGCGTTGCAGCATCTGGCCATAGTAGTATTTTTGGAATGGCGAGGCATCAGGCGATTGAACGATCTGGGCATACCATATTTCAGCGTTTGTGCAATCGTTGAGTTTGCGATACGCTTCTGCAATGGCAGCTTTGGCTTCCGGCAGGTCGCGTTTTTCCAGTACCTGTTTGTACAGGTCTATGGCCGCTCCGTAATTGAGCGTTTCCATATAGAATTGCGCTTTTTTTAGTTTTGCCTGTTGGGCAAAACCCGGCAACGAAACCGCGCCGAGGAGGAGAATCAGCAGACAGGTTTGTTTTCTCATAGCATACAACTGGTTTATTTCTTCGGATACGAAACCAAAGCATATTTGTTACAATACCGCATCCGGGGAAGGGTCGCTCACCTTGCAAAGTTAAGCAATCCCGTGGATGCTGCGCGTGAAATATCAAGCTCAAGTCCTTAAAGATGTTCTGTTTTTAGACATTAAATGGTTGACAATGAAAACGGGATCAATTGAAACCTATCTTTGCCTGTCAGCAAACAAAAAACAACGACTATGAGCAATCGGGCTACTTCACAACGCCTCATTTTTCAACCGCTTTTCCTTTTGCAGGTAGCCGCTGTCTGCGTTTTTGCAGGACGCGCCTGGCAACACCTCCGGTTCGATGCGCCTTACCGCACCCTGCTTTGGGATGAGCGCTGGATGAAAAACATCGTCGCCGCTTTTGGCATGGACTGGTCTGATTACGTGACAAGCCCCGGGGTTGATGCAGCTATTGATGCTTTTACACGCGGCATGGGCTGGTTTTATTTATTGTGCGCCCTGTGCGCTGCGGCGATTCATCGCTTGGGACGTCCGGCCTCCTGGATCGTCACAGCAGGTGGCGTGATGTTGGTATTTTTAGCATTCTTGTACACCAAAGAAAAATTCTTTTTTGCCGGTGAGTTCTTTGAGTTTGCCCTGCAATGTGGAACGCCGTTCTTTTTGGTTTGGTTGAACCGCTACGGCACACCAACTCCTGGCTTTATCCGCTGGCTTAAGATAACAATTGCGCTCACTTTTATTTGCCACGGCCTATACGCGATCGGCTTTTATCCCCGCCCCGGCAATTTTATCGAGATGACGATGAATATCCTGCATGTTGACGAGCAACAAGCCGTTGTTTTTCTGAATTTCGTTGGTGTGTTGGATTTCCTGCTCAGCATCTGTATCTTTTTGCCCTGGCGCTGGCCCATCCTGATCGCGTTGGCTTACGCTGCGTTTTGGGGAATGGCAACTTCAATCGCGCGCACCTGGGCCTATTTCAATCCGGAGTTTTTGGACAATACCCTGGCGCAATGGCTGCACGAAACTGTGCTGCGGCTGCCGCATGGTTTGGGGCCACTGGTAGCATTGATCTGTATCGCGAAATTATCTATACATAGACATCCAGAATCACTAATCCACTAAAAGCCAGGCTCGCAAAGCCATTGGTGGTAAAAAATGCCAGGTTCACACGGCTAAGGTCGTCGGGTTTCACGATGCTGTGTTGGTAGAGCAGTAATGCGCCAAAAACGGCGACACCAACCCAGTGCAGCCAGTCAAATTCGGCATGAGCATTAGAAATAGCAAAGCCTGCGAGCAAAATGAGGCCGAAGCAGAGCAGGTGCAGGGCAGAAGAGAGGTAAAGTGCGCCGCGTTTGCCGAGGAGTACAGGCACAGAATGGAGCGCCTGAGCGCGGTCGAATTCTTCATCCTGAAGCGCATAAATGATGTCGAATCCGGAAACCCAAAGCAAGACAGCGCCGGAGTACAACAACGGGAGGAGGTCGAACCCTCCGCCAGCCGCAAGGTAAGCACCGATGGGCGCCAGCGAAAGGCCAATGCCCAGCACAAAATGGCAAAGCCACGTGAAGCGCTTGGTGTAACTGTAGCCCAGCACAACGATGAGTGCCACAGGCGACAGGTAAAAACAGGTTTTATTGATGAACCAGGTCGCTGCGATGAACAGCAGACTATTGGCAACTACGAAAAAGAGGGCTTCCCGGGGTCGGATAACGCCGGCAGGAATTTCGCGCTGTTGAGTGCGGGGATTGCGGCTGTCAATATCGCGGTCTAAATAGCGGTTGAAGGCCATCGCTGCGCTGCGTGCAAGTACCATGCACAGCAGCACCAATAGGAGCGTAGGCCATACAAAAAAAATATTGGGTTGCAGGGTGGCCAAAAAAAAGCCCAGCAACGCAAAGGGGAGCGCAAAAATGGTATGGCTGAACTTAATGAGCGAGAGGTAGTTTTTCATCGCTTTTTCAATTCGATAAGTTTTTCAATTTCGCAATCGGCGTCAGGTTTCCTTTTACGCTTTGTCCAATCTGCACCAGCATCACGGCATCCAATGGCAGAAAAATATCTACCCTTGAACCGAAGGTAATGAACCCCATTTCGCTGCCCTGAGCAACTTCATCTCCGACTTTCAGGTAATTTTTGATCCTTTTTGCCATTGCACCTGCAATTTGACGGAGCAACAGTTCCACCAGGCCATTTTGGATAACCACCGTCGTTCGTTCGTTTTCTGTCGAGGACTTTGGGTGCCAGGCCACTAAATATTTACCAGGGTGGTATTTCAGATAAGCGATTTTGCCGCCAATGGGGTTGCGGTTGACGTGTACATTGAGCGGCGACATGAAAATGGAAACCTGGAGGCGTTTGGATTTAAAATACTCCGATTCTTCCGTTTCTTCAATCACGACCACTTTCCCATCAGCCGGCGCATAAACGATGGCATTGTCAGGAGCGGGGATGGTGCGAAGCGGGTTTCGAAAAAATTGGAGTACCAACAGAAAAAGCCCGCCAGAGAGTACCAATACATACGGAAGGCTTCCCGGAAAAACCAGGTTTAGTAAATACGTTACTGCAACCAGCAGCGCCGCAGTAATCCCAATAATCTTGAATCCTTCTTTATGAATGATGGTCATTTTTATTCATATTATTTGAACCAAAACAAATAGGCGCTCACAAAAGGCATGATAAAAATAAACCCGTCGAAACGGTCAAGCAAGCCGCCGTGGCCCGGCAATAAAGTACCGGAGTCCTTGATATGCAGGCTGCGCTTGAATAAAGATTCCACCAGGTCGCCCAAAGAGCCTAAAACAACAACGATTGCCGATAATACGATCCAGTCGGTAAAGGTAAAAACAGGCATAAAATTAGCGCAAAGTATTGCCGTAAGCAAAGTGATAACAATGCCGCCAATGGCGCCTTCCCAGGTCTTTTTCGGGGAGATATGCGGCGCCAGCGGCGTTTTACCGATCCGGCTGCCGATGCCGTAAGCTCCCGAATCGTTTGCCCAGCTCAGCAAAAGCAAACCCATCATGATATTGGGTTGATACCCTTGTCCGGACGGGAAAGAAATGGCAACCATCAAAGCAAAAGGAGCGCCAATGTACACTACGCCCAGCGCCAGATACGCTAAATTGTGGAAAGGGGTTTCCGATTGTCCTCGAAGTTCCATCAGCATCAATACAAAAAAAGCAAGCAGCAGCCCCAGTATTCCGTGTAATATATAAGGTGTGTCTTTGCCCAGAACCATTTGAATGGCCATAAAGACAAAAGGGAGCATCCCGGCCAAAACCCCCAAAGTCTGCCTGATTTTTCCGGTGTTTCCTTTGACATCAAGCGACAAGCCGAAAAATTCCCACAAACTCAGGATTGCAATTAACCCAAACAACGCCAGGAACGTGTAAGCGCCACCATAGATGCCGGCGGTCATAACAGCAACGAAGATACTGCCTGTGATCATTCGCCTGGCTAACGTATTCATATAACAGATTCGTTTTCAACCTTTTCCTGTTTTTCAGGCAAGGCAAAATAGCGATGAAAATAATATCCGATCCAAAAAATCAGGATCAGTGAACCGATTCCTGCGGCCCAGTAAGGCTGATCGGTTTGTGTGGTATCTAAAGCCTCCAGCGCCTCACCGGCAAAAAACTGGCCGGCCACCTGGATGCCGTTAAAAAAGAAATGTGCAAGAATCGGAATCCAAAGATTTTTTGACCACAGGAACAAGTATCCCAACAGGGCGCCTAAGAGGAAGCGGGGTAAAAAACCTTCAAATTGCAGGTGAACTGCGCTGAACAGAAACGCGGTGATCCAAACGGCAAGCCCCGGCGTCCGGGCGATGCGGTAGAATTGTTGCTGCACAACGCCTCTGAAAACTAATTCTTCTCCGATGGCGGGTACGACCGCGACTACCAGCAGATTAAACAACAGCTCGCCCGGAGATTTCATAACCAGCAAGCCTTCAACTAAACCAGAAACATCTCCTTCCATGCTGGCCATCCATTCCGGGAGGGGCAACTGCCGGTTTAGCCAATAAACGGTTTGTGCAAAAGGAAAAGAAACCAAAATGAAAAGAATACTCAATCCCGCAGGCACTAAGCGCGGAGCAACCTCCAGGAACAGTTGCTGAGCCCAGCGCTTGCGGTAAAGGAAAACAAAAACGCCCAGGGCAGGAAGGGTAAAGGAAGCAACGTGACTGAGCAAACTTACCCAGCGCAGGATCTGGCGATCTTCATAGGAGCTGTTTTCTCCAAACCCCGACAATAAGGCGGATAAATCTGTACCAGTGGCGTAGGCTACGAGCGCACTCAATGCCCCACCCAGCAGGTAGCCAAACAAAATAGCAACTACCAGCAGCAGCAATATCCAGGAAGCCGGGAAGATAAAATCCCGGCGAGGTTGTAAATCATCAATGGGGGAAGGCTCCATCTTTTTATTTTTGCGCTGCAAAAATGGCAATTGTTTTCGGGTTTTCTATCTTTATCCTTCATACAAGCATGTACCTATGACTCGACTGAGCGTCAACATCAATAAAGTAGCGCTGATCCGAAACTCCCGCGGAGGCAACCTGCCTGATTTGGTAAAGGTAGCGCAAGATTGTGAATTATTTGGTGCTCAGGGCATTACGATTCATCCGCGCCCCGACGAACGGCATATCCGATACAGCGATGTACCAGCCTTAAAAGCCATCGTTCAAACTGAACTCAATATTGAAGGCAATCCTACGGATAGCTTTATGGCACTGGTGTTGAACAATCAGCCACACCAATGCACCTTGGTTCCTGATTCCCCGGATGCGCTCACTTCCGATCAGGGGTGGGATACCGTTGGCGAAAAGCATTTTCTTACCGACATCATCACTCGTCTGAAAAAGCAGGGCATTCGGGTTTCCGTCTTTGTAGACCCCGTAGAGCAAATGGTAGAAGGCGCAAAAGCTGCGGGCGCCGACTGTATTGAGTTTTATACCGGCTCTTTTGCCCGGTTATTTCCGGAAAATCCTCAGATGGCGGTTGAGCCACACGCCCTTTGTGCCAGGTTAGCCAATAAAATCGGGCTGGAGATCAACGCCGGGCACGACCTGAACTTAGACAATCTCCGCTACTACAAAACCCATGTTGAGGGGTTGAAAGAAGTTTCTATCGGCCATGCGCTCATCAGCGACGCACTTTATTTTGGGTTAAAAAACACCATTCAATTGTATCGCAATTGCTTGGTATAATTTGTGTTATCTGAAAAGATGTGTTGATTGTACGCAAACATTTTTGCAGATAACGTGACATTATGTGTTCAATCTTCTTGTAAAAAGAAGGATAGTTCTATATTTGTGGCACTCGACTTTAAACTTCATTTTTTTTCGACACTTCTATATCACCCACGACTGCACATTTCAGGTGTCATCCGACAAAAAAAAAATACCTGATTACTCATGCTTTGATTCGACGGGCTTGTAAAAGTCAGCCGCATCAACGCTGCGTATATATTTGATTTTTATTTTTTTACAAAAAAGGACTAGCATGAAAAAACTCTCACTAGTATTGCTACTGGTCTGCTTCGCTATTGGCTTTACGATGGCTCAGCGGGCAATCAGCGGAATGGTGACCGACGAAAAAGGGGAAGCCCTTATCGGCGCCAGTATTCTGGCAAAAGGAACCTCCACAGGGACCGTTACCGACGTAGACGGTAAATTTTCTTTTACGGTACCAGAAGGAGCAAGTGTCCTGGTCATCAGCTACACGGGCTTTTCCACGCAGGAAGTAGCTTTGGGCAATCAGACGACCTTTACCATCAACCTGGTTGAAGGGGTTATGCTCGAAACAGCCGTAGTGACGGCACTGAACATTTCCAGGGATGAAAAATCGCTGGGTTATTCCGTACAACAGGTTGGCGGGGAAGAACTCACCCGGGTTCAGGAAACGAACATCGTTGGTTCCTTAGCCGGTAAAATCGCCGGCGTTCAGGCGGTAACGTCGGCAGGATCTGCAGTAGGCGGTTCTGCAAAAGTACGGGTGCGGGGCGTTAGCGGCCTGACCGGTGGCGATCCACTTTTTGTAGTAGATGGTACACCGCTCGCCAATAACAACTTTTCCAGTACCACAGGCGGTGCAGATTATGGCAACCTCGCCTCTGACATCAACCCGGAAGATATCGAGAACATCTCGGTACTAAAAGGGCCTGCCGCTACGGCACTCTACGGCGAACGCGCCAAATTCGGTGTAGTGATGGTGACCACCAAAAAAGGCAAAGCGCGCCAGGGATTGGGCGTTACCTTTAAATCGTCACTCTCCGTAGAAAACGTCTACATTTTGCCTGAGTATCAAAACGAATATGCCGGTGGTTACGACCAGAACTTCATCGAAGTCGTAGACCCGGTAGACGGGCAGACCTACCAAACGCTGGATTACTCAGCGGATGAAAGCTGGGGACCCCGCATTGACGGCACCGTATACCGCCCCTGGTGGAGCTGGTATGATGATGAAAATTATGGTACAACGATTCCGCTCACGGCTAACCCGGACAACGTAAGGGATTTTTACGAAACCGGAACGACCAACACCAATTCGATTGCTTTCAGTGGCGGCGCCGGCAATCTTGGCTACCGTGTGGGCTTCACCAATTTGAATCAAAAAGGGATTATTCCGAATTCCGAATTCAACCGGAATAACATCAATGTAGGCATCAATGCTGATCTGTCAAAAAAATTGACTTTGATCGCCAATGTCAACATGGTGTTCAGCAATGGTTCGGGACGGCCTTCTTTTGGCTATTCTCCGCTATTCGGAAACTCTACGCAGTCCTTCAACCAATGGTTCCAGCGCCAGTTGAGCATGGACGAATTGAGAGATTACAAGGCTGCTGACGGTTCTTTCCGCACCTGGAACATCCGTTCTACGAGTGATACCCGGCCGCTGTACTGGGATAGCCCATTCTTCTCAGTAGCCGAAAACATTCCTACAGATAGCCGTAACCGCTATTTCGGCGACGTTACCCTTCGGTATGCACTGACGGAAAACCTGAGCATTCAGGGTGCTGTGAGAAGAGATAATTTCAACCAGCGCATCGAAGAAAGAATCGCATCCGGTGGTCTGGAAGAAGCTTATTACCGCGAATATGTGTCGGATGGCCAGGAAGACAACTTCGAATTGCTGGCAACGTATCAGCAGAATATGGGCGACATCTCAGTTGATGCCAACCTTGGCGGAAACCTTCGTCAGAACAGATTCCACTCCAATAATGCTGCAACGGTAGGTGGATTGAACGTGCCTAACCTGTTTAACCTCGGCGCATCAGTAGACCGCCCGACGCTGAGTAGTTTCATTTCCCGCAAAGACGTACAATCTGTATTTGCTGCCCTGAACTTAGGCTACAAAAACTTCCTTTACGTTGGCGGTACACTGCGTAACGACTGGTCTTCGGCACTGCCGGTTGACAACAACTCTTACCTTTACCCATCTGGTAACGTAAGCTTAGTCTTTTCGGAACTGCTGGGAACGGACTTCCTGTCTTATGGCAAACTGCGGGCTTCCATAGCTCAGGTTGGCTCGGACATTGATCCTTACCGCATTGCATTTTCCTATGGAATTGGCACGCCTTATGGTTCTTCTTCCTCTTTCAATGTTCCGGACGAATTGCCGAATGAAGGCCTGCGTCCTGCAATTACGACTTCCTGGGAAACCGGGGTTGACCTTCGTTTCATGGGTGATCGTCTGGGCTTAGATTTCACGTATTACAACAACAACAGCAAAGATGAAATTTTGGCCATCCAGGTTCCTGGCGCCAGCGGTTTCTCCAGAGCTTTGATCAATGCAGGGAATATCCAGAGCAGAGGCTTTGAAGTTGGCCTGACGGCAGAACCCGTATCCGGCAGCAATTTTAGCTGGACAACCCGGATTAACTTTGCCAACAACCAGACTGAGATTATTGAATTATCGGAAGGAATTTCAAATTACAAGCTGGCAGACGGTATCGGCGCCCAGGGCTGGGGTGGTCTTACGCTCAACGCAGCCATTGGCGAAGAATGGGGCTTGCTCAGAGGCGGCGGGTACACCTATATTGAGGGAAGCGACCTGCCACGGATCAACCCGAACGGCTCTTATGTGAGAACAGCAAATAAAGACTTAGGCTCTATTTTGCCGGATTTCACCGGTGGTTTCACCAATACCTTTAATGTTTTTGGGTTTGAAGTTGCTGCTCATATTGATTTTCAGGCAGGCGGTAAATTCTTCTCTGTTACCAAAATGTTCAACAACTACTCCGGTTTGGGTGCTGAAACAGTTGGCAACAACGACAAAGGCAATCCGATCAGAAGCCCGATTGAAGAAGGTGGCGGTATCGGCGTACATGGCGTATTGGCCGATGGAACAGAAACGACCGTTTATGTAGAGCCGATTACTTACTACGCTCGTTTGTTCGGTTTCCACGAAAGATGGATTTATGACGCATCATTTATCAAACTTCGCGAAGTAAGCATCGGCTATAACCTGCCAAAGCGGGTTTTGGGTAGCGGCAGGATTCAGTCCCTGAAAATAGCGTTGATTGCAAGAAACCCGCTGTTGATCTATTCCGCAGTAAAAGGTATTGATCCTTCCGAGATTTTACCGGGCGCCAACAACCTTGTTTTTGAAGAGAGAGGCCAGTTGCCGAGCGTACGCTCTTATGGCATCAGCATCACCCTGGGCCTTTAATTTGTTCATTTAAAAAAAGACAATTATGAAAATCAAACATCTGATATATGCTTTAGGCCTGGTTGTTTTTACCGGCTGCGGCGAATTCGATGATTTGAACGTAGACCCGAACAATCCGGTAAGCGTTCAAACGGGCACCCTGATTACTTCCGCGCAGCGCAGCATGAGCGACGCAGTTGGATCAAGCTTAGGCGCCCTCTACGCTCAACATATTTCTGATATTATTTACACGGAAGGCGGTCGTTATCAGTCCATCCTGGCTGACTTTTCAACCTGGTACTCCGGCCCGCTGCAAAACCTGCAAACGGTCATTGACCTGAACACCGATCCTGCTACCAGCAAAGATGCTGCGGCCAGTGGTTCCAATGCGAATCAGATTGCGGTGGCCCGGATTATGAAAGCTTACTTCTTTCACTTCCTGACTGATCGCTGGGGCGCGCTGCCTTATTCTGAAGCGCTTAAAGCCAGAGAAGGGATTTATTCGCCTAAGTACGACAGCCAGGAGGCTATTTACGCAGCTTTGTTCACGGAGTTGAAAGAAGCGGTTGCTCAAATGGATGGCGGTGCAGGCGTAAAAGGCGATATCATTTTTGACGGCGATATGGATAGCTGGAAACGCTTTGCCAATACCATCAGAATGAACCTCGCCATTCGCATGGCCGATGTCAACAATGCAAAAGCACAAACAGAATTTAATGACGCCATCAGTGCAGGCGTTATTCAGTCGGATGTGTTCTATCCTTACTTAGGAGAAGCGAACAACGAAAATCCATGGTTTGCGAGCTTTAGAACAAGAACGGACTTTGCGGTCAGCGAGGGCTTAGTAAACTTAATGAAAAGCATCAACGATCCGCGTCTTGGCAAGTTTGCCGATCCGACGCTCAATTCTGCTGCTGCGGGCAATCCGATGATCGTTGGGATGCCTTATGGCGTGACCAACCCGGTTTCTTTGCCGCCGGATGTGTCTTACCCTAACTCAACTTATGTGAAATGCCAGAGCTGCCCGTTGGCAATCTACACCGTAGCCCAGGTGAATTTTGCAAAAGCTGAAGCTGCGGCTCGCGGCTGGGGCGGAGGATCTGCTGAAGACCACTTCAAAGCAGCCATCCAGGCTAGCTGGGATCAGTGGGATGTGTCATACACTCCGGCAGAGCTTGATGCTTACTACAACCAGGCAGGTGTGAAATGGGATGCTGCCAACTGGAAAGCTTCTTTGGGCAAACAAAAGTGGATCGGCCTTTTCATACAGGGCTATGAAATGTGGGCTGAATGGCGGAGATTGGACCACCCACAATTGGTCGTTCCGGCAGAACCACTCAATCCAAGTGGCGCTATTCCGCTGCGGAACATTTACCCGACCACAGAGGCTTCCCTCAATGGTGTAAATTATGCTGCTGCTGTAGCGCAATTCCTTGGTGGAACGGACAGCGATGGCGTGAAGCTTTGGTGGGACGTTAATTAGTGACAGGCAAGAGAGGGCGTCACTCGAAGTGACACCCTCTCTACCAGTGGAGGCAAGAGAGGGCGTCACTCAAAGTGACACCCTCTCTACCAAAACAAAAGGCCGTTGGTTCTTACCGACGGCCTTTTTCTATTTTCAATATTAATATTTTTTTAACACTTTGATAAAACAAAAGGCAGCGTTATATTTGCCCTGTTCGTTCAACGGACAACATATCATCCGTCGCCGGATTACTCCAGACCATACATTTTTACTTTCCCGACTGAAACGCAAATTTTATTTTAGGCGGATGCTTTCAACCAGGTTACCCTTTGTTTTATCCAAACGTTAATAAAATGTTTGTGCTTTAAAACAATGTGTATGTTTTTAGTTTCAGTTTTTTAAAACAAAATTGGATTAGTATGAAAAAACTCTCACTAGTTTTGACGCTGGTCTGCTTCGCTTTTGGCTTCGCCATGGCCCAGCGGACGGTGAGCGGAACCGTGGTGGACGAAAGAGGAGAAGCGCTGATTGGCGCCAGTATCCTTGCTAAAGGCACGTCTACGGGTACCGTTACGGATGTAGACGGCAAGTACTCCCTGTTGGTACCTGCCGGCAGTAATGTCCTGATCGTAAGCTACACCGGCTTCAGCGAACAGGAAGTCACTCTGGGCGCTTCCAATCTCGTGGATGTCACGATGAAAGAAGGGGTTCAAATTGACGAAGTCCTCGTGACTGCGGTCGGTATCCAACGTGAAAAGAAAGCGTTGGGATACTCGGTAACCGATCTCGCGGGCGACGAATTGGCCCAACGCTCTGAACCCGACCCGGTTCGCGCAGTAGCGGGTAAAGTCCCTGGCGTGCAAATTACCGGCGCAGGTGGCGCTCCCGGCCAGTCCACAAAAATTAACATTCGCGGGAATTCCTCACTGACGGGGAACACCCAGCCATTGTTTGTTGTGGATGGTATTCCTTTCGACAACTCGGTGAACGCAACAACGGGTTCAACGGGCGGGTCTCAGTACAGCAGCCGTTCTTTCGACATTGACCCGAACAACATCGAGTCTATGACGATTCTGAAAGGCGCTGCCGCAGCGGCTCTCTATGGTTCACGCGCTACCAATGGCGTTGTGGTCATTACCACGAAAAGTGGTAGCAAAAAAGCCCGCAAAGGGCTGGAAGTTTCTTACAACTCTTCCTTCCAGTTAGAGCAAATTTCCGGCATTCCTGATTATCAGAATGTTTACGGACAAGGCGCCAACCAGGTTTACAATGGCGGGTTCATTGGCAACTGGGGATCTCCGTTTCCTACAGAAGTAGATCGCCTCAATTCTATTTATGGCACTACTTACAGCAAGGTAAATGCTGCGGGCTACCCGGAAGGAACCATCCCTCACCCGTTGGTTTCCACGGGCTATGCGGCGCCTCGTTTCTCCAATGTTTTTCCGGAGTTATTTGAAACGCTGCCCGATGGCACACGCCGCGCGATGCCGGTGCCATACCGCCCTTACGAAACTATTGACAACTTCTTTGAAACCGGCCAACTTTGGGAAAACTCCCTGACCATCAATGCAGGCGGCCCGGAAAACAGCCTGAGCGGTACGGTATCCCGGATGACCAACCAGGGTATTGCGCCAGGCACAGAAGCCAGCAGAACTTCATTGAGCTTCGGTGGTAATTCAAAATTAGCAAATGGCCTGATCGTTTCCGGCAACGTTACCTATGTAAATACGACGCAAGAAAACCCACCAAGCGCAGGTGCTATTTACGGGGGTAACTTCGGTGCTTTATCGCCTTCTATTTTTACCCGTTTGTTCTACCTGCCACGGAATTTTGATTTGACCGGATCGAATCCGGAAGGAATTCCTTACCCGTTCGAAAACCCGATTGATGGCAGCAATGTATTCTACCGCGCATTGGATAACCCGCTTTGGTTGGCAAAATACAGCCGCTACAACAGCGATGTAAACCGCGTATACGGCAACATTGCCCTGAGCTACGATGTATTGCCCTGGTTGAACCTGACGGCTCGCGGAGGTTTGAATACCTATACCGACAGCCGTAAGAGCATTCTGCGCCCCGGCGGCACGAACGACGCCAATGGTTATGTCTGGACGGATGACGTGACCAACCGGGAAGTTGACCTGAACTACTTGGCAACGGTTTCTACAAATATTACCCAGGACATTGATTTCCGCCTGATCGGTGGTTTGAACCTGAACCAGCGCGAATTCAAGAGCCGTTATGTAGAAGGGGACAACGTTATTTCTCCGGGGCTTTACAACACCGGCGCTACGGCTTCGCAGTTTGCCGATGAAACCAACCGCAAACAGCGCTTTTATGCCGTGTATGCCGACCTTCAGTTGGGGTATAAAAACTTCCTCTATTTGGGAGCAACGGCTCGTAATGACTGGTCTTCTACCTTACCCGAAGGCAAAAACAGCTTCTTCTATCCGGGGGTAAACGCATCTTTTGTATTCTCTGACGCATTTGGCCTCACCAATAATATCTTCAGCTATGGTAAAGTTCGCGCTGCCTGGACACAGGTAGGCAACGAAGCCAGCCCCTATCAAACTGCCACGACATACCGGCTTGGCATCCCGCACATCTCTCCCGGTGGTAGCATATTCAACCGTGCCACGCTGGATGGAACGCTGGGCAACGCTGAATTGAGAAACGAGTTGACCACTGAAATCGAGTTTGGCGCCGACCTGCGGTTCTTCCGCAGCCGCCTTGGCTTAGATATAACGTACTTCAAACGTAACTCGACGGACCAAATTACCGAGTCCCGCCTGCCAGCTTCTACCGGCTTTACGAATGCAATTGTCAATGCCGGTGAAATAGAAAACAAAGGTTGGGAAATTGCACTGAACCTGACGCCGATTCGCACGGCGGGCGGTTTTGAGTGGAATACCTTAGTGAACTTTACCAAAATCGAATCCTTAGTCATTGATGCAGGGGAAGGTACCGAACTGTACCTCGAAAACCTTGGCATTACCTGGGGTGGCGGCGGTACCGTACATCGGGAAGGTTTCCCGTATGGTCAGATTATTGGTTCAGCGCCTGCCCGCACGAATTCTTACAATGCAGATGGCGATTATATCGGTGAAGGTGATCTCCTTATCGATAAGACGCTCGGTACTTATATCGTACTGCCAAATCTGGAAATTATCGGCGATCCGAACCCTGACTTCCTGGTGGGTTTCATAAACACCTTCAGCTACAAAGGCTTGGCTATTCAGGCACTGATTGACTGGCGCCAGGGGGGCGATCTCTTCTTTACAACTGCGGGTGACCTGATGTTGCGCGGACAGTTGAAGCTGACCGAAGACCGCGAAGCGCTTCGGGTGCTTCCTGGCGTTTACGGTGATCCTGCTACATTTGAACCGGTAACGGATGAGAACGGCAACTTAATCAAAAATACGACGACTATTACTTCTTTCGACTACCACTTCATCGATGGTTATGGTTCTTATGGCGCCGACGAAACGAATGTATACGACGTTACGACCATTCGCCTGCGCGAAGTGTCGCTGTCGTATGAGTTTCCGAAAAAATTGCTCGAAAAAACGCCTTTTGGTTCTGCCCGTCTTTCTGTTTCCGGTCGTAACCTTTGGTTCAAGTCGCCAAACGTTATCGAAGGTCTGAACATGGACCCGGAAGTATTGGGAGAAACAGCCGGCTCGAACGTACAAGGGTTTGAATACAGCAGCTACCCAACGACGCGTCGCTACGGAGTGAATCTTTCGGTTACGTTCTAATTGAGGGCGTGTTTATGGTGGAAGCCGGTTGGTTGCCCGGATTTTGTTTTTCGGGTAGTTCTGGCCGAAACAAATGTTGTAACGCAATGCAGGAAGGCGGTACTGAATCGCTCAGCGCTGACTTCCTTAACATGCATTAAAAATTAAATTAAAATGATGAAAACCGGATATTGGAATAAGCTACTCCTTGTGCTGGCGATGACTTTCACGCTGGGGAGTTGCGACCTGTTCGAGCTCGACATTAATGACGACCCGAACAATCCTACCACAGCCGCAATCAACTTGTTGCTGGCTCAGGCCGAGTTGTCGCTGGCCGACAACCTTGAAGGCGGTATAAACGACAACCAACTGGGGTTTGCCGGCATTTTGGCAAGTGCTGACAATTTTCAGTTGGCGCAGAATAGCTACGACGGATTCTGGAACAGTATGTATGCCGGCCCGCTAAAGGACATCGAAGGCATCATCCAGATTGCTTCTAATCCTGACGCTTTAAGCCCACACTACTTAGGCATTGGTCAATTATTGAAGGCTTATGCTTTTTCTACGATGGTGGATTTATTTGGCGACATTCCTTACAGCGAAGCATTGCAGGGAGATGCGGCCACTGCCATTAAGACGCCGAAATTTGATGATCAGGAAGCAATCTATGCAAGCGCCCTTGCATTGATTGATGAGGCTCTCACGAACCTGAGTGGCACAAGCCCTGTTGCCGTTACCGGCGACATCATCTACGGAGGCAATGCAGGACGATGGATCAAGTTTGCCCGTTCGTTGAAACTGAAATTATTGATTCAAACGCGGCAGGTGAACCCTACGGCTAAACAGGATATTGAAAAAATATTCACGGATGGCGGTTTAATCTCAACAGCTGCTGAAGATTTTCAATTCCAGTTCAGCAAGCAACAAAGCGACAATGATGTTCGCCATTCCTGGTATGATAATTCTTATACCCTGGGAGCAAATAACTTTGGTTACATCCTGCACCAGTATATGGTAGAAATGCTGGAAGATAAAGACCCGCGTTTCCCATTTTACTTCCGTCGTCAAACTAATGACATACTTGATCAGGCGGATCCCTCGGATCGCAACACCACGCCCTGTTCTATGACGCCCGGGTGTATTTATGGTTATGTAGTGCTCAATCAGAATTTGCACCAGCGTATCTACGGCACAACCGACCTTACGCCGGCTCAAATTGATTTTTTAGCCGGGATATTTGGTCGGGATCGCGCCGACCCTGCCGGCGTACCTCAGGATGCTGACAAGCGCACCATGCCTGGCGTATACCCTGCTGGTGGTCGTTATGACGTGACAGCTTCCGGTCTTCCTGGTTCCTTTACGGCGCCCGGCGGTGGGATATTCCCGATGCTTACGCACATCAATATTGATTTTTACAGAATTGAAGCAATCCTGACCCTGGGTATTGCGGGCGACGCCAGAGCGCTTTTCGGAACAGCGCTGCGCAACCACATCACCAAAGTGGTTAACTTTGGCGTAGCAGCGGATGCAAACGCTGTACGGCCGGATCAGGCTGCAATTGATGATTATGTCAATCTTTGGCTGGCGCGTTACGATGCACAGGTTTCCAACGATTCCAAGCTGAATGTAGTCATGAAGCAGTTCTGGTTTTCGAGCTGGGGCAATGGGTATGAAATTTACAATGCCATGCGCCGCACAACCGACCCGAATGCAAACAACACGTTTGGCTACACGGGATTCCCGAACACGATTCAGGAGCCAATTCTGGCGCCGCGCAAGTTCCCGCTTCGTTTGCCTTATCCGCAGCAGGAATTGGCAATTAACCCAAATGCATCTTCTTACACCTCGGTTATTTACGACCAGGCGCGTTTGTTCTGGGATGTCAACTGATGCGAAGGTTGTTTCCATCAATGCTTTTGAACAACAAAAAAAATGAATCATGAATAAACTAAAAATAACGTTTTATACCCTGCTCACGGCTTTGATCCTGCCGTTCTCGGCTTGCAAAGACGAAGCCCTGAATCCGGTACCAGACTGGGAGTCGGGGATTCATGGGAATGGCCAGTTTGCTGCGGGTTCGGCGCAAAACTTCGTGTTTGCCCAGCCGGATCAGGATATTGACCTTGAATTTCAATGGATTTCGATTGACAACCTGAATACGGTGACGGAAATTGAATTTTATATCCTGTTCAACGAAAGCTATTCTGATAACGACGGCAACCCGCGTACAGCTCGCCATGGTGGAACAGACGGTAAACTTTTCAAAAAATTCACCGGATCCGAAGTAAAGGCCAATCGCGAATTCGTGAACTTTTCCGTCACACAGGCTGATATTTACAACCTGTACAAAGACAATACCTTTAACTACGGTGATGGGGTTGTGAATATATTTGCTAACCCGGATAAACCGGATCGTGCGCCCGGCAGCTACCTGGTAGCCGGCGATGCTTTCCAAATTCGCTGGGCTTTGCGTACGGCCGATGGCCGTTATTTCGATTCCTGGTCGCCTTCGGTTTGCTCGGAATTTCCGAATGCCAGTTGTACTGTTGACTGGGCCATCATTTGCGTATCTGATCTGGATGGCACGTTCAACTATGTTCAGACCGAAATGAGTACCGGCCCTGGCGGTGGCGCTTGTCCTGGGGAAATTACCGGTACGGTAACCTGGACAGAAGAATCTCCGGGTAAGTATCTCACAACCGACCTGACTTTTGGTATGTTTCCTTCCGCCTGCTGGAATGACAATCCTGCCAATAGCGCTTCGGCTCGTGTGCTGGATCAATGCAATACGATTGTTGTTGCTGGAGCAGACCAATATGGTGATACCTATACCTACCAGTTTGTTAGTTTCAACGGGCCAAGCCTGACGCTGAAGTGGAACAACACTTACGGCGATAAAGGTACCGTCGTACTGACACGGCAGGACGGTAAAGACTGGCCGGTCCTGAAAGGCGGATAGTTTTTCAATAAGGAATATTATTGACTAACTTCGGGGAGAGCATTCGGTAATTGCCGGGTGTTCTCTTTTTTTATTAAACTATCGTGAGTTCGGGCATTTTTTAAAGAACGGCGGGCTAAAGCCCTACGGTTGGGACACATCTTTGCAACTTGTTGATTTTCAACCACTTGGAAATCGAATCATAAAGTCGCAATTCATTGAAAACCAA
>Ga0056914_10000180_pt1 | contig 67634 bp, 54 predicted proteins | sample TNRBio252014_DNA_FD_55168 | JGI IMG/M metagenome (GOLD analysis project Ga0056914, IMG submission 55168) | Wastewater treatment Type I Accumulibacter community from EBPR Bioreactor in Madison, WI, USA - TNR Reactor_6/25/2014_ DNA | ecosystem: Engineered > Bioreactor > EBPR > Anaerobic-Aerobic >...
CAGCGTCGTCACCGCGATGGTTCCCGAGTTGCCGCTCGTCCCGCCGCTGTTCTGCGCCCGCACCCGGTAGTAGTACGTCTGGTTCGCCGTCAACCCGCTCACCGCGTAGGTCTGCACGTTGCCCACGGCCAGATTCTGATACCCGCTCACAAAACTCGTGAATCCGCTGTCCGTGGCCACGTCCAGCAGGTAGTTCGTCGCCCCGCCCGACGCATTCCAGTTCGCGGAGAAGCTCGTTTGCGCCACGCTGCTGGCCGCCAGCGCCGTGGGCGCAGCCGACACCGGGGCCGCTGCCATGGTCTTCAGATCCTGCTCCCGCGCGCCGCCATTGGGGCCATATAGCCAGCGGCTGGCGACGGGCGTAAGCGTGGAAACCGGCGCATAGCGCAACCGCAGCCGCCAGTGATAATTGGTACCGCTTACCAATCCGCTCACCTGCTGGGTCATGATGACCCCGGCCACGCCGGAATCGGTCCAGGCCGCAGACACGCCGTTGACGGTCCCCGCAGCGCCGAACGCCGCCGTGCCGGGCGCCGCCTGCCACTCCAACTTCACCTTCGTTCGACCCATCGCCGAGCGCGCGCGAGCGGTCAGATTGAAGTTGTTCGGATCGTCCGTCTTTCCCTGTGGCGAGATGGCGGCTGCCGACCCGCTCTGCCGCTGCTGTGGTGCCAGCGCAAGCCCGCGTCCGCCGCCGCCGTAATACAAGAAGGCCCGGCCTTCGTCCGATTGCCCATTGTCGTAGAGCGCGGCCCCCACGACCACGTCCGCGTAGCCATCCCCATTCACATCTCCGGCCGACGCCACAGAGAAACTAAAGTAACTATCAGCCTGATCGCTCTCCGACGTCCAGCTCGCAGTTGAGCTCAATCCGGATATCGAACCGTGATACAAATAGACACGGCCCTCGTTGACCTGCCCATTGTCGAAGAAAGGAGCACCCGCGATCACATCGGCAAAGCCATCCCCGTTCACATCTCCCACGGATGCCACGGACGACCCGAATTGCGCATTCGCTTGATCACTCTCCGCCGTCCATGCCGCCGTGGCGCTCAACCCCGAAGCTGACCCATGGTACACGTAGGCTCGGCCTTCATCCGTTTGGCCATTATCTAAATTCGGCGCCCCCACAATCACGTCGGCATAACCGTCTCCGTTCACATCCCCCGCGCTGGAAACGCTATTGCCAAGCGCTGCGGACGTCTGATCACTCTCCGCAGTCCATGCCGCCGTGGCGCTCAACCCCGACGCCGAGCCATGGTACGCGTAGGCTCGGCCTTCATCCGTCTGGCCATTGTCAAAGCTATTGGCCCCCACGATCACGTCGGCATAGCCGTCCCCGTTTACGTCCCCCGCCCCTGCCACACGCCAGCCATAAGACGAGTTCGCCTGATCACTCTCCGCGGTCCAAGCCGCAGCAGCACTCAACCCAGACACCGAGCCGTGATACACACAGGCGCGGCCCTCGTTACTCTGCCCATTGTCGTAGTTTAGGACGCCCACGATCACATCCGCATAACCATCTCCGTTCACATCCCCCGCGCCTGCCACGCTGCTGCCAAAGTTTGCGGAGGCTTGATCACTCTCCGCAATCCAAGCGACAGCCGCGCCCAACCCGGACGCTGACCCATGGTATACATAGGCGCGACCTTCATCGTTTTGCCCATTGTCGTAGTTGACCGCTCCCACGATTACATCCGCATAACCATCCCCATTCACATCCCCGGCGCTGGATACGCTATGTCCAAAGAAGGCATTCGCCTGATCGCTCTCCGCCGTCCACGCCGCCGTGGCGCTTAACCCAGACACCGAGCCGTGATATACAAATGCACGACCTTCGTCCGCCTGGCCATTGTCGTAGAGGCGGGCGCCCACAATGACGTCCGCGTACCCGTCCCCATTCACATCCCCCGCACTGGAGACGCTCCAGCCAAAGTACGCATTCGCCTGGTCGCTTTCCGCCGTCCAGCCGGAAGTCGCGCTCAAGCCCGAGACCGAGCCGTGATACACAAGGGCGCGGCCCTCGTCCGTATGCCCGTTGTCGTAGAGACGGGCACCCACAATCACATCGGCAAAGCCGTCCCCATTCACGTCCCCCGCACAGGAAACTGCAGTGCCGTAGTAGGCCTCCGCCTGATCGCTCTCCGCGGTCCAAGCCGCCGTGGCGCTCAGTCCCGCTGCGGACCCATAGTAAACATATGCACGACCTTCGTCTGCTTGTCCGCCGTCGTAGAGCATGGCTCCTACAATTACATCCCCATAGCCATCTCCATTGACGTCCCCCGCGCCGGATACGCTGGCACCGAAATATGCCGAATCCTGATTGCTCTCTCCCGTCCACGCCGCCGTAGAGCTCAGTCCCGAGGCCGAGCCATGGTAAACATAGGCACGACCTTCATTGAAGTTGCCATTGTCGAAAGTTTGTGACCCCACAATCACGTCCGCATACCCGTCCCCGTTCACGTCCCCCGCACTCGACACGCTGCATCCGAAGTTAGCCCCATCCTGATTGCTCTCTACTGTCCAGGCCGGTGCGGCGTTCAAGCCTGAGACCGAGCCATGATATACATAAGCACGTCCCTCCTCGTTTTGCCCGTTGTCCAAGCCGTAAGCACCCACGATTACGTCCGCATAACCATCCCCATTCACATCCCCCGCACGGGACACGCTTGCGCCAAAGATGGAGTCCGACTGATCGCTCTCATCAGTCCATGCTGCTGTGGCGCCCAATCCCGAGGCCGAGCCGTGGTACACATAGACACGGCCTTCGTTTACCTGGTCATTGTCGTACGAGTAAGCTGAAACAACGGCATCTGCGTAGCCGTCTCCATTTACATCCCCCGCCCCGGACACGCTATACCCGTAGAATGCCCCGATCTGGTCGCTCTCCGCCGTCCATGCCGCCGTGGCGCTCAACCCCGCGGCCGAACCTTGATACACATAGGCACGGCCTTCGTTGATTTGGTCATTGTCGTAGGCAAAGGCTCCCACTATCACGTCCGCATAGCCGTCACCATTCACATCCCCGGCGCCGGATACACTATATCCGAAGTAGGCGGTCGCTTGATTCCCTTCCGCCACCCAGGCCGCTGTGGCGTTCAATCCAGACGCGGATCCATGGTATACATAGGCACGGCCTTCGTTGTTCTCGCCATTGTCATAGAGGCGGGCACCGACGATCACATCGCCATACCCGTCCCCGTTCACATCCCCCGCGCTGGCCACGCTGAATCCATGGTCCGCGGAGGCTTGATCGCTCTCCGCTGTCCATCCCGCGCTCGTGGCTAAGGGGTCCACCACAATCGGATAATGTGCATCTTTGGCTTGGACATGAATACGGAGTTCGTCCCCGCCGCCGGAAAACCAGGAGCGCAATTCGCGACCGGCGGCGTCCACGGTCTTGAGCTTGCCGAAATTAATGAGAGGAGACTCACCGGTCAGTCCGAATTCCACCGCATCGCCACTCTCGACCACCCGCGCCTTCACCGCGCCGGGCAGGGCTAGAGCGAGTTCCACCACATCGCCGGTGCCGGGCGGGGCGGCCAGCAGGTTGAACCCTTGCTCCAAACCCGCGGGGCTGTTGATGTACCACTCGGTGAGGGTGCCGCGCTGATATTCAACCCGGTTGCGGTCGCCCTGGACCTGCGCAGGGCCGACGGGCTGGGGCTGGCCCTCATAGCCGTACGATTGCAAGTCCATGCGCCATTCAAAACGGGACACCTCGTTCGTGCGCTCCACCACACGGATGCCTTTGGGCTGGTACCAAATGCGCCAGTCGTGTGCACGGTTGGGAGTCTGCCAATGGCTTTCGGCGGGATATACCGGATCCGGTTGGAGGCTGGCGTTGTATTCCGATTGCTGGATGTCGGCCTGTATGCTGGTCTGCCAATCGGCGTCCGGTTCACTGGCGAGCCCCACTCCGGTGGTGAGCGAGAGCAGCAGACCCGCCACACATGCAAGGGGTTCGCCACCACACCATAGCGCCGTCGAACGCCGCCCCTCAACGAAACGACTGCATTGAATGTTATGTCTCATCAGTTCGCCCCCCCCGATAATTTCAAGCTATCATGAGATGTATCCAACACACCCTGTGCGCGAGAGGATAGATTGTGGCCAAAGAAACCGTCTATAGGACATATCTACACACCGAGGCGGCCTCGTGTGCCGGGTGGCCCGAGGATCGTCTTTGTTCTCACTCGACTCCCACGCGATAGAGGTAGGGTCCGACGCCCACCGCAGTCACATCGGTGTACAGGGTTGAGTTTGCCTGGCCCGCCAGATTGGTTTGCAGGTCGGTAAAAGCCGGGCTGCCGACCAGGTTGGTGGCGCGATCCAGCGTGTACCACCTGCCCGTTACACTCTGCCACTGGATGACCAAGCCGGGGCCGGAAGGCGCACCCGCAGTCATCGGCATGATCATGGCCAGTTGGGAAAGGCTGTTGGTGGGCTCGGTGTCGCACCGATATTCCTGCAGGTTGTTCATGCCATCGCCATCCGGGTCACAGGTGGCGCAGGATTCTTCGTTGGTAGTGACGCCCACGCCGCCGAAATATCGGGCCCGCCATGCATTGGGTATGCCGTCTCCCACGGAGTCGGTGACGGGGCTCAGGTCGTAGGCCAGCGTCTGATCATTGAAGGTGAAGCGATAGGCGCCGGAGAGCAGGTTGCTGGCAACGATGTTAGCCCCCAGCAGCTCGCCCTGGCCTGAAAACGGAGCGTGGAACTGCGCCTGATGGCTGTCGCCCCAGTTGTCGGGCAGCCAGCCCCCGTTGGCGGCGAACTTGAAGGCGACGTCGGCAAGGTTGGTGATGATGGCATCGAACTGCCAAACGTGGTCGGCCACCAGCAGCATATTGCTCGTGGCGGGATTCCAAGCCGGTTGGGTGAACGAGCCAGCCACGGTCATCGCCTCGTAGTTGCCGACGGGGAGCCAATCGGTAACGACATGAAGGTGCTGTTGTGCGCCTGTGTCCGGGAGCTTGATCTGGAGCTTTCCGTCCGGCGTGAGGGTCCAGCCCTGACTGAGGGAACCGAGGTCCGGGTGATAGCTCAGCGGCGACCCGTTCAACGCAACTGATTGAACCTGGCGGGCGTTATAGCCATAGACGTAAAACGAGCGCGCACCGGGGAAATAGCTTCCCACCCGCGGGCCGATGGTTAAGTCCCACTGCTGGTTGGTGCGCACACTGGTGAAGGCGGTCAGGGCGTAGACCCCGTTGGTAAAGCTCCAACCCTCCCCCTCATCTTCGTACAGCGTGAAGGAAGAGGCGCCCTCCGGCCAGCAATTGATGTCCAGGAAGGTTGGCTGGAACTGATTGACGTGTTGCATGGATGGACCCATGGGGAGGATGGCGCCACCGCGCACGAACAGTGGCAGGGTGCCCAAGGGCGCCGGCACGGTCACGGTCCGACCCCCCGTGTAGGCCTGTCCGGTGGGCCAGTAGTACCAGCGGGCGCCCACGGGAAGATACACGCTTCGCGTGGTGGCGCCCTCGGTATAAACGGGTGCCGCCAGAAGTGCGTCACCGCATAGAAAGTCATTTTCATTCCGCGCATAGGTATTGGTGTCGGCGAAGAAGCCAAAGGCCACCGGAGCGTTCATGGGCGCGCCGCTCTGGGTGGCTTGGCGCATCAAGGTGTAGAGGTAGGGCATCAGTTTGTAGCGGAACTTGATGTTTTCCCGCATGAGATTGCAGTAGTTCTGGCTCGTATTGGGCGGCTGGTAGCGCCAGGGCTCGCGGCCCGTCTGTCCATCCGGCCATGGGCTGTCGCCTGCGGAATGATTGCGGCAGAACGGCAGCAGGGCTCCCCATTCGTGCCAACGGGTGAGCAGTTCGCCCGAGCAATTGCCTGAAAAACCGCCCAGATCGTGGCCAAAATACGTTTGGCCGGAGATCATGGTGTTGGCGCCCAGCCGGATGCAGGCCTGCGCGTAGTACCAGTTGGCGGCGGTGTCCCCGCTCCAGCCCACGCCATAGCGCTGAATGCCGCACGCTCCGGAGCGGATGAGAACAAAAGGACGGCGCTCCGGATAGCGGGTCCGGAGAATGTCGTAACTGGTGCCCGCCTCACGCAAGCCGAAGTAGTTGCGCTCGTTCGACCACTGCATGCGGGTATCGCTAGTCTGGTATTTTCCATCCAGCCAGAGCAATGCATTGTTGGGGATTTGATGCCCGTCTTCAGGTTCCGCCAAGTCGTTCCAAATGCCAGCCATGGGCACTTGATTCAGCCACGCGACCGCCTTGTTGATCCACCAGGTGCGAAAGGCGGTGCTGCTGAAGTCAAACCACGAGGCCGTGCCGAAGAAGGTGCTCTGCTGGAATTGGATGCCGTTGTTTTGCTTGATGAAATGCAGGTCGGCATAGGCTTCGCCGTACATAGGGTCCGTGGTGGCCAGACCCGGTTCGATGACGGGGATGAGTTTCACCCCGAAGTTCGAGCACACATTGACCATTTGGGCGGGGTCGGGGAAGTTGGAATTGAACGTCAATTCGTGCAACGTCCCGTCGCCGTAGCGCATGTAGTCAATGTCCAGATAAACGGCATCCAGTGGAATGTCGTTGGCCACCGCGGCGCCGGGCACATATTCCACCCAGCTTTGCAGGGTGTAGGAATAGCGGCTCACGTGGTAACCCAGCGCCCATTTGGGCAACATGGTCGGGCGCCCCGTCAATTCGGAGTACCGATCAGCCACCGCTTTCATGGTGTGGCTTGTGCTGCCGCCGAAGAAGAAATAGTCCATCTGCCCATCGCCCGCTTCAAAGGAATAGCGGTCTGTCCATTCCGACCCCAGCCGGAAGGTCGGGCGGCAGGGATTGTTGAAGAAAATGCCGTAGGTAAAAGCCGGATTCTGGGGACCCGCCGGTTGCACCCCATAGAAAAACGGCAGGTTCATGTAGATGGGATTGTTGCCGTCGCCCCACTGATACCAGGAGTTATTCCAGCACAGGATGGTTTTCCCGCGACGGTTGGAAGGACCGGCATATTCGCCCAGCCCGAAATAGGCCTGGTTGGGCGGCATCCATTTGATGCACTTCAACTTGGAAATACCGGTGGGCTCATTCGGCCCTCCGGACATGGAATAGTCCAGATCGTACTCCAAGCGATCATCCTGGAGCAGGTAGAAGCCGCTCTTGTCCTTCATATCCACCCTGAACGGATTCTTCGAGACGACGATGTCCAACTTCGGCGTTTGGATCAGGTAGTGGTCGGCCTGCTCGCCAATGGTGGAGGCCACCGGAGCCCACTCCTTGAAGGGCTTCGCGATCATCGGCTCTTCCTTGTCCCAAAGTCCGGCGAAATGATAGCGCACGCGGACGGTGTCATCAGCCCAAGGCGTGACTTCAGCAGCACCACCACCGCTGATCCCGAAGAGATAGAGAGGGTTGCCTGATATCGGATGATTGCTCACGACCAGACTGGTGATGGTACCTACCTGCGTGATGGCTGCATGAGAGGGAAAGGCCGACAGGATTAGCGCCCAGGCCCATTGCATTCCCCGTCGGATGGCGCGGGCACCCGGTTTGATTCGACCATTGTTGACGATGACATTCAGCATGTGGACGTTCCATCCGGCCAGGTCGTTGTTGATTTGGTCATTGTGATTAACCTCCATCCCGTCGGCGGGAGTGTGAACGGAGCTGCCCCAGCACCATGGCATGGCTCTGCGGAATATTGACTCAAGCAGTTCGACCATGCCTGACATCCATCAGGCAGACGTGCGTTTCTTGTTTCTCCATGCCCGAGGGGTCATGCCGGTGCGGGCCTTGAACCATCGGTGGAAATAAACAACATCTCGAAAACCCGAGGCCACACCGATCTGTCCAATTGGCTGGTCGGTTTCCTTAAGCAGTTGCTGGCAATGAAGCAATCGTCGCTGAGCTACATACGAGGAAAAGGAATAGCCCGTGTGAAGACGAAAAAGATGCGAAAAATAGTTGGGCGTGATGCGCGCAACAGCGGATATCTCCTTGATGCTGTACCCAAGATGCGGCCATTCCGCGACCAACGATTGGACAACAGGAATGATGGCGCCCCCCATCGGGGCGCGGGGCGCTTCGACGGAATGCAAAGAACCGACCCAGAAGGGCGCTTCACGTCCTTTGGTAGGCAAACTCGTTGTGGAGTCCAGGCGCGATTGCGCCGCCCCGAATTTATCCAGAATATCCCGAATTGCTTGCGCCACTTCATGGACCATGCGCCCCAAGACCATGACACCGTCGGCATCCAACCTAGGCAGTGCAATGTAATGTTGCCTAAGCTGCTCCCGCGTTTTGGAGTCAATCCCGGCCTGGTGGGCCACGATATCCCAAGAGGTAGATTCTTTGCCCGCTGATCCATGCCGAAAGTGACACGAACTGGCCGCCACCAAAACCCTCGGATCCGCATCCAGAACCCCGGAGATGACCGTCAAGACCGAGACACCGGCAAAACAGGTGTATTTGGTCATCCCCTGGGCCAGCGAAGCCATAATCATGGATGCATGACAGGCTGCACAAGAATGCTTGAAACGCGGCAAGGACCTCAACAGGGAACACACTTCGGGGGGATGAACCCCATGTTCTTGAAGTGGAACCTCCATCAACCCATCCCGATGAAGCAAAACGACCGACAACCGGACCGAGTAGGCTTTACGTGCGACCTCATCCAACGCCTTCAACCTAACGTTATGCACAACTTCACGACGCAACCGCTCGCGAAAGGCATCCCCATAGACCGATTGCTTCGACCATGAGCCTGTCACCGATAGTTGTCCCGGCGGTGGAGTCTCGACCACTTCGTTACAAATCGGGGGCTTTGCCCCTGCTCTGTTCATAGAAGCCAACCCCTTTCCATCCCTATCTATTTCACCATAAAAACAGCACGCCATTGTTGACGGAACCACCTATCTGAAAGGTGGTTGCATCGAATACCCAGATGACACATCACGAAAGACCTGATCATCTGTTACAGCCGGATACGCAATCGCCGATGTCATCCTGCAATTTATTATTTAATTTCTATCGGATTAGGCGCACCCTTAAGCGCTGGGCGGGGAAATGGATATCGTCGTTTCGGGATATAAATATGCAAACCACGAGGTGGACGTTGGTGGGTGATGCCTCAGACCCAACATCTGAAAGGGGGCTCCGCGCGCTGGAGGCCGTCGTACAGAGTTACCGCCCCGCCTTGCTTGCACATCTGACAAACGCACGAGGACTTCCACCGCCTCAGGCGGAGGATTATGTGCAGGGCTTCTTGGTCCAGAAACTCTGGTCAGGAAAATTGTTAGCCAGCGCGGAACAAAAGAAGGGGAGATTCCGCACCTATTTGCTGACCGCACTTGATCGTTACGCCATCAGCCAGCTCCGCCGGGAAAGAGCCCAGCGACGAGCGCCCGCGCAAGGTCATTTGATTCCATTGGATACCCAAATCGAGTGCACCGTGGCACAAACACCTCATCACGTAACTTCGACCTTCGATCAGGAGTGGTCTCGCATAGTGATTGAGAAGACGCTACTGCAAGTGGAACATCGGTGCCGAGCCACGGGACGCGATCAGTATTGGGAATTGTTTATGGACCGGATTGTGGGGCCTGCCCTCTACGACCGAAAGCCTCGATCCTATGCGGAAATCATGGGAATTTTGGGGTTCCATTCACCTATGCAAGCCGCGAATGCCTTGGTTACGGTCCGCCGAATGTTCGATCGAACGATTCGCCAAGTGGTTCGGGAGTATGTTCCGAATGCCAAGGCGGTTGAACAAGAACTTCAAGACTTGCTTTCCAGCCTGGCGGTGGCCTGAGCGCTCGGAGACCCTTGATGAAACCCTCCCCTCCCCAGTCCCTGATCAAAACGCAAAACCTCGCCCAATTGATTTATAAAACAACCCATATCCATCTGTCGTGGCGGGATCAGGATTATGGCGAAATTCTCGATCATCAACTCAACGCCCCTCTGGCTGCCGACATGGAATCGCTTTTCCCTGATATCCGGACCTTGACTCCGCATTCTCAAGCCCTGACCTTTCGGGAGGTATTGTTCAAACATCCCGCATCATTGTCCGAGCTTCACCTAGTTAAGCGTTTCGCCAAACACATGCGCCAGAATAAAGAGGGCGGGTACCCCGAGGAAGTGGCCATGGTAATTTACTATGGAGCACTTGCCTCGGCCGAGCTCCACACTCATACCCACATCACAGAACTGACCCGGGCCGACGCGAAGCGCGGTTATCAGTGGGCACGTTCCCGTCCCTGGCTTCCCCCGGATCTGCGCGCCTTATTTCATCGAGTTTGCGACCAAAGTTCCGACTCGACCGAAAGCACACCACGATGAAGGTTCCTCAAGCCAACCAAACCGCTATGCCACCGCCCATGAGTGGTCCCGGGGAAGGCCTCAATGCGGACGGACCTCCGGCGTGCCCCACTATTCCGGGCTTTGATATCGGCGGTCTTCTTGGCGTGGGCGGCATGGGAGCCGTGTTTGAAGCCTGGCAAGAACAGCCCCACCGCAAGGTCGCTCTGAAAATAATGCGCCCGGGTCTACTTACGCCGGAACACCTCCGCTATTTCGATCGAGAAATCAATCTCTTGGGACGAATGGAACATCCCGCCATCGCCCGCATATATTCGGCGGGATCAGTTGAAACATCCGGGGTTTGGCAGCCCTATTTCGTCATGGAATTTATCGAAGGGGAAACCCTGTCCGACTACACCCGGAATCACTCTACGACAATTCGTGAAAAAATCGTCCTTATGCATCGGATCGCCATCGGTGTTCACCACGCCCACCAAAAAGGTGTAATTCATGGCGACCTCAAGCCCTCAAACATCATGGTGGATGCTTCGGGTCAACCTCGTATTCTGGATTTCGGCGTGGCGCGTACTCCACCGGGCCCCATCTCCTTGAGTCCAGACGTGACCGAGCCAGCATCACGAATCGGTACCCCTGCCTACATGGCTCCCGAGCTATTGGACGGTCGCCATGATCCCATGGATGTCCGCTCCGATATTTACGCATTGGGGGTGGTGATGTTTGAAATGCTGGCGGAGCGCCATCCTTTCCCCACACCTTTGCCACCTGCTGATCACGCGAATTTCCACCCTCCCCCCCTCATCCCGGAGTCTTCGCCAGGCCGACCAGGGGGAAAAAGCGATTTGGACTGGATCGTTGCCAAAGCCATGGCTCCGAACAATCTGGACCGGTACGATTCGGCTGCGGCCTTTGCCGATGATTTACAGCGCTTTCTCGATCATCGACCCGTGGAAGCCCACCCTGCGTCATCTTGGTACCGGGCAACTAAATTTGCGAGGCGGCACCGCCACATGGTGGCAGCAACAGGCGCGGCATTTCTGGCCTTGTCGGCAGGCCTGGGCTTGGCCCTTCTTAATCTTGCCAACGCGCGCCGCGCCGAACGAGAGACCGCTCTCCAGAAAGAACGTGCCGAACGGAACCTACAGGGTGCCATGGATGCAGTGGATCAATTCATGACCACGGTAGCCCGATCATCTTTGTCCACCCTGCCGGCAGCAGACGACGTTCGGAACTCTCTTTTAAATGATGCCGCGGCGTTCTACGAGAAATTCTCTGCGGATAACCAGGACCATGCGGCACTTCGGGAGAGCACACAAAGAGCGTTGATGCGATTAACCTATATGCGCGAGCAAAAGCACAGCTCGGACGGGGCGTCCGTTGCCTCCCTCAAAGAGCGCATTGCCCATCTGGAAAATCGCAGCACGGCGGCAACCAACCAAGCCGATCTACGCTTTGAACTTGCCTGGTCTTGGCATGAGCTGGCGGACTTGTTTCGCGCGCGTCACGAACAGACGGCCTACCGCGAAGCCCGCGAAACGGCCCTGGCTGTTGAACGAGACCTTGTGCGCCAACATCCCGCCAATGCAGAATACCGCCGCGATTTGGCTCGTAATGCTGAGGCGTGGGCTCGCGAACTGAGGGAATTGGGCGAATATCAATCGGCCATGGAAGTTCACGAAGAGGCTCTGTCCATGTACCAAGGTCTCATCCAGGATCATCCCGGCATGTCTATTTATGATCGGGAATGGGCTCGCTGCCTGGAAGAAATGGGCAAGACCCGCGTGCGAGCCGGACTTCTTGACCAAGGCATGACACAGCTCGCGGAAGCCAGTGTAAAGTTTCGCCAGATCGCAGAAGCTAACGCTGACAATGCTTCCCTTATGCGCGATTACTCGCAGAATTTAATTGAACAAGGAAAATTATTACTTAAGGCTAAACAGTATCGGCGGGCTCTGGACACATTCAAAGCCGCCAGTCGGGCGGATCATGAGATCAATGTTCGCTTCCCCGGTCATGATGACTTTCGCCGCGATGAGGCCCGCAGCTTGGCCAATTGTGGACTCGCCCTCAACTCTTTATCTGATTTTGCTGCAGCCGACCAATATTTCCGAGAGGCAGAGACCCTCTACAAGGACTTGCTTGATCGCAATCCAATGGATAGACGCACACAACAGGAATATGCCTATCTCCTTGGCGACTGGTCCAAGTCAATGACCCATACACCTGCCATCGAGAAACTAAATCTCGCCCGCGCCGCATGGCAAGCCTTAGCCGAAGCGGAACCTCTGAATGAAATCTATAGCAAGTCCCTGGCGTGGGTGCATCGGGAAATAGAACGACAGGAAAAACTTCGGATGGAACCGTCGGTCAGATCCACAAACATCGTATCTTTTCCCCGCCCGGTAACAAATACGGAGCACCCGAGAATCGTTCGCACGGAAATTACCCCAACCCCCGTACAAATGGTGACTACGAATTTCCTTTCAGCCTCCGACCATGCAGCATTGATGCAGCGGGCCGGACAGATGGCCAGAGTGCGAGGCCACGTGGTCGCTGTTTTCCCCGTTCCTGGCAAATCGGGGGTAACCCTCATAAAGTTCGGCAACGCAAGAAATGACTTTTGTGCCGCAATTCACCGTCGCGTCCTGCCCGATTTTCTTCACGTGATTGGCGACGATTACGGTGCTTTACCGGGTCATCTGGTGGAAATTGATGGCTTCCTCAGCGTTCACCGTGAAACCCCGCAAATCATGCTTAGCAAGCCGAACCAAATACATATTTTGGATGAACAGAATATCCATATTCATGACTCGCCCTAGTGATTAACACGATACTCGTGTGCAGCTTGAGCATGGCGGTTCGCTCGCGGCATCTTGTGACACTACGACGTCCCCCCCACTCACTACAGCTCGATTTTCGCCGCAGAAAATCACGCCATATGCCTCTTCCCGGCCCGTCATGCACGGTCATCCCGCTGATCCTAAGGGGGTTAGCAAGGTCCTCCCTGAAAGACGGTGACAACGCCGGTGATGCGGTTTTCCTTTCCGAGTTCTTCCTTCTTTTCTTTCTGCTCTACGGCCAGATGAGATTCCGCGATCAGACTTCTCTTCGCGCCATCATGCGCCCTGTAGCTTCAGATCCCCGGCTCTCTACTCTGACCCAAGACGCCAGCCTCGCCGCTTACGCGGCGTGCTCCGTCCGTCCTTGATGAGAGCAGCCGGGGACGTTCTGGCTCCACACTCGCGCCTGGTAGGGGCCGCTGCTCGTGGAGCACGCAAAAGATGATCTGACACATCCGCCGGGCCGTAATCATGATCGCGGTGTTGGCTTTCTTCCCGCGCGCGCGGTGGTGCCGGTAGAGGCCACCGAAATAGGCATCACAGCCCACCGCTACCCACGCCGACTCCACCAGCGCCCAGCGCAGCCACTTGTTGCAGCCGCTCACCAGGCGCCCGTGATACGTCTTGTCGCCCGAACTCGACGTGGTGGGGATCAGTCCCGCATAGGCACAGAGCTGGTCGGACGCCCCGAAGCGGGCGATGCCATCAATCTCGGTCGCGATCACGTTGCCCAGGATGGGCCCCAGTCCAGGGATGGTGGACAGCAACCGAACCGCCTCGTCCGCTTTTCCATTCAAAGCAATCTTCTCTTCCAGCTCGCGCATGGCGTGGGCCAGGCTCTCCAGCATTACCAACTGCTGGCGCAACAGCAGATCGTCGGGGTCTTCCAGGGCTAGCTTGCCGAGGTCGGCACGTCCCTTCTTACCGAACGGGTTGGCAACCTTGGACATCGCCACGCCGTGCTGTCGGTACGGCAGCCGGTGGATACGGTTGCGTACCTTGGTACGGTGACTCAACACCTCCTTGCGTAGACGGGTGGCACGGTCCGGAATATGCGAGGCGGGCAGCAGGTTGGCGCGCTGCAACTGGGCCAGCTTGCGTGCGTCCGCCTTGTCCGTCTTCACATGGGCCGCGGCGATGAGGCGGACGTGCAGCGGGTTGGCCATCACGATGCGTTCAAGCCCCTGAGTCTGCTCCAACAACTCGTGCAACCAGCCCCAATTCATCGTGGCTTCAAACGCGGCGTGGAAAGGCGCGTGAACACCCAGGAGCTGGCCGAAGCGTTCTGGGAAGGCGCGTTCGATGCGTTCCTCGGCTACACCCCCGGCGGCATTTATTATACAGATAACCGCATACCGTTTAGGTAATCAATACCAACCTACTTCACGGCGGCTACCTCCGGGCTTCGTGGCGGGCCACCGTGGCCGCGCCCCCTTAGCTTGATGGGCATTGTGCCGCATCGACGGATGCTCTAACCGTCTCTCATGCTATCTGACCCCTTTCTGACTAACGCGTAGGAAAATATTTTCAGGGAGCTGCGCCATCGCCAGTCGAGACGCGAATCTTCTCGTGCCGCGCTCCGCGATGTATGGGGAGGGCCCGCATCCGTTGCGGTACGTACCGTGCTCAAGTCCAGCGCTCTCGTTTACCTTTTCAAGGGCGAATCAAAACGACGCACAACTCGCAGAGTCGGGCCTGCTCTTTCCCTATCCATTCACCCGAGTTCTCCGAGTCCTTCGGGGCTCTTTGCTGAACTATCCAGACGCCATTTTCCAAATGTGCGGATTCAATCTTAGGGTGCAACGAACATCAAATCGGCGGCGGAATGTTATCTGGGCCGCTACTTGGGCAGCGTGTAATCACCGCGATTATTTGTGATTTAAGGGCTGACCCTGCGCTCACTGCGGCGCCTCCACCAGCAGGTGTACGTGGTTCGCCATCAGGCAGTACAGGAATAACCGAACGCCGAAATGTTCAACCGAGTCCGCCAACTGAACCAGAAACCGCTCCCGGTCCGCATCGTCGTGGAAGATAATCCGTCGCTCCACACCACGAATTGTGACATGGTAGATCGCCCCCTCGAAGTGTATGCGCAGCTTGCGTGCCATGCCCCTACACTATCCACACCGCCTCATTTGTCAATTGTCAAGGGCTGACCCCGACTGCCCCGACTAATCGCGAAGGAATTCATCGGCAATATCATCCGGAACGTCCAGAATAACCCCCGAATATTTCCAAGCATTCTCTTTAGGCAAGAGGATGATGGTCGATTTGAGCAATCCCGTCGAAAGGCCTGGAAAGTTGCCAAGGCCGTGCAACTCCACTCCTTCTTCAGTATATATCCGTCGTTGTAATTCAAACGAAACTGGGGTCGTAAGGAAAAATCTCTGTAAATCGCGCCCCGAAGGCCGCACCGTCATATCATCGGACAACAGCATAATATCTGGCCAATTCGAAACCGAAACCGCTGCTATGAAATGATCAACTACTGCGTCCGCTGATTGATCAACCGTGCAATTCTCGATAAAATTACTGGTGTAAACATTGCCCCATGGCGTCTCGTAGCCCCACGTATATTTTCTCCAGCCATTTTGTTGGAGGAAATTTTGACATCGATCTACATACCTTCGCGCAATCCACGCGAGTTCTAAGTTAGTGGACGTCATCAGTGGCAGCGCGTATTGGAAATACCACCACGTATTTCGACTTTCCAGCAGCCTTATCGTTGACATACGGACACGATCACATCCGCTGATCAAGTTCTCCCTCATGCTTGGGCTGTAAACAACAGATGGATGTAGATTTTCGCCAACCCAACGATAGTAGCGCAAACCAATATCGGAGCGTTCCGATCTGAAAGCTGTGATGAAATATATCGATGCCAAAGCACCTATCAAAAATATCTTCGACAAAAGCCTGAACCAACCCTTATAGCGTTCTTTCACGATGACGGAGGATACAAATCGCCGATATCAAATGGCATAGGATCATCTGCATACTCCCTGCACTTATATATACAGTATGCAGCCGTGCCAACGGTCCAAGCCTTACCTCCATATTTTATAGTTTTCCCAAGCCAAGGACACTTAGGAGTTGGGTAGTCCAAGTCGGGTGCATCAGGACCAACAAAACACTGAGTAAAACATCTCATAAATGTCGGATCGTGCGGCCTACCTTTATCTGGTGGCGGTGATGGGGGCGCTGGTTCGGGAGGGGGTTTGGGAATATAATCAGAGCATTTCCCGTTGCGGCATCTAAAGACCGCCAAGCCGTAGGGGTCAGCGAACAATAATGGCCTTACAGTCGCGTAACTATAGATATTGGCCCCATCTGAAAAACCCAGAGTATCCCCCGATGTGAACCGCCCCGTTATCGGATCTAGTACCCTGTTGCGATAGAAGTACCACCCCGCGCTGTCGCCCAAGGCTTCCCGGCCGGTGTAGGTCACGCGATTGAGGAGCACCACACCGGTTTCAGCGCGAATACGTCCAAAGGCTTTGTAGGAGTAGGTCTTTACGGCAGCCCCCGCCTCATCTGTCATCGCAGACACCGAGCCCAGCGCATCTGCATGATAAACTTGCCGCAAGCGCGCGGTTTCAGCAATGAAAGCGATCCGCTCGATTGGATCATCTATCCCAAGGCCATTCACGTAGGCATGGACGACCTCATTGCTACCATTGAGATCCAGCACCACATTCGGTCCATCGTAGACAAATCGGCTGGTCAGGCAGTCGTTCAGGCTCTGACTGATGCGATTCCTGTCCCCATCGAATGCGTAGGCGAACACGGAACCATTGATGTCTTCAAGCATTGTCATTTGTCCCCGATAAGAATAGCCGAAATGCCGGGCTATTCCACTCACAAGTTGGTTGGTCAACCGTCCCGCGCCGTCGTAGGCGTATGCGTTGGTTTCGGTGGCGGAGGTTGAAGAAAGAAGGCGGTTGGCAGGGCCGTAGGTGTAGGCAGTTTGAACCACGGAGGGCACAGAGGTCGGAGCGGAGGCGATCAGTTCAGTGCGATTGCCGACGCCGTCGTACTCAAACTCCTGGCTGCTGCCGTCGGGATACACTGCGAAGGTCAGCCAGTTGCGCGCGTCGTAGCCGTAGCTGTTCTCCCCCTCCAGGGTGATCATATTGGTCCGATTGCCGCCGAGGTCGTAGCCATAGATGAAAGATGCGATTGTCGAGGTGGCAGAGGCATGCACGAGGGACAACAATTGATTGGCCGCATCGTAGGTATACGTTGCGGTTGTATCGTTGGGCCATACCGCGTTCGTGCGGCGGCCAAGGGCATCATAGTCATAGGTTGTGGCTTTATCGTTGCCGACAATGGTCTTGATCCGGTTGCGAACATCGTAGGTGTAGGCTTGTTGAACCACAGATGTCACCGAGGACACGGAGTTCACAAGAAGATTGGTTCTGTTCCCGAGGCTGTCATAGGTGTAGTTCAATACGTAGCCGGTGGGATCGGTCTTGGTCAGCATGCGATCATTCAGGTCGTAGGTGTAGGTGGTCGTTTCCGTAACCGCCCCATTCAGCCGCGTCCTCATGGCGGTGCGGCGGCCGCCCAGGTCGTATTCATACTCATAGACCAGATTGCCGCTGCCGACATTGGTGGTTTGATTCATGACATCGTACGCCCAGAAGGTGGTAATACCTGCACCATCTGTTTTACTGATGAGGTTGCCAGCGAGGTCATAGCTATAGCTGGTTGCTTCACCCGCCGCATTGGTTTCGGCCACCACCCGGCCCGAGGCGTCATAAGCCCAAACATGCATATTCCCCACGGCATCGCGCTGGGTTTTCAGACGGCCAACGGCGTCATAGGTCCAGGAGTTAGTGGCGGCATCGCTCGTTCCGGCGGCGATGATTTCATTGGTCCGCTTGTTGCTTTGGTCGTAGTTGTATTCGGTGACTTTCCCATCGGGGGTGATGATCCGAGAAATGGTGGCCCCGGAGCCCCCGCAACTTCCACAGCCCGATGCAGCGAGGCGACCATATTCGTTGCTGGTTACCCGGCCCAGTGCATCGCGGACACTGGATACCCGCTGGTTCTCGTCGTAGGTAAAACTTGTCGCATGGCCCAGCGCATCCAGCACATTGGTCCGATTACCGTAGGCATCGTACTGGATATAGCTTGCCGTCAAATCCGCATTGGTGATCGCTACGGCCAGGCCCCGCCAGTTGCGCGACAGCCAAGTCTGATTGCTCTTGGCGTCCTGAACCGAGGTCATCCAGCCAGCGCTATCCCACGTGTAGACCGTGGTGTGACCCAGTGCGTCCGTTTTCTCTTTGAGGTCGCCGAACAATCCACCCACCTCATTGGTGCCATAGTACGAGAAGATCTGCGTACCCCCGTTTTGTTGCCGGTGGGAGAGCGCCTGACCATAATCATTGCGCGTCCACTCTTCGTAGCTCGCGTCAGGATAATCCACACGGATCAGGAAGTTGTTGGTATCGCGCAGGTAGGTCGTGGTGCGGCCTAATGGATCAATCGCATTGGTCAGGAAGCCGCTTGCGTTGAAGGCATAGCGGTTGGTGCGACCCAGTGGATCCACCTTTTGCAGGATCCGCCCCGCATAATCCCGCACCACGCTGGTCACATTGCTTTCAGCATCCACAATGCCGATGACATAGCCCAGCCCTCCGGCATCTCGGATGTAGTAGGTGGGTCGCCCTTCCCCGTCGCGTTCCTCCGTCAGCACGCCATTGGTGTAAATGCGGGTAAGTTCAGTCCCATCAGCCTCCAGGATTTGTGGATAATTCCCGGAACCCAAGGGAAGTTCTACACGTGTTGAACCGCCACCTCCTGAACCGCCACCGGAGCTTTCGGGAAAACTGCGTTCCCGAAGGGTCGTTCCAGTGACCAGGTAGGGCCCGTTTCCAAAATCAAATATAGCGTTGTAATTGTACTCGTATTGCGCCCGAGCTCCGGCTCCGGGGACCATCGGATCGCTGGCCGAAGCAAGCAAAGGTCGGCCATTGGTCAGGCTCTGTGCGCCCACATAGGTATATTCGGCGGCCGTTCCATCAGGATACAACGCGCCCCCAAGAACCGTGTTGGTGGCCGTCCCCGTGAACCATGTCCCATATTCGTACACAACTTCCCGGCCATCGCTGCTCCGAAGGCGGGTGATGCACTCAACCCCATTAGTCACGCCACGATCAATTTCGATCCAGCGTCCAAAATCGTTTTCAATGCGGGAAATCTTGTGCTCGGTGGCATAACTAACCCGCCAGGAGAAGCCCTCGCCGTTTCGGACGCGGATCAGGCGATAGCGGGGCGAGGTTGTGCGCTCAAAGTCATATTCCCAGCCATCCGGCGTTACCAGCGTGTGCCCGACATTGGTTCCGATCCACGCATAGAGCCGATCACCCTCAAAGGCTGGCGGCACCCGCACAATGCCGTTCATATCCGCTGCCTTGAAATCCAACTCGTTTCCGTTGGGATACCGCACCTTGACATGCTTATGCCCATTGGTGGTAGCTGTCTGATCGCGTACTTCGAAGTTCCAGTTGTGCTGCCATGTCTGCTTGACCCCGAACTCCACATAGTTGGTGGTGAAGTCGGTCGTTCGACTACCGTAGATGCGGGAAAAGTTAAAGGATGCTACCCCAAAGGTTTCCAAGTCCTTGACTCGCCTTTCCTTGTTGGCGGTCAGTGGCTTTATAGAGTCTGAACCTACGTCCGCCGGACTACCTCCACCCGCAGCGGGCCCAGGCGCCTGAGAATCGGTGACGTCTTTACACGTCGTTACGCCGCAAATGGTGGTGCAATCCTTCTTGGGTTTCGGATCATTCCCGCACCCCGTTTCATACCCGCGCACAGAACCAGCCATGAACAGCGAGCCGCCCAGTAAAATCATCGAAGTAAGGAGCTTTTTCATGGTTCAGTCTCCGGTCATGACGGATCAGGGTTGAAACGACGAACAGGTCCGGCTTGGCCCGTCGGGGGTTCAGGGCCAACGAAGAAGGTCATCAGTTCCTGTCGTGTTCCTTGCGTGATATGCAAGGAATAGCGCCCGCTATGCCCCCCCACCGCATACTGAAACGCGAATACACCGGTACTCGGGTCCGCCGACACCAGAACCGGGCCGAGCTGCCGATTCAGGCTGCCGCCATGATCGGCATCAATCCGTATCGGTTGCTTGAGATCAAAACCGCTATGCGCGAGCCGGATGCGAATAACCTCGTTGGGGGCAACATGAACGCATTCAAACTCTCCATCCACAGAACGCGCATCCACGCTGCTTTGATCGCTTCGCATGAGTTGTGCCGCGGCCGTGGTCGGCGCTTCTGCCTCCGCTGGGAGAGTGCCGTCGGTCGCTACAGCAGGCTGGGTCGTAGAAACCGCCTCTTCAATCTTTGCAACAGCCGGCGGACCGGATTCGGCTTTTCGCGTCGAACGAGCAAGACTGAAAAGACCAACAGCAACGATGAGTCCGGCCAGGACAACCAATCGAGTTTTCACGAAGACCTCCTACCAATACTTGGGCCGACACGACACGGGCAGCGCCGAGGTTGGATTCAGCATATGCTGGACTTTCCAACCATCGCCAAAACCGTCGCCAGCCGTGCTAAACAGCGTGGGGTCGCTGAAATAGTTTTCGACTTCTTCCCGGTCCGTAAGCCCATCCTTGTCGCAGTCCGCCGTTGCATGGGCGCGCACGGTGACTTGCTGTGTGCAACTGTTGGTGTTACCCGAGGTGTCCCAAATTCGCCAAATGACGGATGTGGTACCCACTGTAAACATGGAGGGGCTTTCGCTGACGATGCTGACCGCGCCGCAATCATCGGAGCCAGTTGCCTGCTCTAGATTCACATTGGTCGAGCCGGCGAGGCAGGGTCCGGCCTCCAGGACAAGATTGGATGGACAGACGATGGTTGGTGGCGTTTCGTCCCGCACCGTCACCAACTGGTCGCAACTGCCGTAATTTCCCGCCAAGTCCCAGGCGCTCCACGTAACCACGGTGGTCCCCGTGGGAAAGATCGCCGGTGCATTGTTCACCAGATTGGTAACGCCACAGTTGTCGGTGGCAGTAGCCAGACCCAAGTTGACATTGGTTGCGATGCAAAGCCCCGGCTCTGCTCCGATGATCAAGTCAGCCGGACACACCACGACGGGAGGCTCAAGGTCGTCATTCCCGTTCATGTAGCATTTCAGCTCATCGTTCGTTTTCCCGTTGCCCACGGCGACCGGGGCGTAGTTATAGAGAACGACAACATCATCCAGCTTGCCGACCAGGAGATTCGCGGCGGTCCGACTCACCGAAGAGTTGCCCAGCGTCATCCGGTTCGTATTCGCAGCCACGCTGATTCCCTGCAGGGTATTCCCATCACCCCTCTGGATGGCATCGACATAGAAATGCACATTGCGGGTGATCGTGTTGGTGGCGGGTCGGGTGCCGTCATAGACAACGGCCACATGCCGCCATGCGTCATTGGTGGGCGATAGACCACCCACCGTTGTTGACACTTCGTTCCCATTGACCCGTAAGGCCAACGTGCCGCTCGACCCGGAGAAGCGCAGTTCAACACCCGCCGTGGAGGACGTGAGGGCCAGGGAACTCGCATCGCTGAAGATTCGCGCCGATTGATTGCTGCCAGCACCACCGCTTTGCCGCCGGACCCAGGCCATGATCGTGAATGCATCCGCCCCCGGCAGAGGGTCATAATTCAAAATAGACTCCAGGGCAGGCGTGGTGCCGCCCGAACCGCTGGAAGGAAGGTGAATGCTCCAACCACAATTCTGATTGGGTGCGGGCACATCCGCGCTGAAAACGGCACCGTTGGTCAGGCATGCATTTCCATCGTCACCATCCATGCCCGTGTTGATCGTGGTCGAACCCGCGCCTTCAGGGAAAAGATACTCACCCACAACACTACTGTTAGTCCCATCCCCTGGACAGACGGCCAAACTCGTTTGCATGCCGACCAGGTATGCCGCCAGAACAAAGAATGACAGTGCCTTCATTTCATGTCCTCCGCAATGGCGCAGGGCACAACCCGGCGCAGGTCGACGGTGAAACCAACGGGCAAAAGGCGGGGAAGCCCGGCGTGTTGAAAATGGAGGCACCAAACAGCGGCATTCGTTTGTGATCAACTGTCGCCGAGTTCATCTTCTCGACCTCCATCAAACCGTATTGAACTGTACCGAAGCTGACACTGCCATAAATTCCCGTCAAGATGATTTAAACTAAACAGCAAAGAATCCGTTCATTGAGAGCGTGTCGCGCAAGAACGGGCAGCTTGAAGCGCAAAGAGAAAACAAGGCGAATACGGCCAGTTGATTTACGAGATATCGCATGTCGCGAATTCCGTCATGCTTGCACATAGTGCCTTTAGCAAGTGGGTGGGATGTATGGAGCATGCGCGATCACGACGAATGATTGACCAGAATTTTACTCAATCTGGTAGCGCCCGATCTCAAGGTTATGAAGCTGGGCCTGAGACCTAAAACAGTCTGTTTGCAGAGACGTCGAGCGCCGCCTAGTATCGTAGATGCCGACTGATTGACCAACCTGATCACCGTCCCACTCAAAATAATCGCTGTACTCGTTTTGCCGCACGAATCCATATGGTGCCGCAGCCCATCGGCATCTCAACGAGCAGCTCCTGCTAACCATATCCAACAGGCGACCACAGGTCCGGATGCTTCTCGGGCTCCGCGATAATCGCCTCAAGGTCTACGCCTTTCCTGCTAGCCCATTCGACCAATCCCGCAGGCCGGTAGTCCTCATGTAGCTGGCAACGCCGCAATACTGATATATCTATCCGCTCGTTGACCGTCTCTACCATGCCGGTCTTCTTCTTCACTGGAGCGGATTGAACCCATCGCACATAGCGGTGCCCCAGCGTCAGGACTTTCCAGCACCCGAGCAGGAACTCCCGGTAAGAGTCTCGTGGGGCCATGCGTAAATCCTCGTCATCTACCTCCACCCTGCTTCGGAACCCAAGACCGCATTGTCTGGCCTTCTCCTGCATCCAAGCCAAGGGCCTCTGAGGAAGAATATCCGACTTGTATCCACCCCCTACGTTGGCGTGGGCCCCGGAGAACCATCTTTGCTCCACATGGCGATTCCGGTCCAGATCGGCCTCCAGGTGATCAGCCTGATGCGGGATGAAGCGGGTCCAGAGCATGGCCCAATAGGGTTTTCGGTGCTCATCCATGGCCAAGGCCTGATAGGCATGCTGAACCACCGTACTGAGGTTCGTGTTATGAAAACGGAGGGTCCGACGGCTGATTCCTTTGATGTTGCCCAGGGGGATGCCTATGGAGCCTACGGTGTCCCACACCCCTACCATCTTGATCAGGTTACGGTCATACCAAGCATGATCTAGCAGCGCCTTCTCCTCGAAGTCATAGAACTTCTCCCCGGTATCCCGCAGATAACGCAGGCGGTAAATGGGACGTACTGCGTCGCCCTTCTGGTAGCGCTCGAATACCTGCTCGAAGGAGAGTGGGGCATTGGGCTTTAATAGCCCGCATCGGGCGATCAGGCCGGCCAGACTCCGTGCGGTGAACGCCCCCCGGCTGAAACCAAAGATGAATATCTCGTCGCCTTGGTCGTAGTGCTCCATCAGCCAGCGGTATCCTCTTCGGACATTAGCCGACAGCCCAACGCCAAAGGCCCCGCCGCAGACACGGTCATACCAATGCGTCCCCACCCCCTCGTCATAGAAGCGTCGCTGCTCCATCCCGTCTTCGCCTCGATCAGCCATCATCAGGTAAAGGCGCCAGACGTTGGTATGGCTCTCGGGTTTGTTCCAGGTGCCGTCAAAGAAGAGCACCAGCCTCTTTTTCGGGGCTGGCGATGGATCAGGGCCTAGGTCTGGCATGTTGTGTGTCCTCCTGGCAGAAGTCTAGGCTTGGGGCTATGGCTGACCAGCGGAATCTGCGCGACGGATATCCTCACGTTCCGGTCGATTCCAGGCAATGGAGCGTTATCCTGGCACCAGATACACTTCTCAAGAACCCCACTCTAGGCTTCCATTCCCTGCCCTTTTGTCCATAGATACGCTCTTGTCAGGCGGCAACTTCATCATCCGGCATGCGGATGACGACATTAGGAGGATATCACATGTCACGGCTCTTCGCTTGCGTGCTGCTGGTAGGCTCACTCATTCTTTCTTCTTCAGCCCAGACTATTCCGACGGATGTTGAACCGCGTCCACTCGGGGAGCCCAGGGTGACGGCCATATCGCCAAGAACCAACCTGCTGGGCGGTAGCATCACGCTAACCATAAGCAACCTGCAAGTCCTCCTTGAAAAGGCCTCCGACCGACAAAGGGAGATCGTCCTTTTCGTCAACGGTAACGAATTGAGCGATGCGACCAGAATCGGCCTTGATGAGGCTTCAGGCACCATCTCCTTCCAGTTGCGGCGGACCGCCAAGAACAAAGACGTTTGGGCACCCCTGCTTCAATATCCGCTCGATCCGCCCGTCCGTCCTATAAAAGTCAGCATCGGGGTACAGGGCGATCTCCCCCTGCGACTGGACGCACAGATCCCCGAGGTCTTCCTTCGTCTTGCCAGCTGGAACTGGTGGACCATGATGTGGCTTGGCGTATTCATAGTTTTGCTGCTCATCTTTACCCTGCTAGCGGCCTACAGTGACATCCTGCGAATCCCCCTGGCAGAGGCCGACGGCAGACGACCGTTCAGCCTGAGCCGAACCCAAGCGGCTTTCTGGCTGTTTCTGACCTCCATGTCCTTTGCCTTTATTTGGGTTGTTACAGGAGACTTGGCGACCCTGAACGGCAGCACGCTGGCCCTTCTTGGCATCAGTTCGGGCACCTACCTGGCTTCGGCGCTTCTGGACCCTACGAAGAATCCATCGAGTAACCCCACCGACCTTTCAACCTCGACCGCTATCAAGCCTACTGACACCCGCATGGACGGCTTGATCGCACGGATTCAGGGAATCAGGTTCTTCGGCAACTTCCTCGTGGACATCCTATCCGATGAATGCGGCATCAGCGTCCACCGATTCCAAATATTCGTCTGGACCATAGTCCTGGGCATCATCTTCGGCGTTTCCGTGCTGAACGAGTTGGCAATGCCACAGTTCAACGAAACGCTCCTGGCTCTTATGGGCATCAGTTCCGCGACCTACGTGGGAGCCAAGCTGGTACAAAAGCCGGGATCATAACTCCGCGCCAATACTGTTATTTGCAAAGACAGTATCGGAGTACCGCCCTGACGAGCGTTCACAGGTGAGTAGCTCAAAGGCCCGCCCCGCGGTGGGCCGAGTTAATCAGTGTAGGATACCAAGAATTGTCCCCTGCACCTCTACGCCTCGCTACAACGGCTCAAGCCGATTCTGCAACTATGTGCGGACCGACCCCTTTTCTCTGCACATGGAATACCGCCCCGAGATATTCGATGCGTAGTTCGCGCGGCATGGTGGCCAGCTACTTTTCACGCCTCTGACGTCAAGGATAAAGGACTGACACCTTTTGCGCTGATTTCGGGCAGCGACTTTTCGAGGCGCGGCTTGGCGCTGCGTCCCCCGCACAACCCACCACGTTCGATGCTCCCATAGCCGCAAAGCGCGTAGCGGCCCGCCTAAAGCGGAGGACCTTCAAGGCGAAGTGGAAGGGGACGGCGTAGACGGCCACGGCCGCTTGGCCTTGATGTCCCGGAGCGTCCAGGTGAGCGGCGATAGCCGCGAACACCACCACCGGAGTCCCGCCACGGCGGGACGTAGGTGCTTCGGAGGCGCGATAGCGCCGGAGAGGCTGGAGCGGTTGGCGCGAAAGTTGCCACCGCAACTTTCGTGACATACCGCGGAAACCGGGGCGAGCGGAGACGGTGGCGCGGCGTGTGCATAAGCAGACGCCGTGTCACCGGCGTAGCGAGAGGCTAAGACGAGCGGCTACTTCAGCAACCTTCGACTTCCATGGGGACGTCGTCTGATCATGAAGAACGGTCAGCATGGTTGATGCAGACTCCCTATCGCCTCGTCTGCACCTCAACGCAGCAAGATAGAGAATCGGCGGAGGATATTTCCTCTTCTCCACTTGCGACCGCGACAAGATGCTATCCATTTCGGCTTCAGAATGCATTCTTTCTAGGAAGGGCAGAACTGCCGAACGCACTTGTGCCACAATGATGTCGGCCGGGTTAGTCACATCTGTACACTTCCACCAGAGATCATGACCGTTGATCAAGTCCCCGATTCGAGATCGGACTGTGCAGGAGGGTTCTTCAACAAACTCATCCTCGTCTTTGCCCCAACACACACGATGTATCTCGACATGGAGAACGCCACAGTTGACCGTCACTGCATCTCCGGCCTTGTTCTGCTGGAAATCGATGACGTCCACATACGGGTTAATACGACGGTTCCATGTATGGCCGTGGCGAATGAACCCCTGGGGGATCAAAACGCCATCCAGAATCGTGATAAGAGGTCTTGTGTTCATGGATCGTAGTAGATGACTCGCCCATGAACGCCCAGTTGCTCTTCGTAGTTCCCGACCTGCCGCGCTCCGGCTGCCCGCCCGGACGGTGTATTTGGTTTCAGTTCCAAAACTCTACCGTGTGCCGTCACCACATCGGGTTTATACACATTGCCGTCTGCGCCTGTCAGTCTGGGTTCGGATTGCCAACCTGGTTTTTGTACCACACGTTCCGCAAGTTCCTTGTGCGCCTGCCTGCCTGCCGCCGCTGCCGAAGACTCTCCCCCCCGAACTGTGCTCTTTGCGGCACATGATTTACCATAATTGCTACTGAATCTGAATAGCTTAAATCCGGAGAGGAACCCACCACCCCCGTATCCTCCACCGTCTTGATACGACTTAATGTTCCGCCATCCGGGATACTTGGCTAACGTGGGCTGATTGACTGGATTACCTTCATATTGCTGCTGGAGATTCAGCTCGCGCGCTTCCGCCTCATTTATCAGTCCAAATGGGTCGACGCTATTAATCGGATTGTTTTCACAATATGCGTAAAGATTGAGGCCACCACCTTCCCCAATCGGGTCTCTGGAGAGCCATCGCCCTACCGTCGGGTCATACCAGCGGTAACCGAAGTAACTGAATCCCGACCGAGTGAAATACATCTTGGTCTGGAAGCGGAACGGCTGGCTGTAGGTGTTTGTTTGCGTCAACAGCAAACCATATGGGCTATAGGTGTAGCTTGCCCTTATGTTGCCGTTCGTTGCACGCACCTCCGTCACATTCCCCTTGCCATCTGTTCGGACAAAGAGATTCGTGCCCGGTATATATCCTCGAATCCCCAGCAAACCTCCAATGCCCCCCGCGCCTCCCACCGTCCCGCTCAAATCAAGCCCCCAGGTGAAGGTTCGGATTACACCATTGGTGGAGTTCAACTCCGCCCGTGGCAACATGCCTTGCCAAGCATAACGAACAAGATTGGTAAGGTTGTTGGTGGGACCATACTCCGCGATTTCCCTCAAGCGATCAGCACCGTCGTAGCGTAGGCGTGTAACAGCACCGTCGGAATAGCTGATTTTGATCTGTCGGTTCTCAACATCCCATTCGGATGACGCTCCACCCGTCATGCTCAACTGATTGCCATCTGAGTCATAGGCTCGAGTCGCGACGGGCGAAGCCGCAAGCGTATTCGTGAATCTGACGGAGCCGGACTTGTTCGACAATGCATAGGCGAACAATTGCCACACGCTTTGAACCGAGCCAGCATTGTTTACGGTAACCGCAAACATACTTTGTGTCGCGCTCACATAGGATACCTGACCTGTCATCCAGGTTGAGAGGGCATTGGTCGCCTTCGCCACCACCTGGGTAGGCCACGTATTGACGTAACCCACGACATTGACTTCGTTGGACCGGGCGTGGACCAGCAACTGATTATTGGCGTTCACCGTATGCCTACGCTGGGTGGTTCCCTCAAATGAAAGCATACGATTTCCCGCCCAGTCATACGTATATCGGTACGGAAAGCCTGACACGACATTCGTTCCGTTTAACCCAATCGCATATGTCAACCGGCCAACATCGTCATATTGATAGTCGTACACATTCGTTGAGGGGCCCACACGCCGCGTTATGAAATCGCGTGAGTCATAGGCATAACGCCACCCCCCACCAGTAGAATAAGCAACATTGGTCAACCGCCCGAGGCTGTCGTATTGGTTGCTGACGGATTCAGCGTTTGGATAGGTCAGTTTTGCCACCTGACTACCCGCGTTCGTATAGCTGTAGATAAAGTTGCCCAATTCAGTCGCAAGATTTGTAAGCCGACTCAATCCGTCGTAAGTGTACCCGGTCTGAAAAACATTGGTGTTGCCGCTGATGCGCCAGGTTAAACCCGTCGTTCGGCCAATAGCATCATATGCATAGGTCCACGTCTGGGTACTTGCCCCAAAGACCTCCACCATGCCGGTCATCCGACCCAACGAGTCGTAATAAAAGTTGTTCGTTGACCATCCATCCGCCGATGTGCTTGGAAGATTCCGGTTGTTATACGTCACCTTCAATCCCGGCGTATTGGTTGACGAATAGGTGATGTTTGTCACCTTGCCGTCTTGGTTGAATTGACGTGAAGAGACAAATCCGCGGGGGGAGGTGAATGTAGAGGGAAGCCCTCGTGCGTCATATCCAACCTGTGAAGAACTCCCGTCGGGGTACTTCTTAAGCGTCATGCGACCACGCGTGTCATACGCGAATTCTGTCTTGTTGGCATTTCCATCTGTAAGCTTGGTAAGGTTGTCAGCAGAATCGTAATCAAACAGTACGAAGCTGGAATCCGGAGCCGAAATTTTGCGAACCCGTTGCATAATGTCATAACCAAAGCGGGTGCGACGACCGGTCCGGTCCGTCTGGGACAATAGGAGCAGGTTGTTTGTTTGGTAGGTCCATTTATAGGGTTGTTCAGTAGCCACGGTCGCATTCGTTAATCGGTCCAATCCGTCATAGGCAAACGCCACCGGAATATTCTCTGGCCCCACCGAGTTGGTGATACGCCCTATAGCGTCGCGTTGGTAGGAGGCAAGTACCACGCCCGCTCGCGATACTTGAGCGAGCCAGAAATCGGATCCATAACTGAAATCGGTCTGTAGGCTCAGCGCGTCTACAGTGTTGGTCAGACGACCGAAGCTGTCATAGCCGAAAGCAACCGCCTGGTTCAGTCCGTTGGTTATTGCAGCTACATCGCGTTTCGAGGTGTACCCGATGGCAACCAAAAGGTTACTCCCGGCTTCTGTCACACGCTCAAGATCAAATCCGTCATTAGTGTACGCGTAGCTCACTTGATAGCCATTGGGCGTACGGAGCTGGGTCAATTGCCCAACACTATTGTAAGCGTAGGCCCACACTTGATTTGCTTCATCTGTAAGGTTGGTGACTTGCAACGCACCGTTGAATTGGGCGGATAGCGCCGTTCCATCGGCGTTTGTGATTGATTTTATGGTGCCCTGGTAAGGAAATGACGCTCCCAGTCCAAGTCCATACACGGTCTTGCGACCATTCCGATCCGTATACTCCGCATCGCGCCGCCCGCCTTCGCCACCCGTATAGTAAAGCTTTTCCGTCGAGCCATCTGGATACGTTGCGGTCATGGTGCTCCGCTGCCATGTGCCCGTGTTATTTCCGTCTTCCAGCGCATATGTAAAGCTAACTTGTCCACAATCCGTGCGAAGTGACTTAACATAGTCCTGAGCAAGTCCATTCGTGTAGAACGTGTAGTATGACTCCACCCCTCCCATGTCCCGCACGCTTGAAACATAACCATTGGAGTAAACCACGGACATGGATCGCCCAAATGGATCAATGATGTTAGTAATTAATCCCGAACTAGAATAATTTATCCTGGATGTCTTTGACAATGCATCCACTACTCCGATTAGCGATGGATTGGCCTGACCATCGTATAACAAGGATACGGCATTGGAGTGCAAATCCACAATCCGACTCAAAAGTGCCTGCTGCACATTGGTGGCGCCGGCAGGCTGGCCATATTCATAGACTGTCCCATCCGGCATCGTGAGATTGAATCGATTTGTCCCCAACTTGACGAGCTGGTTGAAGACCCGCCCAGGCGGGGTATAGGTGTTGGTAGCGGGGCCGACAGGCGAATAAATATCGTTTCCGCCACCCGGAGTAAACAAGGTCACTGTTCCACTGCCTCCAGCAGGGGTTTCCACGGCGTAGCTGAGGTAGGAAAACATCCACTTTGGCCCAAACGAAGGTAGACCATTGTTCGCATCAATCGCGTTGTAGCTCATAGTAAACGCGATACCCGGTCCAATGGCCGGTTGGTACCAAAGCGGGGTATCCGACATGAAGATATTCATGCTGGTCGGCTGAAAGTGCCATCCACACAGACCACAATCATCGTCGCTACGGCTCCCGCCCACCATAAACTGATCGGAACCTTGATCAGTGTTTGGGTTCTCTATACCGCAACAACCTCCGACATACTGGGGGAGTTCCGTCATCGCCAATAGTTCCGGCTCTACTGTGTGACTAAACACCCACTGCACCAGTCGCTTCCAAACCGATCTCCCCGCGAGTCGCATCGACCAGCTTTCTTCCGGAACCATCGCCAGCCCGGACCATTCATTGCCGAACTCCTCCGCTGTCATCGTCACCGTCTGATTCAAAATCGGATCAAATATCGTCAATGTTCCATCCTGCTCTCGACCGATTACCGCGACAAAGTGCTTGAACTCATAATGAGCCAAGAAAGGAATTGGCAGTTCGGCAGCACTGCTGGCCTTTAAGCCCACCATTCGAACGCCCTTCTCTTCGGCAATGGCAACCAATTCGGCCGCACTGAATCCATAGTCAGGATCGGCGGTCAGCGACTTCAACTCCTCTGCCTGTTCAGCGCGACCCAGCGCGATCAACATCCTGGAAAGGGCCTCCGTACCACAACGCCGCACAATCTGTGCATTCGCCTGATACAGGTCCGTCCGGTGTAGCCAGATTCTCGCATAGTCTCTTCGAGTCCGGTCAGGATCGGTCCTCAGGATCTTCCTCCACTTCGCTCGCGAGTCCTCAAAATTTCCGCGCATTAGCTCCAACATTGCTAATCGTAGCTCCGCACGATGTAGTATTTCGTCGTATTCAGTACCTTGCTTGGAGGCATTGTCCGTCAATATCTTGGTGAAATACTGCTCTGCCTCTGCAAACCGACCGTTAAAGCGCGCTTCACAACCTAGATGCAGCTCCGCCTCTGCAACCCATGGACTGGATGGATTTGCCCGGCTGAAGTTCTTCAGCAAAACCTTTGCCCGCTTGTAGTCATGTCGATTCCATGCATCCATGGCTAAGCCGAATGCGAATCGATCAATTGTCGTAGATTGACTTTCCGGCCCCGTTGGGGCGAGGTGACCGCCCAATTGGCCTGAAGCAACGAGGTCTTCGTGTGAAGGCGAACGAGTCAGATCAAGCGGTTTGATGGATAGCCTTTTGCATGTCTCGCAGTCGCGCTGCCCAAAAGAAATAACAGAACTCGATAGTGCAAGTACGGCCGTGTAAACCAACTTTCGCATAGTCCTGGTATTCAGCAGTGAGCTCATAGTGATGCTCCATTCCGCGGATCAAGAATCGTTATGATGACATTGGGAATATTGTTGGATTCGACTGCGTCTGGAATGCCATTGGTGTTTGTATCCAGAACAACTGAATTCGGCGAATTCCCGAGAACGTCCAGTTTATCCGGGATGCCATCTTCATCCGAATCAGCAAGCAGCGGATCGGTTGATACTCCCCAGCGCTTACCTCGAACCTCGTCACCATCAGAGATGCCGTCACCATCTGTGTCTGAAACGGCCGGATTACTGCCGTAGAAGTTTCTTTCTAAACCATCTGAAAGACCATCACCATCCGAATCGGTAAGATTGGGGTTCAGCCCGTTGGCGTTCTCAAAAACATCGCTCAAACCATCGCCATCGCTGTCCGCTATAAACTGCTGCAATTTGAGCCGGTACGGATCGTTTGCTCCGCTGCCGATGCGTTCGGCGTACCCAATGACCGGCGAACCGTTGCAGCCGGAGCCGGAAATGCCACCAATCTTCTGCCCGGAATCATTGATGCCGTCGCCAGTCAGAGACGTTCCGAGACCCAGCCAGTTGGTCGTGGCCCAATAGCGCGCGAGCAATACAGAATAGTCCTGATTGAAGAACAGACCGGCATTGCCGTTTGTCTGGAACCATATGCGCGGACAAGCCGCAGTCATAATGATCGGGCTCGGCGGCACGCGCAGCAACCCGTTACCAATAGCTGCACCACCACCGTAGCCCGCCCAGAACGTTTTGTACCGCAGAAGGTACAGGGCGTAGTTGGTGCTCGTCATGAATTGTATGCAGGCCTGCACCCAATTGCTGCCGTCAATAGTCAGATCAAATCGGTCGGTCGAAAAGTTTCCGTCGTACACGGGAGCGCCTCCAAGGACGTTCCACGACGTTCCCGACAAATACCGGACATAAACATTCCAATTGGTACGCCAGTAGCCGACATAGGGCGTATTGTTGGAGTCGACGACGATACGCGGTGCGACGGTGTTTTCGCTACCCGTGATGCCACTGGCCGTATCAGAATTTCCGACGCCCGACCAGTTCGTTCCATTATGATACTTCACCTGCACGGAGGCGGTGATAAACCCGTTCGAGCGCAGGTACGAAACCCAAGGCCGGTTGAGTCGATCCACTGCAAGGCTCAAATCATTGATGTCGAGAGTTACCTCATAACTGTTGAAGTTAGGGGGCGAAGACACGGACTTGGAATACGATCTCGAGATCTGCGGAACAGAGGCAAAGCCGGTTGCATCTGAACCGCTGCGCCCAGTCCAGTTGCTTCCCGCCCACTCGGTGAAATATATGCGTGCTTCGGTTCCGCGAGTCTCATTCCAGACAATGGCCGGGTCTCCGTTCGTGTTGATAGCCAAGTCAAAGCCGTTGACACCGTTGGTAGCCTGCGTCAAGCCTCGCTCGTTCGCCGAACTTCCGAAAGCTTCCCACAGGCCGGAGAGGTCGGCCCACTGGCCTGCGGTCTGGGGGCCGGATCCGAACCATTTCAAGACGTAGACTTGATCCTTCTGAAGCGAATCCTGCCCGCGCCAAGCGACGATGGGGCGGCCCGATTTGTCTTCGACCACCTTTACCATGCGCGTAGTCTCCCGCATCAGGTGCGAAGGGATAGCGCCCGGCGCTTGGGTCAGGGGATTCGGATCGGCTCCCGCCATAACAGGCCCGGCTCCATCTGAATCAAGCGGGCCGTCGCTAATACTGTCTCCGTCTGAATCTGGATTCGCGGGGTCTGTCCCGCGACGATATTCCTCTACGTTCGCTAAGCCGTCACTGTCAGGATCGCCGGTTGCGTCGGCAGCATTTGCCGGATTCAAAGCGTTGACGAACTCCCATCCGTCTGACATTACGTCGCCATCTGAATCCGAATTGTCGGGATTGGCACCAAAGATATACTCCTTATAATTTTCAAGACCGTCCCCGTCTCTATCCAGCCTCATGTCATTCGTTGAATACGGATCAAATGCATACACTATCTCCCACCAATCCGGCATGCCGTCTTGATCAGAGTCGGGATCGGTCAAGGTTAGGTTGATATTGGTCGTAGATGATTGCAGGAAGGCCGGATTATTGCTCCACACCACCCACACCTCTGCGCTGTCCCTTTGCCCGTTGCCGTTGCTGTCCCGGTAGGCCTCGAACCAGTACTTTCGTGCGTTAGGCAAGTTGGTAAACGCGAACGCACCCGGCTGGGCATTGGTAGTGACGCGGATGATGTTCTCGGGCCGGATGGAGGCGGCGAGGTTGTACATCTCGTTGGTGTTGAAACAACGCCCGTAGATATGGACATCGTCCAAGCGGCCATTCATATACCAGCCACGCCCCACCGCGACGTCACCCACGGCAGCCACGGTGTTATTGGAGAATATCCCCTCGACCGCGTAGACCGGACTGGTGGCGATCAACTGCCCGTCCAGATACAGTCGCGTCTGCTGTCCGTCATAGGTGCCCGCCACGTATTGCCAGACCATGCCGGTAGCCACCCCATTCACGGCGGCGTCACGCGCTTGAGCCCGACTTTGCGGCACCACCTGCGAATTGAGCGAGCCGCTGGACGGCGTGCTGACCAGCAGGAAGCTCTCTCCGTAGGAAACCATCTTCCCCATGATCCCGCGCAGACTGCTGCTATAGGACTGATTAACCCAGGCCCCCCAGGTCAACCCCGTCCGCCCTTCAACGGCGGACAGGTCGCCCAAGTTGATGTTCGCGTTGCCGTCGAACCGATAGGCCCCGTTCCGAATGCCCCGGCTGGTCCATTTCGCGTTCGAGATGAGCCCCGTGATGCCGTTCCCGCTTTCGTCCAATACGATGGTGCTGTTGCTGGTGTTGAAGCTGTAGCGGAGCAGGGGGGTGTCGGCGATAGTTTCGTAGGGCCTGGCCGTAATGTAGATCGGGCCGGTCTGCCCGCCGCCGTAGATGACCTGGCCGGCGGCAGTCACGGGCACGGAATTGCTGGAGCGCGGATCGGTCATGGCCGCTATTTCCACATGATCCGCCACCTCATCCCCGTCCAAATCAGGATCGGCCAGCGTAATGGCGAGATTGTTGGAGTGGCCACTCAGGTTGCCTACGAAGCCACTGTAGCGACCCTGGGCCTCCCAATGGTCCATGCGACCGTTCCCGTTGGCATCCCGCCAGGCGGTGACCCAGTAGTTGCTGCCGCTGGGCAGGTTCGGGACAGCGAAGTCGGTGCTGGCGGCCAGGATATTCGTGGTCCAGTCCCGGCGTATGACCGAGCCGCCGATCTCGAAGTAGAGGCTCTTCATTTGGTTGGCAGTGAAGGTGGACTTGTAAATACGCACCTCGTCCACGTCACCGTAGAAGTACCAGCCCCGCCCATCGGTCACATCGCCAACGGTGGCGCTCACCGTGCTGGTGCGTATGGGTTCCAAGCTGTAGACGGCGCTGGTGGCGACCAGATCGCCATTGAGATAGAGCCTGACCTGGGTTCCATCGTAGGTGCCAGACACCATCTGCCAAATGCCCTGCGTCACCAAGCCGCCTGTTTCCGCAATGATGGTTTGCGTCCGGCTTTGTGGCGTAATATCGGCGCGCAGATTCTCTCCGCCCTTCATCAGCATGATACCTTCGTTGCCGGCGGCTGTGTTGCCCAGCAACCCGCCTAACACGCCGCCACCCGTGTAACGCATCCAAGCCGTCCAGGTCAGGTTATACTGTCCATTGGCGGCATCCAGTCGGCCTAACGATATACGGTCATTGCCGTCAAAGGTGTAGCACCCGCCCTTGGCCCCATTCGTGTTCCACGTCGCGCCATAGACGATGGCTTCCAAACCACTCCCGTTGATATCCGGGGTATAACCGCCTCGGTCTTCATCAAAGGAATAGTCCATAGCCGGGCGGTTGGTTAGCGGCTCGTAGGAGGTGACCAGCACCTGCAAAGCTCCGGTCTGGATGCCGCTGTAGCTGACCGTGCCGGAGAGGGACCACAGGGTGGAACTTGCGTTCAGCGGATCGGAGCCGTTCTGCACTTCCAAGGCATCGGAAAAGCCATCGTTGTCCGTGTCGGTGGATTTGGGGTTGGTGCCGTAGGTGAAGTACTCCACGGCATCCGGCAGCGTATCGTCGTCGGTGTGGTTGGTGCTCCAGTTGGAACTATCCACGGAATTGGAGGCGTACAGCCCATCGCCGCTCCGATCCTCCAGATAATCCGGCATGCCATCGCCGTCCTGATCGCTGACAGTCCCGTAATGGAACCCGATATCCACTAGGGAATTGGTTTCCTTCATGCCGTTGGTTGCGGTGGTGTAGTGGTACAGGCCAAGCAGATCAGCATTCGTGGTCCCCGCGTTGATTGCGGCGCTGCCGGATATGAGGTAGTTTGAACCGTAGGTGCCAACGGCGAATGTGTTAGATGCCAGAGACACCACGCTGGCGCCCATCCAACCCGTGGTCACGTTATAGGCGGCGTTGCCGAAGAAGCTGGCGCTCATGGCATTGTTGGATGAGTAGGATTGGAGCACCTCGTAGAACAGTGAGTTGCGAACGGTCAAGTTGGTCAGGCTCGTGATGCCATATACCGCCCAGTTGGTCAGCTTCTGGAAGGTACAGTTCTCCAAAATCGCTTTCTGGCATGAGAGATGGAGCCCATCCGCTCCGTCGTAGACCAGTACGTTCTGGAGTTCGGCTGTCGCCGCCCCGGATATGATGCCGGCATGCAGGCTGCCGTGCGTTTGCAGATCGCGCAGCTTGTGATTCCCAGCCGCCGCGATCTCAATAGCTGTATCGGCATAACGGAACATCAAGCCGCTCAACTGATTGGATTCCGTGGTAAGTGACAGCCCTTTGGCGTAGCGATTGGAGATCGGGCTGGCCCCGCTCAGCACCACCTCGCCCACGTTGGTGTCGTAGGCGGACGTAAAATAAGCCGGACTGATCGCATGACTCCGGCAATCCACGCTGGCGCTGCCCTGCACCTTCACATAGGCCCCGGTGGCCAGTTTCACTATGGCGTTGGGCTGGATTATTAGTTTTCCGCCCGATACAATCAAAGGTGCTGAGATATAGTAAGTCTGGCCGGAGGCGAAGGTGACCCCCGCGGTGTTGGTCCCATAGTAATTCACGTAATCCAACACATAGCGCGGCGTCCGCCGGATGTACGCTTGCGGGCCTACCGCTGAAGATTGATCGGCCACCAACTTCTCGTCACTCCTGACCGGCGGCAAGGCAAGCGGTTGTTGTTCCTGGATGGACTCCACCCTAACCACGCCATCTTGGACTTTGGCATCCAGTAGCCCCGGCATTGACTTGGTAACGTGCGGGATCGGAACCTCTTCAGACAGGAACACCCGCCCCATCGCGCTGAACAGCCGCATGGCCACGGGATGGGCCTGATCCCCAGCGTCGCCTGCACCGACCATCAGGGTGCCCTCTTCCGGATACGCATAGCCCGGCTGCCAGTTGTAGAGGCGCTTCCAATCAGAACCCTGCTTGGCCGAGACTTCCAGCGAAGCCACTGCGGGTTCCGCGGGTTCCACATCCCCTGCCCGGTCTATGCCAGCCTGACTCAAATCGAAATCCACCAACTCCGTCAGCGCGCATAACTTGGTCTGGGCCGGGTCCATACCAAACGCCTTGGGGTCCGGCAGCCCACCGAAGATCACCACATCCTGCTCCAGACCCCAGGGATGGACCTTGTAGAGGATATCGGCGTCTACCCCGAGAAAGGCGCGCTCGTAGAAAACGCCGCCGTCGTAGGCCTGCACCGGCGAGTTGGTCACCCAGGCGATAAGGGCGCTTTTGCCGCTGGACAGGTCGTAGTAGCTCAGACCACCCAGGGCTGACCTAGCAACCGGGCCGCCCCGGCGGGAGGACTCGACAACGACCCGCTGTCCGCTCCATGGGGCGAAAGTGTGCTTGACGGGCAACTCGTCAAAAGTGACCGACCCGTCACTCAAGGTCTTCGGAATTACACGCGAAGGCTGGAATACGCCGGAATCGTCCTGATAGTTCAGCCCGCTTGCGATCTCGATATAACGACCACCAGAAGCGCGGGTAAAAACTCTTTGCTCTTCAGATTGAAGAACCAATCGATCTACAGGTCGCGCCGCCTCCACCAACGCCTCGGATTCGGTAAGCGATTCAACCTGATTGCTGGAGAGCATTTCCGCCATCCGCATTGAGGACTCCGCCTGCTGGAGTTGATTGCTTTCCTGGGCCAGGATCAAATAGGAGGCATCCGCTTCCCGTGCATTGTTTTGTTGTGCATGGGATGGAGAGGCCAACAACCACGCGAACCCAACAAGCAAGACTTCAAATGATCCGCGATGCATGATGCTTGATCCTCCCTGCTCTCCACGAACAGATGCAACCTCGGCCGATGATGGGCTACTACTCCTATTCTAATAAGTTCACAAGAGTTTTCTGTGCCCAAATTTGTAGCCAGGCTTTCTTTGCGTGATTTTACCATTCCCGCCTCAAAACAGGTTATCCGCTTAAGGCTTATGGCCAATTTTATGCCTGCCGTTATTGAGTAAAAGTGTAACTGGTTACATTCATTCACTCAGCGAGGATGATTAGTTTTATCAATATTTATGAACCTCGATCCTGATTCAGCGCTTCGACAAATTGCTTTGTTAGGATGCTAACAAATCTCAAACGTAATTCGGCCTGCGGAAATCCTTCGCCCACCACTTTCGCTCGACACAGGCCGACCCTTGACCTACAAATAATCACGGAGCGTGCAAACAACCCTGCCGGGCGTCTTGGATGACCAAGAATTCACGGCGGGCTTTGAATCTTGGGGGCGTATGGGGGATGGCATCCTGAAGCGTGGACTTTTGTGGCTCGCCGCGCACCGCGTCGGCGTGGCCACGACGTTCGCTTTACTTGGTTTGGCCGATATCGTTACCCGCTGGTGGCTGCTTCCGGGCAACTCCGGTCTGCTGGCGGCTGCAAACGACCCCGGCAAGGACTTCTTCCATGTCGTCTTGCTGCCCATGTCGGTCTTCTTCATCCTCTCCTTTCCGCCCCAGTCCATCCTGAATCTGGAGAAAACGGCATCCCGCATCGCGCTGACCATGCTTATAACGATTCAGGCCCTTTGTGTCCTGTGGACCTTCGACGAGACGGGCCGCTCGTTCTTCGGACGGCTGGCGTCGCCTGAGGACATACGGGACCCTGCTGCCAGGATTCGCGTTTATGAACTTCGCGAACAACTCCGAAGCAAGGTAGCGCTCAAAACGATCAACCCCGACGTAGCCCTCAAGCAGGCGCGCCTTGCTGCAGCGACGGAGATTGGTTCACCGCCCAGTCTCAAGCGCTATCTCCAGAACGCCAGCCTTCGCCGACATGTAGCAACCACCCTTACCTGGATTGGCGTCAGTGTAGTCGCCTTTCTGTTCTGGATGATCCTGACCATCCCCATCACCGGGTTCATTCAGCGACGTCGCACCAGAAGGGACTCCAAGCCCATCAGCGAAAAGGAGAAAAAGTATTTCCTGTCCGGAATCGCCATGCTCGCTCTATGGCTGCCCCTGAAGCTCTACACGGAGTGGCATGGTTCGTTCTACGCCGAGAAGGTGGACGACCCGACGATTTTCATCGGCGGGCTCCTGGTGGTCATGTCCGTCCTGGTGGTATTCTTCTGCGCCCAGAACCGGTTGGTAGGCGCCATCCCCTCCGCTGCCATCGCTGGGATCAGTTCACTGGCGGCCTTAGTCTTACAGGCACAGGGCGGCTGGTTCACCCCGGTGGCATCCAAGATCAGTGAATTGGGCGCAATCCCCCTTCTCTTCCTCTACGTGATCCTTGTACTCGGCGCAGCCGCCATGGCCATGCATGCCTATGCGGCGGCCGAACAGGAGTTTAACCGATAACAACAAAACGAATGCGGAGTCATCATGATCCTTCTTAACGAGCAGATAGAGGCGGCCCTGTCCCGATCCAAACGCCTCAAGCCTGGCGTCCTGTCCCGGCAGCCCCTTGACTTCATCCCAGACCGCAAGAGGACCAGCGATCCTATTCGCCTGGCCACCCGTACTGGTCTCCTGTCCGGCGGTGGCGCGCGCCCATCCGAAGCCGAACTGGAGCGGCTCATGGGTACCAACGACCTGGTGGACGACTTCTTCCTCGTACGCGCCCTGCTCGCCGCCAAGCCAGTTTGCCGAATCAGCATCCGGTCGGAGGGCGGACGAGAACGGGGTTGTGCCACCGGATTCATGGTGTCGCCCCGTCTTATGCTGACCAACCATCATGTGTTCTCAAACGCCGAAGATGCGGCCCCCTCCATCGCGGAGTTCAACTACTGCCTGGATGTGGCCGGCAACCCAGAACCCAGCTACCGATTCCGCCTGCGCCCTGATCTGTACTTTCACAACAACGAAGCGCTGGACTATGCCCTCGTGTCTGTAGAACCGATTGCAGAAGGAGACATCCCCCTGTCCGCCTTCGGGTATCACCGGCTTATCGCCCAGAGCGGAAAGGCCCTCCTAAAGGAGTGGATGAACATCATCCAGCATCCAGGCGGATCGCGCAGACAGTACGCCATGCGGGAGAACCAGTGTGTGGAAGACAGCGATCCGGATGTCATTTGGTACATGAGCGACACCGCCCAGGGCTCCAGCGGATCGCCGGTCTTTAACGACAGTTTCCAGATCGTGGCCCTTCACAACATGGGCGTGGCCAAAAAAGACAAGGACGGGCGCTACATCCTTCGCAGCGGAAAGCGGGTCAAGGATTTGCGTAACATCGACGACTCAGAGGTCGACTGGATCGCAAACTCCGGCATCCGGATCAGCCGCATCTGTGCAAGCCTTGGTTCCGCGCCGGAGCGTAACGGGCACCTGGCGGAGCTTCGTCAGGCCATGCAGGGCGGCGATGTTTTGTCCAACGCCTTCAAGAACCCCAAGGCCAGTCAACCCATGGAGATGACAGAAATGAATCCGATTAGGACTGCAGGAAGCCAGCCCGGCGTAAACCGCATCGTACTGGGCACTCTCGTCCTCGAACTGAACCCCGGCTCACCGCTCGTCCAAGGGACAGCGCTACAACCGCCCACCCCACCACCTGCAGCGCTTGATCTTGGTGGTGGCGCTGCGGAGGCGATGAAGGAACCCTGGATCGCGCCGGGCTTGGAGTCCCGCCAGGGGTTCGATTCCGAGTTCCTGGGGATTTCGACACCGCTGCCAACCGTGACAAACGAGGCCCTTATTGCCCCGCTCAAGAGTGGGGACACCATCCTCAACTACGAACACTTCAGCATCGTCATGCACAAGACGCGGCGACTCGCCATTTTCACGGCTTCCAACGTGGACGGGCGTGCAAAGAGCAAGCGCCCGGAGCCCGGACACGACTACACCCGGAAAGGTCTGACCGGCCTTGGCGTGAATGACATGGAGAAGTGGGTCAACGACCCCCGTCTGGACGATGCCTACCAGCTACCCGACAAGTTCTACACCAAGGACAACGGAGCCTTTGACAAAGGGCACATCGTGCGGCGGGAGGATGTCTGCTTCGGAGAGGACTACGATCAAGTTCGCCGCGGAAACGGAGATACGTTCCATGTGACCAACTGCTCGCCCCAACGGGGTAACTTTAATCAGTCCGGCAAGGGTGGCATCTGGGGCAAACTGGAGAACTTCATTGGTTCCCAGGCGGACAAGGAGGTCTACTGCCTGTTCGCCGGGCCAATCCTGGCCGAGGACGACGGGTCGTTCAGCGGCGTGGATGACAAGGGGGCGGTGAAGGTGAAGATCCCAAGCCGGTTCTGGAAGGTGGTCTGCGCCATCAAGGACGGTGAACTACAGGTGTTCCCCTTCATTCTGGAGCAGGATGTGGAGGATCTACCACTGGAGTTCCAGATCAATGCCGAATGGAAGCAGGAGTTGGTCTCCCTCAAGGCGCTGGAGAAGGCGGTCAAACTCGTGAAGTTCCCGAAGCTCTACCACGATGCCGATCAGGGGAAATAGCCCGCCTAAACGATGAGACATCAGAATGACCATGGAGTTAAGCCAATGACCAAATCAAAGCCCGTCAGCAAACCCCAACCCAAGCCCCAGCCCACAGGCAATCCTGGCACCCGCGGGGCTAATATTCGGAATCCGCCCAAGCCCCCGACTGGAAGTCCGGGCACCTTCACTATCGCGGAGCATAAGGCAGCGGAGCCCAAGTTCATGGTTGGTTAGTTCACAACATGCAGACCAATCAGGAAGCATGGAACTCCTATGTCGAATACACCAAGGGGCTGACCGAAAGTGCTCGGGCTCTTGGGTTCGGCGCCGCGGCTATTTGCTGGATACTCAAGCCGGAGAAAGGTCCGCCGCAGGGGCTGCTTCTGCTAGGACTGGCGTTATGCGCGCTATTCTTCGTTTTGGACGCAACGCAGTACCTGTTTGGCGCCTTAAGAACAAAGTGGTGGATTGAGGCCAAGGAGCGGGAGTACCGGCAAAGAAACAAAAGTCACACGCTGGATGGAGATTACTCGCGCCCTATCGACCACGACCGTCCGATATACAGACTTTTCTTGGCTAAGATAATCGCGCTGATTAGTGGATACCTCGTCATCGTCGTTTGCGCCATCATGGAATGGCTATAGGTAAAACCCGTGGGCTGAATCGTAACAAAACGCAAACCGAAAGGATCGCATCATGACCAATGAAGCCAAGTCGGGCACTCTATCCAAACAAGAAGAAGCCCTTTATCGGCAAGACTCGAATGAGGGTTTTATCGAACGCAGGAAAGCGGCCAAGAAGATCGTTGGTGCGGAAGCTGCGGCGGCATCGCCTTGGATCGCGGTGGCCGAGGGGGACTCGTGGTTCGATTACAAACCCTCCTACCTGGGCGGCGGGCGCGACCTACTGGGGCACCTCAAGGCCCTGGGGAATGTCGATGTTTTTCGGGTCAGCGAAGCCGGGGACACCCTGGAAAACATGGTCTATGGAACAGCCTTTGATAGCGCCTTTAAGCCCAAGCCATCTCAAATTGAAAAAACCTTGAAGGCCATCGCAGAGCATAAACCTGACCTTGTGCTCTTCTCTGCCGGAGGAAACGACGTGGCGGGTACGGAGCTGGAGGCATTTCTGAACCACGCCGGCAGCGGGCTCTCCCGGCTCCGTGGCGACTACGTCAACCTCATGTTCGACACCGTGTTCCCCCGCATGTTCACGGACTTCATTACGAGGGTTCGGAGCGTGAAGAACAATCTTCCGATTTTCCTACACGGCTACGACTACGTGGTTCCAGATGGGCGCGGGGTAGCTGTGCCGCTGTTCGGCTGGACATTCAAGGGTCCCTGGCTCCGACCGCCGATGACCAGGAAGCGTGTGCTTACCGCCCAGGAGCGCCAGGCGGTTATCAACGAAATGATCGATCACCTCAACACCATGTTGGCTGGTGTCGCAGCCAAGAACCCCGGCGTGTTCCATATCAACCTTCGCAACACCCTTCGTTCGGACAGCAACTACAAGAAGGACTGGACCAACGAGCTGCATCCGACCTCCTCTGGTTTCAAAGCGGTCGCGGAGCGTTTTGATAAGGCCATAACAGATGCGTTGAAGACCGAGTGAGCAAAAAACGAGACAATTGCTGGATGTAGTCATCCGGACACATGTGACGCTTTCCATCACAAGGGTATTTCCCGCGTGCTGTTTCCGATTGCCGGAAAGCAACTCCGCCAATTGACGCAAGATCAACTTCATTTAACCCAGACCACGCTTTCGTCGCATCACCACCAAGGAGATAGAGTCATGGCAGCCAAGAAGCTCGTTATCGTCGCTCATGGCATCGGAGATCAGGGCCCCGACTTCTGGAAGGACTAGGAGGCCGTCCTGAACAAAAACCACGACAAGTCCAAGTTCGAGGTCAAGGGCCTTTACTGGGAAGATTTGCGCGACAAGGCGGTCAAGAAGTTCCCCCTCTTCAGCGACCGGCTCAAGGAGGCCCTGAAGCTCTTCGGAGTCGACGAGCTGTTCGGCAAACTGGATTCCAAAGATGCCCAGAAGATCAATGACTACGTATCCGACGTGCTCTACTACACATTGCTCGCAGGCCTGGGCACCTATATTCGCAAGGAATGCCGGGTCCGCCTAGCTGAACTGTGCGGTACACGAAAGTCCAAGACAATACTGATCGGCCATTCACTGGGGGCCGCCATGCTGCCCCACATCACTTGTGATGGAACGGCAGGAAACAGGTGTCCTACCCTATCTAGGCATGCTGCTCTTGGCCTCGCCCTTGAGCATCCACTCGCCGAACTCCGACATAGTACCAGACCTGATGGACATCCTGGGTCGCATCAACCAGGTTGGCAACCGACTGGATGTACTGCGCTCGTTCTCAAGCGAATGGACTCTACGGGGCGCCGGAGCCCTGCGGTTCTTCGTAAACGTAAACGACATGGTATGCTCGGACGTGACCTACCAGCTGCCGTTGGGTATCAAGTTCGATCCCCTGCCCGACGTAGTGCAGTCGTTCACCGCCGACGAACTGGGTGCCTTGGAGCAGGCTCACGCCGGGAGCGTGGTACGTTTCGTGGCTGGGAACAACCGCCTACAGGACATCGGTGACAACCACGACGTAAACCTGTACCTGAACCGCCCCGAATTCCAAGCAGCCTTCAACACCCTTATCAACCAATAGGTGCCCATCATGATTACATACTGCAGACCATTCGCCATCCTGCTCGCCTACTCGCTACTACTGACCCCAGTCCTCGTCAGAGCCAATGAGTCCGCACCGTCAACTGAGGCCAACTCAACGGCAGCGGCGGCATCGAACTATGTCAGCCAAGTCGTGGACCTATTGACGGATGCACATACATCCGATGTTTCCCAAGCTGTGACTGACCACCTGCTGAAATGCGTGGAGGACGCAAGAGAGATTGCCCAACTCTCAGACGATCAGAACGCCCGAAGGATTGATCGGTTGAACCTGTACAGTAACGTAGTCAAGCGGCGTATAAGTCGTATGGATAACATCATCCAACCGCTCCACCTGACCACAAACGCTCTGGTGCGGGCTGAGTACCAGGCCTACATCGACAACCTGCATCCCATCCTGGATGAGCAGGCACTCAAACGAACCCGCTACCAGATCGAGCTCTTTAACCGTAAGTATTTTGACGAAGACGATCCCAAGCAGTCCAATCTGGCGGAGGCGCGCTTGAACGACGTCATTTCTGCTCTTGCCTTCGACGAAAACAGCCGTGCTCCGTACCGGAAGGAGGGCGTATCCGCCTGGGAGTTCACGCTGCGGGCCGAGCCATTCGTCCTCTTTGACGGCAAAGAGTCCAAGGGTGCCCTGTTAGCTGCTGGCCTGTTGTGGAACTTCTTTCCAGATGCAAACGACAAGGGCGTCGCTGAGGACAACAAGTTATCCAAGCACGTGAAGAGGGCCGGACTGCGGGTGGGTGCGGGTGCTGTGGATGCTGAAGGGACAGAGTTCAGCGTCGGGGCAGGCCTACAGGTTAGGGCCATATCCGCCTGGGCTATTCACCAGCCTGACGGAGATCAGTGGGATTTTGCGCTCGGGGTGAGCGACTGGGAGTGGTTTAAAAAGTGGCTGCCATTGTTTGGGAAGTAAAAGAGATTTTTCGGAACGGATAACACAAAACTATTCTACCAAGGAACCCACCATGAACCACGGAAACACGCCAGAAATAATCGCCAAGGGACAAGAAGGAGTCAGCGTGAGGCGCGCAATCGAGCACGCAGACAAGGATACGACAAGCAAGGCTGCTCACCTTTTGAAAAAGGTAATACTCTGGCTCTCGGCGACGCTCGCGATCAGCTACTCGGTGATGGTTTTTTGGTTGGTTCTTTGGCATTTCGATGCGGAAGGACCGTACTTTAATTTCCAGCAAGGCCTGCTACGCAATGCCAACAGTACGGTTGGACTTCCCGCCGCAGCCTTGTGCGCTTTTTTCCTGGTGTGGGCGTTTCCGTTCATGGCGAATGATAAAATCACGGAGTTCAAGGCCATAGGCATCGAATTCAAGGGTGTCGCCAGCCAGGTGATCCTGTGGATTCTGGTCTACTTGTCCATTGTTGCATCCATTGTGTGCGTCGCCGGAAAATAATGCGGATTCAACCGGGAGTTTTGAATATGGGGCACAATGCTCAACGGGTTCAACAGCTCTGGATCGCGCTGGCCTTCGGTCTTTCTGGCTTGGTGATCTCGGGTTGCACCTCGATCCATCGCGAAGTTTTGCTTCGGGCAGAGATCGAGCCTGAGTTGGTGGCCAAGGCGGTCGTCATTGAGACCAACCTGAATGCACAAGGAATCACCTTCGCTCCCGCAGGTACGTCATGGTTCGAGATACTGGAAGGCACGGGGTCCGTAATCGTGGTCGCCGGACACGCCACCAAGCCAACACGCGAAGGAATACTTCGCTTTTCGGACGGCGGAGGCACGGCGGCCCTTGCACTGGCACTGCATGAGCTAAACGGGGCGTCCGTCCTGTACACCACCTACGCGAGCCCTTCCGACCCGAACTACTATGACGACAACGAGTTCAAGGCCGCCCTGCTAAAGCTCCTGCAAACGAAGCATCCGGCCTTGGTCTTGGATATTCATGGAAGCCATCCAGCCCGACCCTACGACGTTGACCTTGGCACCATGGGTGGATGTTCGTTGTTGGGAAATCGTGATGCCTTGGATGATCTGGCATCATGCCTGCGGCGCGAAGGTCTTACCAACCTCTCCCTCGACCGGTTCTCCGCCGAGAAGAATCAGACCATTACGAAATGGTGCTCCGGACATGGCGTACCCTGCATCCAACTGGAAATCAGCGCGACTTGGCTAAGCCCATCGGTGGACGACATTCATTCCCACAGGTTCGCCCAGCTGCTTCAGGCCCTTACGCGGTTTACAAGGGCGGTCGAGCAGAAGTAGGCTCCATCATTGCTGGAGCAATAGTGATATTCGCACTGTAGCGCTTTCAATGGCTATGTTTCGACCCCTAGACATTCAGTACCTTGGAATACCCGGCCTGACCGCTACGTGTGGGGACTCCATCCTACGGCTCCTGCAATTTGGCGATCAAGTTGACCGCGTCCAGATACTGACCGCCGGCAGCGTGCACGGACTGATGCTTCACGTAAACGAGCACTATATGTTCGCGGTCAAAACGGGATTTCGCTCTGGGTACTCTGGGGAAGGCGCAAAGACATTTTCCTTTGTTCTCAAGCTGCTGGAATCCCACGGTGCCGACATCGAGGAATACGAGGTTGGCGACAGGATTCTCCACCGGCTAAACCGCTCATCCTTGAGTGAATCCGACCGGAAAATGCTTGCGGAGGCCAAGCCCATCAGACCGGAGCGTTGGCGCGCCTATGTGTTGGGAAAAGATAATGATGCAGCAGTCTCGGGGAAGCTCTGGGGAAACCTTCCTCCTGTTATGCCCTACGCTATCATTGATCCCAGAATCATGGATCTGGCCATTGGATTCTTCAAGGCCCCCGACAAAGCACTTCTTGACGGTTTTAGGCGCCTTGAGGGACTCATCAAGGAACGGGGTGGCACCGAGGGCTTTGGAGTCAAACTATTCGAGAAAGCCTTTGACCCCGATATCGGTACGCTGACTTGGAACAACATACCGCCCAGCGAGCAGAAAAGGCGGATGGGGCTCTTTGTGGCCGCTTACGGGGCCTATCGGAACCCCAGGGCACACAACTTGCGCAAGGAGACAACCAAAGACTATCTCGTTGAGTTTTTGATGCTGAATACGCTTTTCCGCCTGGAGAAGCTGGCGACCCTACGCAAACCCTCTAACGCCTCTACCAACACCGACGCGGGTGCGGACCAAGTCTAGAGAGACTCCAGGTACTAACCTGGAGACATCCGAGGAATCACTAGATGTTAAGTTCCTTGCTCGGCTTTACCCTCTCTCTTTCAACTCGAAATACTTCGACTGAAGGGCCACAAATGAGGCGTTGTTCATCATTTGAACAGAGTGCTACTTTCAGCACAAATCATGTCACCTGAAAAAACAAAATCGCCCTTTGACTGGATGGATGAAGAAGTGTGCCAGGGATATGTGAGTACCCGCGAGATTGCGACCGATGACGTACATTACGGCTGGTTGTCGCCTGGCGAACGCGCTCTGAACTTGCTGGCCGCTATAAAACCTAGAGCCAAGGTGCTCGATATTGGGTGCGGAGCCGGCGAAAATCTAATCGCCTTGGCGCGTAAAGGCCACGATTGCTATGGCCTAGACATCTCGCCCTGTATGATTGACTTCGCCGCTGCCAAGCTGGAAGCCAGCGGCTTGCCTGAGTCGGCTTTCCCATCGCTGGAGCTGTGCGATATGAGGCATATGACGGCATTTGCCAACATTGGCTTCGACCTGATACTTTCGGTTTATTCGTGCGAATTCCTCGATTCTCTCAAAGAGTTCCGAGATGTTCTCGCCATGGCTTTTGGGAGACTAATGCCGGGTGGCCGATTCGTATGCTGCTTTTCTCATCCGCTACAACACCACGCACACACGCAGTTGCTTAACGAAACAGGCCGCACGGGCTTGCAGATGGGCGACCCATTGATGTTCTCCTTCCGCGACACAGTTTCGGTCATTACGGACGCAGGATTTGTGATTGATCGCATTGTCGAACAAGAAACAAGGGCCCCATCACAGATTTCCTACGAAGATTCGATTCAATACCCCTATCACTTTGCCCGCGGTAAAAATCCGTGTGATTCCAAGTTCGATCACATCAGCAATTCTGCGCCGCACACCGTAATCTACAGCGTATCAAAGCCAATTACTTCGGTTGACACGGCTTCTGATCTTGCCACGAATACGCTTCAACTCGCTTTCGGTGATATACAACTCTGGGGAAAACGGAGAACTGTAAATAACCGTTGGTCGTCAAGGGCAGGTGGGGTCGACATTCATGTCGTTGAGGTCGCCCCTTACGATTCCCTGGTAGCGGTGTGCTTTGTCGCCAGCGCTGTCATCACGACCGAAGACCTGGCAATGCAAAATGCACATAAGAGGGTCCAGCTTATACTGGATGACGGCGGTAGGGAGTATATCTCGGCGTACTCCGTCTTGGGGCTTCTTCACGGCAAACTAAAGGCACTTCGATATTCGCCTATATATCGGCGTCAAAGAGTCCAGCAATCAGAAATTAAATACGAAGGCGAAAAAGTCTATATTCATCGTATTGACCCTGTTTTCGGACTTCTCTCAAGACTATATGGCAATAGACGATTGGGCGTGCTGATTCTGGTCAACAATGTGGAACCGGCGGGTGGAACCGTAGCCATGAGCGACTTTATCCCTCGCATAGGCGATAAAATTGATGTGCTATATACAGTTTCTGGTTGGGGCGAAGATTGGCGGCCGCGACCCTCGGGCGGAAAGAACGAGCAGCTTAAGCTGCTATGACAGAAATCCTGCACGAGAGACCAAAAGCATCAGGAGTGCAGTCGCAGGAGTTAACCCCAGCACATTCATTCCGCGAAGTGAATATTAATTCGCCCGATGTGGCCTACGCATTTTCATTCTGGACAGATACCAGAGAAATTACCTGTTGATGGTACCCGAGAGAGATCGCCTCTTCCCAAAGACCAACGGTTTCCAATCGTCCATCGAACCATTCATCAGACATGGTTGGACCTTCCAACCGCTCTCGCCTGACAGCCTGGGACAAAACCCGCCCCTTTGATTTTGGCGGCAGATCAGCGCCGCGCCGAATAAACCCCAACCCAACGGCCTTCATCTCATCTGAAGCTATTGCGTAAAGGACCTTGTTGCCCTCGCTGAATACCACCGCGCACGGCTCCTCGGTATATCTCACATACCGGATAACGGCGGCAGGAAGAGATACATTCAAGTCATCAGCCAAGATAGCGATTTCCTGAAGCGTCATGAATCTCTTCTTGCGGATGCGCTCCTCAAGTACCCCGCGAGGTATCAACAGAGCCGCCGCGAACTCATCCGCCTCTCGCTCCATAGCCTTCTCTGACTTGAAGCCAGGTTGTGAATCATGACTATGCCCCAGTAGGAGTCGCTCCCGATGGCTCGGTAGGAAATAATGCCCCAATTCGTGGGCAATGCTGAAACGAATCCGGACCGCGGAAGGGCGGTCAACGAACTCGGGATGGTATAAAGCAAACCGTTTGACGGGCCGCAGATACTCTATTCGCCCATGAAAACCCGCGCCATAGGACCCGGCAGCCAGTTCGATCCGCTCCTTCTTCGCTATGCCAATTATGTCGACTGCCGCATCGCTACGATCAAGGCATTCACGCGCTTCATCACATATAGCCTCAATCTCGCGGCTCATGATCGCCTTTAACGAGATTTGGGGCACCCGACTGAGCTTGCTTCAGCCTATTGACTATTTTAGCCCGCATTGACTTTATCTGGTCTCGGGTTTCTTCTGAAAAGTCCGCGCCTTTACCACCTCGATTGAAGCCCACCGCACTATCGTACTCTTGATTGATGTCAGGAAATTGAATGATTTGCCCGGCATTGTCTCTGGCTGGCTTACGAAACGCTAACGGATCCATTTCCGTCAGTAGCCGCTCCTCTTCATCGGTAAGTTTGATTTCCGACTGGATCAGGGCTTGGAGTTCGTCTTCTCCCAGGTCTTTTTGAAATTCCGGCATTAGCACCCTGGCCAACAGAGCGATGGTCGCACGTTCTTCAGATTCGGTTGTCATTTCCATACTCCTTGGTACTTCTTTTCAACAACTTCCCTGAACTTCTGGAGCACGATTTCCCGGGCCCGCTTCACTGCTGCATAGGTGGGCGGATCGTTACTTTTGTTAAGCAGAACTTCATGTATATCGGCAGGGTCGAGTATGTCAGGGAAGCCCGCAGCCAACGCATGCGCCACCTCGAATTGGCGGCCCATCAACTCGCCGGATGTGAGCCATTCATGGAAGTCTTTTTCAATAGCCTTCACCAAGTCCCTTGTCTCCAACATGTTGAACTCTGACCCAATCTTGGTGCCCCCAATTGCCCGCTGGAGTTCTTCGTGGTACTGCTCATCCGGAATAGTACGCTTTTCTCTGGTTTCACTTCTGAACCGGTCTATTGCCTTTCTATGCGCAATCTTCAAAAGAAGCGGCAGCAGAGGCTTATCGATATTGAGTTTACCGGTCCTCGCCCGATCCCAAATGGTCTTATAGGCTTCCTGAAGTGCCGTCATCTTATCGTCCAAGCTGACTTTGGACCCAAATTTCGTTTTCAGGAAGCGAAGCACTCTCCTGCTGTAATTATCGTGAATCCAACGAATTGCCCGCTCGGCGTCCTCCTCGGATTCAACCAACCAAAGCCGAACATCATCTTCGCTTATGGCGTCCCCGACGCCCTGAACGGTGTCCATATAGTGTCCTCGCCGTATCACCCGCACTGGCGACAATAAAACTTCGGATAAATATTTTGTGCCCTGAACACAGCGGTTGTCGAGATCCCTATTTGAAGGCCCTGTGTGGGGCCTAGCAACGCAAACTACCTATAGGAAACTACTATGAAAGCAGCACTTGGCACAACTGCGAGAACGGGCGAAATATGCCCGGAAAGCGGGATCTGGCAAGTGGTGGGGTCTCCGTCAACAACGGCCCCCATCGCCAAGGGTAATCGCATGCCGCCTTACAATGGGCAAGCGGTCACCTGGAAACTGGTTCAGTACGGCTAAAATCAAGTCATGGGGTTGGCTGCAAAGGCGCGGCCAGCCCCATGGCCAAATCAAGGAGAAAACCATGTCTGGTCGCATCAAGGTTACGTGTGAATCTGAAAGTGGACGGAATCAGCGCTTCAAGGACACCCAAACGGGACGGTCCATGACTCGCCAGGAGTTTGTCCGCGCTATCGAAAACGACTCATATCCCAAATACCATGTCAGGGTTGTAAACGGCGTTAAGACGCCGGCCTCCAATCCAGACTCAACCGAGAACAACAACCTCGATTGATTTCTGCCTCAAGCAGTATCAGGGATAGCGTGTCTCTGTGATATACCGCATGAGCATCCACCATGCGGGGGCTATGGCTATTTCGCGCAAGGTCCCTGATAGCGGTGCGTTTTGCTAATCAGTTGGGGAGAGAACTGCCAGGTCCAGAATTCAGGATACAAAACAGAGCTGCGCAAGCTTCATCATAGAGTTCATTGTACCGCTTCGCATCCGTAAGCCCAATTGGCTCCAGGGCCTTGGCTACCCTTGCCTGCAGGCCATTAGCCCCCCGCCAGACCTGCTTGATGCGCGCGGGATCGCCCTTGAGGCAATGGGCAAGGGCCAAAACGTCCTGGCGGAGGGCTTCAAGGGCGGGGATATTCTGGCATATCTCTAGAAACCGCACGTCATCTTGATCGCTCATGTCTACTTGCGCCTGGTGCTACAAATGGCCTCCCAGAGGCCCGAATAGCAGTCGTAATAGGCTATGCGGTCTTGCAACTCCCTAGCCAAACCTGGCTCACGGAGCAGAAGGATCATTTTGGCTTTCAGGCCTGGCCGGTTCTGGTTCGAATGCCAACGCTCGCAAATCTGGCCTAGATTTCCGCCACTCCATGCAGCGACTTCAAGGGCTTCCCTATGGAGCTCAGCGAGCCTGGGCTCAAGAGAACACAACTCCAGGAACCTACTCATGATGCCACCTGACCCAAGAGTCTTCGCCGGTCATACTCTTGCTTAAGATAGCCCCTGATGAGCCTCCGAACGATCTTCGACTGCGGGATCATTGATTCCGTGCAGATTTTCCTGAAGAACCGCAGATCATTTTCAGTCATTCGCACCGATATGTTTCGCATGTATTTCTTGTCTGACATTGTCTTTCCTCCTGACTCACATGTACTGCAGTGTCCTGCCGAATCCCTTTATTGGACTGAGAATTCGTATAGGCGAATGGGTACAAGAAGTTTTTCGATGACTCCATCGGCGAGGGAGCCCATCGACCTTCGGCCGCCGACCCTTGTCTTGGAGACCACGCCAGATTCGCATAGCGAGCGCAGGATAAAGCTGTCACCATTTGGCGAGAAAGGCGGCGATTTATGGACAAGCTCACCTGCGATTTCCAGAACAAGTACCTGGCTCAACAATACTTTGATCCGACTGTCAAAGGCCGGATTGATAGCGCGGTAAAAGTCCATGGCGAAGCCGACGGCAATCCCCTGAGCAGCGCCGCATCATGCCTGAATGTCATAGGGTCGCTGGCTATCAATCCCAAAGGTCTGAAAACATTTCTGAACTCATGCGGCCTCGCCATCGACGCTATCCTGGAATTCCCAACTGGGGCATCAATTGGCGGCCGAGTCTACAACGACAGCGGCTGTGCGATCTTTGAGTGGGTCGGCCCCCGGCGTTCTCCCATCAACGAAGCAGGCGGAGGACGGGGTCAACACCGCACGAGTGTTGATGCTTTCGTTCTGGCCAAGATCGACGGGAAGACCACTCAAATCCTGATCGAATGGAAGTTCACCGAAGGCTTGAGCCGTCCCTTGACTCTGGGGCGTTTCTGCGGCGGACAAGGAGTGGAGCGACTGCACCGATATTCAACCGTACTTGCCAAACTCCGCCGCGAGTATCGCAAGCTGAAAAAGTCGCAGGACTTTCCTTTCCTATTCAGCGAAGAGGGCTACAAAGAGTCCCAACCCGAGACCGCTCTTGGATTGTATGATCTATCGCCTGACCACCTGTACCAATTGATGCGCATGACTCTGCTGGCGAGGACGACAACTGGCATGAAACTCGGCGAGCATGTTCTCGAAGACTATCGGGTCGTTCACCTGACACATTCCCAGAACGATATGATCAACATCCTGAAGCCCGAGTATCTGTTGCTGTCCCCCGGCCTTAAGCGAGCGGAGGGAAAACCCCTGCATGAAGTCTGGAGTCAGATTCTTGCGCCAAGCGAGCGCCACAGATTCGTTCATGGCTACTGGGACAAGGCGATTCCGAGCATCGAGGATTCAAGACTCCGGTCATATCTGGCGGAGCGGTATGGATGACGGATGGAAAGCCTCCGCCCAGACTCCTGAAACCAATTCCTGATTTCTGGGGGTGCCCCGAACCGCGAGCTGGCCGGGCTTGGTCTTGTACGCATTCGGCGGATTCGTGGTCGAAGGAGTTCTAGCGGCATTCATCCGGGCGGGCCAGGCGGAGTTTCCTTTGCCCCTTTACTCTCGCTCCGATTCAAGAGGGAATTGGCCGCGAATTCGGCCACTCGCATTTTATAGCACTCCTCAAGCGCCTCCTCGTCAGGGCTGTATTCATATTCATTTGGATCGTGGTCGAGGGGAAAGTAATCACGGCCGTAATACAGGCGGCGGAATACCTCTACATCGCCGCCCAGTGCGCCTCTGACAGCCGCCCCATCATCTCTGTCCCACAGGCTCCAACGCCAGGAAGTACAGAAGTGATGTGCCTCGCCAGAGATACGCTTCCAATTCGCCTCCGGGATTCCCTCCCAGAACTGACGCGGCGTTGGGTACTTCTCAAAGAGAGCGCGATCGACCAAACAACATTTGAAGAATACGGTGGGTTCTTTCCAAATTGGCTCGACCTCTACTCCAAGCAACACCCCATCGACCGTTACCCCGACAAGATGGATTTTGAATATTGGAAGGTCGACGCCGCATGGGCCAATCGAGCAAATTGGCGAGGGAAGCATGTCCTCTCTTTGCGACCAACGGATAGCCCTGGCAAGAGTCTCCATGTGGTCGAAGCCAAACCAGCCCCCTCCAAGGGATTCCCATTCCCTGTCGAGCACCATCTGTTCAGCAAGCATGCACCACACATCATCGTCGTTCTCAAACACTTCATTCGGCGACGCGACCGGGAAGACCACCTTTGCGAAATCCGGATCATCCACGATGTTCTTGTACTCGGCTTGCGTAAGTGGCGGAACGTCCGCCCCCAGATGTTCATACTTAATTCTTGTCATTTTTCTTTCTCCTAGTCATGCCGCCAGCGGACCGCTGAGACATGTTTGGCGATTATACTCCAGAGCATCTGCGGTTCTTTGGTCGCGGCATCGATGAAGCCATGAAATACGGGGGCAAACGGGCGACCAGGTTTAAAAAGAGACGTCGGATTTGTGAAGTTCAGGGGATGCGAACAACATCAGATTCCGAAACCCCAGCCAGGAGCCTCCGCATCTCTATGAAGCCAATGAAAGGCATCACGAGTCGCCCGTAACCGCGTAGACAAAAAAGAAGCCCCCGACCTTTTGGGCCGGGGGCTTCCCGCTTCGCAGTTTTCTGTTGCTGTCAGGGAACGTTCTTCGTTCTCCTTGCACTACTCGCTGCTACATCTTCTATTTCAACTCGCACTATCGTGCGAACGACTGGTGGAACCCTCCATCAATCTACGTCATGACGCTGAAGACTTCAAGATAATATTTTCATAATATATTGCAGCGCAGTATATTAGGTTGACAAAGATGAGCGTCAGCGATATAGACTTTGCCCGTCGTTCATCAAGACAGCCCGGCAAATGAGCCCTCATCTTGCGTACTCCTCCATCGGTTGGGCGTCTGGCCATGGTCTCCGTCCACATAATCCTATTAATGATCCATCCGTGTGGTTCGACGTCTGCCTTCAGCCCATTGAAGGAATCACCAGCCGTCCGCAGAACCGAAAAGGCCCACGTTTGGCCCACGGTCCGTTTATTGGGCATCACGCGGCCCCATCGCCATCAGTCCATATGTCCAGGATGCTCCGCGCGACATGGTAGGCCAATAAAGGTGGAACGGCATTACCAACGCCCCTGTACCCTTTCGTCCTGCAAACGCCAGGCATGACAAACTCAAAGTCATCAGGAAAAGTCTGAAGTCTCGCGCACTCTCTGACAGTCAATCTGCGTTCTTTGAGTCCTCTGGCTAGTTCGTCGTGGTTGCGGCCTCCATGCTCCGCCGACAATCTCCTGAACTCGATGTTGCCATGCGGTTCCGCCCGGATCGTCGGACCGGGCTTGTCCATGCGAACCTCGTTTTGCCCCTGCATCTTGTTGCCAGCCTTGCTCAAGCCGTAATACTTGCAGCCCGACAGGGATCTTTGGGATAGGTCATCAGATGCTTCGGGCTCCTCCAGGCCCTTGAACGCGTCCGCGCAGGTCGTGTAGGGCAGCAATGGTTCATCTGGTCCAACGGTCGTTGCATCGGCATGGGTCGGCTGCGGGAAATGATATGCCCCTTTGAACTGTGTTTCCCGATCCAGTCCGACAAAGATGATCCGCCTCCTGGTCTGCGGCACGCCATAATCAGGCGCGTACAGCACCTGGGTCTGCACATCATATCCAACCGCGCTGAAATCCCTCTCGATGACGCTTTGGGCGTCACCAAGGCTGGTCAATGCCCCCACGTTCTCTGCTACGAAGACCCTTGGCCTGACAATCTCAATGACCTCCTTCATCCAGTGGTACAGCATGCCGCTGCTTTCCTCCGCTGGAGCGCCTTCGATCATGATCTGGCCCACATGGTTCTTCATGGAGGTGAAGCCTTGGCGTTTCCCGTTCAGACTGAATGACTGGCATGGAAATCCGCCTGTAATGATGTCGGCCTGCGGGAACACGGCCTCCCCAGAACGGTGCTGCTTTACTAGATCGACGATACTCTCAAGATGAAATGCACCTGATTCGGTGCCTCGCCTTGAGAAATATGTCGTCCATTGCGTCTGGGCCGCAGCAAATATGTCGTTGGCGAAGATTGTTCGAAAACCAGTCGGAGCCAGCCTGACCCAGCCATTGCCACGATCTGTTTCGATCCATTCTGGATGAAGCGCTTCGTTCACGCTGGCCTTCAGCACGTCGAAAGCGCCCTCCATTCCCAGGTCCATGCCACCAGCCCCTGTAAACAGCGACAGTACCTTGATTTCGTTTTGTTGATTTCCATCAGACTTCTTCTCCCACATATCCCACCCCGCATTTCAGGCCGTGGCGGATTGCCTTCGGACTGTTGCTGGTGTGATAGGTAGAGCGGGTGGCAGGAATGGCGGTCACGCCCAGAGTGAACCTGCGAAAAGGCCATTAAAAGGGGGAATATCGGTCTATCAGGCCGAATTTATGCATTCATTTTCTGTGAACCTGAAAACAGGCAAATTCTTTTTTTATGTGAAGGAGGAATTTCGCCCCGAACCTTGGAATGCATGGGTGAACCCAAGAAAAGGAGGGGAAACCCATGAGAGCAACAGAGAGACTAGAACGAGGCGTAAGGCAGGTGCAGGTTGTCTTAACAGAGGATCAGCATAGGCTGCTGAAAATCAGGGCTGCCGTAGAGTCAACCAATGTGAGCGACCTGATCCGCTACAGGCTGGCAGACATTATCGATCCAATGGCAGTGACCGATGCCATTTCAAATTCTGGCCCACGCTGACAAAGGAAAGGCCTCCGGGCTAGGGAGGCCATGAAAGCGTAACCGACCGGGCAACCGCCTTCGTATTATCATTCATCGACACCACGCGGTTCCCCTTCTGACCCGGGGAACACATGCAAAACCAACCAACCGACTACTCGACCGATCTGGTCGCCCATGCCGCCATGCTGGCGGAGTTCTTCACCACCCTCTTTGATCCCCGCGACCAAGTGTTGATCCTGCCCGGTTTGGATGAGGTCAGATACAAAGCGTTATGTGTTGATCTGGGCGACCATCCCCATGAGATCGCCGGACGGGAAACCATCTATCCCGACGGTAAGACCGTCCGCCTGATGCCGCGCAGATTCCTTGACCCATTCACGCGGTCGCCCACCTCGACAAGGACAACGAATCTCGCCGCCCTCCATGAACTCAACCGCCATGGTTATGGCATCTACTTCGCCATAAACCCCACGCTTGGGCGCAAGCGCTGTCAAAAGGCAGTGCTCATGGCCAAGCATATCCTTATTGAGTCGGACAAGAGCGACGTCGAGACGCAGATGGGATTCCTTGATGTATTTGAAAAGAATGTCGTCTCCTCCGTGCATTCAGGGGGCAAGTCGATTCACCACCTGATCCGAATAACCCCATTCCGCTGGAACCCCCACCGGGTCAGGAGTCTTAAGGCCGCTATGGCATTGGGCAAGGGAGACACCAAGGCTCCCTGGCCTGAATACCGGAACATGGCCGACTACTGGCGGACCATGGCCAGCACGGTAGGAGTCAAGGCAGACGACGCCGTGGCCCATGACCATGCCAGGGTGTCTCGTGTGCCGGGATTCAGTCACCAAGGCACAGGCAAGGTATCAACGGTAGTCAGGCTCAATCCAATGGCATTCTGGGACTGGAGGGAGGCCCTGGCGAAATGGATGGATGGAGAGGAGGATGAGCCAGAGGATGGAGATGTAGAGGCCCACAGGGCAGAGCGGGAGGCCTCCCTTGGCGAAGGGGTGCGCGACATGCTGAGGGGGGATGATGGCCTGTTTCCAGAGTTGTCGCCCTTTGGACGGGGACGGCAACCTTGGTGGGAAGAGAGGAAGCAGGCGGATCATGGATGTATGGCCGAAACTGGGCGTCAGGCCGACCTGGGAGTCTTGAAGGAGGACTTGGAGGTGTGTGAGACCACCACGACTAATGTTGTGCGCAGCACATGCAAACAAGTCCATTTTGAGACCCTTGGAACCAGCTTTCTCGACGCGGTGGAGCATTTCGAACAACTCAAACGATATGGGCTTCCAGGCAGGCATACCCGCCGAAGCAAGCATCGGACGCTGTTCGAAACAGCCAGGGTGTTCGGCTGGAATGAGACTCGGATGGCGGAGGAATGGGCAGCGGTCATCCGCAGGAACTCGACGGCCACGGTGGAGACCGTCGAGGATGCAGTTGAGAACATGCTGGTGGCCTGGAAAGCTTCACCGGATGTTGGCATCTACCTGCCCGACCTGACCAGACTGCCGGAGATCGACCAAGGGCACATGGCGGAACTGGGGGTTCGCCTGGTTGGCCTGGGTTGCAAGGAGACTCTCAAGTCATCGCGGATCATCGCCAAGGTGATACTGCCGTTGCTTACAAACCTCCCCCTGCAATGCATGAGCGGAACAGTTGGAATCCGATCAACAGATCTACGGGATGTCACCAACATCCGCGGATGTCCAAGGGGCTATAAGGATGTCTGGTTATGGCTGCAGGCCGTTGGCTTCGTTACCTGCACCAACCCAAGAGCGGTGCCTGGCGTTCAGACCCGCAAATACCGCGTTAACGTTCCACTGGTCCTATGGGCATGCGGATTCAGAACCAAAGAATTGGATTGGAGCAAGACGGCGAGGAACTTCTGGCCCGAAATCTCCCGCCTGCGCGTTGTGGATTATGCCGCCACGCTTCAACAAGGCGTGGATTCTCAACCTGTGTACGAGGACTGACCTTTGGGCTTTGCAGTCTTTAGGCCACCCTGCGTTCACACGTCGAGTCACTGGATTCCCCGTCCAGCACCTGAGTAGACTTGTCTTCGGGTGGGTTAAAAAGTTCGACAAACAGAATCGGAGCAGCCACATCGCCCCCCTCTATCCTGAGGGCATAGCCACGACCAACAGCTGCCAAACTGATCTGTTCGCCAAGATGACCCACCAGGTCAATCACAGCGCTGATAGGCAACATGTATCTCGACAGTTGGGTATTCCGGCCCACCTGTTGGCAAGAGATATCCGTATACATACCATTACACCTGTGCAGCCGCAGTTGGTGTCCGCCCTGCTCGGTAGGCTGATATTCCATTGCCAGCAACGATTCTCCCGCTTGGCGTATAGAAGTGATGGCGTTTAGAAAGTCCTCCGTTCGGCAGCGTAATGAGCCGTTTGAACCGCGTGTAAACCCGCCACTTCCTTGGCTGAATTCGCGGTCTTCCCATGCCGTACCGCAGTATACGCGAAAAGCAGTCCCCCCGGACGATATCTGGGTGTAGATGTGTTCAGGTACATCTAATAAGCGTACCTCATTCCCCTCTTGCCCAATACACCAAGGCTGCATCCCGTTTAGTGCCGGCGCCAGTCGCAAGGCCGCCCTCATGGGGATCGTGACGAACAAATCGTCAGTATCCGCCGAATATTCATGCGGCATAAGTTCTTTCGCCAGCACACGATGTTTCTCGCGAGCGAATAAATAAGCGCGTCCACCTAAGGTGAACATGGCCAATCTGCCGAACCGGGATAGTTCCTCGCAGTCCAGGAATCGGAGTCGCTTTGCATGTGCCAGGAATCCCCGAACCGCCGCTGGCGCGATCAGCATTTTTCGCCTGGTCACCTCAGGCAAGCGCACATGGCCAGAAACGCGCTCATAGCCTGGCAAGTCCTTGCTCTTCGGTCTCGTCCGATCAGCCTGACTGATGGTAACGCAACCCTGCGGCTCAAGCATGCCAGAGATGAGGCGTGAACAACCCGTGCGCTCATAGCTGATCCGAATTCGCTTCGTCGCCCCAGCCAGGCTTTCAGCAAAGCGGATCGCAGGCACCAGCGGGAAGCAGATTGATCCCTCACCCGCCACACGGATGTCCGGACTTGCAGGTTGAACATGCTGGGCAAGTATCCCATCAAACTCGGAGGTCGCCGCAAGGCTATCCGACGTGGCGGCCAGATGGACGCAGGAATCTGCGGGATCAGGGCTGGCACTGCAGTTACGGGTGCCAGGAGCCAACACGGCTCGCCCACCCAACTTCATGACGTTAATGAACAGCCCAGTAGGCATGGTCACGTCCAAGTCGGAGCACGGATTTTGACGGTTGGCAGAATTACCCGCACTCATCACGCCGCCTCCCCGCAACCACTGCGCCCATGCTTGCCTGCGAAATCAAGCAAGGCCTGACCCGCACTTCGTGCCACCGCAATCAATTCGTCATCAGGATCAACTTCGGCACCAAGTTTTACCATCATGCGAAGAAACTGTTGGGCAAGCCGGTTCAGGTCGCGGGTTACTTGAGCGGCATCAAACGCCTCAGGCGACGACTCCACCTTACATGCTATTTGCTCAATGTAGTCCACCGCCTCTCCGAATCCGCCCGCCCTGAAAGCGATTACTCGTGCGATTTTCGAACGCGGCTCCTTCACCTTGGAACCCTGAGTATCAAGACTGCACTCCGGCTGTACGATCCCTTTCTTGGAATCCTTGAGAATCCTCGTGATCGCCTTGCTGCACTCGTTAACACCCAGTGGGTGACCCGCTTCGGCCTGCCGGTTGAGCCAGTCGATGGTACGCTTGGTCAATTCCATTCGCGCTTCATGCAGCTTGTTCGGATCGTCGGCGTTAAACTCGGCGTCAAGAAGTCGCGCAACTTCGTAGAGGTGCGAGTCTTTCACATCTTCGACGTTGCCCTTCGTCAGGTTTTCGTTCGCCTCGTTAAGCCGATCGAAGGCCCAGTACCTCCGCAGTTGCCTCGACGACCAGCACATTTCTGGATGGCTCGCAATGTGCTCGATTGTTTGATCGCCATAGGCAATCCCTCCCCTGTCTTCTATGTAACGCGCTACTCGGCGGCCTACATCCCGTCCGCATTGGTCGAACCTCGGACGTATTTCGTTTAAATCTCTTACGAACTCATTGTCGATCGCGTCAAACACCACCGTTGCCTTGGCATCTTTTTTCTTTTCCCTTTTCATTGATTTCATTCTCCTAGCCACCTGCGGGCTTCGCACGTTGTTGGGCGTTTGACCTACAGGTATCGGCTCGGAACTATTATATTTCGATGCACTACAACAAAAGTTAGCAACGGCACGCCAAATGGCATGACGAATAACGCTACCCCTTGCTGTGGTGGATGATGCGACAATAAATATATTTTTTGTTGGGCCGAATACGGACTCCGCCTTGTTAAGGCCCGACATGTCTGCGGGTCAGATTCGTAAATCAAATGGCATGCCCAATAGTCGGTTTGACTTGAGATCAAGGGTGGTCAATCGGCTATGGCAGTCGCGCTATTTCCTCGACCGACATCTGTATAATGCTGCATGCGACGCAGTCTTTTCCAAGCAGCGACCATCGAACAACAAGCCCAGGCTAGCCCAGACAGCCTTGCCGGGGGCGCACATCCAAAGCAGGGTGAGCGTCATGATCAATCAGTTGCCACCCCGTCTGCTGGAACTCGCCAAGAAGCATTCAAATGCGTGCTCTTGGACACGGGTCTTTGCGAGCGAGTTGGCTCTGCATGGCGTCTTTTCTTTAACCTATTGGTCATTGAGGAAGGGGTCATGGTTGGCACCTATGAGCAGATCGGGGGAAAATTGGGAGTGGGCGCCAACACCGCGAGAAACTGGGTGAACGCCATGGAAAGCCAGTCCTTGGTCACAAAAAAGAGCCAAGGACGTGCAATTGAAATAATTTTGGTTGAGCCTTTCCTGTCCAAATCCAGCCTGCCAGAGCAGATCGCACCTGTGACCCCGTTCCCTGTCCCCACCAGCGATAGCCCCCGCTTAGCCAGGTTGAGGGCAATTGATGATGCCGCCGCCAAGATCGAGGCTCACATCGAAATCAAACTGGTCATCTGATGGACGCGCTCAGACAGATTGCCCTAGTAGACGCCTCAATACCCGTCCTGCGGGTTTGCATGACGACGGGAGAACTCTGCGAGCGATTGTTTGCCCAGGTCAGTAAATCGCCCCTGGCATGCGGGACGAGGGTTCAGCGCCTCCGCCACAATGATGCGTTGAGGGGCGTTGAGCATCTACGGATGTTCCTTGGCGGAAAACATACCGCCGTAGTCGAACTGACTGAACGCACATTGCTGGAATTCCGCCAGTCCCTGACTTCAGCAGGCCTTGATCAAGCCTACGCAAACGATCTGGTACGCCATGTCCGCAACGCCATCAATGCCCTGCCAAAAGAGATGCTTAATCGTCAGATGCTGGATGATAAGGCATGGCAACAGGCCACAAGATTCGATGGGCTTGAAAAACAGACTGCCGATCTGCTGAAGGACTACTGGCTTCATGGTCGCAAAGTCCGAAAGGGTGTCCTGACGCTAAACCCCGTTTCGGCCTCATACCGCGATAAGGTTGTCCGAGCGGCTCTTATCCTGCTGGGCAAAGTGGGCAAGAAGAGCCTCGCTGATATAGTTGAAGCGGATGGCGATAGATTTCTCCAAGAATACGAACACAGGGTCATGCGGAATACAGGCGTCGAGATGCTGGTCTCTGTGAATGCGCTTTTCCGATATGCCATCGCTAGGAAGCTATTTGATGCAAACCCGTTTTCCTCATACAGCGCAAAAACGGTGACGACAGACGATGATTTCGTTGCGGAGGAGGGTATTGCTCGACTGCGTGACCTCACCACCTGCGACATGAATAGTTTTATGGAGGTCAGGAACCGTCTGCTGGCATTCGGGCTTTGTTACGATTTCGCCCTGCGCATCGGGGAGGCCGTTCGACTGAATATCCAAGATGTTGCCTTGGACAATCTTGTCTGTCTCACGCTTCGGACGGCGGTCCAGAAGGGTGCCAACAAGCGGCCCGTTGTACTTCACAATTATTTCGACGAAACCAAGGCGTTGATTGATCGATACATCCAGTTGCGTAGATCCATGAATTCTACCAACGATGCGCTTCTTCTTGCGGATGATGGAGGTCGGCTCGCCGATGGTGGAGCGAGACAGGCGATTGCCGGTCACTGCAAGGAACTCGGCGTGCTTACCTTCGAGCGCAATAATCCGATGCCACACCGGCTAAGACATTCCTTCGGCTCAATCAATATTTCGCCGCTGGGACTTTCTTTGAGTGTTTGGGAGGTTTCGGAGCGATTGCGACACGAAAACATCAAGACAACCATAGACACCTACGTGAACCGCAATCCGCTCATTCAGCGGGCAAGGCATGAGGCACGCCTCCGGCGAAACGACAACGGCAAGAAGGCGAGCCGACATTCCGACGAGACGGCGGGACGGGTGTACGATGATTTCAGGCTGACCGAACACGAGGCCTTAAAGGTCGTAAGGCCGCTAGGCATTACATGGCGATCCTTGCGGCAATATTGTCTGCAGAACGGGATGGCCAAGACGATCGACAAAGCCTGCTTCTATTCGGAGGCGGCCATTGACGATATCAGCAGGAACTGGATGCCAAAGGATCGAGCCATAAAACTCCTTAAGCTCAGTAAATCTGGCTACTACTTCTGGGTCGGTGAAAATGCCATCCAAACCCTGACAATCGGACGGGCGGCTTTTGTGAAGAACGAGGCCGTTCTGCCTGCCCTTGACCGCAAGTCTGCCTGAATCTCATTCAGGCCTGCGATTCGGACTACTCCTTGCTGAATCAATGCCGCTCCCTGCAACGGTATTGCCCAGCATCTCTATCGTCGGGCGTGTGTCGTTCAGTCCAGTGGATAGTCCAGTAACCCCAATCAGGCCAAAGCAGCCCCTCAACGACCAGATTTGGTCGGGATAGACACAACTCGTTGATAGACCCCGACTAGAATCGGTCGGGGTCGGAGGGAGGGAAACCAGTTTTGGGCTGGTGGGCGTAGCAGGACTTGAACCTGCGACCCCTTCCATGTCAAGGAAGTGCTCTAGCCAACTGAGCTATACGCCCTCACTAATTCGCGCCAAAGAAGCACGGAAGAACAAAGGGCAAGATACAAGGTTTGACCGCCACGGCAATCGAGAAAGCATAAATAAACCGCGCTTTCCCTACCCCTCCACCAGGGTCTCTCCCATGGCAATGGTCACGATGTCCGCCATGTCACGGAAGGAGAAGGGTTTTTGCAGCAGGAAGGTCTTGCGCAGGGCCAATGCCCGCCTGAGGGTAGGATGCTCGGCGGTGAACCCACTGATTAGAATAATCGGAGCCCGATGACCCTGCTCCCGCATCCAGGCGGCCATCTCAAACCCATCGGCATCGGGCATGCTGAAGTCGTATATGATCAAATCAGGCTTGGCTCCGGCCAGTTTCTTCTTCAATTCAGATCCACTCGCGTACTGTTCCACGGTATGCCCCTCGGCGGTCAGTACACGCTGACACAGTTCCCGTACCACCGGATCGTCGTCCACCACCCAAATAGAACTGGGAGCGAGACGCCGCCGTATTTTTTTCTGCGGGGCCGGTTGGCCGGTGGCATGGGTCACGGGCAGGGTCAATACCACGTGGGTACCGCTGGGCTTGACCTCGCGACTGACTACTTCGCCCTCCAACCGGGCCACCTGACCGAGCAATCGGGCCAGCGCGGGCCGGGCCTGCGCAGCAGCATCCGAATCACCGGGCAGGCGCCGGGAGGCTTCTTCTATCACCTCAATGCGCAGGTGATTCGCGCCCTCCGGGTTTGACGTATGCACGATGACCCGGCCACCCGAAGGCAGGTTATCAAAAGCATTACCCAGCAAATTCAGTACCATCTGATGGATGAGGCCGGGCGGAGCCGCCACGGTGTCACGGGCTGCGTCGAAGCGGGTAACCACATCCACGCGACTCCCGGCCCTGGATTGCAGCAAGCCCAGCACACGCTGAATGCGATCATGCACCCCACACACGCTTTCCTCGACCTGCTCCTGGCCGGCCAGGGCAAGCACTTCCTCGGTGAAACGACGCGCCTGCTGGGCGGCTTCGATAACCTTGTGCAGATGTTCCGAAGCCTCGGCGGATAGCTCAGATTTGGCCACCACCATGGAGGTGTAACCCAGCACCACGGACAATAGCGTGCTGAAGTGATGGGCCATGCCCTCCGCCATGCTGCCCAATGCGGCCAAACGGTCAGAGTCCGGATCGCTTCCACTTTGCAGCGCCAGCAAGGATTCAAGGGCCGCCGCCAGCAAATCACGCTGCCGCCGCAAGTGCAACTGCCAGGCCTCCAACGCTCCTTCCCGAAGCACCGGCAGGGTGGCCGCAGCGGCCTCCACCGTCTTGAGGGAAATGCCGGTGGCAAAGGCGAGATCCTTGATATCCTGGGCGGAAAATTCTTTGTCCCGGAACTTGCCGGATCGGATGAGATGAACGTGGTAGCCCCGCACCGTGACCGGCAGAATCAGTTCCAGAATATCGAACGGTCCCCGGTGCAACAATTCCCCGCCTGACGTCGAGGCCTTCGTCAAAAGATCAATCTCCGAAGCCAGATAGAGCTTGCGCCCCTCTTGGCTGGCCAACATCACTTCCGTGACCAGGCGCGCAGGTTCCGCAAAAACATCCTCGGGGCCCCACGGTTGCTGGGCTCCCACCAGGCGTCGGGCGTGCTGGAGGTCGAGTTTCTGCAACGCCACCGGGGTGTCTTTGTGCAACAGGGTGTCGGGCAGGCGCAGCCGATGCAGCAACTCCCGGTGCTGGGCTTCAAGGGGCGAGAGCGAGTTGGCGTTCTTCACGTCTAGGGCGCCTCCGGCGGAGCCATCTCCTGCTGCAGAATCTTTTGGGTTCGTTGCTGGGTGTGAAATTCAATGTAGCGTTCACGATACTGCGGATCACTGCGCACCCGGGAGGCCCGATCAAGCAGGACAAAATCCACAACGCGGGTTTGATTGCTTCCCGTCTGCAGGGTCAGGCCCTCCTCCTGGCTCGATACAAATACCCCGCGTTGGACCACACCATTGGTGTAGCGCAACTCCACCGTCTCCCCGGCGTTAAACATGGGCGCTTTGATGTCCAGCTGCTCAATCACAGCCACCCGCTGTTCCGCCTCCACCACCGCCGGATCCAAGGCTGGCTCCTCCGGCACTTGATTCGTTTCCGCGACCGGGGCCTCAACCACAGCCACCCCTTGGGTTTCTGCAACCACGGCGATCACCTGGGTCGGCGCGACAGGTGTCGGCACCGCGGGTGCGACATCGGCCACTACCGGCGTGCTGGGCGGTAACGATGCGATGGGCGCTGCGGGCGGTTCAGCAGTCAACATTCGCCAGGCCACCAGACCAGCCGCCACCGCCACCAGCAAGGCCACCCCGGCGATCACCAGCGGATTCATGCGGGGCGCTGCTTCCTCATCCACCCGACGGCCGGATCTAAAATCATACCCGCATTGCACGCAGATTACCGCACCTTCGACCAGACTGGCCCCGCAGGAGGGACACCGGTTCTCTACGGGTGTGGTTTCGTCTTGCTTGAATTTCAGGGAGGAGGCCATGGGCGTAAGGTTGAAGTTGATCGTATGTACGGCTTTGACGGTAGCGCGAGTCCGGGCTACAGGCAAGCCTGCGCAACCGCCCCATCTACGGGGAAAATCAGACCCAATTAGCACCCCGATCGACAGGGTGATCAGGGAATAACGACGCGATACCCCTGAAACGCATTGGTGGAGTCGTGCCACAGCACCTGCGCACCACCTGAAGCGGTTACATTGCTGACCAACACCCAGTCGCCCTGAACCAGATCTGTGGCCGACTCAAAACGATAAGACTCACCCGCCCGCATATTCAACCATGTCACATCCACCCTACTGGTCGCCATATTTAGGGCAACCGCAGCGGGCAGGCGGTCAAGGAAGACATTGTCTACTTTATAGACTTCACTGGCGTCGAACTGTGTCCGATCAATACTGATCTCCAACCGAGTAACATTGGTCATAAGGCTGGAAAAATTGCCGATTACATTGGTCCATTTTCCTGCTTCAGGCGACACCAGCGAGGCTCGAACCTTATACCAGACCCCCGTCTCGGCAATAACCTCATCAAATCGGTGCCAGAAGAGAGTTGTCCCGGAATAGAGATTGATACGATAGCTGCTGCGGTTGGTGTTTGTGTCGACAAAGTCGGCCGCATAAAAGTCAAACCCCACCAACAAAGCATCAACGTCTAAGTAGTTTCCGATAAAATTTGCCGTGCTGGTCAAACCCGTGGCAACAATCGCATCGGGGTCTGGCTCAGGCATGGATGGGTTTGCCGGAAAACTTGCCTGCAGGCACCCATCCGGATTTCCACCGGTGACCAGATTGGTGAGCGTAAACTTGCCCACATCCCTATCGCGCCACCCCCCCATCGTACCGGTAAAAGTCTCCGTATAAAGAGACACCGCATGAACAGGTCCTGATGCAAGAAGCAGGCCAACCAAAGTAAGCGCCAACGTTGACCATTTGGGCGTCATGTTGGCGACCAGTTTAGGCCATGCGGCTGGCTTTCAGCAAGTGCCGACGCACACTGACCAGCCCCGCGCCGGCCAGGCTCAGCAGCAGCAGGGTGTTGGGTTCCGGTACGGCCGAGGATTCGCCCCCGCCTCCCCCGCCCA
>Ga0056914_10000183_pt1 | contig 67053 bp, 68 predicted proteins | sample TNRBio252014_DNA_FD_55168 | JGI IMG/M metagenome (GOLD analysis project Ga0056914, IMG submission 55168) | Wastewater treatment Type I Accumulibacter community from EBPR Bioreactor in Madison, WI, USA - TNR Reactor_6/25/2014_ DNA | ecosystem: Engineered > Bioreactor > EBPR > Anaerobic-Aerobic >...
CATCCGCAAACAAACCCACTGCGCTGTCGAAGCTCTCTTTCGCTCCAATCAATTATGATCACTTCTGTTCGATTCCGCTATATTTCGGCTGGATCGGCGCGCAGGCCATGCTGTTGGGCGACATGGCGGCTCGACCGGTACTGGGGTTGCCATCAAAGCCAGAGAAGTTAAAAGATTCTCCCATTTTTGGGGATCTTTTGAACACCTTCGCCCCCGATGGTCGGGGCAGTCGCTACATGACCGAGTTCTACACCCAGCTACAGCAGATTCGCCAGATTCACGCCGATGCGAAGTTAATGCAGAAACTCGGCGATACCGGATTGAGCGGGTTTATGCGAGAACACCATAAAGAATTAGCGCTGGCGGCTCCAATGGAACAAGCCGCAAGGCGCATTGCGCAGATCGGCAAAATGGAGCGGCGCATCGCCGAAAATCGCGCCCTTAATGGACCGGAAAAACAAGCAAAGCTCGACGCCCTGAGCAATCGAAAAGCCGCGATGGCGAAGCGGCTGCAAGCGGCGCTGGTGTATTAGCGCTCTACCCCTGAATCTCGGCTGACACAATCGCATTCATCGCTGACATAGCGGAGCTCGCCATTTGGCCATCGACGTGGGCGGCGCTCATCTGGATGTCGGAAACCGCCTTGACGCGCATAAGTTCCGCGTCCAGCAATTTCAATTGTTTCTCAAATTTAAACCGCAACTGCTCTAGCGCGAGCTTGGCATTTTCAAGCCCCTGATCATACGTAAACTTCCGCTCTTGAAGCTTGGCTTCATTTTCAGCCAGGAACACCTTGGCGGTGGCTTCATAGGCATGGAGTGCTTGTTCAGAGCGCGAGGTATCGGCCTGGACTTTGGTCAGTTCCGCTTGTACCAGGGTTTTGAATTGCTCTAAAAGCTGGTCGTTGCGGCGAACTTGTACGTCAATTTGTTTGCTGCGGGCATTAACTTCGCTCTCAAAAACGCGCGCTTCGGTTTCATAAATCTTGAGCTTAGAAATCTCGCCTTCCATCTTTGCTTTGTCGCCCTCGATTTCGGCTTGCAGCAAACCATATTCTGAGCGTTTCGCATTGGAGAGCGCCTCATACGCCTGGACCTTCCCTAAGTAAAGGTCAAGCGGAAACTTGCGCGCCTTAAGCTCCAACTCCAGAGCATGAATTCGACTGGCGTACAAATTCGCCTTCGTCTCTTCGGCTTTGAGTTCCGCAGCGTACTGACTTATCCGTTGCTCATTCAAGGTGGCTTGCAGCTGGGCGAGTTCCATTTGGGTCTTGAGGACTTCAAGCTTTGCCATCTGGCTTTTGAGAAGCGCTTCAAACACCTCCACTTCCAGCCCAACGAGCCGAGCGCGAATCTCAAAATCCTTTTGGCGTAGCTCATAAACGGCATGAGCAAAGCGCACAGCTGTTTCCGCAAAGCCAAGCGCTGCCTTAAACGCTTCCAGTCCATGGCCTGCCATCTGCCGAAAGAAATCAAGCCCGTTGAACGCCCCGCCGACCATCCACGGCGACCGGCGGATTATCAGCCGCTGGATGCGTTCTGGCATCGGCGCGGCTTCGTTCGGCATCCACAATTGCGCGCGACGTTCTCCTGGCAGGACGTGGATGAGCTGGCTGAATCGCCCAAACCAATGGTGTTTTGGCTCAAGTCACTGGGCTAAATTCGCTACGCTCCAATCTGAGATCGGCTGTAGAGCGAGCCTCTCAAGCATCGACGGTTGGCAAACCCGATAACGCAGTAGTCAATGCAGCTTCGTCGTAATTTTGGTCCGTCAATTTACCGCCAAAATAATCCATATACGCCTGCATGTCGAAGTGGCCGTGACCGGAGAGGTTAAACAGGATGGCGCGGCTTACCCCTTCCGCCTTACAGCGCAACGCTTCATCAATCGCGCCTTTCACCGCATGGTTGCTTTCCGGGGCTGGCAAAATGCCTTCGGCACGGGCGAACTGCACACCAGCCTCAAAGCAACCAAGCTGATGGTAAGCCCGCGCTTCCATCAAACCCAATTCCATAACGTGACTGACCAGCGGAGCCATGCCGTGATAGCGCAAGCCGCCCGCGTGAAAGCCGGGCGGGGTGAAGGTCGCGCCCAGCGTGTGCATCTTGACCAGTGGGGTTAGATGGGCGGTGTCGCCAAAATCGTAGGCATAGCGTCCACGGGTCAGCGTAGGGCAGGCGGCAGGTTCAATCGCTACTGTCCGCACCGCCGGTCCGCCCCGTAGCTGCGCGCCAATAAACGGAAAAGCGATACCCGCCAGATTGGAACCGCCACCGGCGCAGCCGATGACTACATCGGGATAATCGTCCGCCTGTTCCAATTGCGCCATCGCTTCGAGACCGGTCACGGTTTGATGCAACAGGACGTGATTGAGGACCGAGCCGAGCGCGTAGCTGGTATCCGGGCGTTGCGCAGCGACTTCGACAGCCTCGGAAATAGCAATGCCGAGACTGCCAGGATGATCCGGGTAACGAGCCAGTGCCTCCCGGCCGGAAGCGGTTTCTTCTGAGGGTGATGCCACGCAACGCGCCCCATAAGTCTCCATCAGGGCGCGGCGATAGGGTTTTTGCTGATAGGACACCCGTACCATGAACACTTGTACGTCGATCCCGAACAAAGCCCCCGCAAAAGCCAGCGACGATCCCCACTGGCCAGCACCGGTTTCGGTGGCAATGCGCCGGATACCAGCCTCTTTGTTATAGAACGCCTGGGCGACGGCGGTGTTGGGTTTATGGCTGCCCGCCGGGCTGACGCCTTCGTACTTGTAATAAATTCTCGCCGGGGTTTCCAAAACCTGTTCCAGGCGGCGGGCGCGATAAAGCGGACTCGGCCGCCACTGCCGATAAATCGCCCGAACCGGCTCCGGAATAGCGATCTCGCGCTCGGTGGCGACTTCCTGTTGAATCAGAGCCATGGGGAACAGCGGTGCCAGATCATCCGGATCGATGGGCTGGAGTGTGCCCGGATGCAACACTGGAGGCGGTGGTTTCGGCAAGTCCGCGACTAGGTTGTACCAGAAGGTAGGCATCCGGCTTTCATCAAGCAGGTATTTTACGGTCTCGCTCATGATAGTTTTCCAAAAAGCAAAAGCCCGCCGGGGGATCGGCGGGCTAGGTGAATGCGACGCAGCGATCAGGCGCCGCTGATTTTAACTGAGTTTTAGCCGAGATTAACGCCGAAATCGCGGGCGACCGCCGCTAAGCCGCCTGCATAACCCTGGCCGATGGCCTTGAACTTCCATTCGTCATTATTGCGATAAAGCTCGCCGAAGATCATCGCTGTCTCTGTGGAAGCATCCTCGGACAAGTCGTAGCGGGCAATCTCTTGATCGCCTTCAGCATTGAGCGCACGGATATAGGCGTTACTCACTTGTCCAAAGTTCTGCTTGCGGGCTTCAGCATCATGGATGGTGACCACAAAGGCCACTTTAGCCGTCTGGGCCTCCATCGAATCCAGCGTGATCTCAATGACTTCATCATCGCCAGCGCCTTCGCCGGTGCGGTTATCGCCCTTGTGGGCAACTGCGCCTGCCGGATCGTGGGGGTTGTTATAGAACACGAAATGCTGATCACTCAGTACCTTGCCCTCAGCATTCAACACGAAAGCCGAAGCATCCAGATCAAAGGCATTGCCATCCGTCTTGCGCAAATCCCAACCCAGGCCGAAGCGGACCCGCTTTAAACCAGGAACTTGCTTACTTAACGAAACATTGCCGCCTTTTTGCAGGGAAATAGCCATGTGTCACCTTTAGATGTTTGAAATGGAAGGATTTTACCTGCTTGACCGATCAGATCTTGATGCCATATTGGTTGCACATCGCCGCTAACCCACCGGCATAACCCTGACCCACGGCACCAAATTTCCACTCGCCCCCGTGGCGGTAAAGCTCGCCGAAAATCATCGCAGTCTCCGTCGAGGCATCCTCAGCCAGATCGTAGCGGGCTACTTCGGTATTGGTTTCAGCATTGACCAGACGAATAAAGGCATTGTTGACCTGACCGAAATTTTGCCGACGCTGGTCTGCATCGTGAATGGTGACGGTGAAGGTGATTTTCTGGACATCCGCCGGTACTTTGGTCAGATCAACCATGACCGCCTCGTCATCGCCCTCACCAGCACCTGTCCGGTTATCGCCGGTATGCTGCACCGAGCCACAGGCCGACTTAAGCTGGTTATAAAAAATAAAATCAGCCTCAGAACGGACTTTGCCGCTCGCATCCAACAGGAACGCAGAAGCATCCAGGTCAAAATCAGCGCCGTCAGTGGCACGGGCGTCCCAGCCCAGGCCCACCAATACTTTCTTCAGATCCGGCGCTTCCTTACTCAGGGATAATTTACCGCCTTTATTCAGTGAAATAGCCATGTTTAAAAGTCCTCCTGAAATCAACCGTATTCAGACATCGCGTCCGCTAATGGGGATTAAACTTCTCGATCACGCGCTTCAATCTGTTCTTCAACTTTGGCCTGCTGGGCTGCGCTAGTATCTTTCGGCTCCTCCTTACCTGGCAACACCAACGAGGCAATCACACCTACCGCTAAGGTACCCAGGATAATCATCAGGCTCATGTCAGCGGAAATGTTGAAGCCAGGCCAGTGGAACAGATGATTGGACGCTTGCAACGCCAGCTTGAAGGCGATGAAGAACAACAACGCCGCCACGGCCTTGTCCAGATGGATCAAGTATTTTTGCGCTGCCGCTAGCACAAAGTACAGCGAGCGCAAGCCGAGGATCGCGAAGATCACCGCTGAATAAACCAGCAGTGGCTCACGGGTCACCGCAATAATGGCCGGTACCGAATCAAAGGCAAAAATAATGTCAGAAACCTCAATCACCACCAGGCACAGTAGCATCGGCGTAGCGTATAGCGCCGCCTTGCGTGCGACCTGAATACCGGGGTCTTGCGCTGTCATGGCCTCGACATGCGCACGGTTGACAAAGAAATGATTGCCGTGCAGGCGCGGATAAACTGGCATTAATTTTTGGGTAAACCGCACCGACCAGTGATTGGAATAATCTTCAATCTCATCGTCCCCACCCACCCCAGATAGCATCTTCCAGCCCGTCCAGGCGACGATGGCGGCAAATACGAATTCGATCCAGGTGCTTAGACCAAACAAGGTGGTACCAAAGGCGATAAACAACATCCGGAAAAGTACCGCCCCCAGAATCCCGAAGTACAAGATGCGGTGCTGCAAAGCGCCCTTAATCCCGAAAGACGCAAAGATAGCGACAAACACCATCAAATTGTCCACCGACAAGGATTTTTCCAGGATGTAGCCAGCCAGGAACAATTCAGCAAATTCAGCGCCATGGTGGAGCTTGATGTAGAAGTAAAAACCGATAGCAAGGAAAATCCAGAACAAAGACCACGCGCTGGCGTTGGCAATGCTGATGTCCTTACCATCCCGGTGCAGCCGCAAATCCAGCCACACGGAGAAGATCACCACCGCCGCAAAGATGGCGATGGTTTCCAGGGGATAACCGATATGATGTTCCATGAGGTCTTAAAATCTCAGAGATCGAAATCTTTAGGATTAAGACCCAATTCAGCGCAGATTTTACTCACCACTGCCTTCTCCTGGGCATCAAAATTGCCGTCGGCGGCCCCAATGGCGCAACAAACTCGAACCATCAAGCGGGCTTCTGCATCCTTACCCTTGAGCTTGCCGACCACCTGCAAAGCGCTGGCCTGTCCAATCTGATGATCAAATTCGAACTGTTTTGAATACTTGTCGAAAATAGCGATGATTTCCTGGACATCGAAAACCGACAACACGTCGGAATTCCGCAGGAAACCCATCATTTTTTGCTTTTCTTCAGGCTTTACGACCCCATCGGCGTGAGCGACCAGCGCACAACCGGAGACCACCGCTTCCAAAAAGCTTTTGTTTTTGAACTTGGTTACCTCCGTTTTCAGATTGGCGGTGACTTCGCTGTAACGTTGTTTCAGCCATTTAAGTGCCATAGTGCTGTCTCCGTATTTTTAGTGAATCTGTAAAAAAATCAGTCTTTGGAACCTGCTACCCAACGCAGGCCAAAACCATAGGCCTGGTCGAGATCGCGATGATCCCGGAAATATTCGACCAGTTTGGTGACTTTTAGATTGCCACCTTGATTCTCCAGCATCGCCAACGCGCACATGCGCTGGTCGTTGCGGTGACTGTCAAGCCGTATCTCCAAGGTGGGTTGGCCGGGCGCTTGCAACGTAACCACAGCATCGGTTTCTGACCAGTTGGGCGCGCCCTCATAAATCATTGCAAACAACACCACCCGGTCCAGGTCATTCCAGTGTTGGCCGTTAATGTGCAGAAATTCCCCGGCGGCGCTGGCCCCGCTGCGGTCATCGCCCATCAGTTGGATATAGGGCGGTTGTTGGAGGCTACCGAAGGTGTTGCCGAGCGCCTGCACTGCTCCGCCCCGACCATCGCGTAACTTGAATAGACAACCCAAATCCAGATCGACCTTGCGCCCGCCGGTGATTCGACCGAAAAATCCCTTGCCGCCGCCAGAACCTTGATGCCAGTTCAAGTTAACCACGATTTCGCCAAAGCCCTGGGCTTTTTTCTCCAGCGAAATGCTCGGATTTCGCTTATCAAGGGTAATTTTTTCCAGCCGGATGGGTTGAGAGGACGGAGCCGGTGTGGCGGTCGGCGCTGGGGCGGCGGGAGCCGAAGCAGCAGGTTCCGGCGTCGGTGCGGCGTCAGGATCGTCACCGACATCCACCCCGTATTGGCGAGCCAAGGGTGCTAGGCCGCCAACAAACCCTTGGCCCACAGCGCGGAACTTCCATTCACCATTGCGCAAATAGAACTCACCAACGATGAGAGCAGTCTCAGCCATCATCCGGGTCGCCAGCGGAAAAGCCGCTAACACCGCTTGGGTCTGTGCATCGCGGATTTCTGCGCGCACCTGTGCCAACTGACCAAACGAGTGTCCGCGCCGTAGCCCCTGGTCAATCGTCAGCGCAACGACAATCCGCTCAATGGCGGCTGGAAGTTGTGCAAAAGTGACAGTAAAAGCTCGCGCATCACCAGCACGCTGGATGCCGCCGCCGGGCAGGGTCGGCTGGTTATAAAACACAAAATCCTCGTCACCGCGCACTGTGCCCGCTGCGGTGAGCGCAAACGCGCTGGAATCAAGCGTCAGTGGCGTGTTGGCAGGCTCCCACGCCAGGGGAATCTCGACCACCGTTGGCGCTGGACTGTGTTTGGTGATGGAAAAATTCTGACCGGGTTGCAAATCCATGAGAGAAATCCGCCGGGATTAGGATTACAAATAAGGCTGGAGCGCTGGCATCAATTCATGAAAAGTGCGGCCGCTGGCATGATCGCCAATGGCTTGCAATTTCCATTCGCCATCGGTATGGCGATACAATTTGGTCATGATCAGGCCGGTATAGTTTCCGCCTTCCAGGGATAAATCGAAGCGAGCAATTTCGTGGTTGTCAGTGCCATCAACAATACGGCATAACGCGCTTGGAATACCGGCAAACCCCTCACCGCTGAAGCTGTTGACGGTGAAAACGAGCGTCTGCACCTGGGCAGGCAGACGTGCTAAATCGATGCTGATGCGCTCGTTCTCGGCGTTATCCTGTCCGCCTCCTGAACGGTCATCACCACTGTGCTGGACGGAGCCACAATGGCTTTTCAGTTGTCTAAACCAAACAGTATCGACAAGATCGCCCTTGGCGTCGAACAGTAAACAGGAGGCGTCCAGATCGACGGCTTCCTGACGGGTCCCCGCGCCAAAGCCTAAAAAGCCCCGGCTTTGCACTTGTTTCATGCCCCAGCCAAGCCCCATCACGACCTGGCTCAAACCGCGCCCGGTCTCTTTTTGCAGGCTGATGCGCTGTCCTTTTTGCAGGTTGATGGCCATACGATGCCTCTAAATAAATGGATAGGTGTGGGTAAACTATTGGAGCGATGGCTCCTTAATTAGCCAAAACATACGGACGCTTCACAACATTTTCAAGTCGTTTCATATATTTTAATGTTGAGCAGTCAGTCATTGCCCAGTCTGGAGGGATCATGCGCCTACTTGCGATGCTAGCCATCTTGGTCGTTGCCACCGCCGAAGCGGCCGCTCCGGCGTCCGAAGACAAGCTTAAAAAATGGCAAGACGACAAGGGAGTTTGGCACTACGGCGACAATCAAACCGTGGCACCTAATACCTCGACCAATCAAGCGTTTGAGGCTTATCGGCGTGGCGACTACGCCGCAGCCTTTGAGCAATATCTGGGTTGGGCCAAACGGGGTGACCCACAAGCGCAAACCATGATCGGGACGATGTATATGCGCGGCCAGGGCGTAGCGCAGAGTCAGACCAACGCGATTGAATGGTTCAAGCAGGCGGCCAAACAGGGCAATCCCAACGCCCAGTACACTTTGGCGATTCTCTATATCCAAAATCCCCAAGCGGCCCCTGATGAGCGGGAACCGTTTTTATGGCTGCGTCGGGCAGGCCAGGGAGGCCACATGGAAGCGCAGGTTTTGCTGGCCAATCGATTCGCCAATGGTGAAGGAACGCCCCGTGATGACCAGGAAGCGCTTAACTGGTATCGGAAAGCCGCTGCGCAAGGCAGTGCCAGCGCTCAATTTCAGTTAGGAAACTTCTATGCCAGTGGTCGCGGCGTCTCACCGAACGATAAAGAAGCAGTGCAGTGGTACCAAAAGTCGGCAGCGCAGGGCAACGCCGGCGCTCAGCTGGCTCTGGGCGCGATGTACGCCAGTGGTCGGGGAATCGCCGCCAGCGATCAGGACGCCGTGCAGTGGTATCGGAAGGCAGCGGAACAGGGCAATGCCGAGGCGCAGTACAATCTGGCGGTGCGCTACCTGACCGGTCGCGGGCTGGCCTCCGATGTACAAGCGGCCTTTGCCTGGTTTCGTAAAGCGGCGGAACAGGGTTTGGGAGTGGCTCAGCTTAATCTGGGGCGACTTTACGAGGAAGGCAAAGGCACTGCGCGTAACGATGCCGAAGCCGTGAAATGGTACCGGCAAGCCGCCAGTCAAAATCTGCCTCTGGCTCAATATTACCTGGGCCGGATGTATGCGGAGGGAAAGGGCCTATCGCGCGATGCAGCGGAAGCCTTGCAATGGTTTCGCCGCGCCGCTGACCAGAATCTCCCTTTGGCGCAGCTGGAGCTGGCGAATGGTTATTTCAACGGTCGCGGCATGGAGTTGGACCCGAACCGAGGCGTGCAGTTATTGACGCAAGCGGCCACTGGGGGTAGTCCGGAGGCGCAATTGCAACTGGCAGAACGCCACTTTGCGGGAAATGGCGTGCCGCAGGATAACAAGACTGGGCTGGAGTGGTTACGCAAGGCAGCCGAACAGAACCATACTCCGGCGCAATATTTGCTGGGCGTTTTGTACGCTCGCGGTGAGTTTGTCGGACGTGATGATGGGCAGGCAGCCGAATGGTATCGTAAGGCGGCCGAGCAAGGTCATGTCGCCAGTCAAATGCGTCTTGGCGGTTTGTATGCCAATGGCCTGGGCGTCTCCCGCGACGACCGGCAAGCATTACAGTGGTTTCAGGAAGCCGCCAAACAGGGCGACGCTCAGGCCCAGGCGAATGTCGGAGCGTTCTACGCTACCGGGCAGGGAGCGCCGCGCGACGATGCGCAAGCTCTAGCCTGGTATCGTAAAGCCGCTGAGCAGGGCCTGCCCGTTGCCCAATTAAATCAGGGCTTATTCTACGCCGATGGCCGCGCTTCCTTGCCGCGCGACGATGCGCAAGCAATAGCGTGGTATCGTAAGGCGGCGGTTCAGAACTTGCCTCTTGCTCAACTGATGTTGGGTCTGGCCTATGCAACCGGGCGTGGTGTGGCGCGTGATGATCGTCAGTCAGTCGACTGGTTTGAGCGAGCTGCTAACAATGGCTCTGCACTGGCGCAGTATGCGCTGGGAATGCTCTACAGCAATGGCCGAGGGGTTCAGCGCGATTGGATCAAAGCGCATATGTGGCTGAATTTAGCCGCTTCTGGCGGCTATGTCGGTGCTGCACAGCCACTTGAATATGCAGCCAGCCAGCTTAATGAAACGGATATGGAACGCGCCCGGACGCTAGCCCGCGAGTGGCGGGCTGCCCAGGCATCGACTACCCCATCGAACTGATTGGGAGATCAATATGGACGAGCACGACCGCCAATTGGCGGAACGGATACGGACCGCCTGCGTAAGCACTGCTTTGGAGGCTTACCAAGACGCTGGCTTGAGCGGGTTGTGCGCCGAGGGCCGCTGGGAATACACCATCGGGGTGCTTCGACAAATGGATCTATCCCCTTTGCTGGAGGCAACCGTCTTAAATCCAACTGATTCTAAAACGGGTTAGCGGGCGGCCAGACGTTAATCTTTTGAGAAAAGTCAGCGGCTTGCTCCCTAACGATAGATTGAAGAGAGTTCAATGACTTTTGCGGTTCGGATCGAGTAAATGTTGGCCAAGATCGCGCACAAACTCTTCAAGCCGAGCCGATTCAGCGTGTAGGCGCTCATTGGTCTGGCACAGCGTGTTGGCCAACCGATAGGTGCGCGATAAAAGCTGTTCCAGATCATCGGTTTGCCAAAGCTTGTCATGATTGATCTCAGGTTCCCCATCATTAAGCACCACGGCACACCAGTCAGGGATGCGGTACATGAGGACCGATTCACGATCATTCGCTAAACACAGGGTGACGCCGATCTCATACTTGCGTAAGACGCCGACGATTTCGTCAAGGCACTGCTGCATATCCTCGCCCAGATCTTCGTTGGTTTCCGATATGCTTCCCTCACCCGAAGCTTGCTGCTCTTCATCTACCCTGCTCATCTTGTCTTACCTCATTATGATCTGGGTCGAGTGTGGCTCCAAACGAAAACCCCCGCGCCAGGACATCAGTAGCGCAGGGGTTCAGCGTGTTCGGGATGGCGCGCCAATTCGGCGACAAATCTCATACGTGTTGCAATATTACGCCAATCAAGGCCCGACTGCCAGCCGATCCAGGGATATCCGCCAACTTATTGAGCCGAGATTTTTCATGAAGCTTATTAAAACCCTGTTCCTTGCGCTGTGGATGCTGGGTACTTTGTCGACCCAGGGTTTTGCCGTTGAGCCGATGTTAAGCCGGATTCGGCTGCCCCCGGGTTTCAAGATTGAAATGTTTGCTGATTCAGTGCCGAATGCGCGGGTGATGGTGCTTGGCGACCGGGGGACTTTGTTTGTCAGTACGCGGGGCGAAGGCAGCATCTATGCCTTGCGTGATGCGGATGGCGATGGTCGCGCCGAGACGCCTCGGATCATTGCCAGCCATTTGAAAATGCCCAACGGCATTGCTTTCCGCGATGGCGCGCTCTATGTGGCGGCTGTGGATCAAATCTTGCGTTACGACAACATCGAAAGCCGATTAGAGAATCCACCCTCGCCTGTGCGGGTGACAGATGCCTTACCGAAGGATCAAGCCCATGGCTGGCGTTATATCGCCTTTGGCCCGGACGATAAGCTCTATGTTGCGGTGGGAGCGCCTTGCAATATCTGCGACCAGGCCGGTTATGCCGAATTGCGCCGTCTCAATGCGGACGGTTCCGGGATGGAGACGGTGGCGCGCGGCATCCGTAACACGGTCGGTTTCACCTGGAATCCTGCGGATCGCACCTTATGGTTCACCGAAAATGGGCGCGACTGGTTAGGCGATGATTTACCTCCGGATGAACTCAATCACGCTGCTAAACCCGGTCTGCACTTCGGCTATCCCTACTGCCATGCAGGCGATTTACCTGACCCTGAATTCGGTGCTGGCAAGAACTGCGCTGATTACACGCCGCCCGCCCAGAAGCTGGGACCGCATGTAGCGCCGCTTGGGTTGATCTTCTATACCGGCACGCAATTTCCCGAACGGTATCGCGGGCAGATTTTCATTGCCGAACATGGTTCCTGGAATCGCAGCACCAAAATCGGCTATCGGATCATGCTGGTGACTCTGCGGGATGGTCGGGCGGTTAGCTACCAGCCTTTTGCGGAAGGATGGCTGGACGGAGGGCGTGTGTGGGGCCGACCGGCTTATCTACTGGTTATGCCGGATGGCTCGCTGCTGGTCTCTGATGATCATGCCGGAGTGATTTATCGCATTCGCTATGATGTTGCACTGGCCCCTAAAGCGTAGCAATTACGACACGCTATGAGCGTCGTCGCCGGGCGTCGCCGAATTCAGTGCAATCGGATAACAGAGTTTTTAACGTTGTTAGCGGCGTTGCTAGCGCTCAATTCAGCGCTGACGTTTCAAAATGTCTGGCCGACCCCTAGCATCCGCTGGGTTCCTGAGTTCTCAGTCGAATGGGCAACCTTGTTGCTCGTGCTGGTAGGCGCAGCGCTCAGTGGGAAGTTACCGGGTAAGGCTATGCGCCGCGCCCTGGTCGGGGTCTATTTGCTGTTGGTAATCGGGCGCTACCTGGATGTGACTGTGCCTGCGCTGATGGGCCGCTCCATCAATCTCTATTGGGACAGCCAGCACGTCTTTCATGTCGTGGCCATGTTCCTGACCAGTGTCTCCCTCTGGCGCTTGTTGTTGATGGCGGCGGCGCTGCTGTTGGCAAGCGCTGGATTGATTGGGCTTTTGCATTGGTCGTTAGGCGTTGTGTTACAGGCGCTGGATCGACCGGCTGACCGACGCTGGATCGGTGCGCTCGCTGTGGTGCTGCTGGGGTTGTATGGAACCGGTCGGCTGAGTTTGCTGCTGCCGACTGAGCGCTGGTTCGCATTGCCGGTTTCGGGCTGGTTCACCGAACAAGTAAGCCAGGTGCTGAAGGCGACCGTATTTCAGGATAGTCACTGGCTCAATGCCCAACCCCCGCTCGTCCATTCCAACCTCGAACGACTCCAACGAGGGGATTTTTTTCTTTGGTTTTTTGAGTCTTACGGCGCTTTGGTATTCGATGATCCCCGATTCGCAACCCCACTGGCCGGGGAGTTCGTCGGCTTGGAGCGGGCCTTGGCCAGCGTGGGTTGGCATAGCATCTCGGCGCGAGTGGAGTCCAGCACGTTTGGCGGGTCGTCTTGGCTGGCCCATTCCAGCGTGCTATCCGGGTTACGGATTGCCGATCAAAACAACTATCAAACTCTACTGGCTTCCCGCCGCGATACTCTGGTTCAGCGGTTTGCCGCCGCTGGCTATCGCACCGTGGCGATCATGCCCGGTCTCAAGTTTCCGTGGCCTGAAGGTCAATTCTATGGTTTCGACCGGATTTATGATAACCAGGCGCTAAATTATACCGGGCCGACGTATGGTTGGTGGGGCGTTCCGGATCAATACAGCCTCTATCGCGTACACCAGATCGAGGTGGCAGCGACGGATCGGGCACCGCTGCTGGTGCTTTTCCCAACCATCAACAGTCATGCCCCATTTGCGCCGCTGCCCCCTTATCAAGCGGACTGGGGGCAAATCGACATCCATCGTGCTGCTCTAGTTAGCGAATCGGCGGAACTCGGTCATCGACTACTGGATGGCGAGGCGCTGGCAGCCGCTTATCGCCGTAGCATGCGTTACAACCTGGCGGTTCTGAGTGGCTATATCAGTCAATTTGCCCCGGCGAAGGCTTTATTCATGGTACTCGGCGATCACCAACCCCCCGCCATAGTCGGGGGTCGGGACATCTCCTGGCAGGTTCCAGTCCATCTGTTTTCGCGTGATCCAGCTTTGCTCCAGAGGTTTGTGGATCTTGGCTTTAAGCAAGGACTGGTTCCTGATCAGAGCGCCTTGGGCAACATCGAAGCGCTGACAACTTTGCTACTAAGCGCGTTGAGTGACGAACCGCCTGCGCAGCAACGGCTGCCCTCAACGGGAAGAGCGCATGAGCCAGACGATATCGATAGCGAAGGATACGCTGAGCAGGCCCAGCGCCAAACTGGCCCATAAGATTGACCAAGGCGGCGTAACCCAGGGGACTAAACAGATGACCAAGGCGACGGTTTGGATGACGCAGATGGTCTGGCGACGTTTACGGGGGGGTAAGGGTTGCCGGAGATAGGGGAGGATGTGACCGACAACCACAAAGATATAGCGTAACGCCCCTGACAAGATAACCCAGGCTCCCGCCTTGCCGGACTGATACACCAGAGCAGCCATCACCAAAATCGAAAAGGCGTCAATTTCCATGTCGAAACGAGCGCCAAAAGCGCTTGCCATACCAGAGCGCCGGGCCAGCCAGCCATCCATGCCATCCAACAGAATGGCAAGCGTCGCCAGGAAGACGATAAGCCAGCTTATCTCGTCGGCTAGGGAGCCTTGCCCCAGCCACCCGGCCATTAGAGCGGCAAGACCGGCTCGCAGCAGTGTTACCCCGTTGGCTTCACCGAATCGCTCCAGCGGTAAATGGTGGTGCAGAAAAGGCAGCAAGGCCAGCAGCAGGCCGATAAAGACCAGCAGCGATTGGCCGATGTAGCCAGGCGGCTGTTGGGTTAATTTGCTAATACCGACCGCTAAAACGATCAGCCCTAGCGACACGGTAACGACAGACCGAAGCGTACTGGCTAGCAGTCGCCGCCGTGGAACTGTGATCCATGCGATGGCGCGATCCGGCAGGATCAGTTTCTTCAAGCGGCAGCCCCGATTAGCTCCCGTAAAACGACCGTCGCATAAGCCCCTGCGGGTAAGTGAAAGCTGAGAATCGCGGTATCAGGGTGTGGAAACTCTAGCGCTAACTCACCGATGAGCAAGCGCAAGGCGCGTCTTTCCTGGCGTAACCCAGCCGCCTCCAGACCATCCCGAAAGATCGGTAGAGTTTCAGCCACCGCTTGTTCAAGCGCGCGAACAGCACCAGTCGCCAGCAGCTCTCCGGCACCCCACAACGGTCCAGTAGGATGCAAGTCGCCTTCCGTCACCCGGCGGTGAATCGTTTCATCCGGCTCAGCGGCGGTGAAGATGCTATGGCTACCGGCCAACATCAGCACCTCTCCCGACAAGGGCCGGTCCCACGACTGATCCGCGACCCGCCGCGCCAGCACAGCGTTGAACAGGGCGGATCGCGCAGCCGACAGATATAAACCATGCTGGTGCCGGTCGCGGACTTTTTCCTTACCGCTAAGCATCGCCTCGGCGCGCACTAGATTGCCGCCCCCCTGGCCAAAGCGCTGCTCCCCGAAATAATTGGGTACTCCACTGACTGCAAGGCGCTTAAGTCGCTCTGTTAATTCAGCCCCATCGCCTTGAAGTTTCCGCACCACGATCCGAAAGGCGTTGCCGGTTAACGCGCCGCGCCGCAGTTTGCGAGAATGGCGCATCACCTCCAGTACAGTCATATCGGGATCATCAATAGCCGACCAATCTGGTTCCGGTCGACCGGGCAACTGCACTGAAAACCACTGTTCCGTCACGGCATGCCGATCCTTAAGACCGGCATAACCAACCGCACTGGTCGGTGTCCCGGCCAGCTTGGCCAATTGCCGTGCCACCCATTCGGTATTGGCGTTATGCTTTCGCACCCATAACCAGACATGTTCGCCGCTGCCCTCCAGCGAAAAGCCAAGGGTTTCACGCACCTGGAAATCTTCAGGTACGGTGCGCAATTGGCCTTGGATCTGGGGCTGGCCATAGGCGTAGGGGAGTTCTGGCAAAGCGATAGAGTCGGTCATGAGGCTGGATAATTGAGTGGTTTGGCTGACAGCGCCCATCGTGGATTACCCTCCAGACACCCGACGGATTGCCCCCTGCGAAGCGCGGATGGCATGTTACAATGCGCGCCTTCTTTACGGGGCGGGTATGTGGATAGTCGGCGAGGACGTTTTATGAGCATCGAGCAAGCCATCGTTGGCGGATGCGAGGATATGGATATCCGGTTGCCAGAGGGCGGCGGTGTGCGCCTGAGCGCTTATCTGGCCCTGCTGGAGCGCTGGAACCGGGCCTATAATTTGACGGCCGTTCGCGATCCGGCGGCGATGGTCGTCCGCCATCTGCTCGACAGTTTGTCGATTTTACCTTGGTTAATCGGGCCACGGGTTCTGGATGTGGGCAGCGGTGCTGGCCTGCCGGGCATTCCACTGGCTATCGTCCGGCCGCAATATGACTTTTTTTTGCTGGATAGCAACGGTAAGCGAACCCGCTTTCTGATCCAGGTCGTCGCCGATCTGCAATTGAAAAACGTCCATGTCGTGCGGGGCCGGGTCGAGGACTATCAACCGGAGGCGCTTTTTGACTGCATTGTCTCACGAGCGTTTGCGACCTTGGCGGACATGGTAGCTGATGCTGGCAAGTTATGCGCGCCTAGCGGTCGCCTGCTCGCCATGAAGGGCGTGTTCCCCGATGATGAATTGGCTCGCTTGCCGTCTGACTATACGGTAATCGGCGTTCATCAGTTGCAGGTGCCCAGCTTGGACGCGCAACGCCACCTGGTTCACTTAGCCCCTGCGCCTGCTTTTCGAGATTGAGTCTATGGCCGCCATCATTGCAATCGCCAACCAGAAAGGTGGAGTCGGTAAGACCACCACCGCCGTCAATCTAGCCGCCTGTTTATCGGCTCTGCGACAGAATGTGCTGTTGATTGATCTTGATCCACAAGGCAACGCCACCATGGGGTGCGGGGTTGATAAACACGCAGTGACTGCGACCAGTTATGATGTTTTGTTAGGTCAAGCGACCCTGACCGAGGCATTGCAATGGATTGAAAAGGCGCAGATGCAACTATTGCCAGCCAACGGTGATCTGACCGCCGCCGAAGTTAACTTGCTGGAAGCAGAGAACGCGCCAGGTCGCTTGCGTGCGGCGCTTGCGTCGGTAGAGTGGAACTTCGACATCATCATGATCGATTGTCCACCAGCCTTGAATATGCTGACCGTCAATGCTTTGACCGCAGCGCACTCGGTGATTGTGCCAGTTCAATGCGAGTATTACGCGCTGGAGGGTTTATCGGCCCTACTCGATACTATTGAAAAGGTGCGCAATTCCACCAATCCTAAATTGCGGATCGAGGGGGTATTACGGACTATGTTCGATCCCCGCAATCGCTTGGCCAATGATGTTTCGGCGCAGTTGCTGGCCCATTTCGGCGAAGTGGTGTTCGAGACTCTGGTGCCGCGCAATGTGCGCCTGGCTGAGGCCCCAAGTTATGGCCTGCCGATTATCTACTACGATGATGGTTCGCGCGGCGCGCAAAGCTATCGCGATCTGGCAAAGGAAGTCCGCAAACGGTTGCGCCGACCTTTGGCGAAATCCACAGCGCCAACGCCGGTAACAGGACAACCGCATGATTAGAAAAAAGGGCGGGTTGGGCCGTGGTTTGGACGCTTTGCTCGGTGCAGGACTGACCGCCGCCAACCGATCCGCAACCCCGACTGAGCCGGTATTTCCGGAAACGCTACGGCCTTTGCCGGTCGAGCAAATCGCCAAAGGCCGCTATCAACCTCGCCAAACCCTGCAAGAAGACAGCTTACGTGAATTGGCTGACTCCATTCGTGCGCAGGGACTGGTGCAGCCCATCGTGGTGCGACCGTTGGATGGGGATCGTTATGAATTAATCGCTGGTGAGCGGCGCTGGCGAGCTGCTCAATTGGCGGGGTTAAGTGAAATACCGGCCATCGTCCGTGAAGTACCCGATCAAGCGGCGATTGCCATGGCATTAATCGAGAATATTCAGCGCGAAGATTTAAATCCTTTGGAGGAAGCGGCCGCCTTACAACGACTTATCGCTGAATTTGAGCTAACCCACCAACAGGCAGCCGAGGCGATAGGCCGTTCGCGCGCCTCGGTCACCAATTTACTGCGATTGCTGGATTTGACTGAGGAGGTTCGGCGGCTCGTCCATGAACGCAAGTTGGAGATGGGCCACGCCCGTGCCCTGTTGCCTTTGCCAGCGGACTTGCAGCGTGAGGCTGCCCATCAGGTGCTATTGCGTGGCCTGTCAGCGCGGGAAACCGAGGAGCTGGTTCGTCGTCTGCTCAAGCAGGAGACCTTGACGCCGCCTCGTGAAAAATCCCTGGATCCTAATATCCGCTCTTTGCAGGACGACCTTTCAGAGCGGCTCGGTGCGCGCGTGCAATTACGGCAGGAGACTTCGGGCAAAGGGCGTATGGTCGTGCATTACAACAGTCTGGATGAGCTAGACGGCATCATTGCCCGAATGAAGTGACACGGCGATTTTCATTGACCCCACTATGTCAAATTCCCTATAATTCGTGGCATTCTACGTAGCTAGGAAAGGGCGGGAAGCAAGATTTCCAGGAACCTTTCCAGTGTGACGTAAAACAAGAAAATCAAAAAAACGAACAGCCATAACTATAAATAAAATGTGTCCGGCGCAACGCGGTGCCCAGACGATTAGAACGCATACCATCCTGGGCGCAAAACAGGTCACCTGGAAAATAACGGCCATTCAGCTTCTCCTTACGCTGTTGATCGCCGCTGGGTCCTTTGCCTTCTTCAGCCCGAAGGCGGCCTGCTCTGCGTTACTCGGCGGCGGCATCAGCGCTCTCGTTTCTCTGTACTTCGCCAGCAAAGTCTTTTCAGTGCGCATCGGCGCGCCCGCCGCTAAAATTGCCCGCGCCTTCTACCTGGGCGAGATCGGCAAGTTGCTGCTGACGATCGTTTTGCTCAGTGGTGCCTTGCTTTGGCGTGACGTAGCGCCCCTTCCGTTGTTGCTGGGATATAGTGCGGCGCTAATGGCCTACTGGCTGGCTTTACCCTTCACATTCGACGCTTCGGTGAAAACGCTATGAGCGAGACCGGTCATTCTGCAACAGGGTATATCATTCATCACTTGACTAATCTCAAGGTGGGTGAAGGTTTTTGGACCCTGCATTTGGATACCATGTTTTTCTCGATTGCGTTGGGTGGTTTTTTTCTTTGGCTATTTATGAAGGCGGCCAAATCAGCGACCAGCGGTGTACCCGGTCCTTTACAAAATTTCTGTGAAATTTTGGTCGAATTCGTCGATACCCAAGTCAAGGATTCTTTTCACGGTCACAATCCGGTCATCGCTCCCTTGGCATTGACGATTTTCGTTTGGGTATTTCTTTGGAATTTCATGGATTTGCTGCCGGTGGATCTATTGCCTTCCATCGCTGCGCTCTTTGGAATTCCCTACTTGCGCTCGGTGCCCTCGACCGATTTAAATTCGACCTTCGGGTTATCGATCTCTGTGTTGCTGTTGCTTTATTACTACAGCTTCAAGGTTAAGGGTCCAGTCCATTTTACCATGGAAATCCTGACCCATCCTTTCGGCAAATGGTTCATGCCATTCAATCTTTTACTGCGGATCGTCGAAGATTTGGCAAAGCCTATCTCGCTCGGTTTGCGGCTATTTGGCAATCTCTACGCTGGCGAATTGATCTTTATCCTGATCGCATTATTGCCTTGGTGGATCCAATTCGTTTTAGGCTGGCCCTGGGCGGTTTTCCACATTCTTATCATTACGTTGCAAGCCTTTATCTTTATGGTGCTAACCATCGTTTATCTGAGTATGGCGCACGAAGATCATTAAAGCATCAAAGCTGCGGAGCCAGGACTGCAACTGCAATATCATCCTGAGTCCAAAGTCGATTGGTTTTCTTTCATCCACACTTCAATCTCTGACGGGAGACACTAATGGAAGCTGCAAGCCTGATTGCCAACGTGCAGGGTATGACCGTTATCGCCGTGGCGCTGATCATCGGGATGGGCGCACTGGGTACCGCCATCGGCTTTGCCCTGCTGGGTGGCAAATTCCTGGAAGGCGCTGCCCGCCAGCCGGAAATGATTCCTGCGTTGCAGGTGAAGATGTTTATCGTCGCCGGTCTGTTGGATGCTGTGACGATGATCGGCGTCGGCGTTGCGCTGTTCTTCACCTTTGCCAACCCGTTCCTCGGTCCCGTCAACGCGGCTTTGGGTCATTGAGCGGCCACGATTTTAAGACGGGTTTGTCTCGTGTACCTGAGGAGGTAATCGCGTGAACTTCAATGCCACTCTTATAGGGCAGATGATCACGTTCGGCCTGCTGGTGCTCTTTACCATGAAATATGTATGGCCGCCGATCATGCAGGCCATGCAGGAGCGTCAGAAACGGATCGCCGATGGTTTGGCGTCTGCCGAGCGCGGCGTGCGCGAGCAGGAGCTGGCCAAAGCCAAAGCCTCGCAACTGTTAAAAGAAGCGAAGCAGCAAGCTGCCGAAATCGTCGCCCAGGCTCACAAGCGCGCCAACGAAATCATCGAGCAATCAAAACAGGAAGCCCGTGTCGAGGGTGACCGCCAGCTCGTCGCTGCCAAGGCGGAGATTGAGCAGGAGGCCAATCGCGCCCGTGAACAGCTTCGCAGCCAGGTCGTTAGCCTCGCGATTGCCGGCGCTAGCAAGGTGCTTAAGCGTGAGGTCGATGAAGCGGCCAACGCCGCCATGCTGGATGATCTGGTCGCTGAGCTATAACCCTACGGACCATGCCCATGGCTGACCCGACACCCGTTGTTCGACCGACCTCCGCTGCCCGGCCCTACGCACGCGCCGCCTTCGAGGACGCCCAAGCCACCAATACGCTACCGCTTTGGTCGGATCTTTTACAGACCGCCGCTGCTGTGGCCGCTGATCCAGCCATGCAACGGTTGCTGGGACCTTGGAATCCGCAACTGCGCAGCGAGCAAAAGGCGGCCTTGGTGGTTGACTTGTGCCGCGATATTCGTGGCGACGCCGCCGAAGCTATTCCGGAGACCTTCATTAAGTTCCTTAAAATGCTGGCCGAGTTTCATCGCTTGCACCAGCTTCCCAGCATCGCCGCCCTGTTTGAGCGGTTTCGTGCAGACGCCGAAAGCATCTTGCGCGCTGAGTTGATTTCCGCCTCGGCTGTGACCGAAGCTCAGCGTAAGCGCGTGACCAAGGCGCTCAAAGCAAAGTTCAAGCGCAGCGTCGTACTGGATTGCAAGACGGACCCGGCGTTGATCGCAGGTGCGGTGATTCGGATCGGCGATCGGGTGATCGACGGGTCAGCGCGCGGTCGGCTGGACAAACTTGCCACGGCCTTAAGCCAGTAAGGGGATTACTGTTTTATGCAACTTAAACCATCCGAAATCAGTGATCTGATCCGGCAGCGCCTGCAAGGTTATGAAGCCTCTGCTGAAGCGCGCACGGAAGGGACCATCGTCAGTTTATCTGACGGCATCGCCCGCATTTATGGCCTTGACAATGCAATGCAGGGTGAAATGATTGAGTTTCCGGCACCTAAGGAAGGCGATCCGGTGACCTATGGTCTGGCCATGAACCTGGAGCGCGACTCTGTTGGCACCGTGATCCTGGGCGACTACGAGCATTTATCCGAAGGTGACAAGGCGCTCTGCACAGGTCGCATTTTGGAAGTGCCAGTCGGCGAAGCGCTATTGGGCCGTGTGGTGAATTCTCTCGGTCAGCCCATTGACGGTAAGGGACCGATCCATTCCAGTCAAACCTCGCCTATCGAAGTGATTGCCCCAGGCGTTATCGAGCGCCAGTCGGTTAGTCAGCCGGTGCAGACCGGTCTTAAGGCTATTGATGCGATGGTGCCGATTGGCCGCGGCCAACGTGAATTGATCATCGGCGACCGTCAGACCGGCAAGACCGCTGTGGCGATTGATACGATTATCAATCAGAAAGGCACTGGCATTAAATGTATCTACGTTGCTATCGGCCAGAAGAATTCCTCGATTGCCAACGTGGTGCGTAAACTGGAAGAACACGGCGCAATGGATCACACCATCGTCGTCGCTGCCAGCGCTTCCGAATCGGCGGCAATGCTGTACACCGCCCCGTATTCCGGCTGTGCGATGGGTGAGTATTTCCGCGACCGGGGTCAGGATGCGCTGATCGTCTATGATGATCTCTCCAAGCAAGCCGTCGCTTATCGCCAGGTATCACTGCTGCTGCGCCGCCCGCCGGGCCGTGAGGCGTTCCCTGGCGATGTGTTCTATCTCCACTCTCGTTTGCTAGAACGCGCATCCCGCATCAACTCCGCTGAGGTCGAGCGCCTGACCAATGGTGAGGTAAAAGGCCAGACCGGCTCGCTGACGGCGCTGCCGATTATCGAAACGCAGGCGGGTGACGTCTCGGCGTTTGTGCCGACTAACGTGATCTCGATTACCGATGGCCAGATTTATCTGGAAACCGACCTGTTCAACGCGGGTATCCGCCCTGCCATTAATCCTGGCTTATCAGTCTCTCGCGTCGGTGGCGCGGCTCAGACCAAGATCATTAAAAAACTCGGCGGCGGCATCCGCTTAGCCTTGGCCCAGTATCGTGAACTGGCCGCTTTTGCGCAGTTCGCATCTGATCTGGACGAAGCCACCCGCAAGCAGCTTGAACGCGGCCAGCGTGTCACCGAATTGATGAAGCAGAAGCAATACTCACCGATGTCCGTGGCGGATATGGCCGTTTCGCTCTTCGCGGTGGATCGTGGCTATCTTGACGATGTTGCTCTGAATAAGATTGGCGATTTTGAATCGGGTTTGCTGGCGTATGCGCGAGCTAACCATGCAGCGCTGATCGATCAGATCAACGAGAAAGGCGATTTCAACGACGAGATTGAAAGCGGCCTCAAGAAGATCGCGGAAGATTTCAAGCCCACGTTCGTCGGATAGGCGGGATTCAGCATGGCCGGCGCCAAAGAGATACGCACCAAGATCAAGAGTATTCAAAGTACTCAAAAAATCACCAAAGCCATGGAGATGGTGGCGGCGAGTAAGATGCGTAAGGCCCAGGAACGCATGAGAGCGGCCCGGCCCTACGCGACCAAGATCCGCAACGTGATCTCGCACTTGGCTCATGCCCATACCGAGTACCGCAGTCCGGGCTTGACCGAGCGCGAGCTTAAGCGGATTGGGCTGATTGTGGTATCGACTGATCGGGGTCTATGCGGTGGCTTGAACACCAATCTGTTCAAAGCGACGATCCTGGCTATGCAGGATTGGCGGAAGCGCGGCATCGAAATCGATATCTGTACGGTCGGTACCAAGGCATTCCAGTTTTTCCGGCGCTTGAAGGGCAATATCGTGGCCCACGTCGCCCACCTGGGCGACTCACCCCGCTTTGAGGATGTGCTAGGGCCGGTTAAGGTGATGGCCGATGCGTTTGCCGAAGGGAAGATCGACGCGATCTATCTGGTGTATAACGAATTTGTCAACACCATGAGTCAGAAGCCACGGATTGAGCGCTTAATGCCCATCACCGCCGATGTGCAGGATGCGGCTCCAAGTCATCGCTGGGATTACATCTATGAACCTGATCCCAAGGATTTGATTGAGCTATTGCTGCGGCGTTACAGTGAATCGGTGGTCTATCAGTCGCTGGTGGAGAATGTCGCTAGCGAAATGGCTGCGCGCATGGTCGCGATGAAGAGCGCCTCTGACAATGCCGGTACGCTCATTGATGAGTTGCAACTGATCTACAACAAGGCCCGCCAGGCGTCGATTACCCAGGAATTAGCTGAAATCGTGGGTGGTGCCGCTGCGGTTTAGGGAACGCGGCAAGCGCCCATCACAGCGATGGGCGCGCGGTGAAACAAGCTTAAGGGGAACCCAATAATGAGTTCTGGCAATATCGTGCAAATCATCGGCGCCGTGGTGGACGTCGAGTTCCCGCGCGGAGCGGTGCCCAAGATCTATGACGCGCTGCGTCTTGATGAAAATGGACTGACTTTGGAAGTCCAGCAGCAGTTGGGCGATGGCGTCGTCCGCACTATCGCGATGGGCGCAACCGAAGGTTTAAAGCGCAACATGGCAGTTTCCAACACGGGCGCTCCGGTCACTGTACCGGTAGGCACCGGGACCCTGGGACGGATTATGAACGTGCTGGGCGTGCCTATTGATCACAAGGGGCCGGTGGAAACCGATGCGTATCGGGCGATTCATCAACCCGCTCCCAGTTACGAAGACCAATCAGGCGCTACTGAACTGCTGGAAACCGGCATTAAGGTGATCGACCTGCTTTGTCCATTTGCCAAAGGTGGCAAGATCGGCCTATTCGGCGGTGCCGGTGTGGGTAAAACCGTCAATATGATGGAGTTGATCCGCAATATCGCCATTGAGCATTCCGGTTATTCCGTCTTTGCCGGAGTCGGTGAGCGCACCCGCGAAGGCAACGACTTCTATCACGAAATGAAAGAGTCGAATGTGCTGGATAAGGTGGCGCTGGTCTATGGTCAGATGAACGAGCCACCGGGCAACCGCTTGCGGGTAGGTCTGACGGGTTTGACCATCGCTGAAAATTTCCGTGATGAAGGCCGCGATGTCTTGCTGTTCATTGACAACATTTATCGTTATACCCTGGCCGGCACCGAATGTTCAGCGTTGCTCGGTCGTATGCCCTCGGCGGTAGGTTATCAGCCGACGTTGGCTGAGGAAATGGGCGTTTTGCAAGAACGGATTACCTCAACCAAGACCGGTTCCATTACCTCTATCCAGGCCGTATACGTCCCTGCTGACGACTTGACTGATCCGTCGCCAGCGACCACGTTCGCGCATTTGGATGCAACCGTTGTGTTGTCGCGTCAGATCGCCGAACTGGGTATTTATCCGGCTGTCGATCCTTTGGATTCCACATCGCGGCAGTTGGACCCGCTGGTCGTCGGTCAGGATCATTACGACACCGCTCGCGCCGTACAGAGTACGCTGCAACGCTACAAGGAGTTGAAAGACATCATCGCCATTCTGGGCATGGACGAATTATCCGAAGAGGATAAATTGGTGGTGGCCCGTGCTCGTAAGATCCAGCGCTTCCTGTCACAGCCGTTCTTCGTCGCTGAAGTGTTTACTGGTTCGCCCGGCAAATACGTCGCGCTCAAAGATACGATTGCCGCTTTCAAGGGTATCGTTGCTGGTGAATACGACCATTTGCCCGAACAAGCGTTCTATATGGTTGGCTCCATCGACGAAGCTGTTGAAAAAGCGACCAAGCTGTAATGGGATAGCGGTCTCGATCTCGATTAAATCGGGGCCGCTTTCCATGCTAACCGACCAGGAGACGCACCTATGGCCATGACCTTGCATGTCGACATCGTCAGCGCGGAGAAGGAATTGTTTTCCGGTCCCGCCGAGATGGTGACGGCACCCGGCGAAATGGGCGAACTCGGCATTCTGCCCCGCCATAGCCAATTGATAACACGGCTGAAACCCGGTCAGGTTCGAGTCCGGCTACAAGGCGGCGAAGAGCAATTGTTTTACGTTTCAGGCGGATTACTGGAAGTTCAGCCGAGTCTGGTGACGATCCTGTCCGATACGGCTGAGCGGGCGCGGGATCTGGATGAAGCGTCAGCACAGGCCGCTAAGCAGCGCGCTGAACAGGTGATGGCTGCCCATCAGGGTGATTTGGATTATGCAAGAGCCAAAGCCGAACTGGCCGAGGCGATTGCTCAACTGCAAGCCATTGAAAGATTACGCAAAGTGCGTAAGGCGGGATAACCGACTAATAATAATAAGATTTAGACCCCCCATTAGGCCGCGACCATAGTCGCGGCTTTTTTATTCTGCGCTACCTAAAAGCGGACCGAAGGGTGATTGGTTGCTGGATTGCTCCTTGTCTGTGCAAGGTTCGCTACAATAATGAAAATCATGAAAGATTTTTGGAGGCAGCTCAAACATGCAACAGCTTGCTGTGGTCATCCTTGCCGCTGGCAAAGGTAAGCGGATGGTTTCAGATTTACCCAAAGTTTTACACCAGATCGGTGGAAAAACCTTGTTAGGCCATGTCTTGCTCACCGCAAGCCGCCTTGACGCAGCTCAGCGTCTTGTGGTGTACGGCCATGGCGGCGAGGCGGTCAAGTCTGCTTTTAAAAATGAAGCCGATGTCGTTTGGGTCAAACAAGCGCAGCAATTGGGCACAGGTCATGCGATGGCGCAAGCATTGCCTGCGATTGACCCTGCCAGCGTAGTCTTGGTGTTGTATGGGGATGTCCCGCTGATTCGGGCAGAAACCTTGCAGCCACTGGTTGATGATGCCCGTGAGGGTCGATTGGCGCTGCTAACCGTCGAACTCAGCGACCCCTCTGGGTATGGTCGCATTGTAAGAGACCAGCGAGGACGGGTCTTGCGGATCGTTGAACATAAGGAAGCTTCGCCCACCGAGCGGAACTTACGCGAGATTAACACTGGGATTTTGGCAGTTTCTGCTGAGAAATTGCGCGGCTGGGTTAGCGAGCTGGATAACGACAATTCGCAGGGGGAATATTATCTGACCGATATTATCGAACTTGCGGTACACGATGGCGTTCCGGTCGAGGCCTTCACCGTAGCTGAACCGGCCGAGGTGCAAGGGATTAACGACCGTCAACAACTGTCTGAACTGGAAAGATTTTATCAAGCACGGCAGACTGAAAAACTACTGGCTAGCGGAGTAACCTTGCTCGATCCGGCGCGCGTCGATATTCGAGGCGTCGTCAGCACCGGTAAGGATGTAGTGATCGATGTCAATGTGGTTTTCGAAGGGGATGTCCGTCTAGGTGACCGCGTGCGGATCGGGCCATTTTGCCTGTTGCGGGATGCGATCATCGGGGATGATGTCGAGATTCTGTCCCATTGCTGGATTGACAACGCCGAAGTTGGCAATGGTTCGCATATTGGGCCTTTCGCTCGGCTGCGACCGGAGTCCCGATTGGCAGCGGGTGTCCATATCGGCAATTTTGTCGAAACCAAAAAATCGACTATTGGACCGGGTTCCAAGGTCAATCATCTGACTTATATCGGTGATGCTGAGATCGGTGCCAGTGTAAATATCGGTGCGGGTACCATCACCTGCAATTATGATGGAGCCAATAAGCACAAGACGGTGATCGGCGATGGGGCCTTTATCGGCTCTAACAGCTCGCTGGTGGCACCGGTTGAGATTGGCCAAGGCGCGACGGTTGGTGCTGGATCGGCGGTTAGCGGTGCAGTGCCTGATCACGGCTTATCTTTGACGCGCGCCCCGCGAAAAGATGTGGCGAACTGGCAGCGGCCGACAAAACCGGTCAAAGATTGATTCGCTGCGCGTCACTCATTTGCCTTATAACCTGGATTGTCCATGGTCAAAACCCGTTTCGCGCCTAGCCCCACCGGCTACTTACATATCGGCGGTGCCCGTACCGCGCTCTTTTCATGGTTATATGCCCGCCGCCACGGCGGCCCTTTCGTGCTGCGCATTGAAGACACCGACTTGGAACGCTCCACACCAGAAGCGGTAAACGCCATTCTGGAAGGGATGAATTGGCTAGGGCTGGATTACGATGAAGGACCTTTTTATCAGACCCAGCGTTTCGACCGTTATCGGGAGGTGCTTCAGCAACTGTTGCGTGAGGGCAAAGCTTATTACTGCTATTGCACCCGTGATGAATTAGAGGCGTTGCGCGAAGAGCAGCGCCGCCGCAAGGAGAAACCCCGCTACGACGGTCGGCATCGCAATTACCAAGGCCCCCCTCGTGAAGGCGTGGAGCCGGTGATACGGTTCAAAAATCCTACCGACGGTGAAGTCGTTGTTGAAGATTTGATTCGCGGCGCTATCGTCTTTCAAAATACCGAACTTGATGACCTGATCATCGCTCGCGCTGACGGCACCCCCACTTATAATTTTTGTGTGGTGGTTGATGACATGGATATGGGAATCACCCATGTCGTGCGCGGTGATGACCATCTCAACAATACGCCACGCCAAATCAATATTCTTAAAGCATTGAATGCGCCCGTGCCTAAGTATGGGCATGTTCCGATGATTCTTGGGCCGGATGGCCAGAAATTATCCAAGCGCCACGGCGCTGCCAGCGTCATGGAATGCCGAGATTTGGGGTACTTACCTGAGGCGGTGCTGAATTATTTAGTCCGGCTGGGCTGGTCGCATGGCGATCAGGAGATTTTTTCGCTAGATGATATGGTGGAGTTATTCGATCTGGATGCTTGTAATAAAGCGGCCTCGGCGATTAACCCTTCAAAGTTGATCTGGCTTAACAAGCATTATCTGAAGACCCTCGATCCAGCCCATGTCGCCCGCCATCTAAGCTGGCATATTGGTCAATTGGATATTGATCCCACTCAAGGCCCACCTTTAACGGAAGTCGTTAAAGCCTTCGCTGAACGCTCCGATACGCTTAAAGATTTAGCCGAAGCCGCAAGATTTCTTTATCGAGAATTTGCGGATTACGAAGCAAAAGCAGCCAGCAAAAATTTGGGAGCCGCTGCTGAAGTACCTTTGGTTCGGCTAAGGGAGGCACTAGCGGCGCTTGGCGAATGGGAGGCTGAACCCATTCACGAGGCGGTTAAACAAGTCGCATTGCAAGAAAATTTAGCTTTGGGTAAGGTTGCCCAGCCCTTACGAGTAGCCGTATCTGGATCTGGCGTATCGCCACCGATCGATATAACCTTGGAGTTACTGGGACAGTCGAGAACTCTGGAGCGGATCGACCGTGCGCTACGCTACATCCGCCAAGGAACTCACGAGAGTCATTGAATCGGTCTGGCTTATTGACAGCGTTTTACAACTCTTTTAAACTAATCGTCTCAGGTTTTTGGGGCCATAGCTCAGCTGGGAGAGCGCCTGCATGGCATGCAGGAGGTCGTCGGTTCGATCCCGTCTGGCTCCACCACTGCGACCGTCAGCTCTCGTGACGGTTTATTTTTTCCGCACTCTGTCCCCATCGTCTAGAGGCCTAGGACACCGCCCTTTCACGGCAGTAACAGGGGTTCGAATCCCCTTGGGGACGCCATCCATCCTACCCAGGATTTACCCATCTTAAGGTGTTAGATGCGGTAGCTAACGGTCAGCTTTCTTAACCACCGCTGGGTTTTGAAAAGTACCCAGTAAATCAGGAAGGCGGAGCTACGTAGTGCTAGCGATGCTCGCCGCCATTGCGCGGATCGTTGAGCAGATAGCGGCCAAATAGCTTATGAAAAGCGTCCGATGTTTTGCGACCGGCCAGGCCATCGACTCGAACAAAGAGGCCGGGCCAGGTATTCAAAAATCGTTGCAGCGCTTCCACCGCAGGCGAGGGTTCGGTTGCGGAGAAATGCACAAGCGCGCCAGTGGGTCGGGCATCGTGGCCGGAAAATTCGATTACACCCTGTTCAGCGAGTCGTCGCAGCAGCACCGCGACTCCGCAGCGCTGGGCGATTGCTGTTTCCTGCCAGGTGTCGTCGGTGACGTATTTGCCTTGGTTATAGTGAGCCGAGTAGTTCCAGACATAGGGTGAGAGCACTTCAGGATGATGCAATCGATAACCCCAGCCTCCGTGGCCTTCCAATGTGAACAGCGTTCCGGCGATACTCCAGTCATCCCACTGATCCAGATGCCACAGCCGTAGCGCATCAGCAGCGCTATCCTCCCATCGAAACGGTGGTTCGCCAATCAGCGGTCGGCCATTGGGCAAATGGCGGGTGCGCTCAGTCAGCGGATCGCCGTTGTGCAGATGCACGTTAAAATTGCAGTCGCTATCAGCGTAATGCAGTGCTGCGACGACAAACCAGGGCATCTTCAACTTGCCGGCTACGGCGTGGTAGCGAGAGCGGTCTGCCAGCAGACCCTCGATCAAGCTATCCACCTCGGCGAGATGGTCGGCACGGATATCGCAGGCCGCAAACAAGCGTTCATATTCGTTTTGCAGCGCTCCGGTAAGGGCGACGCGGCTCATCGCGGGAGATCCTTTAAGTCGTTTAACTCAGCGTGTGGGAAAAACGGTGCCAAGGTTGGGCTCAAATACGGTTTCAAGCGCCCGCAGCGCGCAAAGCGAGTTTGACCACCAGCCAAATTGCAAAAATGAACACGATCGTTAAACCGATGCCGACGATGATGAAATGGGCAGGTCGGCCATGCTCAAAATCCCGTTCGCGGTTGCGCGCGCTTTGCACCCCCAAAAACGAAGAAAGCACACTGAGAATAATATCAAGCGGCCCAGGTGCCCGGTGAGGAGTTGCCGGATCGGCTTTTTTGGCGGGGTCAGGAGCGATCATTGAGGTATGTAGGGTTTGAGTGGGAGGCGAGGCAAAACCCGCTCAGCGGGGCTGACGATCCAAGTGAAGAACAGATTCTGGTCTTATTATAACCCACGCAGGTTCAACTTTTAGGATTCGTCCCTTAACAGCCGTCTCGCGTATTGAAGTTGCTGGCGCTGTCACGTTGCCGCAATTCAAAGTCCAATTCCGCCAGCCGTTGCGGAGTGCCAATATCGCGCCAGATGCCAGGGTAATGCTCACCGGTCACTGCACCTAACGCTATGGCTTGTCGCAAAAGCGGCCCCAGTGGAAAGCGTCCCGCTGTGCAACCGGCGAATAACGTTGGTCGCAAGACGCTGACTCCGCTAAACGTTAATCGTCGCAACCCACTCAAGCACACTTTGCCGGTTTCGGGCAGTAATGCAAAATCGCCCGTAGGATGCTGCGCTGGGTTATCAACCAGCACTAGATGGGCCAGATTAACGGGGGTCTCCTTTAAAGCAGCAAGGGGATAATCGGTCCAGATATCACCATTGACGACCAAAAAGGGGTCCGGTCCCAGTAGAGGCAACGCCTGAAAAATACCGCCTCCCGTTTCCAGTGCATCGGGCGGTTCTGGCGAATACGCGATATTTACCCCCCAGGCGCGACCATCGCCCAACGCCGCTGGTAGGCGCTCGCCCAAATGGCCGGTATTGATCACCAGATCGGTGACCCCCGCCGTGCGCAAGGCTTCCAGGTGATGAACAATCAACGGTTTGCCTGCAACCTCAAGCAAGGGTTTCGGGGTATGATCGGTTAGTGGTCGCATCCGTTCGCCGCGCCCGGCGGCTAGGATCATCGCCTTCATGGCATCGGTGCCCAGCGGTCGATCTGATGGGCTAGCAGCACATCACGTAGGCCAGCCAACTCCGGATAGCGCGGCGCAACCGCCAGGATATAGCCCAGCGTGCGGGGAATATCGCGCAGATAACCGGGCTTACCATCGCGCAAATTCAGGCGGGCGAAAATACCGGTCGCTTTCAGATGACGCTGTACGCCCATCAGGTCGAACCAGCGCAGAAACAGGTCAGCGTCCTCCAGACCGCCCATGCCCGCCGCTTGCAATCGTTGCCGATAATCCAGCGCCCAGGCTTCCACGCGCTCGCGCGGCCAGGCGATATAGCAATCGCGCAAGAGGGAAACCAAATCATAAGTGACCGCGCCGACGACGGCATCTTGAAAATCCAGCACGCCCGGATTGCCGGTTATGGTGACCATTAAATTGCGCGAATGATAATCGCGATGCACCCAAACGCGCGGTTGCTCCAAGGCATTATCGGCTAGCGCGGCAAAGCTGTGATCCAATGTGCGCTGCTCAACCTCGCTCAGGCTCAGACCGAGCTGGCGACCGAGAAACCATTCCCGAAATAGCTCCATTTCCCGATGCAACAGTGCGGAATCATAAGGGGGTAACAGCGCCGTACCCGGATCGCCGCCAGTCTGCAAGCGCGCCAGCGCGTCCAGTGCGTCATCGTACAAGCCAGAAACACTATGCTCATCAAGCGCCGTCAGATATTGCATCTCGCCTAAGTCTGTCAGCAGCAACAAACCCTGATCAAGATCAGCGGCCCGAACTTCAGGAACATTCAAGCCTAACCGGTGAAGGGCGCTGCCAATAGCGACAAAGGGCCGACAATCCTCCTTATCTGGCGGGGCGTCCATCACGATGTGAGTCTGGCCGTTGCACCAGACCCGGAAATAACGGCGAAAACTGGCATCGCCGGAAGCCGGGGCAATGCCAGTTAGCGGCGCTGGCAGCACAGTTCTTAGCCAATCCAGTACTAAAATCTCTCGGTCGTTCACAGTGGCTTGCGGCTCCAGCCCGATGTCGTTGCAGCGATAATCAATCTATGCGATGTTAGGATACTTTCATAAGCCCGTAAAACCCCGTTCCGTGACACCGTATTTTCGAACGTTAGCGGTTTGCCTGGCGCTGGCGCTCTGCCTACCGAGTGGCCTCCAGGCGAAGAAGCCCACTCGATCCGCCGATGCGTGGGTCCAATGTGAAGCTGATGAATTGGCCGACGAAATCGTTCCAGCCGACGCCGGTACCGTCCCTGTGGACGATGCACCCATTCAGGCCGAAGCCGGTGCAGTCGAGTCCTCGCCGACCCGATCGGTTCTGGAGGGAAATGTGCGCCTATCGCGTGGCGTACAACGCTTGCAAGCCGACAAGATCACGCTGGACCGTCCAGCCAATCAGGCTGTGATTGAAGGCCCCTTTACCTATGGCGATCCCAGCCAGGCGCTACGCGGTAAAAAATCAGCGACAGTGGATTTGAACGCGCAGACTGGCAAGTTTGAGGAAGTCGATTATTACCTGCCAGGGCGCAACGCCCAAGGTTCTGCTGATGCAGTTAAAGTGGAGCGGATGAAGCGCCGCACCCGTCTGGGCGACGCCACCTATTCGACCTGCGCCCGTGGGAAGGAACACTGGGAGTTGCGGGCGCATCAGTTGACCCTCAATGAGGCAACCGGTCGCGGTGAGGCGCGCGACATCGTGCTGGCGCTGTGGGATACCCCGGTATTTTATTTTCCTTATCTGTCGTTTCCCATCACTGATGAGCGGCAGTCGGGCTTTTTGTTTCCGACGATGGGTTATTCGAACACCTTCGGTTTCAACGTTGCGGTTCCTTATTACTGGAACATCGCGCCCGAACGTGATCTTACCCTTACACCGCGCTGGATGACGCAACGCGGGTTTGCGCTCGGTGCCGATTACCGGTTTCTCAGCGCCAAGGATCAGGGACAAGTCCGGCTTGAATACCTGCCGTATGACCAGCATTACAGCGGGGATCGCGGCTCGCTTAACGCAACGCATCGCGCTATGCCGCTACCCAACACGTATACCAATCTCCGCTACGAATACGTTTCCGATACCGACTACATCAAGGACCTCAGCAATAACCTGCGCTTTCTGACCCCTAATTATCTGGATCGTTATCTAGATGTGCGCTACCAGGGCGACTGGTGGCAAGCGCTGGCGCGGTTACAGGGCTATCAAATTCTAAACTCGGCACTGTTTTCCCGAACTGGCAGGCCCTACCAACGGTTGCCGCAACTGCTCTTTGATGGGACCTGGCCGCCGACTGCGGGCGGATTTAACTATCGTTTGCATGGTGAGTTAGTCAATTTTCAGCAAGACAACGCGATAACCGGCTCACGGATCGATCTGTCGCCCACGGTCGGTTGGTCGCTTGAACGACCCTGGGGCTATCTCAAGCCTGAAGCGGGATTTCGCTATACCGGCTATCAGCTCGCCAACACCGCCCCTGGTATTGGCGATGCCTTATCGCGGTCTGCGCCTATCCTGAGCCTGGATGGGGGGTTGGTGTTCGAGCGGCCGTTGCAAGCGGATTGGTTGGGGATTGCCACCGGGGTGCAGACCCTGGAGCCACGCTTGTTTTATCTGTATGTGCCCTACCGTGATCAAACCGATATTCCGGTCTTCGACAGTGCGCTGATGGATCGCGACCATGACTGGTTGTTTAGGCGTAATCGTTTTATCGGCGCTGATCGACTGGGCGACGCCAACCAGTTGACCGCTGCCCTGACGACGCGGGTGATTGGTGGTCCCAGTGGGCGCGAGCGGCTACGCGCCAGTATCGGCCAGATCCAGTATTTCGCTGATCGCCGCGTCACACTGGATGCAGAGACCCCTGCCGATACGACTGCAAGTTCTGGCCTCATCGCTCAAGGAGAGGTCAATCTCTCGTCACGCTGGGCGCTGCAAGGCGGGGTGCAACTGGAGCCGGATAATGGCGATGTGCTGCGCAACGCCCTGGACCTGCGCTACTACGCCGGCCCGCGCCAACTGGTCAATTTCGCCTATCTGATGGATCGCGATCAGCCGGGCCTGGATGTCAATGATCAAATCCACTCGGTGGATGTTTCCCTGATGTGGCCATTAAGTTCACAGTGGCGATTCATGAGCCGCTGGAACCAGGCGCTGAATGTATCGCGCAATCTGGAAACATTGGCCGGATTGGAATATGAAGACTGTTGCTGGGCGGTGCGCGCTGTGGCGCGTCGTTATCGCGGCAGTACCACGCAAGTCCAGGCGCAAACTGCGTTTTATCTGGAACTCGAACTGAAGGGCTTATCTCGGCTGGGCGAAGGTTTGGACGCTTTATTGCAAGGTTCTATCCTTGGCTATCAACCGACATCCCGTTATTGAACATCATTTTTTGTGATCCGCATGAAAAAAACGATTATTTTCTTTGCCTTGTGCCTGTTAGGGTCCTTGCCGGTTGCTGGTCGAACCGAACTGGTTTTTGGCCCCGGCCCGGAAGGTCCGGCTAATGCGCTCGATGCCATCGTCGCCGTAGTCGATGATGATGTGATTACCCGCCGCGAACTCAACGAGGCCATCGTGGCCGCCGAGCGCCAACTACGCCAGCGCAAAGTCGCGATTCCGGCCCGCCCCGTTCTGGAAAATCAGGTTTTGGAGCGGCTGATTTTGGCGCGGGTGCAGGTGCGTGCCGCTGAGCGCAATGGCATCACTGTCGATGATGCGACGCTCAACGCCGCCATCGAGACGCTGGCCCAACGCAACAACATGAACTTAACGCAAATGCGCCAGACGGTCGAGAAAGACGGTCTTAGCTTTGCCAGGTTTCGCGATGAAGTGCGTCGCGAAATCATGGGCGCGCGGCTGCGGCAAAAGGTGGTCGATGCTCAGCTTCAGGTTTCAGAGCAGGATATAGACAGCCTACAGGCGCAATTGCCGTCAAGCCAGGGCAGTTTTAGCGCCGATGAGACGGGCGGTGGCGGCGGTGCCCGCGCTTATCATATCGCACAAATTCTAATCGCCTTACCGGAAGAAGCGTCCTCACAGCAGGTGGATGCCGCGCGCCGCAAGGCGGAATCGGTATTGACGCGACTGCGTGGCGGCGCTGATTTTGGACGCCTGGCGGCCAGTGAATCCTCCGGGCGGCAAGCTCTGGAAGGGGGCGATCTTGGCTGGCGGACGCCCGATCAATTGCCGACTCTCTTTGCCGATGTCGTGCCAAAACTGCGCCCCGGTCAACTGAGCGAACCTATTCGCAGTCCGAGTGGCTTTCATATCGTCAAGCTGCTGGAGGTCAAAGGGGGTAGTCCGGCTGCGGTTGAACGTCAGCCCTCGCCCAAGGCTCAGTCAACGGGTATCGTGACCGAGACGCACGCGCGGCATATTCTGATCAAAACCACGTCTCAGTTATCTGATGATGAAGCCCGCCAGCGTTTGGAAAAAGCCCGTCAGCGATTGCAGGATGGCGAAGATTTCGCCACGCTCGCCAGAGAGCTGTCGGATGACAGAGGATCGGCTGCGCGCGGTGGGGATTTGGGCTGGGCACCGAGCGGTGTTATGGCTCCGGAGTTCACGCGGGAGATGGATGCCTTGCAGCCGAATCAGATCAGCGCCCCTTTCAAAACGCGATTTGGTTGGCACATCGTCCAGGTGCTTGAACGGCGCGAAGGCCAGGCGTCGCCAGCCACCGAGCGCGCTCGTGCCCGCGAAGCTTTGCTCCGACGCCGCTCTGACGAGGAATGGGACTTGTTTTTGCGGCGTTTGCGTAGCGAAGCTTATGTCGAAGTGCGCTTGCCGTCAGCGGAGGCTGACCCTGCCGAGACCACCGTCAAGTCAGCACCATGAGCGAATTGATCGCTTGGGTATGAGCGGTGAGAGGCTACCCCACCGAGCGCGCAAACGCTTTGGCCAACATTTCCTGCGCGATCCCTACACCATAGACCGTCTGGTGGCAGCCATCGGGCCAACGCCAGAGGATCGATTGATTGAAATCGGTCCTGGTCTTGGTGCTTTAACCCGGCCGCTGCTGGTGGCGGCGGGTGCCTTGGATGCAGTGGAGCTGGATCGTGACCTGCTGGAGCCGTTGCGGGCGCGCTGTGCGGGTGTGGGGACGCTGCGACTTCATCAAGCGGATGCCTTGACCTTTGATTTTGCTGCGTTGCGTGGCGTTGGGCCACCCCTGCGGGTAGTCGGCAATCTGCCCTATAACATCTCGACGCCCTTGCTGTTTCATCTGTTGGATTACGCTGAACACCTGCGCGATTTGCACCTGATGCTGCAACAGGAGGTGGTGGCGCGGATGGCGGCTGGGCCAGGCGAAGAGGCTTATGGACGGCTGTCGGTCATGCTGCAATACCGCTGCCAGGTGATGGCGCTGTTTACCGTCGGCCCGGAGGCGTTTCAACCCCCGCCCAAGGTCTGGTCGGCGGTGGTGCGGCTGATCCCTCACGCCACTTTACCGATCCAGGTTCAAGATGAGCAGCGGTTTGCTGAGATCGTACGGCGCGCTTTTGCCCAGCGGCGCAAGACATTGCGCAATGCGCTGCGCGGTTTACTGGATGCGACCGCCATTGAATCCGCTGGCGTCGATCCCGGCGCACGCCCTGAAACGTTGGACCTGGCCGCATTTGCGGCGTTGAGCCATGCTTGCTGCATAAACCCTTAGGAGCCGGAGTCATGAAAACCAAATCACCCGTCCCTGGTAGCAGTCTGGATCAGGTCGTTGCCGCTGCTCGGCGCAATCGGCAACAGCGCGAACAAGATTATCGCGAACAGGCCCTGAAACTTTATCCCTGGATCTGCGGGCGCTGCACTCGCGAGTTTAACCGACTGAATCTGCACGAATTGACTGTGCATCATCGCAATCACGATCATGATTTCAACCCGCCGGATGGCAGCAACTGGGAATTGCTGTGCCTGTACTGCCATGACAACGAACACCAGCGACATGAAGAAGCGCTGGCGCAGTCCGGAGCGAGTCAAGGCGCTGGCAGCCAACGCGATGTCGCGACGCATAACCCCTTTGCCGGTTTGAAAGCGTTGCTGGAGAGCCGCAAAGAAACTTAGCGGAGCGAGTGGGGCTATTTTCCAGTGCTTAACTCGGTTAATCACAGTTAAGATAGCAGCCTCGTATTTCCGCCTTTTAGGGGACTACCCATGACGTTTGTCGTTACTGAAAATTGCATCAAGTGCAAGTACACCGACTGCGTGGAGGTCTGTCCGGTGGACTGCTTTCACGAGGGGCCGAATTTCCTGGTGATTGATCCGGACGAGTGTATTGATTGCACCTTATGCGAACCCGAATGCCCGGCCCATGCCATTTTCTCTGAGGACGATGTGCCTGCTGATCAGGCGCATTTCCTGGCGCTTAATGCGGAACTGACCAAGACCTGGCCAGTGATTAGCGCTAAAAAAGATGCACCGCCCGATGCGGCTGATTGGGACGGCAAGCCCGACAAATTGCCCTATCTGGAACGCTGATCGCGGCGAGGGCCGATCGCTGAGTCCTCGGCTTTACTTCTTCTATCTGACCAGCTTGATGGGCGGAGCTGGCCGCGCGGCGGCGCTTTCTTTACGGAAATCAAACTATGAGCGAATCCCCTTACGTCATTGAAGTTAATCAACATAATTTTACCCAAGCGGTGGTGGAAGCCTCGCAGAGTGTGCCGGTGCTGGTCGATTTTTGGGCCGACTGGTGCCAGCCCTGTCAAACGCTGGGGCCGATGCTGGCCAAGCTGGCCAATGAGTATCGGGGCGGCGTTATCGTTGCCAAGATCAATGCTGATAAAGAGCAAGCCCTCGCTGGACATTTTCGGGTCCGCAGTCTGCCCACAGTGATGGTCATTTGGCAGGGGCAGTTGGTCGATCAGTTGGTCGGTTTACAACCTGAATCGGCTTATCGGCAGATCATCGACCAGCTTACGGGCGCGCCAACGCAACCTGCTGGCGATTTATTGCAAGAACAGGTTGATATGCTCTGGCAGCGCGGTCGGCAAAAGCAGGCCATTGAGCTATTACGTGATGCCATTCAGGAAGAGCCGGAGAGCGTCGAGCTAAAAGTCAACCTAGCCGATAAGCTGCTTCAGATAGAGCAAGCCGAGGAGGCGCGCAATCTGTTAGAAAGCCTACCGGTTGAAGCGCGCGAGCGGCAACCGGCTAGTGGGGTCCTGGCGCGTCTACAATTTGCCGAGATGGCGCGGGCAGCACCGCCGCTCGCCAAACTGCAAGCTCAAGTAGGCGAAAAGCCGGATGACTGTGCCGCCCGCCAGCAGCTTGCCGCTCGTTATGTACTGGCTGGCGATTACGAGGCTGCGCTGGAGCAATTTATGGATATTCTGCGGCGCGATCCGAAGTTTGGCGATGAGGCCGGACGTAAGGGCTTGATCGCGATTTTCGATATGCTCGGCAATGAAGACCCACTGGTGATTACCTACCGGCGTCGGCTGTTTTCCCTATTGCATTAACCAAGCGATCAAGCTGCGCTGAACGCTAATCGCATGAGCGCTGATCAAAATGGACTGGTGCGGCTTCGTATCCAGGCTCGACAAGCCCGCGCTGAAGGGCAATTCATGCAAGCGGCGCGCTTTGAGCGTCAGGCGGTGGAACTTGCTCAAGCGTTAGGATTGGCTGGGGAGCGAACACGGGCCTTGCTGTGGGAAGGCTATAGCCTGCGCCAGGCGGGCGAAGAGGATCTGGCGCTGGCAGCGCTGCTCCAAGCCGCCAGCGAGCGGGCGACGAGCGCTGCCCCTGCTGATGTGTTTGCGGCGTTGGTATCAGTGATTCATATAAGTTTGGATCGCAAGCCACCGGCGTTTTGCCAAGCGCTCCTGGATGAGGGGCGGCGCTATCTCACCGACTTGCGGCAGCCCTGGAATGCTCTGCTGGATTATCTGGAGGGTGAACTGGCCTACCGCCAGAGCGATTGGGCGATGGCCTGGGAGCGGTATTCGGGTGCCTGGGCCGGTCGGCGTGATCAACACCCCTGTTTGACCGCTGCAACCCATCTTTGGGCGTTATGCAAGACCGCCTTTCGGCAGCGCGATTTGGTGAAGTTGGAGCAGTGGATCGAGCGGTTAGGCGATTTGACACCGACCGATGCTCTGGATCGGCAATTGCAGCAGCGGGCGCGATTATTGGGCTGGCGGGCGCGTCGCGCCGCTGGCCTCGCTGGTCTTGATCCGGTAATGGATGCGCAGATGGCTAGCATCGCACAGACCTTGCTCGCTGAAGTCGCTCAAAGCGCGCAACGGGACACCGGCGTTCAGCGCGAGGCGCTGCGGGTTTTGGAATTGCTGGGCCATCCTGCCACTAGGTGAATTGTTCATCTCGTACCTGCTGGAAGAATGCAGCCATCCGTTGAGCAATGCCGTGCCAGGTTTCGTCGATTTGACCGGCGCGTTGCGCGCCTTCACAGCAGCGCTGGTAGAGGGCGTCATCGGTGACTAGCGCCAGAATCGCCTGGGCTAATGCCTCAGAGGTCGCGGCAGTAGCGATCAACCCTGTTTCGCCGTGAATAACTTGCTCGCACAGTCCACCGACTGGCGTGACAACCACCGGTAGGCCCATGCCATAGGCGGATTCCACAACACCGGATTGGCTTGCCTCTAGGCATGGCGCAATCAATAGATCAGCCGCGTTGAAGATAGCGGCGACTTCATGCTCTGGAATCCAGCGATTATCAAGATGAATGCGCGGGTGCCTGGCCAGGCGCGCCGCTTGCGCATCCAGCTCTCCGCTGCCGACGACGGTTAAAGATAAATCGGTCTGGCGCTCGGCGATTTGCCGGAAAGCTTCCAGCAGGAGCGATAGCCCTTTGTAAGCCCGAATGCGGCCAAAGAATAACAAGCGCTGTGCGCGATTTGGCCGGTCGCGTGTCGTTTCCCGGCAGGGAAAGGCGAGGGGTCCGTGCGGTACGACACAGGTTCGCTCTGGTGGATAACGGTAATAACTAAGGAGTCGGTCGCGCACATGCGCCGACAACGTTAACACGCCATCCGCGTATTTTAGATTAGCGCGTGTTATCGCCTCCCAGCCGATAAAGCGATCACCAGGATGTGGACGAGCATCGTGTAAGGTGAAGATGTAAGGGCGTTTCTTCGAGCGGATACGCGATGCAACCCAGCCACTCCAGGGATGAATCATCGTGTTGACAACCAAATCAATTTGCTGATCTTCGAGGTAGGCGACGAACTGGCGGGTGAGGTGTGGCAGAACCAGCGTTCGCCAGGCGGCGGACGCTGCTCCTTGATAGGTATCGACTTCGAAAGTCGGTAAATTGAGGGCTTTGGTTTCGGCCAACAGCTCGGATTGCCGCGATAGGGAAAGGTGGACGTCAAGCGAGGGAAATCGGCTGAGTGCTTGTGCGACGTGCAAGGTATAGCGCGGCCCGCCGCCGTGTCGGCCCCAGCACCAGAGGAGGATGCGCATTTGCTTTGGCTATTCTCACTTGACAACGGATTAAAAACTTACGCGAGTAAGGCGCTACTGGGTGGCTATTGAAGCGACAAGATTCCAGCAGCGCAATCAAAAAATGAGTGTGATCTGTTTCACTTTCTTTTGCTGGATTCTACGCGATCCTTTTTTTACCCATTGTTTCTCAACAGCGGAACTTTGCGTCGAATGGCCGATGAAAGATCTCTTCATTGACCGCGCCAGGCCCAGTCGTTATGGTTCTATAAATGACCAAAGACAAAAGCTCGATTAACCGCACCAAGGACACTGCCGGCTTCTACCATACCGGCCGCGAGGAGGGCGAACGCCAGCTTCGATTCGACCGAGGGACGCTTTTGTTGGAGGGCGTTGCCGAATTGCCGACCGGACTTGATGGCTGGTTTTGCTACGATCCGCGTGTCGATGCCTACCGGGCACCGGCTAGTTGTTACAGCGCAATTATCGGCCCGTTAAAAAGTGAGTTGGGACGTAACAAAGCGCCGCGCTACCAGTTGCGCGACCTGAGTTGCGCTTTGGAGATGATCCCATACCCGCATCAGCAGGAAGCCCTGGCGGCTTGGCAGGCTGCCAGGGGGCGGGGCGTCGTGGTGTTGCCGACTGGAGCGGGTAAGACCCTGGTTGGTCTCCTGGCCCTGTGCTGGGCGCGGCGCGATGGGCTGATTCTGGTGCCGACCCTGGATCTGATGCAGCAATGGTATGCGCTGTTGCGGGCTGCGTTTCCTGATCAGGAAATCGGCTTGCTCGGTGGCGGTTATCACGAGCCACAGCCATTGACCATCGCCACTTACGACTCGGCAGCCCGCCATATTGAGCGGCTGGGCGACCGCTTCGGTCTCTTGATCTTTGATGAGGTTCATCATTTACCGTCAGAATTTTATCGAGCCATTGCCGAATTCTCGCTGGCACCCTACCGGTTAGGTCTAACCGCCACGCCGGAGCGCGGCGATGGGCGCGATGCCGACTTGGCTTCATTGGTCGGCCCCATCGTTTATCGCAAGCGACCGGAACAGTTGGCGGGTGATGTGTTGGCCGATTTCCAGGTGCGGCCTGTACATGTCGACCTGTCTCCAGCGGAACGAGCGGCGTATAGCCAGGCCCTGGAAGAGCGTAACAGCTTCTTGCAAGCGAACCGCTTGTCCCTCAGTACCCTGGAAGGGTGGAACCGGTTTGTCATGTTATCAGCCCGAAGCGTCGAAGGTCGCCGGGCAATGCGCGCCCATCGCGACGCGCGCCGCATCGCGCACGCCACGCCGGGAAAACTGCGCGCCTTAGGGATGATTTTTGCTAACCATCCCGGCCATAAGACGGTCATTTTTACCGAAGATAATGCGACCGCCTACGAGGTTTCCCAACGCTTCCTGGTGCCGTGCTTGACCCATCAAACGCCGATTAAAGAACGCCAAGCTTTCCTGGACGGTTTCAAAACCGGCCTTTACACCGCCATTGTCACCAGCAATGTGCTGAATGAAGGCGTGGATGTACCGGATGCCTCAGTCGGCGTGATCCTCTCTGGCAGCGCTTCAGCGCGGGAATTCATCCAGCGGCTGGGGCGTATCCTGCGCCGTGGCAATGGCAAGCGAGCCATCTTATATGAAGTCATTGCCCGCGAAACCCGCGAGGAACGAGTCGCGGACCGGCGGCGCACACCTCCTGACGCCAGCCAAAAAGCCGGACAAATCGCTGCGACACTGGCCCTGTTTGAGCGCTCGCCCACCGACTCGGTAACCGAAAGTCACAGCGAAGGCGGCAGCAGGCCGCTTAAGCCACGCTAACCGATGCTGCCCTCCGAATTGCTGTTCTCCGCCAAGCGCGGCGCTCAAGTCTATCCGCGCTTTTTACGTCGCGAGCAACATGTCTGGGCTGAGCAGGTCTTGCGGTTGCTGAGTGAATACCGGCAGCGTACCCGTGGCGACCTGGATGCCGCACTACGGGCGCTAGAAGGTGATTCACCCGATTATCGAATTGTACGCGGGTTTGCCCATCTGGCGCTAAACGCCGCCGAATTCGCGTTGGCCACCGGCGATCTGGAGCCGGAAGCGCTGCGCCGAGAGGTATTTGGGCGGGCCGCCGAGCGCGGTGGCTACGGTGAAACGCAAGCGCGCGAGGTGCTGGAAGACCTGGCGCTGCGGTATCGGCTGGAAGCCGAGACCTTGCACGAGGCGCTCTATGCCGATCTACCGGAGAACCACGTGCTGGTGGCTGTACCGGAGTTCACGCCTGAGCAATTAATTGATCGTTACAACCTGGCCCAGGCGCAAGGGTTGCTCTATTCGGCTCTTTACATGCGCTTAACGGCGCACCGCAACGTTCCGGGTGAATACCGGCGGCTGTTTCAGCACCTTAAATTTCATGGCCTGATGTATGCCGTTGAAGGCCACCTGGATGATGGTTATCAAATTTATGTCGATGGACCGGCCAGTCTGTTTAAACAAACGCGCAAGTATGGCCTGCAAATGGCGATGTTTTTGCCCGCCTTGCTGCGGGTTAGCCGCTGGGAAATGGAAGCCGTTTTACAACGCGATGGTGAGGAACTGAGCTATCGATTGGATTCGCAATCGCCGCTTAAGCCGTTGAAAGCGCCACCGGCTGCTTATGACAGTTTGCTGGAAGAAACCTTTGCCCGGCGCTGGGAGAAGCTGGGCACGCCGTGGACGCTGGAGCGGGAAGTCGAAATTGTCGATTTGAAAGGGACCGTCTTTGTGCCGGACTTTGCCTTGTGCCATCCCGATGGACGTTTGGTTCACATTGAGATCATGGGTTTCTGGCACCCGGATTATTTACGCCGCAAGCTGGAGAAATTGCGCCGCGCGGCGATGCCGGATTTAATCGTTGCGGTTTCAGACCGGCTGAACGCAGGCGCAGACGATTTTCATGATGTGCCAGGGCCGGTTATTTTCTTTAAAGGCAAGCTGGAGCCACGGCAGGTGTTGGCGGTGCTTGAACCGACAGAGGGGATAGCGGCCACCTAAATCTCAAAAAAGATAGGGTATTCGGAGTTGTTTGCAGCAATCGGTGGACTAGAATCTAGCAAGCTATTAAGCCGTTCTCTGACACACAACGTCCCCTAGGTTCTATCCGAGACCAGCCGAAAAAGCGTCACATTGACAGCATCGTCCTTCGTGGACGAGACCAATACCAACGATAATAATCAGGCTTATGAACGATTTTTTGGTGACTGTCTCAACAACCCTTGGTTTGGTAACGCTAGCTGAATTGGGCGACAAAACCCAATTGGTTTGCATGACTTTGGCCGCCCGCCATCCCCCAATGCCAGTCTTGCTTGGCGCAATCAGCGCCTTTGCCCTGCTGAATTTATTGGCGGTGCTGTTTGGGGCAGCCGTGGCAGCCTGGCTGCCGCAATGGCTGGTCGCCGCTGTGGTCGCTGTGTTGTTCGCAATTTTTGGCTGGCGCGCCTTTCGGGAAGCCAGCGAAGCGATGGCCGAGATCCACCAGTCAAATGGCCGCAGTGTTTTTCTATCGGCATTCGCCCTGATTTTTCTGGCGGAGCTAGGGGATAAAACCCAACTGGCAGTCGCTGGATTAGCCGGAACGGCAGCCGCTTTGCCGGTGTGGATTGGCGGAACGCTGGCATTGGCTATGACCTCAGCGCTGGGCGTGTGGGCGGGCCAGACGGTTTTGCGCCGTTTGCCGATGCGCCTGCTACACCGGCTAACGGGCGCATTGTTTCTGCTGCTGGCCGTTGTCGCTGGTTGGCGGGCCTTTGTCGCCTTCCCTACTTAAACCGAGGTCGGCGCGTTATGCCCCCTGCACCGCGACCGGCTTTCTCCCCCGCATCAGCCGCTACGAGTCCGAGCGGCATTCTCTATGCGTTGGGCTGCTTTAGCATCTGGGGCCTGTTTCCAGTCTATTTTAAATGGCTCCATCACGTCTCTGCCCTGGAAGTGCTAGCCCATCGCATTGTGTGGTCAGCGGTGCTGTTGTTAGCGCTGATCGGGTGGCGAGGGGAAGGACAAGCCTTGCTGGATGCATTGCGTGATCCGCGTCGCCTGCGCTTTTATCTGTGTACGACCCTGCTGATCGCCGCCAATTGGCTGCTTTACATCTGGACTGTGCAACATGGCCGTATCCTGGAAGCGAGCCTGGGCTATTACATCAATCCCCTGGTCAATGTGCTGTTGGGCGTGTTGGTGCTAGGCGAGCGTTTGCAGCCCCGCCACTGGCTTGCAGTCGCTATTGCCACGGTTGGCGTGCTGATCCTGGTGGTGGGCCACGGAGCTTTTCCCTGGATTTCCCTGACCCTGGCGTTAAGCTTTGGTGGTTATGGGCTTTTGCGCAAAAAAGACGGCCACGCCGCTATCCTGGGACTGGGTGTGGAAACCGCCCTTTTAGCGCCCGTGGCCTTATTGTTTTTGCTGGTGCTTGGGGTGCGTGGCAGTGGCGCGTTTGCTGTACTGGATCGAGGAACCGATGGTTTGCTGGCCGCTGCTGGCTTGGTGACGGTGATTCCGCTGGTGATGTTTCTGGAAGCGGGCCGTCGCCTGCATCTTTCCGTGGTCGGCCTGATTCAATATCTGACACCGACTTTGCAATTTCTGTTGGCGGTTTTGGTTTATCGAGAACCGTTTACCGCGTTGCACTTCGCTGCCTTTAGCTGTATCTGGCTGGCCCTGACCCTTTACAGTGCTGATACTTACCTGATGTACCGCCGTCGTCTGAAGCAGAGTGCAGCGGCTGAACTGGAACGCCAGGAGACCCCCTTGTGAAGCAGCCGATCAGAAAGGTACAAATCGGCATTGTCGGGATACCGCTGTTTCTGATGGGTCTGTTTCTGGTCGGCATGCTGATCTTGCAAGATAGCGCCCTTCAGAGGTTCCTGGCGGTTAGCTTGTTGATCTTGATCGTGCTGTTTATTGGCTTGTGTCATTCGGTGAGTCGGCCGCTGCACCTGATTTCCCAAAGTCTGCATCGTCAAGATGCAGCCACCCTGGCTGGCCTGGCCAGTGAGCGCACCGAGTTCGGCCAATTGGCGCGACTGATCCAGGATTTTTTCCGGCAACGGCAGGAGTTAATCGCTGAAGTGCAAGAGCGACAGCGAGCAGAACAGCAGCTACGCCTGTTTTCGCGAGCGATCGAACAAAGCGCTAACCTGGTGCTGATCACCAATCGCGAAGGTACCATCGAATACGTCAACCCGAAATTTACCCAGGTTACCGGCTACAGCGAAGCCGAAACCCTGGGTGCCAATCCGCGCCTGCTCAAATCGGGTCGCACCGCACCGGAACAATACCGGCAGCTATGGCAGACCATCATAGCCGGTAGCGAATGGCGCGGTGAGCTTTGTAATCGCCGTAAGGATGGTTCGCTGTATTGGGAATTGACCTCCATCGCGCCGCTACGCGACGAACAGGGAGCCATCACCCATTTCCTCGCCATCAAAGAAGATATTAGCGCTCGCAAAAAGATCGAAGCCGCCTTGCACGCCAGCGAACTGAAGTATCGCAATGTTTTCGCCACCATTGGCGATGCGCTGTTTCTAGTCGATGGCCGCGATGGGCGCATCCTGACTGTCAATCCGGCCGCTTGCAGGCTGTATGGCTATTCCAGGAAAGAACTGCTGGCGCTCAAGGATATCGATCTGGCTAGCGATCCCACGGGTGACGCGCAATTGCCGCGCGCTGAATCCCGGCGGCTGATGGACCGCTGGCATCGGCGTAAGAATGGGACGGCCTTTCCCGCCGATCTTTGGGTACGCCATTTCAGCTACAAGGGCCACACCATCACCGTCGCTGCCGTGCGCGATATGAGCGCGCAAAAGAGAGCCGAGCGCAAAGTCGTGCGTTTGAGCAATCTGTATGCGGCACTCAGCCGAACCAACGCAGCGATCATGCGCCAGACCAAGCCAGATGATCTGTTCCAGCAAGTGTGCCAAATCATTGCTGAACTTGAGCAAATCGCCCTGGTGGAAATCAGCTTCATCGATTCAGATACCCCGTGGCTGAAAGCCGCCGCCTGCGCGGGTCTGTCGGCGGCGCTGGCGATGCATTCAGCCGCGCCTTATGCCGCCACCGATCCTGGTCTGCCCGAAGGGATGGGACCTTGCGGTATGGCGTTTCGCCTGGGTAATCCCGTCGTGAGTAACGACTTCCTGAACGATCCAGACAGCGGCCCTTGGCGGGAGTGGGCCAGTAGTCTGGATGTACGGGCAGTGGCAGCGTTCCCGTTACGGCGCAGCGGGGCGGTGGTGGGGTGTTTAACCGCTTGCGCGTTGGAGCGCGGTTTTTTTGCCGACGACATCACCGGCTTACTCACTAATTTAGCGGGTGAAGTGTCTTTCGCACTGGATCTGTTCGATCGCGAGACTCAACGTGAGGTCGCCGCCCAGCACATCCGCCACATGGCCACCCACGATCCGCTGACGGGGCTGCCTAACCGGACTTTATTACTCGATCGGCTGGCGCAGGCGATCCATAGCGCGCGACGCAAACGGCATTCTGTCGGTGTGCTGTTTTTAGATCTCGATCACTTTAAAACGCTCAACGACTCGCTGGGCCATGATATTGGCGATCAGTTGCTGCGCGCTGTGACTGAGCGTTTGCGCGGCTCGATCCGCCAGGAAGACACGTTGGCGCGTCAGGGGGGCGATGAATTTATTCTGGTGTTGCCGGATATGGCTGAACCGGCCTTCGCTGGTCGAGTGGCTGAGCATCTGCTGCGAGCGTTGCGGGCACCTTTCGCGTTGCATCATCACCTGATGCACGTTAATGCCAGTATTGGCATCAGCGTGTGTCCTGTCGATAGCGACGATCCGATGACCCTGATTCGCTTCGCCGACAGCGCGATGTACCAGGCCAAAGCGGCAGGTCGTTCCGATTATGTGTTTTTTACCGCTGAGCTAAACATCCGGGTCTCGGAGCTGTTCAGCTTGGGCAATGAATTGCGTCAAGCCCTGGAGCGGGAAGAATTCATCCTGCACTATCAACCGCAAATCGATCTGGCGACGTGCCAGGTGACGGGGATGGAAGCCCTCATCCGCTGGCGTCATCCGGGTAAGGGATTGATTTCACCGGCCAAATTTATCCCCATTGCTGAGGAAACCGGTTTGATTAACCCTATCGGAGAATGGACGCTGCGCACTGCTTGTGCCCAGGTGCGCCGTTGGCAGGACGCCGGGTTGCCGGCGGTGCCTATCGCTGTGAATCTATCGGCTCAGCAATGGCTACAGCCTGATCTTGAGAAGCAGGTCATCAACGCTTTGGAAAGCCAAGACCTGGCTCCGCATCTTTTAGAGCTTGAATTGACCGAAAGCCTGCTAATGCGCGACACCGACAAAATGATCGAGACTATGCATCGACTGCGGGCGCGTGGCGTACAGTTTGCGGTCGATGATTTCGGGATTGGCTATTCGAGCTTGAGCTATCTCAAGCGATTCCCGGTCGATCATCTCAAGATCGATCAATCGTTCGTGCGAGACATTTCAACCGATCCCGATGATGCGGCCATCGCGACTGCCATCATTCAGATGGGCAAGAGCTTGCGCTTGACGGTGATTGCCGAAGGGGTCGAGACTTCCGAACAGCTCAAATTTTTGAGCGATCATGGCTGTGATGTAGCCCAAGGCTACTATTTCAGCAGCCCGCTACCCGCCGATGCCTGTGCGGAATTTCTAGCCAGACAGTCAGGCGGGTGTTAAGCGGTGGGACTGAGGCGCGCCTTGGCGAATAGACCGCCAAGGTCGCTGCTGAACGCTCACGCATCGTTGTTGCCAAGCACGACGCGCTTGCGCTGCTTGGCGAATTCGAGCAGGCGACGGATGGGAACCGCTGCACGGGCGCGGATCGCTTCATCAATCTGGATTTCGTTGGCACCGGTTTCCAGCACCCGGGCCAGATTGCGCAAGCCGTTCATCGCCATCCACGGACAATGGGCGCAGCTCACACAGGTAGCGCCCTTGCCAGCCACCGGAGCCTCAAGGAATTCCTTGTCAGGAGCAATCTGTTTCATTTTGTGAAACAGGCCGTTATCGGTGGCGACGATAAACTTTTTCGCCGACAATTTTCGGGCGGCTTCGACGATGGCAGTGGTTGAACCCACCACATCAGCCTGGGCGATGACATCCAGCGGCGATTCGGGATGGACTAACACCTTGGCATCGGGATGTTCGGCACGCAGTTGGCGCAAGCCATCGGCCTTAAACGCTTCATGCACGACGCAGGCGGCACCCCACAACAACATGTCAGCGCTGGTTTCGCGCTGGATATAGGCCCCTAAATGCCGATCCGGTGCCCAGATCAGCTTTTCGCCGCGCTCAGCTAGATGGCTGACCAACTCCAACGCAATACCCGAAGTGACTACCCAGTCCGAACGCGCTTTAACCGCCGCGCTGGTGTTGGCGTAGACCACCACCGTTCGGTCGGGATGCTGATCGCAGAAGGCGGCGAACTCGTCAGCCGGACAGCCTAGATCCAGCGAGCATTCGGCCTTTAAATCAGGCATCAGTACCCGTTTTTCCGGGTTTAGGATTTTGGCGGTTTCGCCCATGAAGCGCACCCCGGCCACCACCAGGGTACTGGCTTTGGATTCGCTGCCAAAGCGAGCCATATCCAGCGAATCAGAGACATAACCGCCAGTCGCGTCCGCTAATTCTTGTAATTCCGGCGCGGTGTAGTAATGAGCGACCAGGGTGGCGTCTTGCTCGACCAGTAGGCGCTTGATCCTGGCGACGAGCGGTTCCCGCTCGGCCGCGTCTAACGATTCAACCACGGTGGGCGGTACTTGCACAGGCGATAAGCGACGATCCTGGAGGATGATCGGGGAAGCGACAGCGCTCATAAGGGTTCTCCGGCGACCAGATTCGGCCGCTTCACTTGATAAAATCAACCTGGCCAGGACATTTGGCCCGGAATAATCGCGCCGGACGATGGCCATGGCGTCGCGCCATCTCTCCGGTCACCTCGATGCAATCCAGTGCCAGGATGCGCTTGCGAAAATTGCGCTTGTCCAGGACTTCTCCCAAAATGATTTCGTGGACAGCCTGTAACTGGCTTAAGGTGAAATCTTCCGGCAGCAGTTGTAAAGCGATGGTTGAATAAGCCAGTTTGGCTGCCAACCGACGCTGGGCCAGCGCCACAATGTCGGCATGATCCAGCGCCAGATGCGGCATTTCATCCACCGCGACCCAGCGAGTTTCGCCGCTAGCCAACACCGATTCAGCCAACGAATACCCGGCGCGGACCAGCGCGTAATACGCCACTGCCACAGCCCGTTGCCCGCTGCTTCGTCCAGGTGCGCCAAAGGTATAAAGCTGTTCCAGATAGATCCCGCTCAAGCCGGTCTGCTGCGCCAGATGGCGGCGGGCAGCGTCATCCAGATCGTCCTGGCAACCCACCGGACCGCCCGGTAACCGCCAAGTCGCTGCTTGTCGCACCAACAACACCGCCAGGCGCTCGGCGCAGATCGTGAACGGCGCGATCTCAACAGTCAGCAACAGCGGCATCCCCGTGGTCATCGCCTCGCATCCGATCATGGTGTCAATAATACACTATTATCTTAGTGTCGTTCTTACACTATTGCAATAACCGGATAGAAATTTTTCCAAATGATGAAAAACCGGCAAATCCTGAAAACGCCATCTGGCAGATTTCGCTAGAATGAGCCTTCACAGTCAGCGCGATAAAAAACGCAGCGGAGAGAATGACAATGACAGCGCGGCGAGAAACCGTAGTGCTGGTGCACGGCTTGTATGTCCATGGCCTTTGGATGCGCCTGCTGGAATATTGGTTGGAGGAAGCCGGTTATCAGACTATCAATTACTCCTATCCCAGCATGACCCGATCTCCGGCGGAAAACGCCCAGGATCTGCAAACGCTCCTAAACCAGGTAGAGACCCCCGTCGTCCATTTTCTCGCGCATAGCATGGGCGGCCTGGTGGTGCGGCATTTGTTTCATAACTATCCCCAGCAAAAGCCCGGTCAGGTGGTGACCATGGGCACTCCGCATCAAGGCAGCTACGCCGCGCAAATCATGCACGGAACTGGTCTTGGCTTTTGCGTCGGTCGGGGCTTGGAGGGTGGCTTGCTGGGCGATGCGCCGCCCTGGGTCGCTGCGAACCGGATCGGCTCCATTGCTGGCACCCTGAATATTGGTTTCGGCCTTTTATTTCCCGGTATGCCAGAACCATCCGATGGCATGATCGCAGTCGTCGAAACCCAGTTCCCCGGCTTGAGCGATCATATCTGCTTGCCGGTGTCGCATATGCAGATGCTGGTTGATCCAACCGCTGTGGCACAAGCGACCGCTTTCTTTGCCACCGGCCGCTTTCGCCATTCCACCCACTCGGTGCGCCGGGATGACAAGGTGATAAACTGATCGCCCATTTGGGTGAATTTTAAGTTAAGAGGATTTTCATGGCAGGACATAGCAAATGGGCGAACATCCAGCATCGGAAAAATGCTCAGGATTCCAAGCGTGGCAAGCTGTTTACGCGCTTGATTCGCGAGATTACGGTTGCCGCGCGCATGGGCGGTGGCGATCCGGGTGCTAATCCCCGTTTGCGGTTAGCGATGGACAAGGCGCTGACCGCCAACATGCCCAGAGACACCATCGAGCGCGCGATCAAACGCGGTACGGGTGGGCTGGAAGGGGTGGAGTACGAAGAAATCCGCTACGAGGGCTACGGACCGGGCGGGGTGGCGGTGATGGTCGATGCCATGACCGATAATCGCAACCGCACCGTCGCCGAAGTTCGCCACGCCTTTAGTAAGTGCGGTGGCAATCTCGGCACCAGCGGATCGGTGGGCTTTCAGTTCACCGAGCAGGGCGTGTTGAACTATCCAGCCGGTTGCGATGAAGATCACATCATGGAAGTCGCCATTGAGGCAGGCGCGGAGGATGTGGTCAGTTATCCCGACGGATCGGTGGATGTGCTGACCTCGCCGGGGGCTTTTTCCCATGTCAAGGAGGCCATGCAAGCTGCCCAGTTAGCACCCGAAGCCGCTGAAGTGACCCAGCGCGCTGCATCCAATATCACTCTGGGTTTCGAAGACGCCCAGAAAATGGTCAAGCTGTTGGAGTTGCTGGAAGATTTGGATGATACCCAGAATGTCTATTCCAACGCCGACATTCCCGATGACATTTTGGCGAAACTCTAGGCGTGACGATCCTCCGGTTGATGGGTATCGATCCCGGTTCGCGAATCACCGGTTATGGGATCGTTGATATCGACGGCCCACGCCATTGCTATATCGCCAGCGGCTGCATCCAGACCGGGACTGACCGCCCCTTGCCTGAGCGACTGAAAACGATCTTTGAGGCCGTCACGACCGTCGTGCAGACCTATCAGCCGCAGGAAGTTGCGGTTGAACAAGTTTTTATGCACCGCAACCCCGATTCGGCGCTTAAGCTGGGCCAAGCGCGTGGCGCGGCGTTATGCGCTGTGGTGATGGCCGGATTGCCGGTCAATGAATACGCACCGCGAGCGATTAAACAGGCGGTGGTGGGAAGCGGCGCTGCCGATAAGCTTCAGGTGCAACAGATGATCAAGTTGTTGCTGAAGCTGGCGGAGGCCCCCGCAGCGGATGCCGCCGATGCCTTGGCCATCGCGATTTGTCATGGCCATACGCGCCAGACTCAGCAGCGACTCGGTGCGGCGGTGGCGCTGGCCGGGAGACGCCGGTGATCGGGCGTTTGCGCGGTTTGCTGGCCTGGAAGCAACCGCCCTGGCTGCTCATTGACGCCCATGGGGTGGGCTATGAGCTGGAAGCCTCACTGACCACGTTCCAAACCTTGCCGGAAGTGGGTGCGGATGTGACGTTGCACACGCATCTGGCGGTGCGTGAAGACGCCCATACACTGTATGGCTTCGCCACGCCAGGCGAGCGGGCGCTGTTTCGCAATCTGATCCGGGTCACCGGCATCGGGCCGCGCGTGGCCTTGCTGATCTTGTCGGGGATGAGCGTGGAATTGTTTAGCCGTTGCGTGCGCGAGGGCGACGCCGCCGCGCTGACCCGTTTACCCGGAATCGGCAAGAAAACCGCCGAGCGCTTGATTATTGAAATGCGTGATCGCGTCGGNGGGCTGGGTCTGGANCCTACAGNGGTCACGCTGCCCGGCGAGCGCCCAGGCATCGCAGCGGTCAACCCCGTCGATGACGCCATTAGCGCTCTGGTGGCGCTGGGTTATCGNTTGCCCGACGCCGCGCGCATGGTGCAGACCATCGCACCGGAAGGGTTAACCAGCGAAGCGATTATCCGACAGGCGCTACAAGCCAGCGTGCGCCGCTAGCGGGAGCGATTGCTCGTCAATGTCAATGCCATCAAGCTGATGAGATCATTCATGATGACCTACTTCCGCCAATTGCCCTAAACCGCCATCGTTATGGAACCATCGGATCGTCTCATTTCCTCAGCCGCGCGCAGCGAAGACGCCACACTGGATCGCGCGGTGCGTCCGCGCCGCTTAGCCGACTACATCGGCCAGCAGGCGATGCGCGAGCAACTGGAGATTTCCATCCAGGCCGCGCGGGGCCGCAGCGAGGCATTGGATCATGTTTTATTATTCGGCCCACCGGGTTTGGGCAAAACCACCCTGGCGCATATCGTCGCCGCTGAGATGGGCGTTAATCTGCGCCAGACCTCCGGGCCTGTCATTGAGCGGCCCGGCGATCTGGCGGCGTTGCTAACTAATCTGGAGCCGCATGATGTGCTGTTCATCGATGAGATTCATCGCCTAAGTCCGGTCGTTGAGGAAGTGCTGTATCCGGCGATGGAGGATTATCAGATCGACATCCTGATCGGTGAAGGACCGGCGGCGCGTTCGATCAAACTTGATTTATCGCCCTTTACTCTGGTGGGGGCCACCACGCGCGCGGGGTTGTTGACTTCGCCGCTGCGCGACCGTTTCGGGATTGTCCACCGTCTGGAGTTTTACACGCCGGAGGAATTGACCGAGATTGTGGCGCGCTCGGCGCGAATTCTCGCCATTGAAACGGATTGCCCAGCGGGCGCGATGGAAATCGGTCGGCGTTCACGCGGCACGCCGCGCATTGCCAATCGGTTACTGCGGCGCGTGCGCGATTTCGCTCAGGTCCGCGCCGATGGGCGAATTACTGTCGAAGTCGCCAAGCTGGCTCTGGATTTGTTGAAAGTGGATGATCGCGGTTTTGATGAGCAGGATCGGCGCTTGCTATGGTTGATGATCGATAAGTTTGGCGGCGGGCCGGTGGGTTTGGATACCCTGTCGGCGGCGCTGAGCGAGGAGCGCGGCACCATTGAGGATGTGTTGGAGCCATTCCTGATCCAACAGGGTTTTTTGATGCGAACCCCGCGTGGGCGGGTGGCGACAGCCCACGCTTATCGCCACTTTGGATTAACGGCGGTTGGCAACCCTACCGGTAGCGGGGAGCTGTTCGGCCCTGAAACCTAGCCGATTACGGCTTAGGGGGGGTTGGTGGGGTTGGCAGCGCGGGTGGATTGCCGCCGACGGCAGGTTTGCCTGGCTCTGGGAGGGTTGCTGGAGCCGCAGGCGTGGTCGGCTTCGCCGGTTCATCGGCTTCGCTGGGAGGTGCCGCATCAGCATCCGGCGGCAAGTTTTCCAAAGCGATTTCGTACTCGTCTACCGTGAGTGTGCCGTCGTTGTCGCTGTCGGCGGATTCAAAATCCAGCCCTTCGACATTGGCGGCTTCATCGGCGCTGATCAGGCCGTCGCTGTCGGTATCTGCTTCCTCGAACGTCAAGGGTGCGGCGGCAAAAGTGGGCGAAGTGGCTAACAAGAGAGCCGATAGAATTAAGATGCGCATGAGAGTTCTCCGCCGGGTGCGGTGATTCAGCTTCAGTTAAACGTGATTGCGGGATTTTAGCGGAACATGGATAAATTTGTTTGGCCGGTTCGCGTCTATTACGAAGATACCGATAGCGGCGGTGTGGTTTATTATGCCAATTATCTAAAATTTATGGAGCGCGCCCGCACTGAATGGTTGCGAGCGCACGGCTTTGAGCAAGATGCGCTGCTGCGCGAGCAGCATCTGTTGTTCGCAGTGCGGTCGATTAGCGTCGAGTATCAGCGGCCAGCCCGCTTTAATGACCTTTTGGCGATTGTAAGCCAGGTGGTGGAGGCACGCGGAGCGACACTGCTTTTTGAGCAAACCGTCGAACGCGATCCAGCCGCCCAGGTGCTTTGCGCTGCGCGGGTGCGAGTTGCTTGTATTGATGCGCAAACGTTCCGGGCGCGCCGGATTCCTCAAGCGTTATTGGAGGAGAGAGGAGGGGATGTAGGTGACCCATGATTTATCGTTTTGGAGTTTGATCGCTAACGCCAGTCTGATCGTGCAGTTGATTATGCTGGCGCTGGCGCTGGTCTCTTTGGGGTCTTGGTGGGTTATCGTCAAAAAGGGTTTGGTACTGACCTCGGCCAAGCGCGCTACTGATCAGTTTGAGGACGACTTTTGGTCTGGGATCGAGTTGGCTTCGCTGTACTCGCGCATCAGCCGCCAAAAAGAAGCCGTGGCCGGTATGGAGGCGATTTTTCTGGCCGGTTTTCAAGAGTTTCTGCGGCTGCGCGCCCAACCCAATGTTGATCCTGAATCGGTGGTCAGTGGTGCCCAACGAGCGATGCGCGCCGCCGGTTCGCGAGAGCTGGACGATTTGGAGACGTATTTGTCGCTGCTGGCGACGACCGGTTCGACCAGCCCTTATATCGGGTTGTTTGGCACTGTTTGGGGCATCATGAACGCCTTTCGGGCGTTGGGATTGGTTCAGCAGGCGACCTTGGCGCAGGTGGCACCGGGCATTGCAGAGGCGTTAATCGCCACGGCGATGGGTTTGTTCGCGGCGATTCCTGCTGTCATTTTTTACAATCGCTATGCGCATGAAGTGGATCGATTAGCCAATCGTTACGAGACGTTCATGGAGGAGTTTTCTAATATCTTGCAGCGCCAGTCTTATAGTTTGCGCAAAACTTATACCGATGCCGCTGCTCGCGCTGCCACCCCACAAGGTTAACTTATGGCTCGCCGCAGTTCGCACAGTCGTTTGAAAGCCGAAATCAACATCGTCCCCTATATCGATGTGATGTTGGTGCTGCTGGTCATTTTTATGGTCACAGCGCCTTTGCTCAATCAAGGCGTCGAAGTGGATCTTCCCAAGGCGGCCGCCGAGAGAATCGACACCAAAGAGCGGGATACCGAAGTGGTAGTGCTGTCAGTCCAGAAAAATGGCGTGTGTTATCTCAATGTGGGTTCAGAGAAAGCCGAGCCGGTGAATTGCGCCAACCTGGAACCGCGTCTGGCGGATATTCGCCAGCGTTTAGCTCAAAAACCGCAACCGCCTGTGCTGGTGCGGGCTGATCGCGATCTCAAGTACGATGATGTGATCAAGGCGATGGCTGTTTTGCGAGAAGCAGGAGCGGCCAAGGTAGGTTTGTCCACAGCCCCGCCGGATGGGCAAGCGACTTCACCATAGTCTGACCGATGCAACTGGAGCGCGGCGCAAAGTATCAGGATATTGTGGCGGGAGTGGCTACGGTGGCCCTCCATGCCCTCGCTCTGATCTTTTTGTTGCTCAACCTGAATCTCACGGCGGGCACGCCGCAGCTTACACCTGAGGAAGTTCAGCCTATCCCGGCTGAAGTGATCGATGAATTGGCGGTTCGGGAAGAACTGGCGCGCCAGGCCGAGGAAGAGCGTAAACGTCAGCGTGAGGAGGCGCAGCGGCAAGCGCGGCTAGCGCGCGCTGAGCGGGAAGCTCGCCTGGAGGAGGAACGCAGGCAAACAGAAATCCGCCATCAACGGGAAGAAGCGGCGCGCCGGGAGGCAGCGGAAGAAGCGAAGCGAGAGGCAGCCGAAGAGGCCAAACGCGAAGCGGCTGAGCAGGCCAAACGTCAGGCCGAGGAAGCCAGGCGTGAGGCGGCTGAGCAAAGACAGCGGGAGGCAGCGGAAGAGGCCAGGCGAAAGGAAGTGCAAGAAGCGAAGCGAGAAGCCGCCGCGCAGAGACAACAGGAGGCAGCGGAGGAAGCCAGGCGAGAAGCTGCCGAAGAGGCCAAGCGAGAAGTTCAGGAAGCCAAGCGTAGGGCAGCCGAGGAAGCCAAACGACTGGCGCTTATGGAAACCAAGCGGCAAGCGGCTGCCGAAGCCAAGCGGGAAGCCGCCGAAGAGGCTAAACGGCAAGCAGCCGCAGAAGCGAAGCGGGAGGCTGCGGAAGAAGCAAGACGCATGGCTGCGCAAGAGGCTCAACGTAAAGCCGCCGAGGCGAAGCGTCAGGCGGCGACGCGGGCCAAGCAACAAGCGGCTATCCAAGCGAAGCGCGAGGCCGCCGCCGAAGAGGCGAGACGAGTGGCCGCTGCCGAGCAAGCAAAACGGGAAGCCGCTGCAGAAGCCAAACGCCAGGCCGCCTCAGAAGCCAGACAACAAGCCGCAGCAGAATCTCGCCGGGCCGCTGCCGAAAAGGCTAAGCGAGAAGCCGCAGCGCAAGCCCGACAGCAAGCGGCCGCCGAAGCAAAACGGGCTGCTGCCGAGGCAGCGAAACGAGAGGCAGCGGAAGAAGCCAGGCGGGCGGCAGCAGAAGAAGCCAGGCGCGCCGCCGCCGAAGCAGCGAAGCGGGAAGCCGCCGCTGCGGAAGCAAAACGGGCTGCTGCCGAGGCAGCGAAACGAGAGGCAGCGGAACAAGCCAGAAGGGCAGAGGCAGAAGAAGCCAAGCGCGCCGCCGCCGAGGAAGCCAAACGCGCCGCCGCCGAAGAGGCCAAGCGAAAAGCGGAAGAAGCCCGCGAACTAGCGCAAAAACTAGCTGCGCAAGAACGAGCCAAGGCAACCGCCGCCGCCCACGCGGGTAACGTAATTGGGCCTTATGTCGAGCGGCACTGGACTCCACTTGCCAGTAGCGAGGGAGGCTTGGTTTGTTTGCTGCGAATCACTATCACCGGTTCCGGACAAGTGACCGGGGTACAGGTGATGAAAGGTAGCGGTGATAGCTTGTTCGACAACTCGGCAGTCGCCGCCGCCCGTCGAGCGTCGCCTTTGCCTATGCCGGCTGATCCGGCGGTGGCGCAAGAGTTGCGCCCCACCTTTATTCTAAGATTCCGACCGAAGTAAGCTATGCGTTTAGAGCACTGTACTTACCTTAAGATTTGCGTTGTCGAGGAGACCCGTCGTTGAAAGCGTTTTTGAAAATTTTTGGAGCATTGATGCTCCTGGTGGGGAGCGGGTCGCTAGCCCGCGCCGAATTAACTATCGATGTGACCAAGGGCATTCAGGGTGGCGGTATTCCCATCGCCATCACCCCCTTCGCGGGCGGCGCATCGGAAAATATCGCGAGCATTATTGCCTCTGATCTCAAGCGCACCGGGAAATTTGCTCCCCAAGCGCCGGACATGCGGGCGGATTATGCGGTTACCGGTCAAGCCAGCCCTGGCGGTACGCGCGGTTATCTCGTGCGCTTCCAGTTAGCCGGGGCGCAGGGAAGCCAGCTATTGAACCTGTCTTTTGACGTACCACCCAATCAATTGCGGTCGGTGGCTCACCGCATCAGCGATTTGATCTATGAGAAACTCACCGGTGAAAAGGGTTTATCCAGCACCCGGATTGCCTTTGTCACCGCTGGCGGGGGTTCGTGGTTTTTGGTGATCGCCGATGCCGATGGCCAAAATCCGAAAGTGATCCTGCGCTCGACCCAACCCATCATGTCGCCATCCTGGTCGCCGGATGGCTCCAGATTGGCCTATGTCTCGTTTGAAGGGCGTCGGCCTCAAATTGTCGTCCAGGAGGTTTATACCGGTGCTCGAAGGATCGTTTCTGCAGCCCCTGGTATCAACGGCGCTCCCTCATGGGCACCAAACGGGCAACGTCTGGCCTTTACTTTATCCAAAGACGGTAACCCGGAAATTTATTCCCTGGATCTGGGCAGCCAAAATCCGGTACGCCTGACCAATGGCAGCGCCATTGATACCGAGCCGGTCTGGCTGCCCGATGGCAGTGTGGTTTTTACTTCGGATCGCGGTGGCTCGCCACAACTGTATCGCATTGGCCCCGGCGGCGGGGTTGCCCAGCGGTTGACTTTCGAGGGAAGCTATAACGCCAAACCGGCTGTCTCGCCCGATGGCCGCTATATCGCGATGGTCCATCAGCGCAATGGGCGCTTTTACATCGCTGTACTGGATATGAAGACCCGCCAATTCCGGGTGCTGACCTCAGGGGGACTGGATGAATCCCCCAGCTTCGCCCCGAACGGCCGAATGATCATTTATTCCGATGGTCAGCGGTTGAACGCGATATCGGTCGATGGTGGCGTCAAGCAGGATTTCGTTTTGCGCGGCAGAGCGCGCGATCCAGTCTGGGCACCTTACAGTCGCTAGCAGATTGTTAACTCAATATTGAAAGGAAAAAGCCATGCACTATCTGATTAGAACGTTGATTGCTGCCACCTCGCTTGCCTTGTTGGCCAGTTGCGCCTCAACCGGCGAGAACCCCGAAGAGAATGCCCAGGACGCCACTGCCCAAGCTCAGGGAGTCGAGCAACAACCCGCAGGCCAGGCGGAAGCTTACAGCTATCCTTACGGTCAAGCCCCTAGCGGCTATGATGCGTATGACACCAGCGGCGGTGGCGCACCTGCTGCCGAATACGCTGGTGGTGGGCAGCCTGGCAAGGGCAGTGCGGGCGGCAGCATGGTTTCGGCCGACCGGATCGTTTACTTTGAATATGATAGCGCCAACATTCGCGCCGAAAGCCGTCCGGTTATCGAAGCCAACGCCCGCTCTTTGGCGGGTAACACCCGCGCGGTGACCCAACTGGAAGGGCATACCGATGAACGTGGCAGCCGCGAATATAACATTGCCCTGGGCGAGCGGCGGGCCAACGCCGTGCGCCAGGTGATGGTCGCGATGGGCGTCTCGCCGCAGCAGGTTAGGGTCATGAGTTATGGCGAGGAGCGGCCAGCCTCCGGTGGCCAGGATGAGCAGAGCTACGCCTTAAACCGGCGGGTAGAAATTGTTTACTGATCGCTCATCCCTCATGCGCGCTGACCGATTAGTTTGGTCATTGTGGCTGGTTGTGGGGGGTATCGCGCCCCTCAGCACCGCTATGGCCCAACCCGTTTCAACGAATGAACTGACCTTGGAGTTGGTGGAGCGGGTTGGGCGTTTGGAAGCTGAGGTGCGCAACCTACGCGGCCAGTTGGAAATTCAGCGCTATCGAATTGAGCAACTCCAGCAGCAACGTGCGCTCCCAGCCCCTGCTCCGCCCGCTGCTCCAGCGGCGGGGCAGCCGGAAACGGCTCCACCTCCGGCATCGTCGCTTCAACCTTCCCGCTCCCCTGTGCTTTCAGTGCAGCCGACACCTGATTCAGTGGCTACGCCACCGGCTGAGCCAGTTTCGGCGCGCACCGAACAGGCCGATTTTGAGGGGGCTTTAGGCGAGTTTCGCGAGGGCCGCTATGATGAGGCGGCTAACCGTTTCCAGCGCTTTTTGGCGGCCTATCCCAACAGCGCCTTGATAGGAGATGCCCAGTACTGGCTGGGAGAATCCCATTACTTCAGCCAGGACTACGGGGCGGCCAAGCAAGCTTTCATCGATTTGGGATTACATTACCCCCAAAGTGCGCGGTTGCCGGATGCCCTACTGAAGCTCGGCTATATCTATGGACAGCAAGGCGATAGCGGCCGGGCGCGGGAGGTGTTTGAGAAGCTCTTTAAGGTTTATCCCGGCACACAAGCCGCCAGCCTCGCTGAACGGCGCCTGGAAATGTTGCGCTGATGCGCAATCAGCCCTTGCCATTTTGTTTGATTGTTGTAGGATTGACGACCTTTTAGGGCCGTTAGCTCAGTCGGTAGAGCAGCAGACTTTTAATCTGTTGGTCGTGCGTTCGAATCGCACACGGCCCACCAGTTTTTTTGAATTTAAATCAATGCCTTAGCGTCTATGACGCTGAGGCGTTTTCGTTGGGTCTGTGTAATTCCTGTGTAATTGTGCGCTGTAATCGATCCATCGCTTCACGTAGATGCAGCGAGTTTTGATGAGAATAACGCGCTACCATCGCCAGCGTCTTATGGCCGCTGATTCGCTGAACGGTCGGAAGATCAACGCCGGATTGCACCAGGTGAGTAATCGCGGTATGCCGCAAGGCGTGGCGGTTGACTTCCTTGGGATTCAATCCGGCTGCTTCAATCACCCGTCGAAACGGTTTTTCAATGGCGGTCCTGTGGCCAGTAGCGCTACGCTCTGCGGGAAATAGCCAAATATCAGCAGAAGAGGTGGCCCGTAGTTCCCGCAAGTAATCTGCTAATTCTGTGGTGATCGGCTGATCGCGTGGCCCCGCCTTGGCCTTGGGTATATGGATCAACAACCGCTCCAAGTCTATATGCTCCCATCGAATCGATAAGATCTCCGATAAGCGCATCCCTGAATGCAACCCTACCATAATGAAAGGGTAAATCTCCCAGCAGCTATCCCGCCGCGCTGCATCCAAAACCCGTTGAATCTGTTCCTGGGTCAGGTACACCATACGCCCTCCATCTTCCTGAAGGCGCGGTACTTTGACCGCTTTATCGAGCCAACCCCATTCGACCGCTCGATGCAAAACATGGGAAAGCGTTGCAAGCTCTCGGTTGATTGTGCCGCTAGTGATATGGGCTTGGCGTAGTTTGGCGTAACGCTTCAGGTCAAAGCTGGTGATTTTGGACAGCGGAATACCTCCAAAGAAAGGGATTAGATGCCGGCTAAGATGTTGGTGTTTGTTCTTGAGGTTTTTACCGTGAATTTCCGCCATGCGGCTTAGGTAGTATTCTGCGGCTTGTTCGAAGCTTAGAGCCACCTTGCGCCCTTTGGGTAGCTTCAGCCGCTGTTCCCGCGCTTCCGTTCGCAAGCGTTCAATCAAGCGTTCCGCTTGTTCCCGCGTGACCCCATCAGATTCCAAGCCCACCACCCGATGGACGCGAACGCGATCCACCATGATGTTAATCGTGAAACGACCATCCCCGTTAGACAGCCGCTCAAAGGTAATCCCGGCTTCCGTGACTGACTGGCAAGGTGATAAGCGTCGAAGAGCAAGGCGCTTAAGCCGCTGGAATTTCATCTATTCCCAGAATCCTTTCAATGAGGTTCTTGGCGTTGGGATAATTATCTAGTCCTCCTTGCTTAACCAATTCTTGAAGTTCGTTTGTTCCTGACCTCTCAAATCTCATTAAAAGTTGCATCCGGGCTTCTTGATAGTATTTATGGAGTTCGTCTTGTTTGATCTGACCTTCTGCACATGCGACCACATACCCCCAAATCATCTCAGTTACGCCGTTCCATACGACACAGTTGTTTTCCTTTCCTGACAGATATTGCTCGAAATTCTTCAAGGATAGAGCGAGGGTGTAGGATCTTCTCTCGATTCGCGTCAGCATTTGGGGGCAATGCATAACCAAGTTGAGTACCCGTCCCATCGCTGTTTCATCCCAACAGAGTTCAGCCACCTGCCATGCGGTCAACGCCTTCCCCTCTTGGTCTGTAGTGATTTCTATTTCCTTAGATATTTTCTCCATTGACCACTCTATCAAAGAGCTTATCGTCCTCCGCTCTCTAGCTCCCAAGAGATCACACGCCCATTTAAGTTTGGGATCGAAGCGAACCGGTACCACCTCTGACCGCGTTAGCTTACCGCCTTTCTGCCTTGCCATCGTTACCATCTCTTTCGATTATTTTCGGCAATATACCGTTTTGTAGTTGTATCTTCTACCTAATTCTGTTAATTTTATTTTAGTGCATTTTGTTTATACAAGTTTATAAGGTGACTACATGAACGAAATAAAATCTCTCTTAGCCGGACGGGTCTACCCTGATGGGCGAATGGATGTACAGGCTGCCGCTGACTATGTTGGCTTAACCGCTAAGACGCTAGCGCAAAAGCGCTGCAATGGAACTGGCCCAGAATTTATCCGAGTTGGTGGAAAGCGGATTTTTTACAAAAAGGAGGAGTTGGACCGATACATTGACTCTGGAAAGAGCAAGAAGACCTCAGCCCGGAGATCCCAAAATGGATAATGTTGAGAACTTCCCTTCCAAGCGACTCTTCAAAGAACACCCAGCCGATCAACTATTTGATTTAGTGAGCATTCTGGCCGTGGTTCGGGATTCTGAAACCGATCCACCGCGAGAACAAGGCAGTATCGAGTGGGGGCATTTCGTTTTGATCGGGAAGGTTATGGATGAACTTCGCGTTTTGGCGAGTCGATTCGGTAATGATATTGAGATGGTGAAGCCTGATGCCGGAGGTAGTCACAATCAGGCAGTCGGGGAGAGTTGCTAATGACCTTGCCCGTTGACCCCCGCATCATCAGCCCGCTGGTCTGCAATCCCGACGACGATCTCACCCGCTGGCCTGTCGACACACTTCACCGCGTCGCAATCACGCTTAGCTTCCTGTCAGCCGTTATCAATGATTGGCCAGGTCCCAGTAGCCTTCTAAACTCGGAGAACGACTGCTGCGCACTTGCTATGCAACTTGACGGCATGGCCGGGGTACTGTTCGCGCTGAGTGAGGCCCTGGCGCAACAAACGGGGCCTGACCTCCATTTTCAACCTGAGTCTTCCCAAGACTAAAAAGCCGCCCCAACCTTTCGGCGGGAGCGGCCCCGTAAAAAAAGAAACCCAACCAGTTCAGTATTTTACGGGAAAACCGCCCCGCTGTCACCCCTTGATAGCGAGTTTTCTATGGCTGATGAAACTGAGATTCGCCGCGCACTAGCCATTCTTGTGCCGACTGGCGTTTTCGAAATCCGTGCACCCAAAGCCCGCCCAAATGGTTCCCGTTTAGGAACTGCCAGCGGCTATTTTGACAATTACGAGGCTGCCATAAAACCGGTGATCTCCTTAAGCGGTCAAGCCCCGGGTGTTTACATAACGCTCAACCCCGTTAATCCAGCCTTGAAAAGCCGTGCGGCTAATCGGATCAATCCCCGTGCTGAAAACACCACGACCGATGCAGAGATCATAACCCGCTACTGGGCCCCGCTGGATTTTGATCCTGTGCGGCCTGCCGGGATCAGTAGCAGCAATAAGGAACATGACGACGCCCTGGAACGTGCCTACCAGTGCCGTGCCAGGCTAACTGAGGAAGGCTGGCCCTTGCCGGTCTACGCTGACTCCGGCAACGGTGCCCATTTACTGTACCGAATCGATCTACCCAACGATGAAGCCAGTAAGAACCTTATAGCCAGTCTCCTCAAGACGCTCGCCAGTCGTTTTAACGACGACCGAGTGATCCTGGATACCGGCGTCTACAATGCCGCTCGGATTATGAAGCTCTACGGCACACAAGCTTGTAAGGGCGATCCTTTACCCGACCGGCCCCATCGTATTGCCCGCATCCTGGAAACGCCAGAAACGCCGTCTCCGGTCGCTGTAGAGCTATTACAAGCGCTCCTCCCAGCAGATCGCCCTACGCTGTCTGCTTCGCGCTCAGCCGCTGTGCCTTCCGCGACCACAAAGGGTGATTTCTTCGCTCAGGTCAATACCCGTGCCATGCAGTCGCTCTCGGCTTGGGTGCCCACTTTGTTCCCGGCTGCCACGCCCTACCATGACGGTTACCGGGTTAGCTCCAAGGCTCTAAATCGTGATCTGGAGGAAGATCTGTCCATAGTCTCCGCCGGTATCAAGGATTTCGGCCTAGCTGATCAAGGAGACGCCAACTCCGGCAAACGAACGCCTATCGATCTAGTCATCGAGCACGGCCACCACCCAGACGCCCCAACCGCTGCCCTGTGGCTTTGCCACACCCTGTGCTTACCACCAGAATCCCTGGGTTGGAAATCCGCTCATAGCAGTTCAACTGCTGGCACAAAAAATGCTACGTGCGCACACGCGCGCGTGGAAATTAATAATAACCCTTCACACCCTTCATATTCATCACAATCAATGGGTTATCCCTTCACACTAGAGGACGAACCCTTCATATTCATCACAATCAATGATTTAGCATTTGATTATGAAAAAGGTGAGCTTCCAGAGGAATCTATAGCTGCTGAGCACATCGCGCAGGAATTAGAAGGGAAGCTGGCCTTTTGCAATAAGGCGAGGATCTGGCACGCCTTTACAGGCACCCATTGGCAGCCTGTAAAAACCAAGCCTGTCGAAGATTTATTCACCAGAATCTTGTACAGAGCGGCACCCCAAGGCTTCAGTGCCAGTTACCTACGCGCGATCATCAGCCTACTTGGTAGTGGCTTGCTGCCTCTGAAAAAGCCTCAGAACGCTAAGGATGGCTTGATCCCCTTCGAGAATGGACTTCTTGATCCAGTGACGAGGGTTCTGTCACCGGTCACCGCTGACAACGCACTGACTTGGTGCTTGCCTTACTGCTATGACCCCGGTGCGCAATGCACAACCATTCAGCGCTGGCTGTTTAATGCGGTCGATCAGGACGAGGAAACCTTGCAGTTCCTACGCGCTTGGCTGGCTGCTGTATTGGTGGGTCGGCCTGATGTACAGAAGTTTCTGCACTTGTTAGGCCCTGGGGGGAGTGGTAAGGGCACGTTTATCCGGCTAGCTGCTGAACTGATCGGTTCACGCAACCTGATGACAACCGATTTCAGAACCTTGGAAACCAGCCGATTTGAAACATCCGGGCTTTACCAGAAGCGGCTGGTCGCTATCACGGATAGTGGCAACTACCGAGGTGGCATCGACGTATTCAAGGCGCTGACTGGACAAGACCCGATCCGATTGGAGCATAAGCATAAAGACCCAGGGACATTCACCTTCACCGGCATGGTCATCATCGCGTCCAATGAAGGCATGATGACGCGGGATTTTACCAGCGGCTTAGAACGCCGTCGCTTAACAGTCGAATTTAATAAGGTGGCCAGTGCTGCCGCACGCTCTCATTGGGATGCCCTAGGCGGTGAAGCGGCTGTACTCCATAAGGAGATTCCTGGCCTGGTGAATTGGGTTTTAGCCCTATCGCGTGAAATGGTTACGAGGGCTTTGATGAATCCGCCCCAGCGTTCGCTTGAAGCCAATATGAACGCCTTCCGATTTGGTAATCCTATTGCTGATTGGCTTCTTGAAAACACGGTGAAGGATGGTGACGGTTCAGCCAAAGTTGGGGATAAACAGGTTCAGCCTGGCGGTGGCCTACTCAACTACAAGCAGTGGCTCTATCCGAATTATCTCGATTGGTGTCGTCGTAATGCACGTAACGACACCGTGTCACTGACCCGCTTCAGCCGCTTGATTCTCGATGTTGGCCGAACCCTTGAGATGCCACTCAAAAAAGAACGTGGTCGTACTGGGGTTTTCATCAAAGGCTTAAGGCTTCGCCAGCCTCAAGATGCCATCGCTTTCCCGATTTCTGAAGGGGTTTCAGAGGTTGAGGCAACCCATTGATTGTGATGAACTTAAGAAGTTTGTGAAGGGTTGGTGAAGGATAACCCATTGATTGTGATGAATATGAAGGGGTGAAGGGTATTTCTAAATTAAATATATGCGCGCGCACGCAGCCGCGCGTAGCAATAAGGATGCCAATATGAAAATTCCTTGTTATGAGGTTCCCAAGGCATTGAAAGGTACTCCTGAAAAGCCTTGTATGCGAGTAGTTAGAACCCCAATCTTTTTTCAGATATTTGAACTGTAAGGGCATTATAATATAAGGAATTTTCCTCAATGGATGCCTTAATCTCTCGCTTACTGGTGGCTCGAACCACCCGCCAGATCAGCCCTGATCTGATCGATGAGGTTTTGAGTGTCCTACCTAAAGCTATGACGGTGCGTGAGCGTGAAGCCGCTCGCAATCGGTTTTTAAGGCAAGCGGTTGACGCCTATTTCGAAGGTAGCCCGTGGCAACGCTGTGAAGGCTTAGCCCGATGCATTCGCCAATATTGCGGTCACCCGGTTGATCCTGTACGGCAGTTGATCTGGCAAGCAGAACAAACCGGCGCGCCGCTATTGCGGTCTGCTGATAGCCTTTATCGGGTTTTATACGAAAAAAATAATCAGCTACTGGCAGCTCTTTGAAAACCTGCCAGTAAAAAATGCCCATGCTAGTGGGCATGAACACACAAACCCTTCAATTTCCGATCCTTGGTGAAATCACCGAAGCGATGGGGCGAGAGCTGCATCTGGCTTTGCGTAACAAGCCTACCATACCCGTCGCCCTCACCGTTAACTCGTTCGGTGGCTCCGTTAGTGCGGCACTAGGGATGTGCGCCACACTTCGTGGCCATCGTGGCCCTGTCACCATTGACGTTCAAGGCGTGGCTGCATCGGCGGCAACCTTCCTTTGCACTTGCGGCTATGTCCGCATGGCCGCCGATGCCCTGGTGATGATTCATGCACCCTGGACTGCCGAAGCCCAAGGCAACGCTGCCGCCTTACGTGAAACGGCAGAAACGCTGGATCGGTACGCCCAGGCGATGACCGAAGCCTATTTAGGAAAGCTCAACGTCTGCCCGGAGGTCATCCAAGGGTGGTTCAATGATGGCAAGGATCATTGGTTCGATGCGCAAGACGCCTTACGCATCGGGCTGGCTGATGAAATTACCCCCATTCGCCGGATTGCCGCCCAATTCGGCCCCCTCAAACCCCCTGCAAGGTTTCCTGTTATGTCCCAAACCAACGAAGTTCAAGCAGTAGCGACCGATGTTCAAGATGCCGTCCGCCGTGAAGTCATGGCCGCTGAACAACAGCGGCGACAAGACATCCGCAACCTGCTATGCGGCTCTTTTGCTCGGCGGAAGGATTTGAATGAGGTGATGAACCAATGCCTGGATGACCTGAGCTGCTCGGTCGATGAGGCTAGCCGACGCCTACTGAACCGCGCCGGAGCTGACGCGAGTCCGCTCGGTGGATGGAGCCCAGCGGAATCTATAGGCGGTGCGGGTGCAGTCGGTGCGAGCTTCTCTACACCACACGGCTCATTATTCCGTGAATTTCAAGCCGCCGAACGCATCCGAAACCCGGTCGGTTTTGGTGGTCATCATCGTTCAGATTTTCTACAAGCTGCCAGTGATGCCCTGGC
>Ga0056914_10000204_pt1 | contig 64099 bp, 62 predicted proteins | sample TNRBio252014_DNA_FD_55168 | JGI IMG/M metagenome (GOLD analysis project Ga0056914, IMG submission 55168) | Wastewater treatment Type I Accumulibacter community from EBPR Bioreactor in Madison, WI, USA - TNR Reactor_6/25/2014_ DNA | ecosystem: Engineered > Bioreactor > EBPR > Anaerobic-Aerobic >...
GGGCTGAAACTGTGCCGGCCAGTAAAAGCAGTATGATACAAGTGTATTTCATAAAAATGGTTTTAGGTTAAAGTAAATGTAAATAAAACCAGAGTTTGTAAGTTAATAGTGTCAGGTTAAAATTGAATTTTCAAAAAACTTTTGAAATTTCGTTTTTAACTAACTGTTTTTAGATTTTTCGAAAAAAGGCAATCGATTTTCCGGACTCAACTCCCAGCGGGGTGTTACAGATGAGTGCTGACTACGTGCAACGCCTGAAATGTCAACTTTTTTAAAGCACGCCACCTCCACCCGTAACCTACATGCACCTCATCTATCTTGAGTAAGAAAACCCCATCATTTAGATTTGCCGATTTGCGATGGGTGCGATTTTGAAACCGTAAACTATCTGCCAGCACCAACGTTTTTTACTTGCTCAAAAGTTTCGATTCACACTGTCTGCCCACTAACGCAAACCCGTGTTAGCGGCTGTTTTTAATTCCATTTTTTTTGTCAGGATATATCTGTTAGTTGAATAATTTTGTTGTCTTGGAATACAAAAACAGATTTTCCTTTTAACGCTAATTTTTCGCCTTTTTTCAATCCGTTTGGAAAGTCCATTGCCAACGTTGCAAAGTAATCTATTTCGATTTCCGTTTTATCGGTGTCGTGTAGTATAGATGTGATTTGCTGCCGTCTGCTTTCAAAATAAGCCTTTGCTTGTTCGGCTTGTTGCTTAAACGCATTATACCGTTTAATGTCATATTCACTTGGTCATTCTGAATGTTCTTAAAAATGATATTGTCATCGAAATTGAAAGTCATTTTATCAACGTCAAATTCGTTGTAGCCGTCAATATAGTTTTGGATAATTTTTTCTCGATATTCGGTCATTTTATCTTGAATTTAGTTCTTACCGATTGGATAGTTACAGACTGCTAACGGTTTCGGGTATTGCCGAAGTGGCGGATTTCGAAGCACAAAGTTTCAATTTATTATTAAAGTTTATTAGAAGCACAAAGCTTCAGGTTTGCACGTAAGCGCCTGAAACAAAACCCGTGTTAGTGGCTGTTTTGTTTTCCTGTCAATAAGAATTGTTAAAGCCATCTTCTTACTTTTTTTGTGTAATTAATGAACTCTTTTCCAAATTCACGAAGCAAATACCTTTCTTCACTTTTGATAATATATTCTTGAACCATTAAAAATAATATCGGAAATAAAATGAAATTCCACCAATTGCCAATTAGGCAACCTAATCCTAAGTAAACAAAAGCTAATCCAACATACATAGGGTTTCGTGTTACACTATAGATACCGTTAGTCTGAAGTGAAGTAGCAGGTTTCATCAGAATTACCGTATTCTTAGTTAAGAAAAATTGTCTTAAGCTTTTTATTAAGAAAAATAATGAAATAATCAATAAGACTGTTCCTATATATTTCATCCACTGTTCGTTAAACAAGCCATCATAAATTGGAATTTGTTTTTGTATAGAAATTGCAATAACAAATGTTAGAACATAAAATAATGGCGGTGGAATGTAAACACCAGGACTGTCTTTTTTCGCTTTCATGTCTCTATAATATTAATAGCAATTATTCTAATAAATAAATGGAACTAACATTTTTGTTTTATTTGCATAATCATTATAGTCCTTTCCGTATTTATCTTTAAGGTATTTATCAAGTTTTGGTGCGTTGTAAAAAGCGAATAAGCAAAAGAGAAAAATCGGAATACTTACAGCATACCAGTTTCTTGTGATAATTGCATATGCTGTCACCCAAAGCAAATCACCAAAATAATTGATGTGTCGGGAGTATCTGAAAAATCCTGTCTTGTATATTTTTCCTTTATTGTCAGGGTTCTTTTTCCATTGGTTACGCAAAACTTCTCCACCCGTGTTCAAGATACATCCAACTACAAACAAGAATATTCCGAAAATGTCAATGAAATCAATGGGTTTAGAGGTTGACAAAATGAACAAAGAAAATCCAACAAAATATAAAGCGAAGGCAAACGGAACACTAAAACTTTCTTCCCAAGGAATTGCTCTTTTCAGCAAAAGAGTCATCATAAATGCAAACCTAAAAAAAGTGATTACGCTAAAAATAAAAATGATTATTCGCCTGTCATTAGATACAGTTGAATTGTGTATATGTAAAGTGTTTTCAATCCAAGTTCCACCGTCTTGAAAAAGTATCCAAAACGATAAACACAATAATAAGATTTCCAAAACGTGAATTGTCAGTTTTTGAGGAATGCTTTTACTATGTTGCCCGTATAGTTCCATGATTGTTATGTCGTCTATTCAAATAGTCACTAACGGTTGGCGGCTTGGCGTTCGGGCTTACGAAGCATCACCTGTCTACAACCACAAATGTTTATATGAAGCTACAAATGTTTTTGCAGTAATAAAACTCGCGAAGCAACCACTTGTCCGCGTGCGCTTATAGCTCTGCCCTGATGCCAACCGCGTGTTAGCTGTAATTAATTTTTTGTCTTATCCTTTTTCCACTGCCAATAAATATAAGGATATACCGGAATAGGAAATGTCTGTTTCGCATCTATGTCTTTAAAAAAGCCGTTTATTGCAACAAATTCAATTCTTAGATGTCGCAATATTCCAAATCTGTTTTTGTAAAACGGAGCGACTCTGAAACCATACGTGACCTGAATTTTACGGGGCACATTTTCTAAAAAACTTAACGTAGCTCCATAATTATAAGCTAAGTGATAGCTTATCCATTTTGATGGTCTATAGTCAATCCCAATTGCATAATTTGGATTCCAACTCTTTGCAAAAGTCTTATTCTGAAAATTATTAGTATCGTTGTTTTGCAAAATTAACTCGTCTATATAATCAACCCCAAACGAAAGATTTACAAATAACTTATCTTTAATTTTATAACTTATACTAGGTTTAAAGTGAAAGTAAGAGCCATTTTCCCAGACAATCATTGACGGTGTTTTAAATCTTTGTAAGGTGTCCCAAAAGTGAACAAACATCGCCTCAACACCTATTGTTGGAATCAGTCCTTTTTGTTCGTTAAACCTATAGCGTAAGTTGAAACTAGGAATTGGTTTTTTTAATTCTGTAAATGCTCCATAAAGCCAAGGTAATAAATCAATTTGTATAGTCAACTTGTCGGTAATACCGTAAAATGCCCAACTTGGAAATGGTAGTGTTTGTATTGATTGAGCGTAAATCCATTCCCCTTTTTTCAAGGTATAAGGTGTTACACAGTCCACTGGATGTAAGTACACGTCATCGTTCAACGCGTTTTGTTTTTTCAAGGAATCAGTTGTCTGTCCGTTTATGGATAAAGCCACCGCAAAAATTACCGTTGTAACAAATATATTTTTCATAATTACAGGTAACGGTTTGCGGCTTGGCGTAGTGGCGGATTTTTAGCACAAAAGTTCAATCGAAGAACAAATGTTGAACCTTGCACAAATGTCCAATCGAAGCCATTCAGCCCCGCTTTTGGCAATACCTTGTTATAGCCAGTGGTTCCAAGTATCTGATTTTGTAAATAATTATCATTACTTAGTCTCAATGTCTCAATGTGCCGTGTATGAGTATTCACAAATGTTGTACTTCATTTATTGTTATTTTTTGTAAGTCCCACAAATAAGGTAATTGCTAAAATTATGGCAAATGCAAGTTCAAAGAAACTCAATGTTTCCCACAATGAAAACCTACTTACTATTTCTTGATTGACAGTATCTTGATATTTCGTTTTAGTTAGAAGAATTATTTCTGGCGAAAAATATGCAAATGCTACAATTGCAATTAAGATATATCCAATCATTGCTACTAAAATATACTTTTTTCTCTCTGACTTCCAGTTTAAAATAAGATTGACAATAAAAAGAAATAACGTTATTGGATGAATACTCTTCCAAAAAAGTTCTGGACTAAGCTTAAAATCACCCTGAAACATAGTCAAAGATTTTGGAGGCGCTGCAAATGCATTTGGCCAAACGGCTAAATGTTCATAAACTGATGCTCCTAGTATCATCGAGAAACTCAAGCATAAAAGAATGTAAATAAAATTTTTGTAGTTCATAATGATTGAATGTTATTGTTCATATTTTAGTTAAGTGTCGTCCTACCATTGGCTATAACGTGAAGTGCATATTGCGTTGCGGGGTTAGGAGCGCTTGTTAAATGGCCATCGGCCATGACAAGCGCGACCTGCTGCAAAATTGTCCCACGTGACCGAACTAAATTAAGAAACAAAAACTATAACGCAACACCGAACCCCCGCAATGAAATATGCACAGTGTTGGCGCCCGTTTGGTTAGTTGATCTGACTGCAATTTGGACACGTAAATGTGTCACGAATTACTTCTTTTGGTGTCAACTCCAATTCAGTCCCACAGTGTCGGCATACCGCATCTGTTCTAATAACTGTCGTCCCGGCCATCATATCCCCAATTCTTTGATTTTTTTCTGAATAATTAATTGTCAACAGAGCAGGAATTCCTAAGAACATTATTTCAAAGATGTCCAATATTCGTCTTAATAGTGCTTGAAATATATGAGGCGGTTGTCCCGTAGTGTCAACCACGTACAGATGAAATCCCTTCTTCCCCAAGGTCTGTCCCATTGTCCCCTCACAAACAGGGAAATAAATGAACCAGACAACTGGAATTAAAAATGCTTTGAAACCTGTCACACGATAAGTCCCGAATTCGTCACCGTCACCTGCCAGGTAAATGTAAATGACAGTGCAAATCAGAATAATTAAGTAGTCAATTAGATTGGCGTAATATCTCTGGGCTAAATTCTTCTTCTTTCCAGCAATTATAATCATGTCCTAAGTCGGTCAGTTTTTAGTCGTCCGTTTTTTTTGTCGCTCAGTCTGTCGACCAAATGGGCGCCAACTCCTAAATATACGCGTATTTGTAGCGTATATCCACCGTTATCAGTGTGATATACGCAAGTCTGGCCAACCTTAATTTACTGAAATCAATACTTGTTTTCTATAATCCAGCACAGGTGCTCGGTTGCTAATCAGGGATTCGTATTTAAAATTCTCACATTTACCTCAGCGTAGTGAAGCCTGCCTCAATCAGCATTTAATATTTTTAAAAAATCTGGCTGATGAAAAATTTACTTTACAGAAAACTTCATCGTTTCAGAATGCTGGCTAAGGTCCAGTCCCAGTTGTTCATCTTCGGGCGAGACGCGTAAACGGGTAATCATTCCGGTTATCTTAAAAATTACATACGATCCTACAAACGTAAATACGCCTACAATAACCAGCGCGAGCAAATGATATTTAATGGTTTGCGTATTACCGTCTATTAACCCTACGTCTTTTGCAAACACTGCTGTTAAGATCATCCCTACAATCCCGCCAAGGCCATGGCAGGGAAACACATCCAGTGTATCATCGAGCGAAGTTTTCTGCTTATAGTACACAGCTATATTACTAACAATAGCTGCAACAAAGCCTATAAAAATACTCTGACCAGGGTTAACAAAACCTGCTGCCGGTGTTATAGCTACCAACCCTACAACAGCACCAATGCAGGCACCCATGGCCGAAATTTTTCTGCCCACCAGCGCATCGAACATAACCCACGTAATCATAGCCGAGGCAGATGCCATATTGGTAGTGGCAAATGCCTGCACAGCCAACCCATTTGCTGCCAATGCCGAACCGGCATTAAAACCAAACCAACCAAACCACAACATTCCTGTACCTAACATAATAAATGGAATGTTTGCCGGCTGATGTTGCTTTTCTTCGCGCTTACCTAATACATAAGCCCCTGCCAGTGCAGCAAACCCGGCCGACATATGGACTACCGTTCCGCCAGCAAAATCAAGAACACCCCATACCCGCAAAAAACCTTCGGGGTGCCACGTCCAGTGTGCCAGCGGGCAATAGATGAGCAACGAAAACAAACACATGAATATGAGGTACGAAGTAAATTTTACACGCTCGGCAAAACTACCGGTAATTAATGCCGGAGTAATAATGGCAAACTTAAGTTGAAACAGGGCGAATAATAAAAAAGGAAAGGTGGGTGCAAATGCAGGATGCGGATTGAGCCCTACATTCTGAAAAGCAAAAAATGTAGTTGGGTTTCCAATAATACCTCCTATGCTATCGCCAAATGCAAGGCTAAACCCAACCAGGTACCAAAGCAAACTAATTACACCCAGCGCAATAAAACTTTGCAGCATGGTTGAGATTACATTTTTAAAACTCACCATGCCACCATAAAAAAATGAAAGGCCGGGTGTCATAAACAACACAAAGGCGGTGGCTACAATCATCCAGGCGGTGTCCGATTTATCGATGGTTTCGGCCTGATCGGCCACCGGGTTACCCGCTTTAAATAGGACCAGTATTTGAAGTACTGTAAGAACGGCAAAGATTACAATCCAACGGGTTTTTGGTTTACTCATAACAGGTGTATTTTTGTCGAAATAAACGCAAATAGGGTTAAATTTTACCCAACTATTGTAAAAAAATTACTGAAAACGATTTAGGTTAGTTAAAATTTGATCTTAAATCTGTAAAATGTTAAGGTTTTTTCTTTTCCAGGATTCTCTTTTTTAGGGCAATACCAGCCTTGCCGCGGGCGCGAAGTACCCATTGAATATCATGGCCTGTTATAAGCGATGCGTGCGATGTAATTGCGAGCGAATCTACTGTTAGTTTAACCTTGTTACCTGATTTGCCCTGAGCAATAGCCGATTCAATTAATTGAGGCAACACACTAAGTTCCTCAGTTAGATCTTTTTTTATTGTGCCGGCCAACATTGAAATAAGATTATCATGCATTATCCAGTCGGCCGTTTTAACCAGGGTTTCTTCTGTACTTAAATCATATCGCAGGTTGGTTAACCCGATTATCTGTTTAATACTATCGTAATACGGTAATGCCCTGAAATAAATATTACCCCGCACGTCACCCCGTACATTTAGCTCAAGTGCCAACTCCTGGTCGCTTCCGTATAAAGCTGCATGTTGTACTTTCAGTAGGTACTCATTATAGCGGAAGGTTAGTTTTTCCCGATTCCGATTTAAGAACGAATTAATCTGGTGAAAAGGGAGGCTGGCATGTATATATAAATCTAACTCATCCTCTCCTTCTGGTTTATACCGGTGGCCTGGCAAGCGTGGCGGACTAATACCTGGCGGTTGCTCAAACCAACTGTACACGTACCCTTTAAGCGTTACTAATGCTGCAATGTTGCCTTCATTATCAGATATCCAACGCGAGTTCAGCGATTCTGCCTTTGTCAGTAAACCAACCTGTGGTTCGGTTTTCTTTATCACAATAGGTTTATGAATATCATTCCATATTTTTTCCACAGCACTTCGGCTGTCAATAATTTTGTTCATCAGGCTATCGAACCGGTGGGTTAGTATTGCTTCATTGCGTTGCAGATACTTATCTGCCAGGCCGCGCAAATTCACATTTACAAATGCAACCTTTAACGCTGGTTCCATTTTCCAGATAACCGTGTCTATTTCTGTTTCCAGTTTGGCTTCCCATTGGTTGTTTAGTGCAACGTTCGATTTCAGATTAATCAACACTTCTGCCGTAATGGGTTTATCGTTAGAAACACGAATACCGGCTGTTCTTTTCAGGAACTTAAACTCTATACGCAACGGAACTTGTGCGGTAAGCAGGCCTGGTTTCCATCCTAACTTCACTTTGTCAAATCGTTCGAGGGCAAGGTAAATGCTGTCTTTCTTTTTATCCCCTATCGCTATACGCTCATCTAAAAATTTACCACTCAGCTTTTTATTGGCAGCTATCTCCAGATTCTGCAATGAAAAACGAAGCGGAATACTAACCGTGGACAAGGGCACTTGCAAGACAGAATCCAGTTGCGAACGTTCAGGTGCTATTGGTTTTATGGCCGGGCTACTAAACCGTAAATACAACCACAACCACAACCCCGCACCCGCTACCAGCAGCAATACAGTTACGATAATTATTCTGCGAAATACCATTTATACTAAAAATCAGAATACCTGAACAAACAATCGTGGTTTAACTTGCTGAAAATACCTACTTTCCAAAAAACTTACCTGATATGCGCGCATTAATATTCCTCGTATTGCTCTGCCTTACTCTTTCCGCACAAGGGCAAACCATAAAAGCACCTGAAGTAAAAGAAGGTGAAGGCCCCTACACGCACCTTATTATTCGTGGTGTTACGTTAATTAATGGTACGGGTGCACCGCCCATTGGCCCGGTAGATATTGTGGTAAAACAAAACCGCATTGTAAATATTGCCCAGGTGGGTTACCCCGGAGTGCCCATTAACGAAGCCCGAAGACCAAAGCTGGAAGCCGGTGGCAAAGAACTGGATTGCACCGGTATGTATATGATGCCCGGCTTTGTAGATATGCACGGGCATATTGGTGGCGGGCAAGCACCTATTGCTGAATATGTTTTTAAACTTTGGATGGCACACGGTATCACTACTATTCGCGAGCCATCGGCTGGTAATGGATTAGATTGGGTGTTGGATCAGAAAGCAAAGAGTGCACAAAACAAAATTACTGCGCCTCGTATTTATGCCTACACCGCATTTGGCATGGGTGCAAAAGAACCAATTGTTACGGCCGATCAGGCCCGGGCATGGGTAATTGAAAATAAAAACAAAGGTGCCGATGGTATAAAATTCTTTGGTGCATCGCCCGAAGTAATGGATGCGGCCATTAGAAAGAACAAAGAGTTGGGCTTGCGTTCCTGCACGCACCATGCTCAAATGACGGTAGCACAATGGAATGTATTGAACTCGGCCCGTGCCGGACTTACCAGTATGGAACATTGGTATGGATTACCCGAAGCCCTGTTTACCAATCAAACCGTTCAAAATTTTTCGCTCGACTATAATTACCAAAACGAAATGCACCGCTTTGGCGATGCCGGTACTTTGTGGAAGCAGGCTGCCCCACCATACTCTGATCATTGGAATAAAGTAATGAACGAGCTTCTTGAACTTAAATTCACACTCGATCCTACCTTTAATATTTACGAAGCCAACCGCGATTTACATCGCGCCCGCAGAGCCGAGTGGCACGAAGACTACACACTGCCCACCTTATGGGCATTTTATCAGCCCAGTAAAATTTCGCATGGTTCTTACTGGCATGCCTGGGGTACCGAACAAGAAATTCAATGGCGCGAAAATTACAGGTTGTGGATGGCCTTTGTAAATGAATACAAAAACAGAGGCGGTAGGGTAACCACCGGTTCCGATTCAGGATTTATTTTTCAATTGTATGGCTTTGCCTACATCCGCGAACTGGAGCTGCTGCGCGAAGCCGGTTTTCATCCGTTAGAGGTAATTCGCTCGGCCACTTTATATGGCGCACAGGCTTTAGGTGTTGATAAAGAAATTGGATCGGTAGAAGTGGGGAAACTTGCTGATTTTGTAATTGTAGAAGAAAATCCTCTTTCAAATTTGCAAACTCTTTATGGTACCGGTGCCATAAAACTTACCGATGACAATAAAGTGGTTCGTGCGGGCGGTGTAAAGTATACTGTAAAAGATGGTATTGTTTACGATGCCAAAAAATTATTGGCCGATGTAAAGAAGATTGTAGATGAAGAAAAACGCAAAGCCGGATTTACATTGAAACAACCCGGTATAAAATAATCTGAATACAAATGAAACGAATTCTACTTCCGATCCTGATACTGGCATTTTCCTGTAAAGAAAATAATCCCGAACAAGCAGCAGCCGAAGCAGCCGAAGTGTACTCTTTATTAGGATTGGAATACTATGCCCCTACAGAAGCCAACGCTAAGCTCGACAGCAACCTGGCAGTAGCTCAAAAAAATTTTGACGCTGATCCTTCAGAAGAAAATTACATCTGGCTGGGGCGAAGGTTAGCTTACAAAGTAAACTACAACCGTGCTATTGAAGTATTTTCTCAAGGCATTGAAGAATACCCTAATTCATACAAACTCTACCGCCATCGCGGCCATCGTTATCTATCGCAACGGAAGTTTGATGCCGCCATTGCAGATTTTATCAAAGCGGCAGAACTGATGCCCGCATTACCATTAGAAATTGAACCCGATGGAATGCCAAACAAAATCAATAAGCCGTTATCCACCACACAGTTTAATGTGTGGTATCATTTAGGGTTAGGGTACTACCTGAAAGGAGATTTTGAAAACGCAGAGCAAGCTTACCTGAAATGTATGGACGTTAGCGATAACGATGATTTAATTGCAGCCACGGCAGATTGGCTGTACATGACGTACCGCAGGCAAGGCAAAACCGAAGCTGCCACAAAACTTTTAGAACGCATTACCGATACCATGACAATTATTGAAAACGACTCCTATTTTAAACGACTGAATATGTACAAAGGCATATTGCCGGTAGATTCTGTGCTGAATGTTAGCAGCACGGCCAGCGATGCCGACCTGGCCCTTGCCACACAAGGATATGGTGTAGGCAATTGGTACTTATACAATGGCGATACTGCACAAGCTACTTCAGTTTTTGAACGTGTTATTGGGGGCAAACACTTTTCTGCTTTTGGCTTTATTGCAGCCGAAGCGGATCTGGCACGCATTAGAGAATAACTTGGACTCACCTGTTTTTCTCTTAAATTTGCGGCCTGTTCTTTTAAAAAACTGGTCTCGTAGTTCAACGGATAGAATAGAAGTTTCCTAAACTTTTGATCCCAGTTCGATTCTGGGCGAGACTACATCATAGCAGTTTCCTAAACTTTTGATCCCAGTTCCCGGCCCGAAAAACAAAACTGTAGCAATAATTTCATATTAGTTAATCTCGACATTGTTAGTCTGTTTGTTTTTTTAGGCCTCAACCCCGAAGGGGTGTTATATCTTTAGCATGGGGTAACAACCCAGCCGTAAACACACCAGGTTAGTACCGTTGTCTTTAAAAATTTTATATGGATTTGTTACAACCCCGGCTACTTTAAACTCACCACCGTGATCCATAACTTGATTTACATACGATAAGTCTGCTCCAAACCAAAATGGACTCGGGTCGGGCTCAGCTATCGGATCTTCTTTACATCCTGCAATTCCTAAAATACCGACAAAAAAAATAATACCAGGTAGTGTCTTCATTCAGTAAAGGTAATTGTAACAATTTTTTATCACCAAAAGTATCTTTTAACGAATGATATTCTTTATATGACGTAGTCAAAGAAACCTGGCTTAGGTTGATACATGTTGTTTCAGATGCGTACTATTTCCGATCCTGGTTATAAGAACAATAAGAGGCTCCGTTAAAAATATTTTTTTCTACAATCAGGCTACCCTATTTCAGATTCTCTTTAAAAAATTCTATTGTACGTTGCCATGCCAGTTCGGCTGCGGGTTTATCAAACCGGGGTGTACTATCGTTATGAAACCCGTGGTTTACATCGGGATAAAAATGAGCGGTGTATTTCTTGTTGTTTTCTTTTAAAGCCTGCTCGTACGCGGGCCAGCCTTCGTTTACCCGTGTATCTAAACCGGCAAAATGCAATAATAGTGGAGCCTTGATATTGGGTACATCGGCTGCTGGTGCTTGCCCGCCATAAAAGGGAACTGCTGCCCCCAGCTCCGGTACACGCACTGCCACCATGTTCGAAATCCAACCGCCAAAGCAAAAACCAACTATCCCTACTTTTCCGTTACACCCGGGGTGCGATTTTAAATGATATACTGCGGCAATAAAATCTTCCAGCATCTCATTCCGGTCGCGCTTACTTTGAAGGGTTCTGCCTTCATCATCATTACCCGGATAACCACCCAGCGGGGTTAGCGCATCGGGTGCTAATGAAATAAATCCTGCAAGAGCTGCTCTTCTTCCTACATCTTCTATATATGGATTCAGTCCCCGATTTTCATGCACCACCACAATGCCCGGTAGCTTTCCTTTTGCATCGGCAGGTGTGGAAAGTAACCCTTTTATTGAGCCCCCACCTTTTGGTGAGTCATAGTTAATATATTCAGACTTTATACGTGGGTCGTTAGTCTCTACCTGAATAATCTGATAATTGGGGCTAATAAAACTCAGCAATGCTGCCACTGTAACACCTCCAACAGCATACACAGAAAGTTTTTCCATAAACACTCTTCTATCAATCCGGTTGTGCGCATAGTCATCGTAAAGATTAAACACTTCTTGCTTAATGTCTTCTTTGCGTAGTGGTTTCATAGCTATTAAATTTTCAGTTAAGGAAATGTACACTATTTTAGAATTATTACCGATGGTTTTTTGATGAACGAGCATCTTTCTGCATAACCGCGACCTTTGTGGTCTAAATTCCCTTTTTAACCTTATATCTTTACACTATGATTTCCTTCTATCCGGGTCCTTCTCAAGTGTATGCCAAAATACCAGCGTTTGTTAAAGATGCTCACCGCACGGGTGTATTAAGTATGAATCATCGTAGCCCGGAGTGTATGAATCTGGTAAAGCGCGCTACGGCCGAACTAAAAAAGAAGTTACATATTCATAAATCTTACACTGTTTTATTTTTGTCGTCCGCAACAGAATGCTGGGAGGTTATTGCACAATCGTTGGTACAACAAACCAGTTTACACATTTACAATGGCGCATTCGGAAAAAAATGGTTTACCTACACACAGGCTTTAAAACCTGATGCGATCAGTATTCCATTCGATCGGGAAAAAACATTACCGGTTGATAACTATAAAGCTGAAGTGCTATGCATTACACAAAACGAAACCAGTAATGGCACGCAGGTAAACATGGAAACGCTACGTCAATTAAGAAAAAAGAACCCGGATAGTCTGCTGGCTATTGATGCCACTTCATCGATGGGCGGACAGGCGCTGGATTTTTCGTTGGGTGATATTTGGTTTGCCTCTGCACAAAAATGCTTTGGTTTACCAGCCGGGTTTGCCGTAATGATATGCTCGCCCCGTGGCGTTTTACGGGCACAACAAATACACGAATGCGCGCATTATAACAGCCTTGTTCACCAATTGCAGTTCGCTGAAAAATTTCAAACCACACATACGCCTAATGTTCTGGCCATTTATTTATTGTATCGGGTGTTTCAGGAATTACCTTCTGTTCGGATCGTTCATAAAAGATTACACCAGCAAGCAGTTGCCTGGTACAATCTGTTAGAAACAAAAACATTTAACCCGTTAGTTGCCAATGCATCGGTTCGGTCTGATACGGTAGTTGCTGTTACAGGCAGCCCGGCACAAATCAACCGAATAAAAACCAAGGCCAGAAAAGCTGGATTTTTGCTGGGCGATGGTTACGGAGAACTTAAGTCGTCTACTTTTCGGATAGCCAATTTTCCAGCTATTAAGCCTGCCGACATTCTGAGCCTGATGCGCTTTTTTGAAAAGATTTAAACACCATATTTTTAACTCTGCAACAACACAACATCCCACCTGGTTTTGCATTACCTTTGTCTGGCAATTTTTAATATGAACTTCAAGGAAATATTTTCGGTTTCGCTTATTCTGTTTTCGGTAATTGATATTATCGGATCGGTACCCTTTATTATACTCATCAAGAAAAGAGAGGGCCGCATTTATGCAGAAAAAGCTACAATTATCTCGGCTGTGCTTATGGTTGGCTTTTTATACCTGGGCCAATCTATTCTTACCTTATTCGGATTAGATGTAGCTTCTTTTGCTGTGGCCGGAGCCATTGTAATTTTTATAGTAGCCATGGAAATGATTCTTGGTATTACCTTAATTAAAGATGATCCGGAAGCAAAGGGTTCGGGTTCGATAGTACCATTAGCGTTTCCGCTGATTGCCGGTGCTGGAACCTTAACCACCATTCTTTCGCTACGCGCAGTTTATGAAGAGACAAACGTATTGATTGGCATCTTTGTAAACCTGATTTTTGTGTACCTGGTACTGCGCTCAGTATCCTGGCTGGAGCGTGTAATCGGTCAATCAGGTTTTGCTGTTTTGCGCAAAGTGTTTGGTGTTGTATTGCTTGCCATTGCTGTTAAAATTTTTAAAAGCAACGTATTTCCGGGGTAAATATCTGCCTCTGTTCCTTTATCGATTCGGTAAGAGTTCTAATCAAATTCTTATTTGTAATGCTGGCTGCACCTATCTGGTGTATCCATAAAAACACTTGGCAATACCACACCTTTGCCTTAATTTGGCTACTTACTCTAACTCTGTCTGTTAGAATAGCCAATAAATAAATGAGCGTACAAATTGAATATATTTTATTAGCCCTCTCTGTTCTCTTCTTTCTGAGCATTTTAGCCGGTAAAGCCAGTTCTAAGTTTGGTGTACCGGCCCTGTTATTGTTTTTAGCTGTGGGCATGTTATGCGGTAGCGATGGACTAGGAATAAAGTTTGAAAACATCCATGTAGCACTGGACATTGGAACGATAGCACTGTGTATCATTCTTTTTTCGGGTGGACTAGATACCAATATTTCAGAAATACGGCCGGTAATGGCACAAGGAATTGTGTTGGCAACTGTAGGTGTTCTTTTAACTGCATTTATCTCGGGTGTTATTATCTGGTGGGTTTTTGGAATGACCATGGCATCTGCGGGCATAGGCCTGTTAACCTCTATGTTGTTAGCCTCAACCATGGCTTCAACCGATTCTGCTTCGGTGTTTTCTATTCTCCGTTCAAAAGGCCTTCATTTAAAAAATAACCTGCGGCCCATGCTGGAGCTTGAAAGCGGAAGCAACGACCCCATGGCCTATATTCTGGTTATCTCGTTAATCAGTATTATTAAACTTGAGGCAGCACCCAATTATTGGATGGTGATAGGCACATTTCTATTGCAACTTGGTATTGGGGCCGTCTTAGGCTTTGTATTTGGTAAATTCTCGGTAAGAATAATTAATCGCATTAAAATTGGTAACGATTCGCTATACCCGATATTAGTTTTTACGTTTTGTATTTTCATTTTTTCAGCAACCTACTTTGCTAAAGGAAACGGGTTTCTGGCTGTTTATATTGGTGGGCTCGTAATTGGAAATTCAAAATTTGTACACAAACGTTCATCACTCAATTTCTTTGATGGATTAGCCTGGATGTTTCAATTAATCATGTTCCTTACATTAGGCTTGCTTGTAAACCCGCACGAATTATTACCCATAATAATACCCGGGCTGATCATTAGTTTTGCCATGATCTTCTTTGTGCGTCCGTTAGCTGTACTAGTCTGTTTACTCCCCTTTCCTAAAATGACATCGCGCGATAAAGCCTATATTTCCTGGGTTGGATTGAGAGGTGCCGTTCCCATTATCTTTGCCATCTATCCGCTTGTTGAGAATGTACCCCATGCAAGGCTTATCTTTAATATTGTTTTTTTCTGCACATTAGTTTCTTTAGTTGTGCAGGGAACATCCCTTCCCTTAATAGCCCGGCTGCTCAATCTTACCATTAGGTCCAGGCGATTAAAAAAGCTACGCGCTTTTGATGTGGATTTTTCTAATGATATAAAATCGGTAACAACAGAAATTGAGATTACACCAAATCTTTTATCAAATGGCAATCAACTTATGAACCTGCCCCTACCCGAACATACTTTGGCAGTAATGGTAAGGCGTGGAGAGAATTATTTCGTGCCTACCGGAAATACCGTACTAAAAGTAAAAGATAAAATATTAATCATTACAGATGATCACTCAGCTTTAGTAGAGACCTATAAGAATCTTGGTATAGATGTTTAGCCCTTCTATCCGCACAGGGCCATGTATGCAATAAGAATTTCTTAGTAGGATAAAAAATATTTTCAACCTAATCTGTGTACTTAACCCTACAGTAAAACGATTGCCCCAATCGAACCATTCATGAAAAAAACGCTCCTCCTGCTTGGTTTCATCGCACTGAAATTCTTTCTTCAATACATTCTTATCGATTCGGGTTACGATTTACAGCGCGATGAATATCTGCATCTCGATCAGGGCAAACATTTGGCCTGGGGTTATCAATCCGTGCCCCCGGTAACTTCATGGATCTCTTTTCTGATTGCTTTGCTGGGTAATGGCATATTTTGGATAAAATTTTTTCCTGCTCTTTTTGGGGCCTTAACCATACTGGTGGTTTGGAAAACTGTGGAAGAACTTAATGGAGGAATGATGGCATTGGTAATCTCCGCTTCCGGAATTCTGTTTTCTGCCCTACTCCGGATTAACACACTTTATCAACCCAACTCGCTTGATATTCTCTGCTGGACATCTCTCTTCTATCTCTTTATCAAATACCTGAAAACCGATAACCCAAAATGGATGTATGGGTGTGCCGCAGTGTTTGCTTTGGGGTTTTTAAATAAATACAACATTGCTTTTCTGGTTATCGGGCTTGCTCCTGCCCTCTTGCTTACTCCTCAAAGAAAACTTTTTGTGAAAAAAGAACTGTACCTGGCTGCCTTGTTAGGATTGGTTCTGATTATGCCCAACCTGATCTGGCAATACCAGAACAACTTTCCGGTATTGTATCACATGAAACAACTTACGCAACTGCAATTAGTTCATGTAGACCGATTTAATTTTCTTAAAACTCAGATTCTCTTTTTTATAGGTTCTGTACCGGTTATTCTGTTTGCCTTGTATGCCCTCCTTACTTACAAATCTTTTCAACGTTACAAAGTTTTTTTCTGGTCAATCATTTTCACGCTTGGCGTCTTTCTTTGGTTTAGGGCAAAAGACTATTACGCTATTGGATTGTATCCGGTTTATGTAGCCTTTGGTGCGGTGTACCTTCAACATATTTCACAAACCGGATGGAAGCGATGGTTGGTACCGGTTGCCTTTATACTTCCCGTATTGTTTTTCATTCCTATGTACGGTGTTGTATTTCCGAATAAGACTCCGGAGTACATCATGCAGCATCAGGAAAAGTATCGCCAACTGGGAATGCTTCGGTGGGAAGATGGAAGAGACCACAATCTGCCGCAAGACTTTGCCGATATGTTAGGGTGGCATGAACTGGCTCAAAAGGTTGACCGTGCTTACGCTGAAATAGGAGAACCCAACAAAACCCTGGTGCTATGCGATAACTATGGGCAAGCGGGTGCTATCAACTTCTATTCTAAAAAAGGAATTGAGGCCGTAACCTTTAATGCCGATTATATCGACTGGTTTGATTTGAGTAAAGAGTATGCACACGTTATCCGCGTGAAGGAACGTGAAGAAAGAAATGAGGAGATGCGCGAAACATCTCCTTATTTCGAAAAATCGGTTATTGCTGATTCCGTCACCAATACCTTTGCGCGTGAGTTTGGTACAACTATTTTCAGTTTTAGAGGAGCAAAGATTAATGTAAACAAAAGAATCATAGCAGAAATTAGTGAAGTGAAGGGAAACCGTTAGGCTTTCCTGTCAACGTTCATTTTTTACTTCTCTCTGCCATCTCCGAAATCACGATCCCAAAATGCCGGTGGTTCAATACCCAACGCACGCAGGTACACATACATCTGGCCGCGGTGGTGAATCTCGTTATCAATAAAATAAAAAATGGACGACCAGATACTACCTTCATACTGACCGAACGTAACAATACGTTCATGAAACCGCTCATTAGAAATTTTTGACCACAGGGTTGCCACTTCTTTATCAGCTTTATCCCAAAACTCCAACGCTTTTGCTTTACTGTTATTAAATTCAAATTTTTCACTAAGCGCTTCTGAACCACCTTCTACAATCTGGCGCAAGCCCGGGCCGGCAATAGCCAGCAATTCGCTGGTTAGAGCAGCCGGTGTGCGCATTCCACCAATGGAAAAATTGAAAAAGTCCTTTTCAGGAAACGCTTCAATTATCCTGCGGGTTAGTGTGCGGTGCCCCATCCAATGTTTAAATAATTCTTCTGAGGTTACAACCTGTGCTTGTTTGGTTTGTGTTGCTGTATTCATAATCTGATTTTTATGTTATTGATACATAAAATTGAACCCAGCAACTGACAGCTGTGTGTCAGTAGAAAAATAACTCAACAAAAATTACTAATTATTTTTAAAAGCTTTGAACCAGCTTATCATCAAGGGGTTCTACACTGGAACTAAAAAAAGTAACGGTTTTACCATCTTCGCTTACCAGATACTTGGCAAAATTCCAGTCGGGCTTTTTGCCGGTTTTGGACTGTAGCCATTGATAGAGCGGATGTTGTTCTCCGCCCTTTACCGAAACCTTTTCAAACATCTGAAATTTTACCCCGTAATTCTTTTCGCAAAAAGCTGCTATCTCTTCATTGCTGCCCGGTTCCTGCCAAAGAAAGTTATTGGCCGGAAAACCCAGTACTGTTACACGGTCACCAAACTGTTCATGTAATTTTTCAAGTCCGGCATATTGCGGTGTTTTGCCACACTTAGAGGCTGTATTTACAATCAGTAACTTCTTGCCTTTATACTGACTGAAGTCTACCTCTTTGCCATCCAGGCTATTGATTTTAAAATCATAAATAGATTCGGCAACTGGTCCTTGGGGCGATTTTGAAAACATAGATGTAACGAGTGTAGCTAATCCCACAATAACAATAATAATAATCCAGACTTTTTTCATATACCATCCAAACAGGATGAATTATAATTCATCTACAATTTGCGGATCGAGCGGCTTTACTTTCGAGTTAAAGAATTTTACGGTTCCGTCTGGCTTTACCAGATACTTGCAAAAATTCCATGTTGGTTCCTGCCCTGTTTTTTCTTTCAGTAAGGCATACAGCGGATGTTGATCTGCACCAATAACCGAAATCTTTTCAAACATCTGAAAAGTTACACCGTAGTTGGCTTTGCAAAACTCTGCAATTTCAAGATTGCTTCCCGGCTCTTGTCCTTTAAAATTATTAGCCGGAAACCCAAGTACCACTACTTTACTGCCATACTGCTCATTTAATTTTTGCAGGTCTTCATATTGCGGGGTAAATCCGCACTTGGAAGCTGTGTTTACAATAAGCAAAGTTTTGCCTTTGTATGCCGAAAAGTCAATCTGTTTGCCATCCAGGCCGTTAATTTTAAAATCATAAACAGATGGTGCGCTCATAACGAATGCTAATAAGAGTGTGATTGCCAGTTTCATAGTTTGAGAGTTTACAGGTTTACAACAAAGTAAATGGTTGAATTGTTCAGAACATGAAATTACACTTTTTCCGGGCTCTTGCCCCAGATTCTGAAAATGTAAACGGGGTTTCCGCGATAAACGGTTTGTTTGTCGATTGTAAGGCCATTTTTGGATGCCACCCGTTGCGAGGGAAAATTGCTTTCGCTGATGATAGAGATGAGTGATTGGGAAAATCCATTCTCAAACGCAAATTCCTTGCATTTACGGGCTGCCTCAATTGCATATCCTTTACTCCAGAATTCTGGTAATAACGAATAAGCTATCTCCAGTTCTTGCTCTCCATCTACTTCCTGAATCAACAAGCCTGCATGCCCTATTAATCTCCCACTTGATTTTTCGATAAGGGCATTCATGCCACCTCGATCCTGCCCGTACCGTTGTTTTTGCTTTTCATACCAACTCCGGCATTCCTGCTCAGGCGTATCGCGTTCTTCTATCCAATATTGATACGTGCGTGGGTCTTCAAAGAATTTTAACCAATGATTGAAATCGCTATCCTCAATGGAACGAAACAAAAGCCGCTCGGTTTGCTGATTGGTTAATAAATACTTCATGCTGATCGGATAAAGATACAACCGATTAGCTTTCTTCTACACAAATCCTAACCTGGAAAATTTATTGCCTAAAATCATATCGGCATCAGCGCCAAGCCAGTGATCAAGCAAGGTTGCATATATACTCCGGAAATCTACGGTATGAATCAGGTCGCCTGAATCCAGTTTTTCCAAATCGGGTGTTTCGTTAATAAACCCCCGTTGCTTCAACGATTTATTAATCAATAACAAATTGTTTGCCGTGCCATGATCGGTACCTCCGCTGGCATTCTGCACAACCCTTCGGCCAAATTCAGAAAACGTCATAATCATTACCGATTCAAAATTGTTATGCTGTTCCAGATCGGTAACAAATGAGTCAACGGCTTCACCATAGGTAAGCAGTAACCGCTCATGACTGTTTGCCTGATTTACATGCGTATCAAATCCCGATAACGAAGCATAATACACACGGGTATCAATTCCGGAATTGATTAACTGAGCAATGGTCTTTAACCGGTTGGCAAACTCGGAATCAGGATACGTTACTTTTGATTTTGCGATGGTTGATTTACTATAAATATAATCGGCCGATGAAACCGTTTCGGCCAGGGATTTATACAAATATGAAACCATTGGTTCGTCATGCTCTTGCTGCATACTTAACTGCTGAAACAAATCGCGCTTAAGTGTATCGTGCAATTTTTTAGGATTGCGCACAGCCATGCCCTTTTGTTGCCCTCCTTTCAACGCTAGCCCAAGCACATCATCAATCTCAATAGCCTGATGGCCGGTTGAACAATGGTTGCACTGCGAATCGAGGTAGCGACCCAACCACCCGGTTTGCCAATATTCGTCTGAGTTGGATGCGGTATGCCAGATATCCATCGAACGAAAATGTGAACGATCGGGATTAGGATAACCCACATTATTAATTACTCCCAGGTAGCCCTGATCATACAATCTATTCAGTTTACTTAATGCCGGATGGAAGCCCAGTTCATCGCCTGCCTTTAATACCGTGGCAGAATTAATTGCCAACTTCGGGCGCATTTTATAATACAAATCGTTGCGGTACGGGATAATCGTATTCAATCCATCATTACCACCTGAAAGTTGTATTACAACCAGCTTCTTGTGATCGGGCAATAAAGTATTGCCATCAAATGCTTTCAGAAAACCTGGTATCAACATAGTGCCCGCTGTGGCCAATGCCGATTGTCTTAAAAAATCTCTGCGAGTGCTCATGCTGTTTTTTAGTTAAGTTGATACTCCGGTAACGACATATAGGCGGTAAAAGCGCGCTGAATAAATTCAGTTTCGTTACTGCCTGCGGCAGCAAATCGCGAAATCATGGTCTTGTTATCTTTTGATGTTGGCCGCATGAGTAAAAATTGTTCGACAGCTTCCAGATTTTCTTCCGATCCGCCCGAAGCAAACCGGTTGGCCAGCAACGACCAGTTTACAGAAAACGTAACGGTTGATTTACGAGGTTGATTAATCAAATTATTTACATCCCCATCGTCCTTTGCCTGAATATCGGTACTTTCATTACGTAGCAAGATGCCCGGTAATGATAAACGAAAAGTTAAGCTTGAGCTATCAATCCACTCTTTGCCCTGTGGCCAGCCGCCAACATTGGGCGGATAAAATAATACCTGGCTAAGGGTTCGTTGAATGAACAATGGAGAAAGTTCATCCTGAAATCTTCCGGCCGTATGCAGTTGAATACCGGTCAACAATTCAACCGGAGATTTTATTCTATTACCCACAAACCGAAGTTCATAAAACCATTCCGACTGAAAAATCTGCATCATTAATTTTTCAATATCATATCCGGAATTATAAAAATCTTTCGCTAATGATTTAATCACCTCCTGATCCTGCACTTCCTGACTTACAAAATAGTTCCAGATTTTAGTGGTAATAAAAGTGGCTGTTTGCGGATCGTCTAACAGCATATCAATGATCTCTTCACCCGAAAAATTCCCTGATTTCCCTTTAAAAATTTTCTGTCCGGCATCATGCACGCGCTCACGAAATACAAACTCACCCGTTAGCGGATTAGAAGCCCAGCCTGTAAACGCGCGGGCTGCATTTTTAATATCTTCTTCGGTATAATTACCTCGCCCCAGTGTAAACAACTCCATCACTTCACGGGCAAAGTTCTCGTTCGGGCTGTCTTTCTTGTTCTGCTGATTATTAAGAAACTGCAACATGGCAGGGTCTTTTGATACAGCCATCAGCAAATTTTTAAACGAACCCAATGCATGCTTGCGAATAGTATTATTCAGTTGTTGTGCCAGAAATGCCACTTGCGTGCGGCAGGCAAAATGATCGTGCCAGAAGAAAGTCATCTTCTCACGTAGTGCAACTTGAGGGTCAGTCATTTGTTGTAACCAGGCCACATTTAACTCCAACACCTGCTTGCGCGATTTTTGAAAAATCTTTTTGCGGTCTTCCGCAGAAAGTGATTTCATATCCTGAAGGTCGAGTTCAGGTTTTACAACAACCTGCAACGGCTTGTTTTGTGTGTTGTTTTTAAATAATTCCTTTCCTGTTTTAAGATTTGAAGCTACCACCGATACACCAAAGGCAGCCCGATTATGGAGATGAGCGTTATTAATCATGGGCGTTAGATGCTTAACCCTAACCGGGGTTTAATCTCTACCCTTAAAATAATAACTAGTCTGCTGCTGAATTACATACGCTCAGGCACCCGAATGCCCAACAAAGCCATAGCTTTCTGAATGGTGTTGGCCGTAACTTCCGAAAAAGCAATTCTGAATTTAAGTTTTACCGGATCGCTTTCGTTGAAGATGGGTACTGCCTGGTAAAATTGATTGTACTCTTTAGCCAGTTCGTAAGCATAGTTGGCAATAACAGCCGGTGAGTATTCGCGCACCGCCTCCTGCAGTTTAGTGATGTATTGATTGATTTTGAAAATCACTTCACGTTCTGCAGGTTCCAACATGGTTACATTTTTCAGAGCGGTTTCATCTGCTGCAATATTCATGCTGCTCGCTTTGCGTAATATTGCTTTGATACGCGCGTGGGTGTATTGAATAAACGGTCCGGTATGGCCTTGCAACTGTATCGATTCGTTTGGGTCGAACATCATTCGCTTTTTCGGATCCACTTTCAGCAAAAAGAATTTTAATGCACTCAAGCCAATCATCTCGGCCAGGTCGTCCACTTCTTCTCTGCTCATTTCATCAATCTTGCCAAGTTCTTGAGTTTGTGTTCTGGCAGCATCAACCATCTCTTGCATAAGGTCATCGGCATCTACAACCGTACCTTCCCTGCTTTTCATTTTACCCGTTGGCAAATCCACCATGCCGTATGAAAGGTGATAACATTTCTTTGCCCACTCGTAGCCGAGCTTGCCAAGAATCAGGAATAATACTTTGAAGTGATACTCCTGCTCATTACCTACCGTATAAATCTGTCCTTCAATTTTTGGGAAGTCGCGGAAGCGAAGAATGGCCGTGCCAATATCCTGTGTCATATACACCGAAGTACCATCCGACCGTAACAATACTTTCTGATCTAATCCATCGCCCGTAAGATCAACCCATACCGATCCGTCATCCTTCTTAAAGAAAATGCCTTTCTCTAATCCCTTCAGCACTTCTTCCTTGCCCAGTAAATACGTATCCGACTCGTAATACAATTTTTCGAAATCGACACCCATGCGCTTGTAGGTTACATCGAAGCCATTGTACACCCAGCCGTTCATGGTTTTCCAAAGTTGCACTGTTTCAGCATCTTTCGCTTCCCACTTTTGAAGCATATCAACAGCGAGCTTCATAATGGGCGCTTGTTTTTCCGCATCAGCTTCGGTTACACCGTTCTCCTGAAGTTCTTTTACCTGCGTTTTAAAGTTCTTATCGAACTCCACATAATACTTTCCAACCAGCTTATCGCCTTTCAGTCCGCTGCTTTGTGGTGTTTCGCCATTGCCATACAGTTTCCACGCGGCCATGCTTTTGCAGATGTGTATGCCGCGGTCGTTAATGATTTGCACTTTATGTACCGTGTACCCTATCGCTTTGTACATTTCAGCTACGCTGTAGCCTAAAAAGTTATTGCGCAGGTGGCCCAGGTGTAAGGGCTTGTTGGTGTTGGGCGAGGAATACTCAACCATAATTTCTTTACCGGTTGCCGGTAGAGAGCCATAACTTTTGTTCGCGTAAATCGCAGCAAACACGTTAGCCCATGTTTTGTCGCTCACCACCAGGTTTAAGAAACCTTTCACCACATTAAAACGTGCAATAATTCCGGAGTGCGCTACCAAATAGTTTCCAATTGCTGCGCCCGTTTCTTCGGGCTTCAGCTTAGAAATCCGTGTAAGCGGAAAACAGACCAGCGTATGCGAGCCTTCAAACTCGGCATTGGTAGGTTGCAGTTGCAGTTGTTCTGCTGCTTGATTGTATAAAACAGAAACTGCTTTTTGTATCGATTGTCGTAGCTCCAAATCCAGATTCATCAGGTCAACTATTAGGATGGTATTATTCTGTCGGTATATCCGTAAAAAACGAGGGCATTAAATAAAAAGTGGTATCAATAAAGAAAAGTGCGCCTTTATTGGTTAGCACGTTTTCATCATGCAAATCCTCTAAAATTACTCCTACTTCCGGATTGTAATAATCATTATTCTTCTTTAACTGAAATCCGTTGGCAAGCAAAAATTCCTGAACCTGCACCGTGTTAGTAGGTTCGGTAATCTCAATAAAAGGTTGTTTAACTACAGCATGTAAAACTTCATGTTCCTTATAAAATCCAATCAATTTATACGATGTTTGAGGGAATAGGAAGTTATGAATCATAAGATTGCGAAAATAGTCAAGCCAATATTCGTAAAACACCGAATCATTTAGTTTGATAACATACCGTGTGTCTTCATCCAGATACACACGCTGCTCAGCACCTCTTGCTATAAAACGATTTTCATCAACCTGATTGAACCATTTACCGGATTGGTCAATCCATCTGATCAACTGCGCTGCTTCCTGATCTTTTGTGAACTCATTCGTTTCAGCGTTTCTACCTGCTTTCTTGCCTTCTCCAAGGTAGTAGGCTGCTGCTTCAACAAGATTTCCTGTTGAATTTTTGCCAATTCCTGAAATGATACTTTGTAATTCATATTTCAAGTTCATTTATACAAATATACTAAATGGTTGTCGGTTGAAATTGTTGGGTTGAATAGTCAACAACCACCAATATTCAACTATTACATATCAAGAATATACGCAAACATTAACGGGGCTACTATGGTCGCATCGCTTTCCACAATAAACTTTGGCGTTTCAATGCTTAGTTTACCCCACGTAATTTTTTCGTTGGGCACAGCTCCTGAGTATGAACCATATGAAGTGGTGCTATCGCTGATCTGGCAGAAGTAACTCCAGAACGGAACGCCATCGCGCTCTAAATCCTGATGCAACATGGGCACTACACAAATCGGGAAGTCACCCGCAATACCCCCACCAATCTGGAAGAAACCGATACCGTCTTTACCCGAATGTTCTGTGTACCAATCGGCCAGCCACACCATGTATTCGATACCACTCTTCATGGTGCTGGCTTTCAGTTCGCCCGTTAATACGTACGAAGCAAAAATATTTCCCATCGTGCTGTCTTCCCAGCCCGGTACTACCATGGGCATGTTGCGTTCAGCTGCAGCAATCATCCAACTGTTTTTCGGATCGATCTCAAAATATTGTTTCAACACCCCGCTGTTAAGCATGCGGAACATAAACTCGTGCGGAAACAACCGCTCGCCCTTGTCTTCCGCATCTTTCCATACTTTAAACAAGTGCGCCTGTAATCTGCGGAAAGCTTCTTCTTCCGGAATACACGTATCCGTAACGCGGTTCAAATGATTACCCAGCAAGTCCCACTCGTCTTGCGGAGTGAGGTCGCGGTAATTAGGAATTCTTTTATAGTGCGAGTGCGCCACAAGATTCATGATGTCCTCCTCAAGGTTGGCGCCTGTACACGAAATAATGTGCACTTTATTCTGGCGGATCATTTCGGCAAAACTAATGCCCAGCTCGGCCGTACTCATGGCACCGGCTAACGAAACCAACATCTTTTTACCATCGGCAATGTGTTTTTTATAGCCTTTGGCCGCATCCACCAGGGCGGCTGCGTTAAAATGAAGGAAGTTTTTTTCGATAAAAGCGGAAATTGGTTTGTTCTGGCTCATTTCGGACGGTTGGTTTTTTTGGATTTTGGTGCGAAAATACGCAAACCGAAGTAATTAAAGTAGGCCATTGCAGTTTGCAGATGCTACTTAAATAAAACGTATTTGGGTGACCGGTGGGCTATCCGCTTCTATCCTGCTGCGGGTGGAGTTAAATGATTATCTTTAAACATTATACCCTCAAAAGGTATCGGATGCCCTCTAAAAAATTAAGATGAAAAAATAGCATTCAACTATGAAAAATTCAATTCTCAATCCCACCAAAAAACAAGTAATCTTTAACTGGTGGTTTTTCATTTTCTTTTTCATACTAACATTAACACGCACCAATTTCCTGATAAGCGAAAGTTTTAGTAATCGCCAATATCTAATCTTTGGAGTGCTTACTGCATGCCACTTTGCAATTGTTACCACTTCAATTATCCAATACTTAGTTAATAATAAGAATAACCGTCAAACCAATAGTATTTAACGTTGCTTCAGCATGGAGCCGAAAACAAAGCCCCACCAGATAGAACTTGGTGGGGCTTTCATTTCATTCAAGTTTGTTTACCAAACCACAATCCGTTCGCTTTCGGGTTTATACATTTTATCGCCTTCTTTCACATCGAACGCATTATAAAAAGGTGTGAAGTTCATTAACGGACCGTTTACACGCCACTTTGCTGGCGAGTGTGGATTGGTGTTTACATAATTGCGCATAAACTCATCGGTGGTTTTTACCCGCCAGATGCGTGCAATGGAAATAAAGAAACGCTGATCGGGTGTAAAGCCATCCAGCTTCTCACCACTTTTGCCTTGCTCGGTTAGTTTAAATGCATCGTACGCAATGGCAATGCCGGCAATGTCTGCTGTGTTTTCGCCAACCGTTAAGGCGCCTTTTACATGTACCGAATCCAACACCGTAAACTGATTGTACTGATCGATTACTTGTTGGGTCTTCGCTTTAAATTGTTCATAGTCATCTTTGGTCCACCAGTTTTTTACATTTCCATCCTTATCAAATTGCGCCCCCTGGTCATCGAACGAGTGTGTAATCTCATGCCCAATCACCATTCCAATGCCACCATAGTTTAACGCATCATCGGCATTCAAATCAAAATAGGGCGGTTGTAGAATTCCTGCCGGAAAATTAATTTCGTTTTGTGAAGGATTGTTGGAAGCTGTTACCGTTGGGGGTGTGGTGCGCCATTCGGTCTTATCTATTGGTTTATCAATTTTAGCAAGCATATAAAGATACTCGTTCTTACTGGCCGATAACCAGTTTTCGAAATAGGTATCTTTGTTTACGCTAACATTCGAATAGTCGCGCCACTTTTCAGGATAGCCTATTTTTTCTCTGAACGTTCCCAACTTCTCCAACGCTTTTGCTTTTGTTGAGTCGCTCATCCACTCCAACTTGTTCACGCGGGCTTCAAACGATTTCTTCAGGTTATCAACCAACACCATCATGCGCTGTTTGGCTTCTTCCGGAAAATATTTTTTTACATACAACTGTGCTAATGCATGGCCGATTGAGCGATCAACCGCTTCTGTCATTTCTTCACCCCGCGGTTTTCGTACCGCCTGTCCGCTTAACACTTTAGCATATTCGAAGGCCGTGTTTGAAAATGGTTTGCTGAGTATACTGGCATACCGGTTAAGGGTTTTCGCTTTCAGATAAACTTTCCAATCATTAATAGAAACAGATTTCAACATCGTGTTCAGTTGATCGTAATAGGCAGGTTGTTGCATATTAATTGAATCGGTCTTTACACCCATATCATCAAATACGGTTGTCCAGTTCAGATTGGGTTGGCGTTTCACCATGTCGGCAACAGCCAGTTTGTTATAATTGGCTTGTACATTTCTCCGTTCAATGTTGGTCTTGTGCGACTCGGCTAATTGTTTCTCTATTTTATAAACGATGTCAGCATTTTTTGTGGCTGTAGCGGCATCAACACCTGTTAACTCAAAAAGTGCAGCTACATATTTTTTGTAAGCGTCTTGTACCTTCACCGTTTGGGCATCGTCTTTAAAATAATATCCCTTTTCTGGTAAGCCCGTTCCGGTTTGCGAAAGTTGCCCGATGTTAATTGAGCTCTTCTTTACATCTGGTCCTACGCGAAATGCCAGGATCGAACTATTCATGGTTGTTTCCTGCTCTGCAACAAATTTTAAAAGTGATGCCACATTCGCAATAGCATCAATTTGTTCCAGTGTTGGTTTAATAGGATCGTACCCTCTGCTTTCGATGGTTGCCGTATCCATTCCGGATAAATAGAAGTCACCTACCTTTTGTTCGATACTGCCCGGTGTAGTACTGGCTTTGGATACACTATCTAAAATTGCCTGCAGGCGAATGCGCTGGGGATAGTTTAAAAACGAATATGAACCCACACCCGATTGGGTGCCCGGTATTTTGGCGCTATCGTACCAGATGCCATTTACATACATAAAGAAATCGTCACCCGGTTTTTTGGTGGCATCTATTCCGGTTACCACAACGTGTTTGGTCTCGGTTGTGCAGGCAGCTAGTAACACCAGTAGTAACAAAGAGTAAAAGAGTTTTTTCATGGATATTGATTTATCGATATTGAACATTAAAGGTAAAAATGAATCTGCTGAATTCCACTTCAAGGGGTTTGAGCGGCAAAAATCTGTTTTGTACATCGGTTACTACAGCGTTATACGAATCTCTTCAGGAAAATAAAGGGTACTTATAAAATTCATTCATCTGTTCATGTAACAAAAAATCCCGGGCACATTACCCGGGATTCTTGTAGTTAAACATCTTTGCTGAATTACTTCTTCTTGTCAAGTTTTACATTCATGGGTACTTCTTCTGTGGTAACCAATTCGTTAAACAACAGTTTAAAGGTGCCTTGTGCCTGTGCACGGAACGTAATTTCAGGAGTAAAGGAATACAACTTACCCTTACCAACAGGTGCTTCAAATGCTACCACCCCACCTTTCAGGTAATTGGCCCCCCACACCCAGCCACTGCGTAACGGATTCTCATCTCCAAACCACATTAATGGTTTAACCTTGCCTTGTGCCACCGCTTCGGGCGCCAGGTTAAACACAGGGCTATTATCAAAATATACATCCGCTGTGTTGCTCATTCCCCATGTTGCACTTTGTGTAGAATCTAATTTTACGCGCAGCACACTTCCGGGTACATAGTATTTGTCGCTGGGGATATTTCGTTCTTGTCCGTTGCTGCCGATTTCGGTTAACGCATTTTTTACCGGCACCCCTAAATGGTAAGCAAGGTTAGCACTGGTTCCTATCGTTACTATTCTTCCTCCTTCTTCCAAAAACTTTTTAAGTTGTGGAACCGATTTATCCGATGTGATGCTACCCATCGTCTTATGATATTCTGCAGGGATATCCTCTTCTTTTGGCCCGCGTTGGTTGCGCATAAAAGCCGCAAACGGATCGTTATCGGCACCAGCCCGTGGCGCTGCCGGAATGGCACGCGTTACAAAAATAATCACATCATATTTCTTCTTCAGATCTCCTGCATCAATATCTTTCGCATAAATAATATCGGCATCGAAATGATATTGCTCCATCAGCCAGCGTACCCAACCCGAAGGCATAGAGCCACCGTATGTATCCCACAAGGCAATACGAGGTGCGGTAACTTTTGCCATTGCTCCCGGCACTTTAGCAACACCGGTTACAACCAGACCCAATTCTTTTCCACTTTTCTCCAATACCTGTTTGGCTTTGCTACCGGCTGGTATATAGAAACTACCCGCAGACACCTTATCATTACCCTTTACACCTTCGGGCAACCGATAAACGGTTACACCTGCTTTCAACAAATCGTTTACGGCTATAAAGGCATTGTTAGCTTTTGCATTTAAAACATAACCCCCCGATGAAGTAAGGCCATCTAACTTCGCAACCGGGCTTTGCAATTCACCATAAGGCACTTGTTCAAACGGTCCGTTAAAATCTTCGAGGAAACGATCGAACTGAACACCCATCTGGTAGGCAAGTGTCCAGCCGGCAGCATCATACGGACGCACGGGCGGGCCACCGGGATATTGAAAATCATTGGGATGATCTTGTGGTTCAAACATATCTACTACATGCGGACGAAAGGCCTGATTGTTTTTAACAATGTAAGATCCGGCCGGATACTTTTTATTGTTTACAGTAAAATCAGTTTTTGCTTTCTCTACGCGAATACCAGTACGGATTAACGCATTCACAAATTTTACAGCGGTAGGAAAATCGGCTTGATTGGACGGTATAATATAACCACGGGCATCGCGCTGAGCCGGTGTTTTAAAAATGCTGTCATAATACTTTAGCGGAATGGGGGGCGCTGTTAATCCAAACGGATCGCCTGGGCCATCGGCAGTTTTCTTTGGGCGATTTCTGTAAGCCGTGGTTATCGCTTCTACCTTGGCAGGATAAGGTGTCCAATAATCTGCACTTCCTCTGTCAATAGAATTTTTACCCATCTTGTAAATATTGTAAAGTAGTTGGTCGCTGTGCCGCGCGGCATAATCAAGCACGGCATAGTTCAACGACATTGAGTAATCGATAGCATTTTTGAAATACCATTTCTGAGGTGTAACCGGAAAGGGTGTATTGTTATTTGGAATTAACCGGGTGGGCACTACCGGAATATCGCTTGGATTAGGACCGCCTACAATTTCGGTAAGTAAACCAATCATATTATGAAAGTGCGTGGTGGTACGCAAGCCACCATTATACCACGTAGAAAATACCGATCCGCCCAAGCGTGTGTAACCAGGTTTGTTTTCTGCATTTAACCGGTTAACCATCGATGCTCCTACGGCATCAATACCGGTAACCATTAGCGGATCGAACACATAGTTGAATGGATCGCGGTAAGGTGGGCCAGCTAATACAGAGCCGGCTGGGCCAGACTGATGATGGTTATACATGATTTGTGGAATCCACTCCACAAATAATTGGCGCCCCATATTCTGGGTCTCTTTCATGTTTTGAATAAAGAAGTCGCGGTTGTTATCATGACCAATATATTTTTGATACATGCGTGGCAGGTATTGTGTTGATCTTTTTTCTGGTGTGGGATTGCGCATATACCAATTGCTTACCAACTCTTGCCCATCGGGGTTTGCATGCACAAACAGAATTACTACTTTATCGAGAATGCGAAGAGTTTCCGGGTCGTTGCCGCTCACTATCTTGTAAATTATTTCAATGAGCTGGTGTGTGCCTACTACCTCTGTAGCATGAAGTCCGCCATCAATCCAAACTATGGCTTTACCTTCGGCAGCCATTGCTTTGGCTTGTTCGTCTGTAATTCCTTCGGCACGCGCCATCTTTACAGAAATTTCTTTGTAGCGATCGAGCTTCTGATGGTTTTCGGGCGAGGTAACAATCAGCATATATTGCTGGCGACCTTCTTCTGTAACACCAATACTGGTAAGTTTAACGCGGTTAGAAGCGGCCGCTAATTTTTTGAAGTAAGCCTCTGTTTGGGTATAGGTGGCTAACATATAGTTATCGCCAATCTCAAAACCAAAGTGTTCTTTGGGAGTAGAAATGGTTTGGGCCTGGCTTAACCGGAAAGTAAGCACAAGGGCCAGAAACAAAATTTTTCTTAACATAGTAAAAGAGTTAGGTTCTGTTGCATCCGCAACACGCAAAGAGCATGTTTACGGGGCAGTAAAAAAAGCAAATTTTGATGAGAGGAAAGGAGTAGGTATGAATGCGTAACCCGTTCCCATTTTCTTCTTTCTGTTCTGCTACCGGCCCCGCTTTTACTCTTTCTATTCCTATATTTCAACCATGAAAGATAACGCTGTTAAAGATGGTTTTTTTTCAGAAGATGGCGATTTATATGAATGTAAGCGTAATAAAAAAGGTAAGGTTACGCTATTGTTAGGGAGTACAGGGCGAGCCATTCATGTACCGTTTACTAAAATCAACTAACGGTAAGGGTAACGGGTAATGCTGTTGTCTTAAGTTTAAATTCTATTTTAGTGCCAGAGAGAATAAAGCGAATGAAGTTTTTTACTGCGTTTTTAATAAGTATAATTTCGGTTGGGTTGGCACAAAGCCAGGATACAGAAAAATTTGTACTGGTAAAACAAGACTCGCCCATTTTTGTACACGAACGCTGGATTACCTTTCCCGGAAAGGTACCAGCTGTAAAAGCACGCGAAGTAAAGGGTGAGTTTCTGATCAATGCCTCCATGTATACCATTCTGTCTTTATTGAAAGACGAATCAAAAATTAAAATCTGGCAAAAACATGTAACCGAGTTCAAGGTGTATCCACAACCCGACACCACTTACTGGTTAGAATATTCTTACCATGATATTCCCTGGCCGGTAAGTGATCAGGATCATTTTCTGCAATACGATCTGCAAGAACGGGTAGCAGACAAAGAACTCTTCATTACGTTTCAATCTGTTGTTAACCCCAAGCTAGGGCCGGTAAAAGATGGAGTAACTCGAATGGAGCTGGCCGGCAGTTGGACACTTGAGCAAATTACCCCCAATCAGGTAAAGGTAACGTATCGTATTTTATCCATGCCCAGTCATATACCGCGCATGTTTACCGATCCGGTAATACGAAGCAACCTGATGAGTACGATTAAGGCGTTAACAAAATTGGCAGCGAAAAAATAAAAGTCTTAAAATTTATTCTGCAATAACCGGCCTGCTCATAATTGAGTTGGCAGAAGCTTCCATAATTTCAAATGCACTTTCGGCCATTCTGTTTTCGGTGTCGAGTGTTGGGTTTACCTCTACAATTTCCCAGGCACATACTTTTGCATCTTTACACAGTTCGGCATTTAAGATTTTGGCCTCTTCTACCGTTAACCCATTGGGTACGGGTGTACCGGTTCCGGTAGAAAACCGGCTGTCGATACTATCTACATCAAACGATACATAGATAAGATCGCAATGCTCTAACATTTCTAACGCTCTTTGTGCACTGGTAGCCGCGCCCATTTTTTTTACTTCCTCTACTTCAATAAAATTGATGTTGTATTTATTGATCAGATAATTCTCGGGTTTTTCAAGATCGCGCACGGCAATGTATACTAAATCTTCGGGCAAAATTTTTGGACCAGGCATGCCCACATTCTTAATCTGTTCCCAATAATCAAGTGTTTCGCCACGTGGGTCATTTACTTTACACTCCAGGTTATCCAATCCACACGCCATTGATAAAGGCATTCCATGCATGTTTCCGGAAGGTGTAGTAAATGGGGTATGAATATCGGCATGGGCATCAATCCAAATAACACCGAGGCGTTTTTTAGGATATGCTTTTTTTATACCGGCAATGGTTCCGTATGCTGTAGAGTGATCGCCCGCCATGATTAGCGGAAAGTAATCATCAAAAATTTGTTCGTACACTTCCAGGCACACGCGTTCTTCCATTATCAACACGCCATCAATAAATTTAGCGTACGAATGCTCGGCACCATCAAACAACAACTCGTTTACATTCTCTACTTCAACGGAATCAAATTTGCGAAACATATCCGATTTCAAATCGAGGCTGGCTATTTTCATCGCTTCTACACCCAGACTGGCTCCGCGCGTACCGGCACCGATTTCGGACTTCACTTCGATGATCTTTATCTCTTTCACAGGAACTAAGAATTAATTATTAAGAATTGACTAATCGTAAAAAAATGGCCAAAAGGCCGCATTTCCTGCCCTTAGAAGTCGGGCAATGCATGAAAGCCCGCGGGGACGGGGTTAAAGATCATGCGGGAAATGTGATTAATCATATGGTTTTTGATCTGTTGCAAAGATGGCAAATTTATCTCATTATTGCACCTCTTAATTTGGTTGTTATGTTGTTAGTTCCTGGTTGTTGGCTCCTGCTTACAACCCTACAACCAGCCACAGGCAACACGCAACCAATAACTTTAATTTGATTAATGAAGAGCTACCGCGAGCTGATCGAGCAAACCTTTGAGTTTCCGCAAAAAGAATTCAAGGTGCGCGATAACGAACTACTATTTAACGATGTTCCATTAACCGACATCATCAAACAATACGGAACACCGCTCAAAATCACCTACCTGCCCCGCATTAGCGAAAACATCCGGTTTGCTCAGGCTACATTCAACAACGCTATTGAACGTTTCAAATACAGCGGCAAATACACCTATTGCTATTGTACTAAATCATCGCATTACGATTTTGTATTAGAGGAAGCTCTGAAGAATGACGTGCATATTGAAACTTCATCGGCATTTGATATTCCCATTGTTCGTACTCTTTACGAGCGCGGTAAAATTTCGAAAGAGACTTTCATTATTTGCAATGGCTTTAAAATGCCGCAATACCGGCAATACATTACTGAATTATTAAACGAAGAATTCAATTGTATTCCTATACTGGATAACCTGAGCGAAATTGATACATACGAAAGCAATGTAACCCGCCCCTATCAGGTTGGTATTCGGGTAGCTGCCGATGAAGAACCAAAATTTGAATTTTATACTTCCCGTCTCGGCATCCGCTATAGCGATATTATCCCTTTATATAAAGAGAAGATTCAGCCCAGCAGTAAAGCGTCTCTTAAAATGCTTCACTTCTTTATCAACACAGGCATTAAAGACACCGCTTATTACTGGAGTGAGCTGAGCCGGTTTATTTTTAAGTATTGCGAACTTAAAAAGATTTGCCCTACGCTGGACTCGATTGATATTGGCGGTGGTTTTCCAATTAAAACTTCGCTCACCTTCCAATACGACTACAAGTACATGATTGAACAAATCGTGGAAAATATAAAATGGATTTGTGAAAAAAATAATGTTGAAGTACCCAATATTTTTACTGAGTTTGGAAGTTTTACCGTTGGCGAAAGCGGAGCGGTTTTATATTCAATGGTAGATCAGAAACTACAGAACGATAAAGAACTATGGTACATGATTGATGGTTCGTTTATTACGCACCTGCCCGATGTGTGGGGATTGAACCAGAAATACATTTTGCTATCGGTAAATAAGTGGGACGACCCCTACCATAAAGTAAACATAGGAGGGCTTACCTGCGATAGTCACGACTATTATAACTCCGAAGCACATACCGGTGAAGTATTTTTACCCATGATTACCGATGAAGAACCCTTGTACATTGGCTTCTTTCACACAGGCGCCTATCAGGAATCGTTAGGTGGTTACGGGGGTATTCAGCACTGCCTTATTCCGGCCCCCAAGCATGTGCTTATCCACAGAAATGAAGATGGTGAGATTACCACAGAACTATTTGCAAAGGAACAATCGAGTACCAGCATGATGAAACTCTTAGGCTACGAAGGCTCGCCCGAATAAATAGCACAATTCAGTTTACAACCTTTTTCCTATTTTAGTCATCTAATTAGCACAGCAGATGGCGCGACTACTGTTTATAACATTAGTTTTAATCTTGTTGCAAAGTAACCATACACTTAGTGCACAAGACCTTTATACTGCGCGCGGCTTCTGGCAGGAAACCAAAAAAGAAACCTATCGCAAAATTGCAGATCGCAAACTAAAAGGTGATTCACTCAATACATCCGAACTGGCCTATCTGGAAGATTACGAAAAATATCTGGCCAGTTATTACGAGCGTTTATCGGACGATGAAAAACGAAAATATCAGCAACAAAAAACACAATGGGATATTGAACTGGCAGTTCCTGTAACCCGTGCTAACGATTTTGAGTTGCGCACACGCGATCGGTTAATAAACGCAGTGTATGGTGCCTACTATGGTATTAGCATTGTAGTAGGCACAGAAGCAAGCGGTCCGGCAGCAGCAGGTATAATTCCTCTTACTGCCGGCCTTTGGCAACTGGGCCCCGTAATCAACAAAAAGAAATACACGGGTATTGATGCCAGCACCATACGGGCAGGCAACTCGGGTCGTTTTTTGGGAATACTAAACGGATCCTTTCTGGGAATGGCCATTGCAGGAGACACTGAGGATACAGGCAATACTGCCTTGTTACTCTCAACAGCGGGTAGTATTGCGTTAGGTGAAATTGCTTTTCAAACACAAAAAAGAAAACACTTTTCGGAAGGGCATATTGAAATGATGCGGCATTATGGCTTTCTGGGCCCGGGTGTAGCCGGCTTACTGTTAGCCTCAAGCAAAGCAGATGATAGCCATGCCATTGGAGCCGGTTTACTCGCAAGCGGAATTGGCGGATTGATTATCGGTAATAGTGTTGCAAAAAAATATGATTACAGCCAGGGCGATACAGATGTAATTAGTACGCTTACCCTTATTGGTACTGGACTTGGCCTTGCCGTGGCTGTAGAAAGTATCAACTCAAACGATAACACAGGTATTTTTGTATTGCCGGCCGTTACGGCAATTGCAGGTACTATGCTTGGTCAAAAATCTGTAAAGGGCATTCACTTCACAAAATCGCAAGGCAATATTATTTCGTTTGCAACAGGAGGCGCAGCGTTGGTAGGCATTGGATTAATGGTGGTTACCGAAGCCGAATCGGGATTGCTGGTAATTGGTGTGCCTTCTGTTTTTGCACTGATTGCTCACCAGGCTATGTTTAATTCCTATAAAAAAGAAAATCTGAGCGAAATCAAACTTGGTAAATCTGCTAATAAGCGTGTACAATTCTCAATGAATGTTGCCCCCGAAAATTATTTTGCCAATAAACGGGCCGGAGAAAAAATTGTATTAACCGGCCAGTTAGCCAGCCCGCTTGTAAAACTTAAACTTCGATTTTAATTTCCTTTCAAAATCAGCTGCGCAGCTTCCCATAAATTTTCTACCTGGTAATCGGCTTTATTCTCAGGCTCCACTTCATCGCCAATCTGAATTGTTTTTATTCCCAACTTGCGGGCCGGAATTATATCTCTTCCCCTATCTCCTACCATCCACGAGGCCGTTACATCAATTGAAAACCGGGCTATGGCTTTTTCAAACATAAGAGTGCCCGGCTTGCGCGCAAGCGACTCGGTTACGGAAGGGTGATACGGACAAAAATAAAAATGATCGATACTATTGCCAGACTTGTCCTGAAAGTACTGGTGGCATGCCTCCATCTGATCCTGCGTATAAATACCTTGTGCAATACCCGATTGATTGGTCACTACAATCAGGCGAAAGCCTTCTTTTTTTAATAGCCGAACCGCCTCCACCACACCGGGTAAAATTATAAACGCTTCAACGTTATACGTGTATAAGGGATTGTCTTTATTCAGTACCCCATCTCTATCTAAAAAAACGCATCTGTTCATATATACCCGGTTCCGATCGGTCTCAATGATAAGGCATTCCGCCAATTGAAACCAGTCATTTGGTCGATTTTCGTGCCCGTTTTGTCTTTATGTGGTTTGTTTGCCCGCTTGTTTTATTAGTTTTGCTAGACTGGGTATTCCGCCCCGGTTAAACCAAAGGCATTTGAACAACGCGATCGTCATTATACCTACCTATAATGAAAAAGAGAACATCACCATGATTATCGACACGGTGTTTGCGCTCCCTAAAGATTTTGACATTCTGATTGTAGACGATAACTCGCCAGATGGAACAGCCGAAATTGTGAAAGACCTTCAGAAGACCTACAATTCAGACACAACAACCCGGCTACATCTGTTACAACGGCCCGGTAAACAAGGGTTGGGTACAGCCTACATACAGGGATTCAAACACGTCCTTCAGGCTGGTTATGATTACGTGTTGCAAATGGATGCAGACTTTTCGCATAATCCAAAAGATCTGATTACCCTGTACCTTAATTGCTCTGAATGGGGAAGCGATCTTTCGGTGGGGTCGCGGTATGTTACAGGTGTTAACGTAGTAAACTGGCCAATGGGCCGTGTGTTACTTTCGTTTTTTGCCAGCAAGTATGTGCAAATAATAACGGGTATTCCTTTGCACGATACTACTGCCGGGTTTGTTTGCTATCGCAGCAAAGTATTACAAACTATTCCGCTTAACGAAGTAAAGTTTATAGGTTACGCATTTCAGATCGAAATGAAATTTTTAACCTGGAAATACGGATTTAAACTAAGTGAAGTTCCGATCATTTTTACAGACCGCACCCGCGGCCAAAGTAAAATGTCGGTAGGTATTTTTAAAGAAGCTTTTCTGGGTGTTATCCAAATGACAATACAAAGTTGGTTTAAGAAATACATCCCCGCATAATTTTTAAAAAACATGGCTGTTACCCAGGGGTTAATGTGCTTAGTTTCATTCTCATAACCTCATACCAAGAGACAATTTAAGTCGTTACGTACATGGGGTTTAATGGTTTGCTGGATCGGGTAGATGAACTTACCGAACCAAACAGCAAATTGCGGTTGCTCAATAATTTGTTTGAGTAGATTACCCGGCTCGATCAGCAACAACGTGCCAATACCATTCGGTTGTTGCCCGCCAGGAGGGCGTGCTGGAAGAGGTTGAACGCATGTTGTAGAAAAATTAATCAAACCGAATGGCCTGAATGGGATTAATACGCGATATATATAACGTTGGTAATAACAATACAGTAAGTACGGTACCAAATACAATGGCGTTCAGAATAAGTACGGTATCCCAACCCCATTGTACGGGTACATATTCCATATAGTAGTCACGCGGGTTAAGCGCAATGAACTTAAACTTATATTGGAGAAAGCACAAGCTCAGGCCAATTGCATTGCCCCATATTAGTCCGCGCAGAATAAGGTTAATTCCGCTATGCAAAAAAATATTGCGAACCAACTGGTTTTTGGCGCCCATTGCTTTCAGCATTCCTACCATAGGTGTTCGTTCCATTACTAAAATCAAAATAACAGAAATCATATTTACACACACCACTACCAGTATTATCACTAAAAGAATTTTTACCTGTCGCTTTATTAAATCGAGCCACTCAAAAACCTGAATGTACTTATCACGAACTGTTTCGAGGTACAAGTCGTAATCCATCGAGTTGCCAATTTGCCTGGAGGCCGATTCTAAAGCAGCCCGATCGAAGTTAAATTGATAATCGTACAACGCTTTAAGATAGACCAGCTGTGGATATTCAATCTCCGGGTTACTGAAAATTGCCTCATGGGCATAGTCTGAGTATGCATTAAAATCCTGTTGCCATAAGGCTATGGTAGTAAAGTAATTCAGGTTAACTTTTACTTCAAGGCCGCCTGCTTCGTGGGGTGCCCAACCGTTCAGGCGTTGTACCAAACCGATATCGCCCATAATTACTTTACTATCAAAATAATCGGAAAGGTTTGTTTCGTAAATCCCTACAACTTCCAATCGCCTAAAGCGTGGCGGATTTTGAAAAAAGTGAATAGTGAGTTGATCGCCCACGGTAACATTAATCTTATCGGCTATCACTTTACTAATCACTACCTCGTTAGCGTAGGCTGAATCTGAAAAGTTAATAAACCGACCCTCGAGCAAATTTGATTTAAAGCCTTCGGTATTAAAACTCCGGCCAACGCCTTTAAATACAATTCCTAGAACTTCTTCATCGGTTTTTACCAAACCTGCTTTATGTGCATACTCCTGCACATGCGTTATAAATGGGAATTGTTCAGGGTTTTTATATAATTCAATCCGGTAATCAAAGGGTTGTTCTTCTACCGCGTTGCTCATAGTAAAACGCGTAATTAACAGGTGGTTGCTAAAACTATATATCTTGTCTTTAACTGCAGCCTGAAACCCCTGCATAATCAGAAACGAAACAATTGCAGCTGCCAACCCAACGGCAATACTGGCCACGGCTATCTTATGAATAACAGAAGCAAAACTATTGCCTTGTGCGTGGCGTATTCTGTGTGCTATGAAACGGGAAAGCACTTTGTTAATGCTTAATTTTATACTTTCGCCAAAATATAAAGAAATGATCAGGTTATTCGTATTCGTTTCCTTTTTGTTCGGAGTGGTTTCGTGCAAAGCTCAAACGCCCCATGAAAAATCGGGTAAGCCGGAAATTCTAACCGGGGCCGACCAGATCGGTACCATCCTTCCTGCCTTAACCGGTAAACGTGTTGCCCTTACGGTGAACCACACTTCGTTAGTTGGCAAGACCCATTTGGCCGATTCGCTCAAAAGCCTGGGAATAAATATTGTAAAATTATTTGGGCCCGAGCATGGTGTTCGCGGAAACGCAGCCGATGGCGAACTGGTTAGTGATAGTGTCGATAAAAAAACGGGTATACCGCTAATTTCGCTTTACGGAAAAAACAAAAAACCAACAAGCCAGCAATTGGCCGATGTAGATATAATGATTTTTGACATTCAGGATGTAGGAACCCGTTTTTATACCTACATCGGTACCATGCATTATGTAATGGAAGCCTGTGCCGAAGCAAACAAAAAAATGATTATCCTGGACAGGCCCAATCCGAATGACTTTATAGACGGCTCTGTAAACGACAAGCTACTTAAATCTTTTGTGGCCATGCACCCCATACCCATTGCGCATGGTTTAACAGTAGGCGAACTGGCCCAAATGATAAATGGAGAAGGGTGGTTGCTCAATAAAGTAAAATGTGAAATTGAAATTATTCCGGTTAAACACTGGAAACATGGTGAACCTTATTCTTTATTGGTTGGCCCCTCGCCCAACCTACCCAACAACCAGGCAATACAATTATATCCATCTCTTTGTTTGTTCGAAGGCACGGTAATTAGTTTAGGACGTGGTACGCCCTTTCCGTTTCAGGTATTGGGTGCTCCTGAATTAAAAGAATTGAGTTTCACTTTTACACCCGTTACTATTAAAGGTGTAGCTGTAAAGCCACCGCACGAAAACAAATTATGTTATGGAATTGATTTGCGTGCCGATAAGCCGGCCCGAAAAATTGATTTGTCGTACCTGTTGAAGCTATACGCGCTTTATCCTGATAAAGAGAAGTTCTTCACTTCTTATTTTGATCTGCTGGCCGGAACAGCGAATCTAAAGCAACAAATAAAAGACGGACTTACCGAAGAGCAGATTCGTGCAAGCTGGCAACCGGAGTTACAACAGTACAAAACCACACGAAAAAAATATTTGCTTTACTCTGATTATTCAAAATGAAAACCGAGAAAGTAAAGGAAATTCTGAAAATACTGGATAAACTATATCCTAACCCGGCCGTTCCGCTCGATCATAAAGATGCCTATACTTTATTAATTTCCGTTTTGCTTTCGGCACAATGCACCGATGTGCGCGTAAACAAAACTACGCCCCATCTTTTTAAACTAGCCGATAACCCGTTTGATATGATTAAGCTTTCGGTAGAAGAAATCCGGGAGATTATAAAACCTTGTGGTCTGTCGCCCATGAAATCGAAAGGAATTTATGGGCTATCTAAAATACTAGTAGAGAAATACAATGGTGAAGTGCCAAACACATTTGAAGCGCTTGAAGCATTGCCCGCGGTTGGGCATAAAACCGCATCGGTAGTAATGACACAATGGTTTGGCATTCCGGCATTTCCGGTTGATACCCACATTCATCGCCTTGCTTACCGTTGGGGTTTAAGCAACGGAAAAAGCGTGGAGCAAACCGAAAAGGATTTGAAGCGGTTAATACCCGAAAAGAAATGGAACAAAGCTCACCTTCAAATTATTTACTACGGCCGTGAGTATTGTACAGCACGCAACCACAACTGGCTTACTTGCCCCATTTGTAAAAAGTACCTTCGCAAAAGTCTACGTAATACATAAAATATTTTCATAGAAAACGCATGACTACCCTTCGCATTATTTTTATGGGCACACCAGAGTTTGCAGTACCTGGCCTGGAGATGCTGGTAAAAAACAACTACACCGTTGTAGCTGTAGTTACTGCTCCGGATAAGCCTCAGGGCCGGGGGCAGAAATTAATACCCTCACCTGTAAAAGAGGTTGCGCTAAAACATAACATACCGGTACTACAACCCACCAATTTAAAAGCACCCGGGTTTATTGAAGAATTAAAATCTTATCAGGCTAACCTGCAAATTGTAGTAGCATTCAGAATGTTGCCCGAAGTAGTTTGGTCTATGCCCTCGCTCGGAACTTTCAACCTTCATGCTTCTCTCCTGCCTCAGTACAGGGGTGCAGCACCTATTAACTGGGCAATTATAAATGGAGAAACTGAAACAGGTGTTACAACCTTTTTCTTACAACACGAAATCGATACGGGTAGCATCATATTTCAGGAGAAGGAGCCTATTACCGAACAGGACACGATTGGCTCGTTGTATGAGCGACTAATGCACAAAGGGGCTCAATTAGTTTTAAAAACAGTTAAGGCCATTGAGTCGGGTAATTACCCATCCGTTCCGCAAACTATTGGCAAAGAAATTAAACACGCTCCAAAAATTTTTAAAGAAACCTGCGAGATAAACTGGAATCAGCCCGCTAAGAAAATAGTTGATTTTGTCCGTGGGTTAAGTCCATACCCGGCCGCGTGGACGGTATTGAATGGAAAGATCTTTAAAGTTATTAAAGTAGCCAGCGCAGCAGGCAGTCAGTCTGCTGTTGAGGTTGGGCAATGGGTTTTAGATAACGGATTAAAAATTAAAGTAGCAGATGGTTGGGTAACCATAATCGAGTTTCAGCCGGAAGGCAAAAAGCGAATGCTGGTAGAAGAGTTTCTTCGCGGTAACAAAATTTAAGTTGGCTGATTTCCATACCTTGAACCCGAAATAAGCATGATAATTTCTCTAATAGCCGCTCTTTCTGAAAACCGGGTAATCGGTAAGAATAATGATTTGCCCTGGCGCTTACCCGATGACATGAAGTATTTTATGGAAACCACCAAGGAGCATTATGTAATAATGGGCAGAAAAAATTATCAGTCGTTGCCTGAAAAATTCCAGCCGCTACCCAATCGTACTAATATTGTTATTACCCGCTTGCAAGCGTTTAATGCCCCCGGTTGCCGGGTAGTACATACACTTACTCATGCCCTTGAAATAGCCCGCAACGCTAATCAAAAAGAAGTTTTTGTTATTGGCGGTGCCGAAATTTACGCCTTAAGTTTACCTCTTGCCCACCGCCTTTATCTTACTGAAATTAAAGCAGAGGTGGATGGCGATACGTACTTTCCTGAAGTAAATCTATCGGAATGGAAAGAACTGTCGCGCAAACATCATACTACTGATACCAAGCATCCATTTGCATTCGATTTCGTTGTATACGAAAAAATATAAATCTACGAGTATGGAAAATCACAAACGTATTTTAGGATTTCTTTACATTATTTCTGGTTCGGTGCAGATACTGGGTATGATTTTATTAGCTACCCTTTTTGAAGTGCTTATTCCGTTCATTGGCGAACTGGCCGAGCCCGAAGCACAATGGGTGTTTGCATGGTTGGTGCCCTTTATCCGAATCATTGCGATTGGTGTGGTGTTAATCTTTGCCATTCCGGCCATACTTGCCGGTGCAGGATTACTGAACCAGAAAAAATGGGCGCTTACCTTAGTACTGATATTGGGGTGCCTAAAATTATTTTCCTTCCCCATCGGCACAGCTATTGGTGTTTATACCATATGGGTATATGCCGAAGATAACAAAGCAAAACCACAAACAACATGAAATATTATTCGGGTAAAGTAGTTTGGATTACAGGAGCCTCTTCGGGCATTGGCGAAGCGTTAACCTATGAGTTGGCAAACCTGGGTGCGCGAATTATTCTTTCGGCCCGAAGAAAAGAAGAATTAGAGCGTGTAAAGGGTAACTGCCCTGTTGCTACACAAGCCAACATTAAAATTTTGCCATTAGACCTGAGCCAACCCAGCACACTAAACCTGTGCACTGAAGCGGCCATTCAATTGTTTGGCCAGGTAGATATTCTTATTAACAATGGTGGCATTAGTCAACGCAGTCTTGGAAAAGAAACACAACTTGAGGTTGACCGGAAAGTAATGGAGGTAGATTATTTCGGCACGATAGGAATTACCAAAAATTTATTGCCGCATTTTCTATCGCGCAAAGCCGGTCATATTGTTACCATTTCAAGTGTAATGGGAAAAATAGGAACCCCTTACCGTACCGGTTATGCAGCAGCCAAGCATGCGTTGCATGGATTCTTTGATTCGTTGCGTGCCGAGTTATGGAAAGACAGCAAAGACATTCATGTTACCATTATTTGTCCGGGTTGGATAAGAACCAATATTACCATGCATGCTGTAACGGGCAATGGCACTACCCTGAACAAGATGGATGGCAGTACACAAACGGGCATGGCTCCAAACGTGTTTGCTCCTAAAGCCTTAAGGGCCATTGCACGCAAAAGAGAAGAAGTTTATATAGGTGGTTTTAAAGAGGTATTAGCCATTTACCTGAAACGCTTTATGCCCCGAACCTTTTCAAGAGTTATACGCAAAGCACAAGTGCGTTGAGCTGGTACGAATATCCTGTTATTATAGCAGTTGGTTTTGCTGCTGCTTTTTTAAATACGGTAGGCGGAGGGGGTTCTCTCTTTTCGGTACCTATTCTTACTTTTATTGGGCTGCCTATTACAACTGCCAATGCAACAAGCCGTGTGGCCATTTTGTTTCAAAATATTTTTGCCGTGGGCGGATTCAAAAGCAAAGGTGTTGAACTACCCTGGCCTTACGCCCTTTATCTGGGTGTCGCTTCATTAGGTGGTGGCATTGTGGGTTCTTTAGTCGCTTCAAAAGTTCCTGATTACATTTTTCAGAAAATTTTTGTGGGCGTTATGCTCCTATCCGTTGTTCTTATTCTCTACGATCCATTCAAATCAAAAGGTGAAGAAAATTTTTCGCCCCGCGCCCAATGGACGGGCGCAATACTATTTTTTTTTATTGGTATATATGGTGGCTTTGTGCAGGCCGGTATTGGCTTTATTGTAATTGCTGTTTTAAGTCTGGTAAATAATCTGAGTCTTGTTAAGAGTAACTACGTAAAAGTTTTTGCTGCAATTGTATATACCGGGGTTTCGGTACTGATATTTGCCTGGCAGGATAAAATTGACTGGTCCACCGGGCTTATCTTAGCCGTTGGTCATGCCTGGGGTGGCTGGGTTGCCAGCCGATGGTCTGTTAAAGCTGGCGAGGTTTGGATTAAACGAGTAATGATTGTTTCGGTACTAGGCATGGCCATAAAACTCTGGTTTTTTTAGTGGCTTAACATTTTGCTGCCATTTCAAATTTGCTAAGTTTACTTAACCATGTTTTCATCAAGTACTTTACGCAAATTCATTCTCGGAAATGGTAATTTCATTTTATCGCATGCAGAGTACAAAAGGGTATTGTTAACCGGGCAACTTTGCACCCTAACTTTCTTCTTCGGTATAGGATTTTTTCTATTTGATGTTTACCGCCAAATTTATCATGGCTTTATTTATGAACTTAGTTGTGCCGGTCTGGCCGTTATCAGCTTTTTTCTTAACCGCAAACAATACCACGATGCAGCTAAAATTATTCTGGGCTTTTCGGTAAACTTTACTGTATTCTTTTTTAGTCTGATAGAACCTTCCGAAGTAGGGCTATATATGTATTATATTCCAGCATCGCTAGGAGCAATAGCTGTATTTGGTCCGGAAGATGGCCTAAAACGAATGGTTATGCTTCTTCTTCCCTTCGTACTCTTTATGGCCAGTCAGGTAATAGATCGTACTGTTCTCTTTCAACCCGTTGCACAGAATAACTTTGACCCTGTTAATCTTATTATAACCTTTACCGGGTCTCTTCTTGCTTCTGTCCTGATTATCCATTACGTAATCAGCATAAACTTTCGTTCAGAGAAATCGCTTCTCGAAAATGAAAAGCAGATTAATGAAAAAAATACTGAACTCAGTAAACTTAATACCGAATTAGATCAATTTGTGTACAGTACTTCGCACGACCTGATGGCTCCGCTAAGTTCGATACGCGGGCTCATTCTTCTTAGCCGGGTAACTGAAGACCCAAAAGAACAACGCGAAATCATAACTATGATGGAAGGCCAGGTAAATAATTTGCAAAAATTTATACGCGACATTTCAGACTATTCGCGCAATACAAGACTGGAGGTGCAAAAGCAAAAGGTGTTGGTTAATAAACTTATTCGCACTATTCTCGAAACCCTTCGCTCACATCCGCATACAGAAAAAATAAAAATTGAATTAGATATACCAGCCGATCTCATTATCTATTCTGACCCTGCACGATTGCAAATTATATTGAGCAACCTGATAGGCAATGCAATAAAATACATGGATCCAGGCAAAGAAACCCCTATGTTAAAAGTAAGTGTTATGGTTCATGAGAGTTACATGCGGTTTATAATACAAGACAATGGGCTAGGAATTCCGGGCAACCACATTCATAAAATTTTTGATATGTTCTATCAGGCCAACGAAAAAGCAGAAGGTTCGGGGCTGGGCCTTTACATTGTGAAACAAACAGTCGAAAAATTAAATGGTACTGTTTTAGTTGCTTCTGAATTTAATCTTGGTACAACATTTACAGTTGTTATTCCGGTTTATACCGATCCTGATACTACCGGTTAATTTACTCCCACCTTTGAACCATACTCGTTCAAATCTGTTTCTCTCTCATTTGATCACGTTGCCTGATACAGATCAAGTGCATCTCTTAAAATAGTTTGCAGTAAACGCAGGGGTATATCTTTTTTAACATCGATTCTCAGAATTTTCATTCGTTTCCGTGTGCCCGTCTCTAATTTTGGGTGATTGAGTTTCTTTCCCTCTACAAAAAGCACGTAGGGTTCTTTCGTTTTTCTATCGATCCATAAATAACAAACTTGCTTTTGCTTATAGCTAAAACAGGGCATGGCATACTTTACAGATTCAGAAATACCTGTATGACTGTTCAGAATAATTGCACGCAATGCTAACAAACAGCTTTTTGTTGGGTCTGTCTTTTGCAGATAAAAATCTTCTGCCCGCATTTAAGAGGATTGTGCTCTTTTGTACAGCACCTGTAAGGAAGCATGCATCTTCTCCATCGAAAAATAAGTCTCAGCCTTAATCCGGCCTGCTGCCCCCATTACCTTACGCTGATGTGTATCCTCTACTAAAACAGTAAGTGCATTTGCAAGTGCCCCGGTATCTTTTTCCTGCACCAATAAACCTGTAACCTGATGGTCAACCTCGTACGGAATGCCCGCATGATACGTAGATACCACGGGCAGTTCCATAGTCATGGCTTCCAGAATACCAACAGGCAGTCCTTCACTGTCGCCATTACTTGCAACCCTACTGTTCAATACAAATACATCAGCTTGTTGCATCAGGTTTTTAACTTCATCGGGTGATTTCCAGCCATGAAAAATTACGCGATCTTTCAAATTAAGGGTTTCAACCAATTGCTTACACTTCTCTTCTTCTGGCCCTGTACCTACCACATGCAGAAGTACCTGTTGCCTAGTTGTTAGTTTAGCAAATGCTAAAATTAAATCTGGCACTCCCTTCTTTTCAATAAGCCTTCCCACATGCAAAATCGATACACTCTTACTTTCTATTCTTGGTTGCGAATCAAACTGACCTAAATTAATTCCATACGGAACCCAAACCACTTTCTGTTTCTGTTCTGGCGTAAGAGGAAGCACTTCGGTCATAGCCGGATTGCAAACTACAATAGCTGCTGCATAGACAAACACATCTTTCAATCCATTAACATAGGGGCGCTTACGCAACATGTGCGAGGCATCCATACCATGAAACGAAACAATTAACGGCAATTTCAATTTCTTAGCTACAGGCAATATCCGAACTGCACTAAATCCAAACTGTGCATGCAGCACATCTGGTTTATTCTTTGAAATTTTTTCGGTTAATTGTTTTATTGAAGTATTCTGATAATACCGGTCTATTCCAAAAGCGATTAATACATTTGAAATCAAACCATCCCACCAGGTTCGCTTAAATTGAATTTTGTTAAAGGGGTCACTACTCATCCCGGTTGAATTGATGAATCGCTTTGCCAACAACAAGGGCTCGATATAAGGATTAATAACTTGTTGATAAATAAACGTCTCACTGCTATTAAAAAAGTGAGCATGGTAAAAGAGAACCTTTACTTTGGGTGGGGGCATCATAAACCGAAAGATAATAAGAAACAACTAATCGGTTTTGTTGCGCCAGTTTAATCGCAAGCTAATTATAGCAATAATTAAAAACGGTGTGGTTGACAGGATAATTTTCCAATTCAGGCTTAACACTCCAATAAAAAATAAGAATATCATAAAGGTGGCCAGGCATGCCAGTCCAGCCAATGTAAATTTTCGGTTAGGCTCCTGCTGAAATAGTGTAATCAACAATAAAATAAATCCGACCAGAGGAATTAAAACAGCAGGGTTAAATAAACCCGCTAAATCGTTAGGCATCGATGTAAATAGCGGTATTATAACCTGGAAAATAAATGTATGATTATTGGCCCCCCACTCCAGATAACCAAGCATAAACGCTACAATCAGCAATCCATTAACTATACGTTTACTTCTTACCATGTTTTTGGCTCTCCCAATTACATCAGGAGTATAGCTAATACTCATCACACATTTACATCCCCATCATAACAAACGCTCCCCAATAATAGGGATCCTTATATTTTGCCATGAGTTGAAGTTGTGCTTGCTTAAAAGATTTTTGTTTGTTGCCCGTCTTGCTCCAGTTGGTGTAAAAATTTGTCATTAATTGTTGTGTGGCCGCATCATCAACTTTCCACAAACTCATTATTAATGCGTTAGCTCCTGCAACCAGAAACGCACGTTGCAACCCATACACACCCTCACCTGCCCGTACATCGCCTAATCCGGTTTCGCAGGCGCTGAGTATAATCAGGTCGGTTCCTTCCAGCGACAAATTCATAGCTTCGTATGCTGTAAGTATGCCGTTGTCGTTTCCCTGCAAATCCTCTGTGTTATTATTCTGTGTTTGTATGCCCGCCAGAATTAACCCCGATCGTAACAAAGGATTATTCCTTGCATTTTCTGCATCAATACCCATGGCATCTCCACCTTGCAAGTCGGTATCCGCAAGGAAATAGCCATGCGTTGCAATGTGCATGAGTGTTGGGGCTTTAACACCTTTTAATGCTGCTTCGGTTGCATGGTGTTGTTCCCGTTTTTCCACTTTGTATCCTCCTGATAGCAGTATTTTATTAATTCCATCTATCTCTACCTTTGTACCCGGTAAGGCCACTGCATTGCCACCATAATCAGGAAAGCCCAATACAAATGCATCTTTCTTTGCTAATCCAATCTTTTTCTCCTTAATCGCAATTAAATCTTTTGAGTTACCAATTACCACTACATCATACCGATTCAGTACATATTCTCCATCGGGTTTTTTAAGTGTATTGATGTTGATTTGATTGTACACTCCATCGGGCGAGAGGTACACGGTTTTTTTACCCGCTAATACCGGATCTATCTTCTCCCAATACTGCGTATATGAATGTATATCGTTTACACGTTGCTGTACTGCATTTTTATAAAATTTTGCGTAGCGCATTTCTATTTCATTTCCGTTTTCTAAAAGCACCATACGCGGCTGCGAAATTCCTTTACTGGCAACCAGAGCAATGTATCGTGCCTGATCGGTAAAATCCTGATCGAATGTGCGCACGCGAATCAACTCCAGCACGGCTTCTGTATCCAGTAACTTCGAAGTAACGCTTTTCCAGGTTACTTGTTCAACTTCATACCCTTTGGCAAAATCAGCAGAGCGTTGTGAAAGTGAACGTTCCAATTCGTTGGCTGAATTCTCTAAAGCATTCAGATCAATTTTCTGCTCTCTCAACTCCTCTTTGGAGAGCGAATAATACCGGGCCAGGGCTTCCTTCTGCCCAATCCATGAAACGTAGTCTTTAATCAAAGCTTCATTGCCACTGGCTAAAATTGCCTTCTTAATTTTATTTGTTGAGTTTAACAACAGTGCTTTAGTGGCAATCTGGTAATTGAATACATCTTCCCATACTTCGGGAATTAAAGAACCTGCATCTATTGCAAAATTATAAAACCGTTGAAAGCGGGGTTGCAGTATATCCCAATATTTCGTTTTCTCAGTTTCGCTCATAGGAGCAAAATATTGATTGATAAACGTTAACGATTTGTTGCACGCACTTTGTAAAAACGGATAGGCTCGTGCAAGTTCACCCTTCTTCCAATATAAAATTCCAACAGCTTCTAACGACTTTACGTAATCCGGATGATTTTCGCCCAATGTGCGTTGCCGTATAGCCAACGCATGGGTGAGGGCTGTCTCTGCCTCTGTCATTCGATTTTGCATGCGATAAAATGTTCCCAGGTCAGTCTGAACTTTTGCATAGGATGGGTTTTCGGCTGTAAATTTCTTTTTGTACACATCGGCTGCCTTAATCAGCAACGGTTCTACCTGATCCATCTTATTCATTTGAATGTAGAGGATACTCAGTTGGTTAAGCAGGTTAGCATACTCCGGATTATTTTTCTGACCCCGGTTTTCAAATACTTTACGAATGGCCACAAACTCTGTCTCGGCCTGAGCCATATTAGCTGATAATTGATAGAGTAAGGCCAGGTTAGAATTAAACTTACGGCTATCAAATGATTTTTTTCCCTGCAGGGTTCGTTTATTGGAAGCCTCTAATGCCACAATAGCCTGCTTCATTAATTCAATAGCTTCGGGGTATCTACCCATTACCTGATACAACATAGCTTTGTTGTTAAGAACAATAGCATGTTGCAAACTGTTGGTACCTACTTTTGCTGCCAGGCTTGCAAGCGATTCGTTATACATCTGTTCAGCTTCGTTATAGTGGCCCAAAAGCTGGCGCAACTTGGCCATACTATTCAGGTTAGCAGCATAAGGCACACTGTTCTTTCCTAGTCGTTCGCTTTCCGTTAAGGCGTATGTAATAAACTGCTCTGCCTCTAACGTACGGCCTTGTATCAGGTACATTACACCCATGTTAGAAATGCACCGGATGTAGCTGATGTCCTGCGTTAGGTTATAAGATTCCATGAAAACTTTAGCAGTAATAAAAGCTGACTCTGCAATTTTATACCACCGCATGTTGTAATAATCTACTGCCCAGTTAACGGTGTCGCTTGCTACTTCCGAAAATGTACGTTGGCTTTTGGGTTTCATATTGTAAAACCCTTTTGCCCAGCCTTCGCCTTTCTGCTGCACATCAATAAAACTGGAATTGTCGTTTACCGACATCGCAAATTGAAAATCGAGCGAATCGAGGATCGCCTTCTTTTCTGCTCCCGTATCGGCCAAAGCTTTTGTAAGCCAGTCGTTCTGGCCAAACAGTTTGGGGCTTACCAATAGCAATAAAAAGATGAGGTATAGCTTCATGGCAATGAAAGGTACCCCGAAGCTACTAACTAAAAACGGGTTGGTCAATGGTTTCTTCTACACTTACATTCCAGTCATTACAAAAGCCCCCCAGTAATAAGGTTCTTTGTATTTAGTCATTAACTGAAGCTGGGCTTGTTTAAACGCTTTTGCTTTCGTTCCTCCTTTAGAAAGGTTGGTGTAGAAATTAGTCATCAGAGTTTGGGTGGCCGCATCGTCCACTTTCCACAAACTCATTACCATAGCTTTTGCACCCGCAACAATAAAAGAACGTTGCAATCCGTACACACCTTCACCCGCTCGCACATCGCCCAGGCCAGTTTCGCAGGCACTTACTACTATCAGGTCGGTTCCTTCTAACGACAGGTTCATAGCCTCGTATGCAGTAAGTACGCCATTATCATTACTTTCTAAATTCGGAATAAGTTCTCCTTTTAATGTAGGCGATGCCCCTGCCAATAATAAACCCGAACGCAGCAGCGGATTGTTCTTTGCATTTTCCTGATGCACTCCGGCAGCCGTTTGATCTACATCGGCCTGAAAATAGCCATGTGTTGCAATATGTACCAGAGCCGGTCCCTTTAATGCTTTAATAGAAGCTTCGGTGGCCGTTTTTTGCAGGTACGATGTTACCTGATAGCCACCTGCTTTTAGAATACGACTTATATTATCTGCCTCAGTTTTGGTACCGGGTAGTGCTGGCACTGCATCGCCACCATAATCGGGAAAGCCTAACACAAAGGCGTTCTTTTTAGGTGCGGTTGTCTTCTGCGCTTTTAAAGTAAGCACATCTTTCGAATTTCCAACTAATACAATATCATATCGATTGATTAGATAATCACCATCAGGTTTCTTTAGGGTGTTTAGGCTAATTTGATTGTACACACCATCTGTCGAAATGTATAAAACTTTTTTACCGGTTAAAGCGACCTCTACACGCGCCCAAAATTGCTCGTACGAGTATGCATCGGCCTGTCTGTTTTGAATGGCATTACGATAAAATTTTGCATACCGTGTCTCTAACTGGTTTCCATTATCCAGAATTACCAATTTAGGATCAGTTACTCCTTTTGTTAACACCAATGCTGCATACTTACTTTCGGTAGTAAAATTCTTATCGAACGAACGAATACGAATAAACTCAATCAGTGCTTCGGTATCTGTCAATGTTGATTGTATCTGTTTGTAATCTGTATTATCGGTTGTATATCCCTGAGAAAAATCGGTTGATCGTTGTGAGAGTGATCGTTCTAACGTATTTGCCTCGGCCTCCAGTGCAGCCAGGTTTATGTTCTGATTAGTTAAGTCCTCTTTAGAAAGAGAGTAATAACGCGCCAGCGTTTCCTTTTTATCCAGCCAGGTTGTGTAATCTTTAATCAACTCTGTATTGTTGCCCGACAGAATAGCTTTCTTTACTTTATTGGTTGAGTTCAACAATAATCCTTTAATGGTAAGCTGATAATTAAGCATAGTTTGTATGCTTGCCGGATTGCCGGCACTTGCATCCAAACAATAATTATAATAGCGTTGAAAGCGCGGTTGTAACACATCCCAATACTTTGTTTTTTCCGCTTCACTCATAGGCGGAAAATACTGGTTAATAAATTCCAAAGATTTATCCATTGCAATTGTATAGCTGGCATCAGCTTTGGCCATATCTCCTTTTTTCCAATACAGTATGGCAAGATCTTCCTGGGCTTTTACGTAATCGGGATGGTTGGTATTAAGTGCGGTTCCATTTATGGTTAGCGATTTATTCAGGTTTTCTTCTGCTTCGGCATACCGGCCCTGCATGCGGTAGAAGTTGCCCAAGTCGCCCAGTACTTTTGCATAGTTGGGGCTTTCTTTCCCTAATTTGGTTTGATAAATCTGCGCTGCTTCTTTCAGGTAGTTTTCTACTTTATCTACTTTCTCCATTTGGATATAGAGAAGCGCAAGATTATTAAGTACGCCTGCATAAAAAGTTTTATCGCCCAGCAGCCGCAGCATCTTTTCCAACTTTAGATACACGGCTTCTGCTTCGGTTAGTTTGCCTTGTTCCTGATAAAGCATGGCCAGGTTAGATTGAAATCCTACCTCAGTACGTTTACTCTTACTGTTTATCTTTTCAACGATACCAATTGCCGTATTCAGATTACTTACTGCTTGATCGGTACGGCCAACTTTCGCAAAGAAAATTGCCTGATTATTCAGGACAACTGCATATTCATGACTTTCTTTTCCAAATTGTTTATCAACCACATTTAACGCTTCCTGAAAATACGTCTCCGCTTCGTTGAACCGGGCTGTTTCCTGATATAATACAGCTAAGTTGTTAAGGGAAGATGCTCCGGCTTTGCTATCGCGGCCAAGGGTTTGCTCGCGTAATCCCAGTCCTTCACTTAAAAAATATTCGGCCTGATTGAAGCGCCCCATGGTAGAATACAACAACCCGAGATCGGCATGCACTTTACTGTAATTTATATTACCTGTTAACCCGGACGCTTCAAATGCAATTTTTGCTTCCAGAAAAGATACCTCAGCCAGTTTATATTTTCTTGCCTGATAAAAATTTTCGGCCTGATCTAAGATTGAGCGGCAACGTTCAGCAGCAGTAATGTCGCTATCTTTCTTCATGTATTTGTTAGAGGCCATATAGGCAGTGCGGGTAGCAATTTCATCGGCATCCAGTACATTCATCATACCCGAATTATCAATTACCGTAATGGCGTAATTAAAATCGGTAGAGTCTAACCGGTCTCGTGCTGCATCGGCTTTATCAGCTGCCTTACCTTTGGCTGCTTCTTTCGTTTTTTGAACTACTTTGTTCTTTAAGTTTTGAAATTGACTGTATCCGGCAAGCGGAAGCATCAATAAAATAAACCAAATTAGCTTCTTCATAACGCTATCTAAAGTTTTTAAAATGCATCACTATCGCGGTAAGCTTGTATTAATGCTAACTCACCTTCTTTACCTTCTTTTGCATTACCGTGTTCCATTCCCATTACTCCACGATATCCTTTATCGTAAATGTGTTTGAATATGTTCTTATAGTTGATTTCACCCGTACCCGGTTCTTTGCGGCCGGGGTTATCGCCAATCTGGAAATACGCAATCTCATCCCAACACGAATTGATATTATTAATCAGATTACCTTCATTACGTTGCATGTGATATGCATCGTACAAAATTTTACAGGCTGGACTTTTAACGGCTTTGCATAATTCGTACGTCTGGTCGGAATAGCGCATAAACAATTCCGGTGTATCACTTAGCGGTTCCAATACCATAATTAATCCATGCGGTTCAAAAATTTCAGCCCCTCTGCGCAATGCATCAACCACGTTGCTGGTTTGAATTCCCATGGGTAACCTGCGATCGAAAAAACCAGGCACCACCGTCATCCACTTTGCATTTACCCGCTTGGCAGCCTCCACCGAAGCTTTACAGGTTTTTACAAAATTATCTTTGAACTCCTGCTTGCCCGAGGCAAGAGAAATTTTCCAATTATCGCCACCATCTACCACAAACACGCCCATGGTCATGTTTAGTTGTGCCAGTGTTTTACCCATGCGTTCCTGATATTCAACCGGGCGGCCCAAAAGCCCATTATCTTCAATGCCCCGAAAACCCTGATCGGCCATAAATTTTATCTGATCGATAAAATCAGCACCTGCATGATTTTTAAACATGCCGTCATGTGGAGCATAATTTAATTTAAACGGCTTACCGCCTGCAGGTTTTTCTTCCTCTGCTTCAGCAGCGCTAAGAGGCCATGATACAAGGGCCGAAAGACCGGCCAGTAAAGAAGTGTTTTTAACGAATTCTCTGCGTGATTGCATAGGGTGAGGTTTCATACGTTACAGGTTAAGCCACTGATTTCGATGTATTTCTAATTTATTTAACCGTTATAAAATACACTCTGTATTTCTGCGGTCTGTTAATTATTGTCCAAGTTAAAAACATTATCCAAATCACGCTTAAATACCAGTACTCCGGTTTAACTTGCCGTGTTTTTCATTCATGAGAATATACCGCAATTTATCCGTAGCCGTTACCGAGGCCCTTGGCGAAATCTTTATAAACAAGAAATATGCCGATAAGGTGATTGAAAAAGTATTGAAGGCAAATCCTAAATGGGGTGCCCGCGACAGGCGGTTTATTGCCGAAACCACATATGATATTGTGCGTTGGTACCGGCTTTTCTGCGAATTAGCCGAAGCCGATGAACATGATTTCTGGAAATTATTAGGGGTGTGGTGTGTGTGGAGCAAGGCCGAACTTCCTGATTGGGATGAGTTAAAAGGTATTAACCGCGCCCGTATTGAAGCCCGATATGAATTACTAAAAGAAAACCGGGTAGTACGCGAATCTATTCCCGATTGGCTGGATGAATTGTGCCACACCGAATTGGGCGCTGCATGGGACGCTGAGTTAACTGCATTGAACGAAGAAGCTAAAGTTGTACTTCGTGTAAATACATTAAAAACATCCCGTAAGGAGTTGCAACAGATTCTGGAAGAAGAAGACATTTTTACAGAAGCACCGACCGATTTTCCGGAAGCCCTGCTGTTGGAGCAACGTCAGAATATTTTCACACGACAGGCTTTTAAAGATGGCTTGTTTGAAGTGCAGGATGCCGGTTCGCAATTGATTGCCCCGTACCTGCAAGTGCAACCCGGCATGCGTGTAATTGATGCTTGTGCAGGTGGTGGTGGTAAGACATTACAACTTGCCGCGCTCATGCAAAACAAAGGGCGCATTATTGCAATGGATACCGAAGGTTGGAAATTAGAGGAGTTAAAGAAACGCGCACGCAGGGCTGGTGCCGGAAATATTGAGCCCCGTATAATCGAATCTTCTAAAACCATTAAGCGTTTAGAGAATTCTGCTGATAGACTATTGTTAGATGTTCCATGCTCAGGCTTAGGTGTTTTGAAACGCAACCCCGATGCCAAATGGAAACTTAATCTGGATTTTATAGCACGCGTAAAAGAACTGCAGCAACATATACTCACCGATTACAGTACAATGGTTAAGCCCGCAGGACTACTGGTTTACTCAACCTGCAGTGTGTTGCCTTCTGAAAATGAAATGCAGGTGCAGCAATTTCTGCGAACTCATTCCAATTTTGAATTACTCGGGCAGAAGACAGTTAAACCCAGCGAAGGTTTTGATGGTTTTTACATGGCGCGTCTCAAGCGAAAAAGCTGAAAGTGGAAAGCTATTAAAGCGAAAGGCTGGTTTTGGCTTTAACCCTATACCTTCTTAGCTTTAAGCTACCATGAAACACTTTTTTTTTATCATACTTCTCTCCTTTACCGTTCACCTGTATGGACAAGACCTCAAACCTTATCAGCAAAAAATTGAAGGCACTTCGGTAACCTTCAAAATGGTGGCTATTCCGGCAGGAAAATTTAAAATAGGTAGCCCCATTACCGAACGCGGAAGACAAGAGGATGAAGGCCCACAGAAAGAAATTGCTCTTAGTGCCTTCTGGATGGCCGAACATGAAGTAACGTTTGCCGAATGGGATTTATACTTTAAGGATAATGCGCTGCCACAAAGTAAAACCATTGATGGTGTAACGCGAGCCACCCCGCAATACATAGACTTAACCTGGGGTATGGGCCGCGATGCAAAACATCCTACCAATAGTATGAGCCATACGGCAGCCATGATGTATTGTAAATGGCTTTATACTAAAACCGGATTTTTCTATCGTTTACCCACCGAAGCCGAATGGGAATATGCCTGCCGGGCCGGAAGCAATACCACCTACCCTTTTGGTAATGATGCGGCTGCCTTGCGCGAGTTTGGCTACTTTAAAGATAACAGTGGCGCTAAGTTTCATCATGTAGCCCAACTAAAGCCTAATGCCTGGGGATTATATGATATGCTTGGCAACCTGAGTGAATGGACCATAGATCAATATGATGCCTCATTTTATTCCAAAGCATCAGATAAGAACCCGGCAACAGTACCAGCCTCCAAACATCCGAAAACCGTTAAAGGGGGTTCTTACTTAGACGAGGCCAGTGAATTACGGTGCGCCAACCGCATGGCCTCAAATTCAAATTGGAATATACGCGATCCGCAAATCCCAAAAAGCAAATGGTGGCTTACCGATGGCATGTTTGTAGGGTTTCGTGTGGTGCGACCGCTCGTACAACCTTCTAAAGAAGAAATCGAGAAGTTTTATAACTTGTATTTGAAGTAGTTCTGTTTTTCCGCCACTGATTCACAGATTAGGTTCATTTTAAACTAGACAAGTAAAAAACTGTGCATTTAATTGATACAGGTGACCGAGTTCGATAAAAAGAAATATCCTTATCAGGAAAAGACATACTTGTTAAATGGTATTGCAATGGAGGTTCACAGAATTCTTGGTCGTGGATTTCTTGAGATTGTTTATAAAGATGCCCTTGAATATGAGTTCAAAAACAGGAAAATTAAATATGAACGAGAAAAGGAATATTTGATAGCATACAAAGACACTATTCTTCCTCACAAGTTCTATGCAGATTTTGTAGTGTTTGATAAAATCATTTTAGAGGTAAAGGCCCAGGAGGGCATTGTAGAAGAACACTATAGTCAGGTAATCAACTATCTGGCAGTTTCAAAATGCAAAATCGGGTTGATTTACAACTTCGGAAGTCCTTCATTAGAAATAAAACGCGTAATTTTATAGAATTGATAATCAAATAATAATAGAATCTGTGAATCAGTGGCATTAAACCTCACACTATGAAATCTATCCAAAGCCGCAGAGAGTTTGTAAAAAAAACCTCACTTATAGCCGGAAGCCTTGCTGCACTTCCTTTTGTTTCAAAATCGCAACCTGTAAACACATCGGTTGATGACGCCATAAAAATTGCCTTGATTGGATGTGGCGGACGTGGTACCGGTGCCGCTATGCAGGCGCTGCTCACCAAACAAAATGTAAAACTGGTAGCCATGGCCGATGCCTTTCGCGATCGGGTTGATCAATGCTTCAACGCATTAACCGATGCCGATAATGAAGAAGGAAATGTTTCAGATCGTGTTGCTGTACCCGAAGAAAATAAGTTTGTTGGCTTTGATGGATATAAAAAAGCAATTGCCTTAGCCGATGTGGTAATCTTAACCACACCGCCCGGTTTCCGTCCTATTCACTTTGAAGAAGCCGTGCGTTTGGGCAAACATGTATTTATGGAAAAGCCTGTGGCTACAGACCCTGCAGGTATCAAGCGGGTACTGGATGCGGCCATAATTGCAAGACAAAAGAAGTTGAACGTTGTGGTTGGCTTACAACGTCATTATCAAAATTCCTATCGGGAGTTATATAAAAAATATAAAGAAGGGGTAATTGGTGATATTGTTTCCGCACAAGCGTGGTGGAACAACGAAGGCGTATGGGTAAATCCGCGTAAGTACAACCAGACCGAAATGGAATATCAGATGCGTAACTGGTATTACTTTAACTGGTTGTGTGGCGATCATATCGTAGAACAACACATTCACAACATTGATGTGATAAACTGGTTTAAAGGAGGCTACCCCGTTAGAGCGCAGGGTATGGGTGGCCGCGAAGTGCGTAAAGGCAAAGAGTTTGGCGAAATCTTCGATCATCATTATGTAGAGTTTACCTATGCCGATGGTACCGTTCTTAACAGCCAGTGCCGCCATATAAAAGGAACCATGAGCAAGGTAGACGAATTGATTATGGGCACTAAAGGCAACATTTATTTTGGAGCTGCCAACATGGTAGATCGCAAAGGCAAAGTGTTATATCAGTACGATCGCACGAAAGAAAACAACCCCTACCAAACCGAACATGACGAACTGTTTGCGGCCATCGCAAAAAAAGAATACAAGTTTGATGATACCGATAACGGTGCCCGAAGCACCATGACATCTATACTCGGACGCATGGCTACCTACTCGGGCAAGGTGGTTGAGTTTGATAAAGCCCTTAATTCAGGGCTTAGCATAATGCCAACCCAATTCGATTTTAATGCGTTGCCATCAATCGTTCCAAATGCCGATGGATTATACCCGGTAGCTGTGCCCGGTGTAACAAACTACAACGTTTGATTGCAGATTTGCACTTAACAATTCCCGAAAGATTCGCACCTTTCGGGAATTTTAGTTTTAAATTATCTACGTGAAATTCCTCTCCTCATTCTTTTCGGGCCTCTATATCTTTTGGGTGTTCCTGGTATTTACCGTGTTCATGTTGCTTTTTCTTCCTGGCATTATTCTTCCCGCATTTTTTGGCCAGCATGCCGTAGCGGTAACTTATTTTTTTATGAAAGCCTGGAGTTGGGTGTTTAGTATGCTTACGTTTATCCGCTATGAAATGGTGGGCCGCGAAAATATTGTTCGCGGTAAGGCTTATATCTATGTAAGTAACCATACTTCATTTCTGGATTTACCCGGCATAGCCATGACTATTCGGGGGCAATTCAGGCCTCTGGCAAAAAAAGAACTACTAAAGCTTCCTGTATTTGGATGGATTACGCGGGCTACCTGTGTAGTGGTAGATCGCAGCAGTAATGAAAGTCGCAAAAAAAGTTTAGACAGATTGAAAGAGATACTCAACATGGGTATTAACATCCTTGTGTTTCCGGAAGGCACACAAAACCGAACGAAAGAATTACTGCAACCCTTTAAAGATGGCGCCTTTCGCATAGCTGCCGATACCCAAAAACCATTGCTACCCATGGTTGTGCAAGGTGCAGGCAAGCTTATGCCCCCTGGCACTATACGCCTACGCCCTGGAAAAATAAAAATCATAGTTAGCCCTGAAATTCCAGTTGGTGCTGATGAAGACACCAAAACATTGAAAGAAAAAACTTTTGCAAAACTGGAAGCAATGTTGAAAACCAATTAGCAAAGTCTAATTTTATACTAATTAACAATCTATACCATAGCCTCAACGCCTAAACAAATATTGCTAACCCTTAACCTGGTTTACTTCTCTTTAGTGGTGGTAATGACAGGTTTTGCCACGTTTGTCTATGTTTGGATTTCTACAGGCCAGAAAATAACCCCCGTTGATGCCGAATTTGAAAGCCTGCTTCGCATAATCACTATTGCAACTGTACCTGCAGGCATGGGTATAAGCTACGTGGCCTTTAAAACTGTTATAAAAGGCATACCTGCTGAAATGCCCTTGGCTAGCAAGTTACATCGGTACCAAAGTGCAGTTATCGTTCGGGGAGCAGGCTTCGAAATACCGGGTATGTTTGCCGCAGTTGCATCATTTATTACCGGTAATGTTTCATTCCTGTTGTTTACAGCCGTTATAGTTGTGTTATTCCTGCTTTTCAGGCCAACCATAGCGGCTATTACCAACGATTTACAGTTAACAGCCACCGAAAGAAGTGATCTGGAAAATAACCAGCCCTTTACAAGGTAATATTCCTTCCACTCTCTAAAAGCAATACCTTTTGAAAGACGGCTAAGCAGATGAAGCGCAATTAGAAAAAGACATTGAGAATGACCCTGATTATCAGGAAAATTATGAACTTAATGATTCGGAATTTCAGTCCTTAATAGATGGTCTATATGAAAGCAAAAGAAACCAACACGAAGAGCAGCGGGGAGCAAGTAGCGGAACACCTGATGTATCTCATCAACCGGGGGATAGACGCGCAGGCAAGGAGAGCCCAGAAAGAGGCTCGCTTCCGGCAGAGTTTGGGGATACGACTACAAGCACCGAAGAAAGAGTCGGGGAAATAACTTCCAACTGAGAGAAGAAGGATTTGATAGTATATACCTACCAGAAACATCCCAAATACGGTTAGTTGCTTTCTATCCATTTAGAAATCAATACATTATAGTGCTACCAGACGTTACCGGTGGTTAGTCTTTCTTGTTGAGGCTTGTTTTGGTGCATCACCATAAAATCAAAAAAATCATTAAAAAATTACACTTTAATTGAATATTTAACCAAATGTTGTAAGTTTCTATTTCCTAAACAGTTATGAGGTTGAAATTTACCTGCATCTTACTTCTATTGGCGCCTTTTTTTGGGCTGGCACAGGCCCGCCAGCAGGTTACAAACATGGCCGGCTTCGATCTTTCGGTAAACAATTTCATCTTAACCAGTTCGATTGGCGAACCAGCCATTTTAACCCTGCAAACAGCTGATGTCATTCTAACACAAGGCTTTTTACAACCTGAATTGCTTCCCTGCAAAGAATTAAACTTCGATTATTACCCCAACCCGGTACGTAGTGAAATAACCATAACAGCAACTGGTTGCGATGTAAAGATTCTACACATGGAGCTTTACGACACCTTTGGCCGGTATATAACCACAGCAAAACCAGATAAGAGCAACATTGTACAATTGGGCGATCTGAGTGCCGGTGTCTTTTTCATGAAAGTATTTCTTCATAACAATGAGACTAAAACTATTAAAATAATAAAAGTGGGTACCGATTATGATTAGACTTCTACTTCTCTCTGTTCTGGCTTTATTAATTTCAGTACCTGCTTCTGCGCAAGCGCCTAAAGGCATAAACTATCAGGGTGTAGCCCGCGATAACGAAGGTAAACCCATTGCCACCAAAAGTATTTCAGTGCGTATCAGCATTTTGCAAAACTCAGCACAAGGCACGGTTGAGTATGCCGAAACACATAACCCACAAACAAACCCTTTTGGATTATTTACATTGGTGATTGGACAAGGCACTGTAACCACAGGTAATTTTGCTTTTGTAAGCTGGGCGGTTGGCAATAAGTGGTTACAAATCGAAATTGATCCTTCGGGCGGATCTTCCTATCAATTGGCCGGCAGCCAGCAATTAATGAGTGTGCCGTATGCATTTTATTCTGAATACTCAGGAAACAGTTTAACAGCCGGAAATGGAATTGCTATAAATAATGGGGTTATTACAAACACAGGCGATAGCGATAATAGCCCCACTAACGAACTGATAACCTCGGCTTCCTTAACAGCCGACAGGAAACTTCGTATTACAGATGCCGGTGGTACAAAAGAAGTTGACCTGGCACCCGTAGCAAATCAAAGTTTAACGCTTAGCGGTACAACGTTAAGCATAAGCGGTGGCAACAGTGTAAACATCGGATCGGTTAATACCGATAACCAGGATTTGTCGCTGAATACCGGAAACAACTTGCTTTCTCTTACCAACGATGCAACATCTGTGGATTTATCTCCCTACAAACAAACGCTTGCCTATACCCCGGCCACAAACACCTTGTCTATTTCCGGAGGTAATAATGTTACAATTGCCACTACTCTGGCCCAAACGCTTACCGTTAATCCCAATGCCAGCGGTATTCGTATTCAAAATGTAGGAGCTCCCACGGCTACTACCGATGCCACTACCAAAGGTTATGTAGATACTTCCATTGCTACAGCCATTGCAACCAACTATTCTTTTAAAGCAAACTTCAACTTTGTGAATAGTGGCAGCGTGTACAACGATTCACCCATACCACTGGTAGACGTATTTGATGATTTTAATGTAGTAGCTGCTAATCGCTTTACCGCGCCTGTGGCCGGTGTATATTCATTCAGTGTTTCGGGCACTTCACCTGTGGGCGGAGCGCTGATTAAACTTCGGGTTACAGCTGGCACTTCAAGCTTATACGACATTAAACAAACGGTAGCTTATCCCAACGTAACCATCATCAACTATCAGGATTCTAACATCTACAAGCTGAATGCGGGCGATACAGTGGAGTTGGTGGTAAACAGCTCCTTGCTGGGCCACCGGGTAGATGGCATCCTGTTCGGCTACAAACTATAAAGGCACGTAAATCACCTTTTTGGTTTCAAAAAATTCTTCCTTGAAGTAATCTGAAAGGTTGTACACACTGTACGGGCGTTTCAGTTCATTCATCTCTTCATCCAGATCTCCGCCCTTCAGGTATAGAATTCCATTATCAAGGTTGTGCACCGATTGAGCTTTAGCCTTATTATAAATCCACCCATGAAATTCTTTCATGCGGGTTACTGCACGGCTTATAATAAAATCATATTTACCCTTTACCTGCTCAGCTCTGGCTTGTTCTGCTTTTACGTTTTTTAGCCCTAATGCCTTTGCCACTTCATTTACTACGGTAATTTTCTTCCCAATAGAATCGACCAGGTGAAACCGGGTTTCTGGAAATAAAATGGCCAACGGTATTCCCGGAAAGCCACCACCCGTTCCAACATCCAGCACTTCAGCCCCGGCTTTAAACGAAATTACTTTCGCTATCCCCAGCGAGTGCAGCACGTGATTTATATAAATATTATCAATGTCCTTTCGGGAAATTACATTGATCTTATCGTTCCATTCTTTGTACACCGCTGCCAGTTTGCCAAACTGCGCAGTTTGATTCTGTGTAACATCTGGAAAATATTGTCCTATTATTTCAAAACCTGTCATGAGATAAATTTACAGGTCAAAGATAATTATTGGTTTACTCCATTTACGATTGTTTCTGCAATTTGGCAAAACGGGGTTGCATCGGAAATATCCGTACTGCACAAAAAAGAATTATATTTGGAGTTATGAAAATCAGGACCAAACAATTATCAGCCCTTGCCATGCTGCCTATTGTTTTTATTTTGATTTCATTTACCACCGTACAAAAGACTGAACCGCAGGCATCCGGCAAACCGGTTATTAACATCAGCCAGGCTTCTGTTTTCACCGTTCGCGATCATTCAGAAAATGCCCCCCTTAACCCGGTGCGTTACCCCGATTTCATTGTTACCAACTGGCAACTGGCTAAGCTGCAACTGGCAACTTCCATGCACAAAAAGGAAGCCCGTCAGGTTCCAATAACCAGTATAAATATCTTCTACTCGGTAGTAACTATTAATGCTCCTTAAGTGAGATAGCCCCACCTTCCATCAGCCCTTTTGGGTAATTTAATTTTATTCTCTATTAACTCCTTCAGGCGTTGGGTTATCCTACGCTGTTTAACACATATTGATTATGAAAGAATTCTTTGAACAAGTAAAAAGACTTTGGTTTATCATTTTAATGGGCGCGCTCCTTTTGGCGCTTTTTATTATATTGAAACTGTCTTAAGACTGAAAAGGATTAGGCTGTCTCAAAAGTCGAAATAATTATGTATTGTCATTCCGGCCTTGTGCCGGAATCCCGTTGAGTACTGCTAAATCAGGGATCGCGGAACAAGTCCGC